>Ga0182018_10002400_pt1 | contig 18899 bp, 16 predicted proteins | sample 812P2MmetaG_FD_120490 | JGI IMG/M metagenome (GOLD analysis project Ga0182018, IMG submission 120490) | Permafrost microbial communities from Stordalen Mire, Sweden - 812P2M metaG | ecosystem: Environmental > Terrestrial > Soil > Wetlands > Permafrost | place: Sweden: Stordalen | collected... | reverse complement strand
GCTGTAAGTATTTGAAAACAGTGGTGGGCCCGTGGCGACTCGAACGCCAGACCTCTACCGTGTCAAGGTAGCGCTCTAACCAACTGAGCTACGGGCCCGTCAGCGGGAAGATTCGATTTTAGCATTGTTCCTGGGATTGATTCAGCAGGGGACGCTCTTGGGGACTCCGCGGCGCCGTCCAGGGTATAACGATGAGATGGGCTTTGATTTTTCCGGCAAGATGGCCGTGGTTACCGGAGGCGCGAACGGCATCGGCATGGCCACGGCCCGCGTGCTGGCGCGAGGCGGCGCGCGCGTCGCGATTTTCGATCTGGAGCGCGCCGATTCGGCCGCGGCCGGCGCGCAACTCGGCGGCGCAGGATATGCGGTGGACGTTACGGACCGCGCATCGCTGGAACGCGCCTTCGATCAGACCGGCCCGCCCGATATCGTGATCGCCAACGCCGGCATTGGCGCCGAGGCGGAGTTCGGCGCCACGACCGAGGAGATATGGCAGCGCACCATCGCGGCGAATCTGACGGGCGCCTTTCTTACGCTGCAAGCCGCCGCGGAGCGCATGAAGCCGCGCCGGTGCGGCGCCATGGTGATTACCGCATCCACCAACGCATACGATGGCGAAGCGCTCCTCACGGCCTACAACGCCAGCAAAGCCGGCCTACTGGGGTTGCTGCACACCGCCGCGAACGAATTGGGGCCGCACGGAATTCGGGTCAACGCGGTGTGCCCGGGCCTGATTCGCACGCGACTCACCGAACGGCATTTCTCGCAGCCACAAGTGCTGAAGGATTACTTCCGGCACGTGCCATTGGGGCGCGGCGGCAACGCGGAAGAAGTGGCCAATGCCAGCGCATTCCTGGCGTCGGACCTAGCGTCGTACATCACCGGCACGGCACTATTGGTAGACGGCGGCCAGATGGCCGCCAAGTTTGGCACATGGGACGACGAAAGCGCGGAGTTCCGCGAAGGGCGCTGGCGGCTGCGTTGAGCGCGTGCGCCGCATCAGTCGGGGTCCGTCATGGCCATGATAGTCAACGGGGAATTGCCTTCCAGCCGGTTGTTGACGAACAGGAACGCCATGTGGCGCTGCTCTCTGGCGCGCTGAATCAGAATGCGCAGCGACTCGCGAGCTCCGGGATTAGGATCGCGGATTTCGCTGTAAGGCGAGAACCTGGCGACCGCCTCTTCGTATGGGCGGCCCTGGCGCAGCAGCGCGCGGCACACCAGGAAGCAGGCTGTGGCGGATCCCGGGATTTCGATTTGTTGGCGCAGCTCCGGCATACGCGTCCACGCGTTGTACACGTGCCCTACGCCGCGCGTGCGCAGGCAGGCGAAATAGCCGGGCTGCAGGAACTCGGGGTTGCGGACCTCCACGGCGTAGCGGAATTGCGGCGGCAGGGCCGCGAGGAACGCGTCCAGACGCTCCAAAAAATCGCCCGGCGCCGCTATCGCCCGCTTGGAGAACGCGCCGAATTCGAAGATCAGCAGTGCAATCTTGCGGTGGTGCGGCCAGAGAGGCCGCAGGAACATCTCCTTCAGCATCTCCGCGTTCAGGAACGATTCGTTCTCCTGGCCGGCGTGCGGCCCGTAGCGCGGATGCGCGGGGAACATTTTGCAGGTGATCTGTTCCGGCACTTTGAAGGTGAACTGGAAGCCTTCGGGCGTGAGCGCGAACAGCCTGGCCCAAAACTCCGAGGTGGGGAACTGGTAGAAGGCGAAATCGCCGCACACGATAGGAAAGGTCCGTGCGTATTCCCGCAGACAGGTGGATTCGAAAAGCCGCCGCGAGAAGCGGCCGCGCGAAAGGTAGTTGGCGCGCGTGTAAACCTGCCCGATCCATCCTTCATATTTCCAGGAACTGCCGCCGATGTAGATGCCCTCGGCGGCGAGGCGCCGCAGCCGTTCGGCGAGCGCGTCGCGATCGAACGAGGAAGGTGCGTCAAACAGCGTATCCCCCATCAGCCACCATCAAAATGGGCGCAGGCCCGCTTTCATACGGATATAATAACGTTAAGCCGTGCAAAGAAATGGAACCACAGATGGACACAGATGCACACAGATAAAGGCCATGGAGTTGCGCGATGAGTGAAATTCCGGATTTGCTGGAGCGCTTTCGCCGCGGGCCGGAATTGCTGGCGATGGTCCTGACGGGCGTGTTCGGCGAGGAGGAGGATTTTGTGGCGGGGCCGGGCAAATGGAGCATCCGGCAGATTATCGCGCACCTCGCGGATTCCGAGATGGTCTGCGCGCACCGCATGCGCCAGATCGTCGCGGAAGACAGTCCTACTTTGACCGCCTTCGATCAGGAGGCTTGGACCAAGAACCTGGACTACGCGCGGCGCAAGCCCAAGCAGTCGCTCGAGAGCTTCCGGCGGATGCGCGGCGAGAACTACGAATTGCTGAAGGAATTGCCCGAGGCGGCCTATGCACGCACCGGCAATCACAGTGAGCGCGGCGCCATCACGCTCCGATTCCAATTGGAACTGCTGGCGGAGCACGCCGAGAGTCACGCGCGCCAGATGCAGGCTATTCGCGAGGAATATAAGAAGGCGAAGGGAAAGAAATGATTCCACGGTTTACACCGACCGCGACGCGGGCAGCCGCGACGTTGTGGGCCGCGGCGCTGTTGGCAGCGGCGCTGCTGGCGACGGCGCCGGATGGCCGCCGCTGGTGGAGTCATGTGCAATACCTGGCGGATGACAAACTGGAGGGCCGCAACACGGGCAGCGCCGGGCACCGCAAAGCCGCCGCGTACGTGGCCGGCGAATTCGAACGCGCGGGCCTGAAACCCGCCGGCACCGAAGGTTACATCCAGCCGGTCCGCTTCCTGACGCGGCGGCTGAACGAAACGCAATCCAGCCTGACGCTGGTGCGCAATGGCGAATCCGAGGAACTGGTGCTGGGCGAGGACGCCATCATCGGCACGCGCATCGATCCCGCGCCGGCGGTGGACGCGGAAGTGGTTTTTGCGGGGTATGCGCTCACCGTTCCCGAAATGCAGTACGACGATCTGGCGGGGCTGGACCTGCGCGGCAAGATCGTGCTGTACATCAGCGGCGGTCCGGCGAGCATTCCGGGGCCGTTGCGCTCGCATTATCAATCCGCGGCCGAGCGCGGACGGTTTCTGGAACGCGCCGGCGTAATCGGAACGATCGGCATTCAGAACCCGCATCATATGGATTTGCCCTGGCAGAGGATCGCGCTGGCCAGCCGGCAGGCATCCATGAGTCTGGCCGATCCGGCGCTGGACCAGCAGTATGGCTTGAAGTTCTCCGCCGCGGTGAATCCGGAACAGGCGGGCAAATGGTTCGCCGGTTCCGGCCATTCGTTCGACGAACTGGTGGCGCTGGCGGATGCCGGCAAACCGTTGCCGCGCTTCCCGCTGCACGCTTCTATCCGGGCGAAAGTGGCGGTGGAGCGCGGCGAGGTGGAATCCCAGAACGTGGCAGGCATTCTTTCCGGAGCGGACCCCGTGCTGAAAGACCAGTACGTGGTGCTGACGGCGCATCTGGATCATTTGGGGATCGGCGAACCGATCAACGGCGACCGCATTTACAACGGCGCCATGGACAACGCTTCGGGCGTGGCCACGCTGCTGGATATCGCGGAATCGCTGAACGAATCCAAGCCGAAGCTGCGGCGCTCGCTGCTCTTTGTGGCGGTGACGGGCGAGGAGAAGGGGCTGCTGGGGTCCCGGTATTTCGCCGCGCACCCCACGGTGAAGCCGGGCAGTATGGTGGCCGATCTGAACGTGGATATGTTTCTGCCGCTGTTCCCGCTGCACAGCGTGACAGTGTACGGGCTGAACGAATCGGATTTGGGCGATGAAATCCGAGCGGTGGCTAAAGCGCGCGGTGTGCGCGTCCAGGACGACCTGGAGCCCGAGCGCAACATCTTCATCCGCAGCGACCAGTACAGTTTCATCCGCCGCGGTATCCCCGCGCTAGCGATGAAGGTGGGGTATGAGAAGGGCTCGCCCGAGGAGAAGATTGTGAACACATGGCTGAAGGAACGCTACCACGCGCCGGCCGACGACCTGAAACAGCCGGTGGATCTGGAATGCGCCGCCCGCTTCGACGATCTGCTGCGCGCGCTGGCGGAGGCGGTTGCCGACCGTCCCGAACGCCCGCGGTGGAACGCCAACAGCTTCTTTAAGCGGTTCGCGGAGTAGGTGCGCGGCATAAGCGACGATGGGACCCGAGACAATTACGGCGCGGATCGGCGAGGCGGTCGCACTGGATTACTCAAGCGACCGCGGGGGGGCGCGCGCATTATATGCAAACATGCAGGACGACCCGCGCAAGGAACTGTTGAGAGACCAGCACGCGCTGGAAGCCGCCGACTCACTGACAAGCGAGGGTGCGAGAGACTACTACCCTGAATGTTGAGCGTTTTGAAACTGGCTGTTGCCATCGCGACTTTGAACAAGCAAAGCCAATTTTGGTATGGCGGGGCGGAGGCCACCAACGGCGATGAAATGGGGCGGAGGGCGGTCGTGCAGGTGCGTGCGCAGTTTTTCTGGCAGGCTCGTTTTTCTTTGGGTTTCCGATACATCCGGTAACATCATGTGGCCTTGTCTCGCATCGGAGAGACCCCGTATTCAGCCTTTGGCGGTGTCAGTTCTGCTACAATCACCGAACTATGCCGCTCATCGATGCCGTCATGCAAACGTGCCGGCAGATGCAATCCATCGGATGGCGTGATTATCTATTGCGCATTTCCGATCTAGACATCGGACAGGCCAGCGCCGAGTCGCTGGCCGGCGAATTGTCGCGTCCGCTGCAGCGGATTGACCGGAGTGCGCCGGGATTTCGCGATTTTGCCCATGAAGGTAAACGTGCGATCGAACCGGGCCAGCCCGCCCACAGTCTGCTTTTCCACGCCCTGGCCGCGCCGCAACTGGGCGTGGGGCAGGTACAAGGCTTCCCCAGCCACCAGGACATCGAAACGGTCGAGAATTACGTTTACGGAGTCAGTCCGCCCTCCATAGGCGATCTCCGGCTGCGGGCCGCGGGCGCCCCTCTTGCCATAGTGGTGTACGCCGCCGAGTACCGTCTCGCTCCACAGACGGTCCACCGGAATCACTCGGATATGTGTTATGCGCGGACGGGCGTCGCGCGGGTCGGCAACGCCGTGCCGCTCTACGATCCGGCGGCGCGGGGATATACCAGCCTGTCCGCGAAACGCGGCGAGATACGTGTGATTCCGTGCCGGTTTGCGGCTTACATCGCGGCCCAGTTGCCGGGCGATGAGCGAAGTTTCGGCCCGATGCGCTTCCGCAAAGGTGGCGTGGATGCCGAAGGCGATCCTGTAACACCGGATAGTGAGAGACTCTTCTGGGTACCCTTGCAAAAGCTCTTCAGCGGTGACGAATGCATTCGGGGATGCACCCTGAGCCTGCGCTTTCGCACGCGCCATCACAACGAGAAACTGCGCCGTATTCATCTCTATTTCGGGGAGCATGCTCTTCCCACCGAATATGCGGGCGCCGAACTGCTTCAATTTCCGTTTGTGATCCCCGAAAGCAAGCTGGTGGAAACGGAATGCCCGGGCGCATCGGTGTGGGTGGCTCCCGCGCCACATCCGCTGGTGGAAGAGGCCATGCTCAATGGCGCGCGGCTGGTCCTGGACGTGCCTCCCGGGGGCGTGCAGGAAGGTTCCTCGTTCCGAATTCCAAGCCGGCCGAGCGGCGGATGCTGTGCGCCCGAGTATATCTACGTGCGGCGAGAGGTTCAGAAGGACGGCGGGACGAGAAGTCTTAATGGGCTGCCGGACTTGACCAGGACCGTCAATCTTGGCCGTTACCAGGCGCAACACTTCGTCGACTACTCGGGCGATGGATGGGTTCAGGGGGAATGCGCAGGCTTATCGCTCGATATCCCGCAGTGCCTGGCCGCCTATTCCATGCTGTCCCCGCCGGACCCATACGCGGCCATCATGGAAACGGACTTTTTCGACTGGTGGAAACAATCGGCGCCGCCCGATGTGCGATCGACTCTGTTTCCCAATTTCATGGGATCCCTTCCGGCCGAACCGCTTTCGGATGCCCGCATCACCGCGAACATCACGTTCCGCGACACCACCAACGTGGCCACCAGCCAGCCTATCTTCGTGAGTGACGACGACAGTTACACGGCCATCGTTTCGGCTCTGAACGCCGGCCACGATGCGCCCACCCAACTGGACATCGTCGAACATCACCGGAACTCACCGCTCCCCGACTGCGCCTCCGGGCTATTCGCGCCGGGATGGGACGTCAGCATGGACTTGAACGACGACGAAAAATCCCCAAACGGGGTCTTGCATCTTGCCAACTATGGCGGGGGCAGCCCGTTCGTGGAGGATATGCGTCTATGCGCTGCACTGAACGCTTTCTGGCCGGCTATCGCTCCGGACGACGCGCGCTTGTACGCGCCCGGAAATTACCCCACGGTCACCCCCATCCCGCAGTCGCGGCTGGGGTGGGACGGGTTGCCGGCGCCCGAACTGGTCGCACCGCGCGTCGTGAGGTTTGTATCACTCGCCTACTCCGATTATGTCGAGGTCGCGCTTGGCCCGGGATTCGACTTTTCCAAGCTCGGCCACACCACTACCGCCGAATACGAGACCTGGACCCTACTGATGGCGCGCGTCTATGAGACCCTCAGCGCCACCGACACTGTGACTAAGACGAAGTGGGCCGTGCGTTACTTCGATAGGGCGGTAGTGAATGAGCCGGAATTGCAAAAAGCGCAACAAGTCACCTGTGTCACCCTCAACGATTCCTACCGATTCGATTTGATCTGGCCGATCTCGGTGGTGCCGCAGGCTGACCCGTTATTCGTACACGCGGCATTCGAGCGCTCCGTAGTGGCGTTCGCCACGCCCCGTCACGTGCTGTATCTGGATACGCTGAACGCGGGCTGGGCGAGCCGTGCCTTTTAACGGGCCGGCCGACGTGGCCGCCGGCCGCAGGACTGGAGTCCAGCCCCACATCAGTTGCGATGTGGCGATTGTGGGGGGCGGTCCGGCCGGCAGTGCGGCTGCCATCTGGTGTGCGCAAAGCGGGCTGGACGCGCTGCTGCTGGAGGCCCAGCCGTTTCCGCGCGATCGCCCGGGTGAGAGTCTGCATCCCGGCGTCGAAGCGCTTTTCGATCAACTGGGCGTCGGCGATGTGGTCCGGGCAGCAGGGTATTTGCGATATCGCGGGCATTGGGTGCACTGGGGCGACACGCCAAGGTTCCAAGCGTTCCGCGAGCCGTGGCTCGGATTCCAAGCTTGGCGAGCAGATCTCGATGCGATTCTGATGCGGCGCGCGGGCGCCGCTGGGGCGCGCATCCTGCAGCCTTGCCGGGCGGCCGCGCCCATTGTGGAAGGCGGGCGCGTAGTGGGCATCGAAAGCGACGCCGGGGCGATTCGCGCCAGGTTCGTCATCGACGCCAGCGGGTCCCGTCACTGGCTGCACCGGCACGCCGGCATTGGGATGCACCGCGCCTCACGGCGCCTAATTGCGACGTATGGGTATGCCACAGGCGACTGCGACGGCGATCCCGTGCTGGCGGGAGACCCGACCGGCTGGACATGGACGGCCCAGGTGCGGCCGGACTTAGTTGCGTGGACCCAATTGGGCTTCACCAAGCTGCGGCGCCCGCCGCCCGAGGCCGTACGGCAGTTGAAACCGGCCGGCCCGGTGCGCGGCGCGGACGTAACTTGGCGCATCTTGGAAGCCTGCGCCGGCAGCGGTTTCTTTGCCATCGGGGATGCCGCCTCGGTGCTCGACCCGGCGGCTTCGCATGGCGTCCTGAAGGCCATTATGTCGGGCATCCTGGCAGGCGATCTGATCGCGCGCGCCGTGCGCGGCATCACCACCGAATCCGCGGCGGCGGCGGCCTGCCAAAGCTGGAACCGCGAGTGGTTCGATCGCGACAGCTTGCGCCTGCGGGCACTCTATGCCGCGCTGCAGGATGCGGCGTAGGATTCCGGCGGCCGGGCGCATTCGGAATCGCTCTCTCCCGAGACTACCTGGATCAACTTGCGCTGGTAGGTCATGCGCAGGGCGCAGGTCGCCATGTCCCAGGCGGTCAGGCTTCCCACCGGCGTACACATTGCCGCGAAGCGGTGCAGGACGTCGTCCACCGTCAAGCGGCCGTCGCATAACTCGAGGAACTCCGCGGTAAGCGGCGATATTTTGACTACCTCTATCTCGTCCTCGGAAACCCGGCGCGTCGCCACTAAGGCCGGGCGGTGGACGGACTCATCCGGCGGTTGGTGCGCGCGCAGCAATTCCACGACGCGGGTTACGTCGGACGCGAGGCGCAGGACGTAGACATGCGGGCGCAGCGCAAGCCGCACGTCGCTTTCGAGCACTGTCACATTCGCGGTAAGGCTCTCGCCAGGTTCCTCGCGAATGACTTGCAGCAGGGCTTCGTCAAAGTCCAGCAGAATGCCTTCGAACTCGCTGCGCTCCTGAGCGGGGCGGCTGCGCAGAAACCGGACGAAATCGCGGTCAAAATCCCACATTCCGTAGTACCGTCGCATATCGCAGCCGCGCTGATGCGGCACCAGGCCACGGCTCCATGCCCGCCATTCATCATAGAGGGTCAACAAATCTCCGCAGCGATCCTGCCAGGCGGCCAGCATCCAACGGAAACGGCTGGTGGTGCGCAGGATGAATTCGCGCAGTTCCTGCAAGTAGCGCCGATCCAGGTGCGGGGTCGGAATGGCGTAGAAATTCTGGAAGACATCCGGATAAGCGGAAATCAAGCGGCGCTCCCGGTCGCCTTGCACCCACCCGGAATGCGACATATCCGTGTAGACATCCTCGAGCACCAGGCGATCGCGGTATTGCACTTCGAGCGGCGTCCCCGCCAGAGGCGCGAGCAGATGGAGTTGGGTGACCAGCTCCGGTTCGCGCAGGGATTCGGCGAGGAATCCCACGGTAGCTTTAACGTCATCCAGGGTTTCCTCGGGAAATCCGACGATGGTGGAAACGGTGGTGCGCATCCCGTTACGCGTCGTGAGTTCCACATTGGAACGGGCCTCATTCAGATCGAGGCGTTTATCGATGATTTTCTGAATCCGCGGCGATCCGGATTCGACGCCGAAAAAGATGGATACGCAGCCGGCGCGCGCCATCAGTTCAATCAACTCCCGATCCACGCAGTCGGTGCGCGCGCTGCAACCCCAGCGATAGCCGCGGCCGCTTTCGATCATGGCCTCGCAGAAAGCCACCACGCGACGGCGGTCGACAGTGAACATGTCGTGCATGAGGTCGAAATATTCGACCGCATAGCGGGCCGTCAGGAGATCCATCTCCCGGATCAAATTGGCGGGCGACTTCAGGCGGAAGCGCCGACGGAAGAAGTCGTTGGTGGAGCAGAAAGTGCAGCCGAACGGGCAGCCTCTTCCCAGTTCCAGCGGGATGGTGCGGGTGGGCGACACCATGGGATAGAGGTGAAAAGCGGGTAGCGGAAGCTCGTCCAGTTCGACCGGCAGGGGCGCATCCGGGTTGCGGCGGGCCTCTCCGGCGCGACGATAGGTGATGCCGGGCACGGTCTCGGGCGCCAGGCCGCCGGCGAGGCGGGTAGCCAACTCCGGCAGGCTGCGATCCGCTTCGCCGCGCAGGATGAAATCCACGAACGGGAAATGCCGCAGGGTGGACAGATCGACCACGGAAGCCTGCGGACCGCCGAACAGAGTCACGGCACTTGGACGGAGTTCCTTCAAATGCCCGGCCGTCTGGATGGTGATCGGGTAGCTGTTGCAGATAGTGCTAAAGCCGAACAAATCCGCATCCAACGACGCCAGGCGTCCGGCCGCATATTGGCTGAAGGAAGACCGGTTCAGGCGCGCGCCGGAATGCAGATACTCGATGTACCAGGCATTGGAGTCGACAATTTGCGGTACGATTCCAATCTCTTCCAAAACCGCCGCGAGCGCCAACACGCCGAGCGGGATGTCGGCGGCCGTTTCGCGAACGCCCTCGCTTTCGAATTGCACCGGATCTTCGAAATCGGTGGCGGTCGGGATGCTGACCAGGCAAACCTTCAGTGGGGCAGCGCCGTTATCCCGGACGCTTTCGGCGCCGTTGGCGCTGACGTCAACGGGGACGCTTGGGCTTGTTTGGCTTTTCGAGGGCCACATCGTCTTTAAGGTGCAAGCGCAGAGCGCTGGCAGTCATCTCCAAGGTTTTGGCGACAAAGTCCGCTTCTTCCGGCGTCAGCTCACGCTGCAACTCCAGAGTGACTCCGTATTTGTCGCCTTTCTTTCCGACCTTATCCGTTGCCATATGGCGCGGCTCCTTTCGATCTAGCAAATGTAGCGCAAATCGGACAGTCCGGCAAGCTATTTGGCGGGCAGCGAACTCATCCAGATGGACGCCGAGTTTTCCGCGAGGTCGAGGTAGATACGATTGGCGGTAACCGCGAAAGTTCTTACCGGCTGCGAGATGCTCATGGACGACAGACGGGCATTGTGCAAATGCTCTACCGCCCGGAGCGGCCCCGCCATGGCTCCGGAGGCGGGGTTGAAAGCGCGGCTCCAGATACAGCGGTAGCTGTCCGAATTGGAATAGAAATAAAGGCTCTTACCGTCCGGCGACCAGTGCGGCTTGTCGGACCAACCGGAGCGTGGGTCTACCGGCTGCCAGTCGCCGGGCCGGCCATAGGGCGCGACGTAGATGTTGCGTTCCTGGCCGGGCGCTCGGGCGGAAAAGGCGATCCATTTTCCATCCGGGGAACATTCGGCCTCGTCCAACAGCAGTCCTGCTCTGGATAGTACCGTGGCGGCCGCGCCAGTGGCGGCGTCGATGCGCTGGATCTCGCGGTCCGTTGAAGACAAAAGCGCATTGCCGTCCGGCAACCAGGCGCTGGGGAAGCCGCAACCGGCGCAAAGGCGGCGGTTGTCACGCGTCCGCCGATCCATGATGTAGATGGAAATACCCTGGCCCTCTTCGACCCCATAGGCGATGCTGTCCCCCGAAGCGCTCAGGAGGGGGTTCCATTTCCGGGCAGGCGCGTCGGTCATCATGCTCTCGTTTTCGGACTGGAGATTGCGGAGCCAGACCTGGCGCACGCCCGCTTCCGACGAGGTCCTCGTGAAAGCCAGCCACTGCTGGTCGCGGGAAACGCTGGGGAACGCGTCGAGGTCGGCGGTATCGGTGACGCGCGCCGGGCTTTGCTCGGACTGGGTCCCGGCAATCGCAAACGACCAGATGCGGAGATTGCCCTGCTGATTTTGGAAAACGAGAGTTCCGTTGAGGGAAATCCAGGGTGCGGTTTCAAAGCCGGTGCCGAAGGTCAGGCGCCGTGCTTCGCCGGGCCGCGTCAAGTGCCCGAGTTCCAAGCGGGTCCGCCACAGGTTCACATTGGCCTTGTCGGCTGCGGAGAAGACCAGGTAATCGCCGTACCAACACACGGCATAAGTGTGCACTTCCAGGCCCTGCGCGCGAAACCGTCGCAGCGCGCCCGTGTTTACGGGAGCGGACCCATCCGGAGACGCCACCCACCATTCGGCGTCTTCGTCCGGCGGAAGATTGGGACTGTACGAGGCCTGCAAGAGAATGTGCTGCGAATCCGGCGCCCAGACCGGATAGCGCGAGTCGGGAAGCCGTGGGCAGAGCTGCCGAGGCGTGCCGCCGGAGGCCGGCATAACATAGCTCCTGGCCGACGGCAGGCGCGCATGGACTTCGCCAATCCAGTACGCGAGGTACTTGCCATCGGGCGAGAATCGCGGGTCCTGTCCGCGCGGCGCCAACAGGCGCGGCTCACCGCCAAACGCTGGGATGGTATAAATTCCACCTCCATCCATCTCCGAGCGGAAGGCGATGCGACTGCCATCCGGAGACAAGGCCGGGTTGGATTCGTCGAAGGAGCTATGGGTCAGGCGCAGAGAGGCTCCGTTGGGCATCTGCCGGACCCAGATGTCCATTTTTCCGGTGTGCGCCTGATCGGAAGCGTAGGCCAGGAGCTTGCCGTCGCCGGAAAGAGTCGGATCGCCGCTGAGGGTGTCGTCGCTGGTGACGCGAGTGAGTTGGAGCGACGGCGGGGTATCGGAACGGTCGCGCATTCTGAGCCAGAAGAACGCGGCCGCCAGCAGGACGACAATCACCGGTGCGGACCAAACGATCCGGGAGAAACGCCGGGACGACCAGGGCTTGCTTTGGACCACTTGCTCTAGCGCCAGCGCCATGGCGCCCGCGGACCGGAAGCGCTTGGCCGAATCGGGATCGGTGGCTTTTTCCACCACGGCGATGAATGCTTCCGGCAGGTCCGGACGGGCATCCAGCAGATGGTTGCGGCGCCCGGCGGCGTGCTCTTCCCGATACGCGGAGGCGCTCTTGGCCGAAACGGGGTAAGCGAGCGTCACCAGATGATAGAGAAGCACGCCGGCGGCATAGAGATCGGTTCCCGGCGAGGCGGGCGCGCCCCTGAACAATTCCGGCGCCATATAGGGCAGGGTGCCGGCGAACTCGCCGCTGGCATTGTCCGGGTGGATCTGTTGCCCCAGCCCGAAATCCACCAGGACGACCCGGCCATCCGCCTGCCGCATTACATTGCCGGCCTTGATATCGCGGTGTACCAGGCCCTTGCCGTGCACTACCGCCAGCGCCCGGCATACCTGCAAGCACATCAGAGAAGCGTACGCGGGATCGAGCCGGCCTCTTTCGGTGGCGAACGCTTCGAGAGTCTGGCCTTGAATCAACTCGAGCGATAGGGCCGCGCCGTCCGCGGTTTCTTCATAGCTATGCACGGCGACGAGATTAGGGTGCTGCAGTTTGGCGAGCACCTTGCCTTCGCGAACGGCCTCGGGGCCATCGAGAATTTTCAGGGCAACATCGCGGTCGAGCCGGTCGCGCGCGTGATAGACATAACCGAAGGCTCCGTGGCCGAGTTGCTTAACGATGTGGAATTGTCCCCACCGCTGTCCCGGTTCCAGCGCTTTGGGGAGGGATCGCGAAGCCTTCAGCGTCACTGTTTTATCCGCAATCTTCCGGCGTGAGCTTAAGGCGCCGATGGTTTCGAGGAGGGATCGCTTGGACACTGCGGCGAATCGATTATACCGGCGGTATATGTGCTGGCGCAAGCGGATGCCGGCCGATCCCGGCCGATCCGACGGCGGGTACCGGCCGCCGTGCCAATGCCGTGGCCATCCTGGTCATGGCCGCACCCCCCGGGATCTGTAGGAGACGCGGGTTTGCGCTACCATCAAGAGTCGACAAGACTGCTCGAAGGCGAACGCGTGGGCGCATTGCCCGAGCAGGAGGACGTTCAGTTCTCGAAGCAGCCGGAGGGTTGATGAGCGACCGATTGGAGTTCGATATTGTCTGTCCGAACAACCACAACCAGACAGTTACGTTCAGTAAGGAAGAATTCGAAGAAGCGTTGAAGTCCGGCGCGTTGGTGTTCCACTGTAACACATGCGACACGGACTGGCCTCCATCCAGCGATGAAATCGCCGATCTGCGGAAGCTATTCTCGAAGGAACCTTGACCCACCCGTTTTGCTATTCCCGGAGTCTTGAAAAACGCTCAATGTGAGATAGTACCGGTGGCGCCGCAGCGTGCCGTACAGACATGATGCGGGAACATCTGGCAAAATGTGATCGCCGGGTACGCCTTCGCGGCCTGCTGCGTGCGAAACTCCTTGCCAACCTCCAGGCTCCGGCTCCAATGCCGGGCAAACAGCTTTCCCGTCCGCAGCTTCGTGACGCGGGAATAGAAAGGTCCGTCGCGGGTGTAATGGACGAAATTGTAGGGCTCGATGGCGTTGAGTTCCGTCCGGCATCCCTGGCAGCTCAAAAGGTGCCGCTCAAGTGCGGGCGCCCTGGAAGGCGCGAGCCGTCCCAGAGAGTAATTCTCCAGGTCCTCGCCGGACTGGTGGTCGTCGATATGTCCCTGAGAGCACATCATAATCTTAAGATCGGAAACCAGCAGAGAGAACTTTAGACGTCCGCCAACTGGCCCGCGCCGCGCCCCGCGGTCCACTCATTCTGTGATAGGGTAGAGTTTCATTCGGTACTGGAGGCAAGAATGTCGTTGGAGGCGCTGGGCCTGATTGAAACAAAAGGACTGACGGGCGCGATCGAAGCCGCCGACGCCATGGTGAAGACGGCCAACGTGGTGCTTACCGGCAAGGAATTCATCGGCGCAGGATACGTCGTGGTTAGCGTGCGCGGCGACGTGGGCGCGGTCAAGGCCGCCACCGATGCGGGCGCAGCAGCCGCCCGGCGCGTGGGCGAACTGGTGTCCGTGCACGTCATCCCCCGTCCGCATGAAGAGACCGAAAAGGTGCTGCCGGGCGCCGGACCGGTCAAAAAATCTCTCGGCTGATGCTCGAAGACAAAGACCTCGTCTCCATTCAAGAGGTCCGCACTAAGGTGGAGAAGGCCTACGCCGCCTGGCAGAAGTATCGCCAGTACAGCCAGGCGCAGGTGGATGCGATCGTCGAACGCATGGCCGCCGCGGGACGTGCCCACGCCGAACGGCTGGCCGCCATGGCGGTTGAAGAAACCGGCTACGGCAACGTCAAGGACAAGATCGCCAAGAACCTGCTGAACGCGGACCTGCTGCCGCGTAAGATGCGCGGCATGCGCACCATCGGGATGCTGCGCGAGATTCCCGAAGAGCGCATCGTGGAATACGCCGTTCCGGTGGGCGTGGTGGCCGCTATCCTGCCCACTACCAATCCCACGTCCACCGCAATTTACAAGATTCTGATCTCGCTCAAAGCCGGCAACGCCATCGTGCTCAGCCCGCACCCTCGCGCCGTGCGTTGCACCTGCGCTACCGCCGATCTGCTGTATCGCGCGGCCGTCGAAGCCGGCGCGCCCGAAGACATCGTGCAGTGCCTGGGCTACGCCAGCCTTGACGGCACCAACGCCCTGATGCGCCACGAGCGCACCGGCGTGATTCTCTCCACAGGCGGACACGGCATTGTGCGCGCGGCTTACTCCAGCGGCAAGCCCGCCTTCGGCGTGGGACCGGGCAACGTTCCGGTGATGATCGAGCGCACCGCCGATGTCCCCGACGCCATCGCCAAAGTCATCGAGGGCAAGTCGTTCGACTACGGCACGGTGTGCTCCAGCGAGCAGGCTATCGTGGTGGAAGATGGATTGAAGAATCATGTGCTGGCCGAATTGAAGGCTGGCAAAGCGCACTTCTGCAACGCGGAACAGAAGCAGGCCCTGGGCAAGCTGCTGGTGACGCCGAACTGGACCATCAACCCCGCGTGCGTGGGACAAGCGCCCACCAAGATCGCCGCCATGGCGGGGTTCACGGTTGCGGCGGAGACTTCCATCCTGGTGGTCGAGTTGGATGGCGTCGGCAAGCAGCAGCCGCTTTCGATGGAGAAGCTTTCGCCGGTGCTGGCACTGTACTGGGTGAAAGATTTCGCCTCCGGGATGAATATTTGCGAAAGTCTGCTGCGTTTCGGCGGGTTGGGGCACACCTGTGCGATCTACTCAAAGGACGACGCGCGCATTCGCGAATATGCGCAACGCATGCCGGCCAATCGCGTGTTGGTGAATACGCCCGCGCCGCAAGGTTCCACCGGGATTACGACGAACGTGTTCCCCTCCATGACGCTGGGCTGCGGCGCGGCGGCGGGCAATATCACCAGCGACAACGTGGGACCGCAACATCTGTATAACATCAAGCGGCTGGCCTATGCGGTGCGCACGCCGGCCGAGGCGTTCGGGACTCCGGTGGCGCTGACGGAGAGGACAAATATTGCGCCGGCCGCCGCGCCCAGCATCGCCACCGATATTGTGGACAAATTCCTGGCGCGCCGGGGCGCCAAACCGCCGGCGCCGGTTATCCCGCCGTCCGCGCCCGCACCCCTGCCGGCCCCAGCGCCCTCCTGCGCCTGCGAAGCACCCGCGCCCCCCGAACCGCAGATCGTGGACTTCGTTTGCGAGGAGGATGTGCGCATCGCCATCAGGCATTCCCGAAAAATTTACGTAGGGCCCAAGACCATCGTGACTCCGGCGGCCCGCGATTTGGCCTCACCCTCTGATATTCTGGTGTTGGCTTAAGCGCAAAGGAGGACTTATGGACCTGAATCTGGACACATTGAAGGAGGAAATCCTGGCGTACCTCGAGCATTCGGAATTTGCCATCTTCCGGAGCGCTCCGGGGAGCCTCGAAGGCCTGCCTACGGTCCTCTGGGACGCCGAACGTTATCCCGATTACCAGATGTTCCTGGACACCGCCCGCAAGACCGGCGCCAAGATGATTCTGTTCGCCGCGCGCGAATTCGAATCCCCGGAGATCGACGAGGCCGTCGAAGAACTCAACGAGTGCGACTTGAGCCGCGAAGAACGCCGCGACCTGGAAGCCCGGCTGCGCGGACTGCGTGTGCATGAAGGCGTGACCTGCTCGCTGGAGCTGGCCTTCGATCACCACGCCCGCATGTACGTATACGAAATCCGGCCCGACTGGTACGACGAATTCCTGAGCATCGGCGACGAAATCGCAGTGCATCTGCCGACCGGCCAAACCGAACAGGAAGACGACGGGTCCTTCGGCTATTTTTCGAATAACTGACGCGTGGCATGCCCATTCAGGCCCGCTGGCTGATTCCCGAAGGCAACCCGCAGGAAGCCCAGGCATTGGCCGCCGCATTGGGCATCGGACTGCCTGCTGCGCGCGTCTTACTGGCCCGCGAGTTGGGCGATCCGGATGCGGCGCGGCGCTTCCTCAAACCATCGCTCGCCGATTTGCACGCGCCGGGCGCGTTGCGCGGCATGTCCGAAGCTATCGAGCGGCTGCGGCGGGCCATCACGGGCGGCGAACAAATCCTGATCTACGGCGATTACGACGTGGACGGGACCACCTCCGTGGTCATCTTGAAAAAAGCCATCGAAATGGCCGGCGGGGCGGCGTCGTTCTTCATTCCGCACCGGTTGCGGGACGGCTATGGGATGCGCGCAGACGTGGTGGAAAAGGCCGCCGCCGAGGGTATCAAGCTGATCGTCAGCGTGGATACCGGCATTCGCGCGGCGGAAGTCGTGCGGCGCGCCAATGAGCTGTCCATCGACGTGATCATTACCGATCACCATCTGCCGGAGGCCGAACTGCCGCCGGCCCTGGCGGTGCTGAACCCCAACCGGCCGGACTGCGCCTATCCCGACAAGAACCTGTGCGGCGTGGGCGTGGCGTTCAAGCTGGTGCAGGCGCTGCTCGCCTCGCTCGATTGGCCGCCGGAGAAGCTGCGGCGCGTCACCGAATCGTTCCTGAAACTGGTGGCCATCGGCACGGTCGCCGACGTGGTGCCGTTGATGGGCGAGAACCGCATCATTGTAAAGCACGGGCTGAGCGGCCTGGGCGAGGTGCGCAATCCGGGGCTGCGCGCCCTGCTGGACGTGGCCGGCTTCAGCGGCGGCCGCGTGCCGTCTTCCGGCAACGTGGCGTTTCGTATCGCACCGCGCATCAACGCCGCCGGGCGCATGGATACGGCCAACGCGGTGATCGAGATGTTCCTGACCGGCGATCCCGAGCGCGCGCGCGTGCTGGCCGATCAACTCCACGCGCTCAATGGCGAGCGCCAGCAGGCGGAAGCCGATGTCACTCTGCAAATTGTCGAGGAGTGCGCGCGCGTGCCGATCGACGATGCGCAGCGCGCGCTGGTATTCGTAGCGGACAATTGGCATCGCGGCGTGTTGGGCATTGTGGCTTCGCGCCTGGTGGAGCGCTTCCACCGGCCGGTCTTCGTGCTGAGCCGGGACCCGGCGGATGGCCGCACGCAGGGTTCCGGGCGCAGCATCCGGCCGTTTCATCTGCTGGCGGCGCTGGAGGCCATGCCGGAGTTGTTCGAGCGCTTCGGAGGGCACCGGCAAGCCGCGGGCGTGACGCTGGCTTCCGATAAGGTCGACGTGTTCCGCGCGCGTTTCAACGAGTTCGCGGCCGCGCGGCTGACGCTCGCGGATCTGGCGCCGCAGGTGGAGATCGACGCGGTGTTGGAATTCCGCGAGATCGACGAGCGTAGCGTGGCGGAGGTGTTCAGCCTGGCGCCTTTCGGCTGCGGCAATCCCGCGCCTCTGTTCGCCGCGATGGGCGTGGAGGTGGCCGGTCCGCCCGCCGTGATGAAAGAGAAGCACCTGCGCGTGATGCTGCGGCAGAACGGGCGCACGCTGGCGCTGAAGGCCTGGAACTTCGCCGAACGCGCCGCCGAGTTGCCGGCCGGCGCGCGCGTGGATGTGGCCTTTTCACTGGAGGACGACGCTTATGCCGCGGCGCGAGGTCTACCGGGGTGGGGCGCGGTGCTGCGGGATGTGCGGCCGGGGTGAGCCTTGGTGCTGGGCTTGATGAACGGCTTGACACCGTCGTCGTTTTCTGATGACATAACCCTCAAATCAGTTTCTCTCAAGGAGGACAACGTTATGGCTTCTAACCGCGGCGTGGCTTACATGGGGCCGGGCAAGGTCGAGGTCCAGTCCATCGACTTCCCCAAATTGGCATTGGGCTCGCGCAAATGCGAGCACGGCGTCATTCTCAAAATCGTCAGCACCAATATCTGCGGCAGTGACCAGCACATGGTGCGCGGCCGCACGACCGCTCCCCAGGGATTGATTCTGGGACACGAGATTACGGGCGAAGTGATCGAAGCCGGGCGCGACGTGGAGTTCGTCACAGTCGGTGACCTGGTATCGGTGCCGTTCAACATCGCCTGCGGGCGCTGCCGCAACTGCAAAGAGGGCAACACGGGCATCTGTCTGCACGTCAACCCGGCGCGGCCGGGAGCGGCTTACGGCTATGTGGATATGGGCGGCTGGATTGGAGGGCAGGCGGAGTACGTGATGGTGCCTTACGCCGATTTCAATCTATTGCGGCTGCCCGATAAGGCGCGGGCCATGGCGAAGATCAAAGACCTGACGCTGCTATCCGACATCATCCCGACCGGGTATCACGGCGCCGTATCGGCGGG
>Ga0182018_10002399_pt1 | contig 18900 bp, 12 predicted proteins | sample 812P2MmetaG_FD_120490 | JGI IMG/M metagenome (GOLD analysis project Ga0182018, IMG submission 120490) | Permafrost microbial communities from Stordalen Mire, Sweden - 812P2M metaG | ecosystem: Environmental > Terrestrial > Soil > Wetlands > Permafrost | place: Sweden: Stordalen | collected... | reverse complement strand
TGCAGACGATTCCACGCGTTCTAACCGGCCATGGAGCCAATTAAGAGGCGGATTGAAACATGCACCTGATCCCCACACAAGATGAAGTGGTGGCCGTATTGCGGGAAACCGGCGCGCTGCGCCAGGGCCATTTCGAGTACCCCACGGGTATGCATTCCAACGAATACCTCCAGGTCCCTCTGGCCCTGCGGTATTACCAGTACCAGCGCATGCTCTCGGTGGGGTTAAGCCGCCTGTTGCGCGCTCACCCGGAGATTCGGGCCGCCGTGAAAGATCTCTCCATCGTCACCCCCATGACCGGCGGACTGCCGGTGGCCTATGGCGTCTGTGAAGCGTTGCGCGCCAATCAGGTGTACTGGGCCGAGCGCGAGCACGACGAGCCGCTGCGCTTCCGGCAATTTCTGGAACCGCACAAGGGCGAACAAGTGGTGCTGGTGGACGACATCCTGCGCACCGGCAGCAAACTCGCCGAACTGAAAGAACTCCTGGAATCGCGCGGCGCCACGGTAGTCGGCCTGGCGGTGATCATCTACCAACCGACTCCCAAGACCTTGAATTTCGGGTCGCTCCCACTGTACTATTTAGCCAAACTGGAGGCCAGTTATTACGCCGGCGCGGCGCAGTGCGAGCTGTGCCAGAGGAGCGTGCCCGTAGAGAAGGTTTGGGTCTAGCCGAATCGCTGCCACGGGGCCGGTGCCGCCGGCTCCGAATGGCCGTTTCTGCAAGGATTTACGGGGATCAAGCGCACGTTTTCGCACGTTTGCTGAATCCATGTGCAGAGTGTCACAAAACCATTACACGGTGCGCGGTTGGCTCGCTCAAAGAGTGGTTTTCCACAAGTTTTCTCACACTCGTGTGGAAAACTCGAATGGGATCGGACGACCCAAAATGGTAAATTGTATGGGTTCGCACATCGGCGAGGGTTTATGCGAAGAATCGGTTTACTGACATTGTTTTTTTGCAGCTTGCTGCCAGCCCAAAATCTGGATGCCGAAAAGCTGGCGCCGTATTACCCTACGCCGGAAACGATTGTCGATAAGATGCTGCAACTGGGCGGCCTCAAGGCCGGCGAGAAGGTGTACGATCTGGGCTCTGGCGACGGCCGCATCATCATTATGGCAGCGCAGAAATTCCACGCCGACGCCATCGGAATCGAGTTGGATAAGGACCTGTGCAAGCTCAGCGAGGACAAGATCCATAAGCTCCATCTGGAAAAGAATGCGCACATCGTCAATGGCGATCTGCTAAAACAAAACTACAGTTCCGCCGACCTGGTTACGGTTTATCTGTTGCCGGGGTTCATCGATAAGGTCCAACCCCTGCTCGATCAGCAATTGAAAAAGGGCGCCCGCGTGGTGGCTCACGATTTCGAGTTCAAGAATTGGACGCCCGACAAGGTGGAGAACATCGCCGACGACGGCGAAGGGCGCAGCCACACGCTATATTTGTACCGGAAGTAATGTGTGATTCTTACGTCTGCCTTCCCTTGGACGCGATATCTGGCATGGGCGCGCGTCCTGCTCGCCGCCGCCGCCGTAACCGTGGCCGGCCTGTCGTCGCAAACGGGATCGCCCGCGGTCGCGCTTCTGGTGCTGTTCCTGGTGGCCAGCATCGCGGCGGGAATCGGCGGCCGCGGGCAGCGTGGCCTGCTGGGAATGTTGGCGCTGTTCGCCGATACGGTCTACTTCCTGATTGTGGTCTACTTCGGCGGCGGCCGCATGCTGGGGCTGGCGGCCGTCTTCTTTCTCTACTTACTGACCGAAGCCTTGGTATTCTCCGGACCCGTGGAGGTGTTAGTCATTACCGCGTGCTCGGCCATTTTCTGCGCGGTTGTGCCTCGTCCGGAGATCCGCGGTCTGGAGTCGGTGGTGGTGGTGGCGGGCGTGCTGGCGTGTGGCTTCGCGGTGTTCAAACGGCGGCAGAGCGCGCTCAACGGGCAACTGGCGAGCCAGTTGGATGCGGCGCAAAAAGCCGCCGGGAAAGCCCGCGAAGAGGAGAGCCAACGCATCGCGGCCGATTTCCACGACGGCCCGCTGCAGAGTTTCATCAGCCTGCAGATGCGGCTGGAGATTTTGCGCAAGCTCTTCGAACGCGACACCAATGCCGGCCTGCAGGATCTCAAGCAATTGCAGGCGCTAGCCCAGTCGCAGGTGCGCGACCTGCGCACCTTCCTGCATAGTATGCGCCCCGCGGACGTAGATGGCGGCAACCTGGTAGCCACCCTGCGCCGCACTGCCGAATCGTTCCAGAAGGAAAGCGGGATTCCGGTCACTTTTGTCGGCGCCGCTACCCCCGTGGGCCTGCCGCCGGAAGTGACCATGGAGGTTCTGCAGATGCTCCGCGAGGCGCTGCACAACGTGCAGAAACACTCCAGCGCGACGCGCGTGGCGGTGGCCATGGAAAAGACCGATCGCGGCCTGGAAATTTCGGTGGACGATAATGGCCACGGCTTCAATTTTGCCGGCAGCTATTCGCTGGAGGAACTCGATTTGCTCCGCCTGGGTCCCGCCAGCTTGAAGCGGCGGGCACGCGGCTTGAACGCCGACCTGCTCTTGGAATCGCGCCCCGGCCGTGGCGCCGGCATCAGGTTCCGCATCCCGCTGCACTAGGAATATGAGCCGCCGATAAACGCCGATGAACGCCGATAAAACCAAGCGACCGGACATCGCGGGATCAAATGGGTGGGCATGCCTTAGCTTGTCCCGCAGGCAGGCGTACCCAGTGTCGCTAAGTTTTCCGCACCCCCCCGGACCTCTGCATTTGTTGTGGGGCGGACCCCCTGGTCCGCGCGGGGCGCCCTCGTCCCGCAGCTCTGTCGAAGAGTCAAGCGCTTCCGCAATTCGGCAGGCCGGCCAGGGGGCCGGCCGCGGACGAGGGCGTCCGCCCCACAACTGAAACTCACCAATATGTCGGATCCACACGGCATTAAACTAAACACCGATGAATCCTAACCGGGAAAGTTTTGTCTTATCGGCGTTCATCGGCGTTCATCGGCGGCCAATAATCTTGCTTTTGGCTCTAACCTGCCTCTCCGGCTGCGCCCGCTACGCCGATTTCACTCTGCCCCCGGCGCCGGGCGGCGACCCGCGACTGACGTTCGCATTCGACGCTCTGCCCGAGCCCGTGCTCCCGCGCGGCGAGGGATGGGAGTCCTCCGATGTGCTGAATCCTTCGGTGGTCCGCGAGGGCGCCACGCTGGTCAATTACTACTCCGGCTTTGACGGCCACACCTGGCATACCGGGCGCGCTACCTCCACCGACGGCGTTCATTGGCGGAAAGAGGGCAAGCTGCTTTCGCCCGCTCCGTCCACCTGGGAAGGCTCCTACATCGCCGCCAATGGAGCGGCGCTCGACTACCGCGGACGCATTTGGTATTGGTACGTCGCCGGCTCCAAACCGCGGCCGCGGATCGGTTTCGACGGCCGCATCGTGCTGCCCGCCGGACCCTACGGGAGCTGGGATGAAGCGGGCGTCTCCGACCCCTACGTGGTGCGCCTCGAACCGTATTTCTATCTCTATTACACCGGCCTCGACCGCGGCAGCCGCCAGCGCCTCGGCGTGGCCCGTTCCAGCGACGGCGTCCATTGGGACAAGCTGCGCTCCAATCCGATTCTGGAACCCGGCGAGCCCGGTTCCTTCGATGAAAACGGCCTCGGCGAACCGGCCGTCTGGCAATCGCACGGCTTCTACTGGATGCTCGACACCGGCCGCGACATCGCGCAGCGCCGCCGCCTGGGCCTGGCGCGCTCCCTCGACGGGGTTCACTGGAGCAAACTGCCGGCGGTGTTCCAGGGCTCGCAACCGTGGGATTCCAAGGTGATCTGCGACCCCACGGTGCTGGTGGAGGGCGACACCATCCGCGTCTGGTTCGGCGGCGGCGACGTGGCGTCGCCCGACGAAAACCTCCACGGCCAGATTGGGTACGCTACGTTGCGCCCGGTTAATGCTACGCTGCAAAAGTGAAAGTCGGTATCACCTGTTATCCCACATACGGCGGCAGCGGCATTGTCGCCACGGAGTTGGGCCTGGAATTGGCCGCGCGCGGCCACGAGATCCACTTCATCACCTACGCCAACCCCATCCGGCTCGACCAGGACGCGCCGCGCATACATTACCACGAGGTGGAAGTCTCCACCTACCCGCTGTTCCAATATCCGCCTTACTGCCTGGCGCTGGCTTCGCGCATGGCGGAAGTGGCCGAATCCTACCACCTGGATGTGCTGCACGTGCATTACGCTATCCCGCACTCCATTTCCGCCATGCTGGCCCAGCAGATGCTCGCGCCCACCCGCCGCCTGCCCTTCATCACCACCCTGCACGGCACCGATATCACGCTGGTGGGCGTGGACCCCTCTTATTTCTCCATTACGAAGTTCTCCATCGAGAAATCCGACGGCATCTCCTCCATCAGCGATTACCTGCGCGACGAGACGGTGGAAGTCTTCGGCGTGCGCAATGAGATCCGTGTCATCAAGAATTTCGTCAATTGCGACATCTACCATCCGGACGAGGCGAAAACCGGCGCCGCCGCCTATGCCCCGGCGGGAGAAAAGCTGCTGGTGCACCTTTCCAACTTCCGCCCGGTCAAGCGCGTTTTGGATTGCGTGCGGATTCTGGCCGAAGTCCGCAAGAGCGTGCCGGCACACCTGTTAATGGCTGGCGACGGCCCCGACCGCAGTCCCGCCGAGCATCTGGCGCGCGAACTGAAAGTGGAGCGCCACGTTTCGTTCCTGGGCAAACAGAACCACGTGGAGCGTCTCATCCCGCTGGCGCACGTGCTGCTCATGCCGAGCGAACTGGAGTCGTTCGGCCTGGTGGCTCTGGAGGCGATGGCCTGCGGGGTGGTCCCGGTGGCGACGCGCGTGGGCGGCGTCCCGGAGTTGATCACCGATGGCGAAGACGGGTACCTCGAACCGGTAGGAGACATTTCCGCGCAGGCCGCGCGGGTGGTGCAATTATTGACCGATGACGGCCTGCATTACCGCATGCGGAAAGCCGGCCGCTGGAACGCCTCCGAGCGCTTCTGCTCCGACAAGATCATTCCGCAATACGAAAAGTATTACCAGGATGTTGTGAACGCCGGCGGATAGGGGCAAGACTCGCACTCTTCGGTGGATCGGGTACACCAGCGGATCTTCGAGTGCGCCGGTAGAAGCCCGGAAAACCCCGTTCACTCTCTGCGCTCTCTGCCTCCTCCGTGCTCCAACCCGGGGAAGACACGTCCGTCCCTACCGGCGCGCACCCCCCTTTTCCCCCTCGTTTCCTCTGCGTCTCTGCGTCTCTGTGGTGAACTATTTCTTCACCGTCCCATCGAACGTAATCGTGGCATCCGCCGAGAACTTCCGATACACCAGAAAGTCCGTCTCATTGCGATGCTGGAACGGAGGCGCATCCAGCAGCGTCTCGGAATGCAACGGCAACAGATAATGTCTCCCGCCAACGTCGATGAAATCGTAATCCAGCAGTAAGTCGACTTTTCGCACCGGAAAATCCGGCGGTAGCCCGTCAGCCGCGGCACTCACTCGCACCACCATCTTAGTAGAGGCGTCGATGTAGATGTACCCGCGTTGTCCCGCCGCCACCCGTTCCTCGTCGTGCACACTGGTTCCCGACGTGATCCGGTAATCCGAGTTCGCCGTCGCGATCGCAAACGAGTATACATGCGTCGGCCGCGAGCGTAGCAGCGTCCAATGGTCCCAACTGCGATTGGTTCTCGACTTCAGCGCGAAAATCGCCGCCAGCATACTTCCGAATTCGCCCTCCGTGATGGCGCCGCCCATCTGTTCGTAGGACAATCGCGTCGACCGGTTATTCACCGTCATGAGTTTGTACTCTTCCTGCCGGTCGAAGTAAGTCAGTTTCAGCACCAGGGTGTCCGCCAGACGCCACGCCCCCTTTTCGTCGGGATCGACATACCGCCGCACCACCTCGCTGCAGATGAAATCCGGCAAGCTCCCGGTGTAACTCAACGAATTCTCGTGGGCCTCGTTCCAGATCCGCACCTGCTCCGCCGGCGATGGCGCAGGCGGTTCCGCGATCGCGGGCTTGTCCGGCCGCGGCAGCATCCTCGACCGGTCGCGCAACAGCAGCAACTGCGCCACCGTCTCCGGACCCGCGCCTTCGCTCTGCAACGTCTCGATGGTGCGGTCGTCCAGCCGCTCGGCAAGCTTCACCTTGCGCACGCTCTTGGCCACCTGGCTGTCGCTGCGATTGCGCCCGACGCCGGCCCGCACCGCACTCACCAGGTCGCCGACCGAACCACTTCCTTGCGCCGCCGCGGTAAGGCAAGCGGTAAGCACGACGAGATGGAGGCGGAACCGCATTCCTGTCCTGGCCTTTAGACGATGGCGCGGCCCGCGCCGTTACCCGCCGGCCGGCGCGGCTTCCGCAATCTCCCGGTTCACCGCGTGAAACTTCTCGAAGTTCTTGTGAAAGCGGTTGCTCAGGTCGCGCGCGGCCTTGTCATACGCCGCCTTGTCCGCCCACATCCCCCGCGCATCCAGGCAATGGGCCGGCACTCCGGGACACGATACCGGAACCGCCACCTTAAACACCGGGTGCGTCACCATGGCCCCATCCTTCAACTCGCCCGAAAGCGCGGCATTCAGCATGGCGCGAGTGTAGCGCAGCTTCATACGCTCACCCACTCCATACGGACCGCCGGCCCAACCCGTATTCACCAGCCAGCAGGCCGACCCATAGCGCCGCAGTTTCTCGCCCAGCAACGACGCGTAGGCCGACGCGGGCCGCGGCAGGAACGGCGCCCCGAAGCAGGCGCTGAAGGTGGCTTGCGGTTCGGCGCCCAGACCGCGCTCCGTGCCGGCCACTTTGGCCGTATAGCCGCTCAGGAAATGATACATGGCCTGCTCCGGCGTCATCCGCGAAATCGGCGGCAGCACGCCGAACGCATCGGCAGTCAGGAAAATCACGTTGTCCGGCGGCCCGCCCACGCTGGGAATCAACGCATTCTCTATGAACTCCAGCGGATAGGCCGCGCGCGTGTTCTCCGTCACTTCCTCGGAGTTGAAATCCAGCAGCCGCGATTCCGGATCCATGGCCACGTTTTCCAGCACCGTGCCGAATTTGATGGCGTTCCAGATCTGCGGCTCCTGCTCCTCGGAAAGGCGTATGCACTTGGCGTAGCAGCCGCCTTCGAAATTGAAGACCCCCTGGTCGCTCCAGCCGTGCTCGTCGTCGCCGATCAACCGGCGGAGCGGGTCGGCGGAGAGCGTGGTCTTCCCCGTGCCCGAAAGTCCGAAGAACAGCGCCACGTCGCCTCGCTCGCCCCGGTTCGCCGAGCAGTGCATGGGGAACACGCCGCGTTCCGGCAGCAGGTAGTTCATAATCGTGAAGGCCGATTTCTTCATCTCGCCGGCGTATTGCGTGCCGCAGATGAGCACCACCTTCTTCTTGAAATCGATCACGATGCAGGTTTCCGAATTGGTTCCTTCCTCCGCCGGGTCGGCCTGGAAATCGGGCGCGAATAGAATGGTGAACTCCGGCCGGTGTCCGTCGCGCTCCTGTGGATCCGGCCGGAGGAACAACTGGCGCGCAAACAGGCTATGCCAGGCGTATTGGCCGATCACCCGAAGCGGTAGCGTGTACGCCGGGTCGGCGCCCACAAAGCAATCCTGCACGAAGACGTCGCGCCCCTGCCAGAACGACTGCATGCGGGCGTACAAACGGTCGAAATGCGCCTCCGACATGGGCTGGTTCACCGCACCCCACTGCACAGTGGAGTCCGTGATCTCATCTTGGACGATGAACTTGTCCTTGGGCGAGCGGCCGGTAAACTGTCCGGTCCGGACCACCAGCGATCCGCCGCTCGACAGGCTCCCTTCCCGGCGTTGAATCGCGTGCTCCAGAAGCTGGGCGGTGCCCAGGTTCCAATAGGCCACATTGATGTGGCGGATCCCGTGATTCTCGAGTCCGAACTGGCTGGGGTGGACTCCCGCGTTGGCTACATGATTTTGATGACTTGGCATTTTTACCCCAAACTCTTGGAGTGTACTTATCGTAATATGGTCTCATGAACCGGCTTCTCGGGGCACGCGGTCTGGGATTCCTGCTGCTATGCCACTGCGCCTTGGCTCAAGTCATTGAAGTTCAATCCAATGGCTTGACATACCAGACACTGACGCGGTCCGGTGTGACCTTGATGATGACCCACCTCCCGGGGGCCTTGCACCAGTACGCCATTGTGCAGGTTGCCATTTCCAACGGTTCGCAGGGGCCTTACGTGATCCGGCCGGAAGACTTCACTTTCGAGCGGGCCGACGGCCAGAAAATCCGCGCGGTATCGGCCCACGCGGTAATCGAAATGCTGCTCCAAAAAGCCACCGGAAACGACGCCATCAAGCTGGTCACCACGTACGAGGCCGGCATTTACGGCAATCCGCAGCTAAAGTCCACCAAAGGGTACGAATCGCGGCGTGAGGCAGCCATTGCATCCACTGGCACCAAGGTGAAGACGGCTGTATTAGCCAGTGCGCTGGCGCTGGTGCAGACCAAGCTGGCGATCGGCGATTCCACCGATGGAGCCGTCTTCTTTCCCACCGACGGCAAGCCCCTGGGCAGCGGTCGCCTGGTAGTGCGCACCAACACCGACACCTTCGAATTCAACGCGGAGTGAAGATTATTGAGCCGCGGATGAACGCGAATGAACGCGGATAAGAAAGAACTGCGTTTGATCCGCGTTCCAGACTGGCCGCCCGCGCAGCAACACCGGCAACTTCGAATTCAAAGCCGAAGCAAAGATTATTAGCCGCCGATGAACGCCGATGAACGCCGATAGGAAAGAACCGCGGTTCGATCCGCGTTCCAAACTGGCAGCCGCCTGGTAGTGCGGCCCAACACCGACACCTTCGAGTTCAACGCGGAGTGAAGATTATTGAGCCGCGGATGAACGCAGAGGAACGCGGATAAGAAAGAACTGCGCTTGATCCGCGTTCCAAACTGGCCGCCGCCTGGTAGTGCGCACCAACACCTTGGGATTCAACGTCGAGTGAAGGGTTTATTTTATCGATTTTATCGGCGTTCATCGGCGGCTAATAATCTTGGCTTTTCTACTTCAACGGATACCCGCGCGTCAGCCGGAACGTCCGCGACCACCGCGTCTTCGTGAAGAAGTGCGCCACCACGTCCACGATGTGGTCCAGCCCGATATTCCCGTTGGTCAAATCCTGCGTCGGCGCATCGTACGACCAATAGATCACCAGCGGAGTCCCCACAATATTCTCGCGCGGCACGAAACCCCAGAAACGGCTGTCGTCGGAATCGTCGCGGTTGTCGCCCATAGCGAAAAGGAAACCGGGCGGTATGACCAGTTCGCCATCCACCACATGGTTCTCCAGCATGTCGAGCGCCTGCACGCGCAACTGGCTGTTGGGGGCGGCCGGGAAATTGTCGCGGTAGGAATCGATATAGCTGGACGAATGGACCGCGTACGGTTCGTCCACCGCGTGCCCGTTGAGCCACAATTGCTTGTTCACCAGCTTGATGTGGTCGCCAGGAACCCCGATGGCGCGCTTGACGTAGTCTTCTTTGATATTCAGCGGATAGCGAAACACGATAATGTCGCCGCGCCGCACGTCCCGGTAGGGCAGAACCAGGCGCGATGCCGGCCCGGACGGAGCGTAGGTCAGCTTATCCACCAGCACGTGGTCGCCAATCAGCAGCGTGCCCACCATGGAAGCGCTGGGGATGACAAAAGCCTGCACCAGGCTGGTGGTGGCGAACAGCAGCAGGACGATGGTGACGGTCCATTCCGCGATGAATCCGCGGTTCACCTCCCGCGACATCTCCTTATAGCGGACCCACAGGCCGCGCATTCCGCTTGTTTCGATAGTCTCCACAGCAGCCATTGTAACGGACTCCGGGTGGGGCATGCTTAGCGCACTATTTCGTAAGTACGGCAGCGTATTTGTGCCGCCGAAAAACTCCGGGCCGAAATGCTCAGCTTGCCCCCCGTTCCAAAACCACCGCGCCCATCCAGGGCAGATTCAGCGTCTGCCCGCTCGAAATCCGCGCGTTGTAACCGCCGTTAGTCTGTTCCGGTTCCGACTCCACCTGAAAATCCGGCCACGACGAATTGAAAATCTCCTGATACGCGGCGCCCGCCGGTAGCCCCAGCCACGAGCTGTCCTGCTGCTGATCCGCCGTCCCGAACGTGACCACCGCGAACAAACCGAACCCGCACGTAAACGCCACCGTCCGGTTCCCTATCGCCACCACCTGGTAATTCGCGTCACCCTGCAAGCCCTTGGACGAATCGTTGCGCAAGCCCATCAGTTGCCGGAACCAGGCCAGGATGCGCGTGTTGTCCGTGGCCTCCGCCGGCGGAAGATCGTCCAACTGCGGATTGATCCACTGGGCGTTATCGTCGAACGAAAAGGCCACCGTCTCGCCCACTTCCTGCCCCATGAACAACATCGGAATGCCGTTCGAAAGGAGCGTGAGCGTGCCCAGCGCCTTGGCCAACTGATAGCCCTGGCCAAGCGGAGGGCGCGCCGCGATCCTGATACTCAGGCTGTCCTGACCGCTCACCATATCGTGCGACTCGCCAAAGCGGGTGGCCTGGAAAAACGGCCGCCCCCAGTATTGCGGATTGTCCATCTCGGTCTTTAGCGGTCCGGAGTCGTCCGAACCCGGGTTCGCGCTGTCGTAGCTGGCATCCCTGATCCTGAAAACTTCGTCGATTCCCCACTGCCCGTCCATCACGCCATAGGAGGGATTGGAAACATCCCACGGGCTGGTGGCCGAATTCTCCGCCACGCAATACGGCCATGCCCGCCCCTCCGCGGAAGCTGCCGCGCGCAATGCCGAACGAATCATGCCCAAAAACTCCCACCCGCCCTCGCACTTCGTCACGATGGTCTGGGTGTCGTCGAAGCGAAAGCCGTCCAGGTCGAACGTGCGGAACAAATACACCGAGGCCTGCCGGAAATATTCCCCCACCATCGGATGCCCGCAGTTCATGCGGTCGCCATCGTAGTCTCCATTGCGATACACGTCGGGCGCGATGCTCATCAGCGACGATCCGAGCGAGTGATTGTAAACCACGTCCATGGTGACGCCGCGCCCGTTGGCATGCGCCGCGCTGACGAAACCAGCCATCGCCGCCGACCCGCCGTAGAAACTGTCGATGGCGAAATAATACGACGGGTCGTAACCCCAGGAAACCGCGCTGCTGAATTCGTTCACCGGCATCAGGCCGAACACCGTCACCGGGAGTTGCCCCAGGTATCCGGCCTGCCCCAGACGGCTGGTCGAGTTCAATTCGTCCGCCAGCAAGTCGAACGGCGTAAGGGCGCCCGCTTGCAGATTGGTAAACCGCCGGGCGTGGATTTCGTAGATCAGGAAATTCTGCCAGTCCATGGTTTGCCACGGTTGGGCATGCGCCGCCGCGCTCACCGCGGCGACATCCAGCAGCACGCTCCACGACGTCGCCGGGTCGGCCGGGTTGTCGCCGAACGAGGCCGTCAGACTTCCACCGTCCTGAACGGCCCGCGCGGCCGGGTCGAGCACCTCCACGTCGTCGTTGAGCAGGAAGCGGTAACGCGCCCCCGGCGAAGCCTGCGAAGCCGGAAGGCTGCACCACCAGTAGAAGGTATCTTTCGTCAAGCTCATCGGAAACTCCAGGCGCGCCGGCCCGCCTGCCGCGTTTTCGTCAACCACGATGAGTGTGGCGCACACGGCATGCGGCGCGTGTACCGCGAAATACACCGCGCCGTCCAGCAGCGTGGCGCCAGCGGGCATTTCCCTACTCGCGAAGATTCCGCTGCCCACCACCGCGCTGCCGAATGCCGCCTCCATAAGAGCCGTGCGAGGCGGCTCGGCGAACTGCGTCGCAGCGCGCGAACAAACGCCGAAAACGCCTTCCGTGGTGTGCAACAACGGCGTCAGGGCGGTCGGCGTAAAATACCGGCTGGTGTCAATCCAATCGTACGGTTTGGGCTCGGCGCCGGTGGCCGGCACCAGATCGAAGGCCGTGGTGGTATCGAGCGCCACATCCGGCATGGCCTGCCACGTTCCGTCCGGCTGCAGCGTTGCAGGTACGGTCTCGTAAGCCGGCCCGTTGCCCACTGACACCTGCACCGAGAGCCCGCCGCTGAAACTCGATACCGCTTGCGGCTGGATCGCCAGCGGAACCGGTCCCACGCTCGGAAAATCCCCCAGCCAGGCGCTCGCTCCCAGAGCGAATCGCGACACCGCATCGAGCGCGGTAGGATCCGCCGGAAAGGGCCTCTGGATCGCCGGATTCTCGACGTTTTGCTGGCTGCTCACCGCGTAGCTCGCTCCCGGATAAATCGCCACGCTGTATGCGGCCACTTGGAAGAGCGGACTCCCGCCATAGGGTTGCGCCGGCGAAACGGTAACCGGAAAAACCGATTCCTCCACCAGATCGGTCAGGATCAATTCCGGAGGGGCGTTCAACTGCGCGCTATACAGCACTTCCAGCGCAACCGAAGTCAGCGCCAGCGGCTGGCTGCGCACGTCGCACTGCCCGCTCTTCAGCCACAGCGACGCGCCATCGCAGGGCCGCCACACGCGATTGCTCTCGTCCGGTTCCCATACATTGCCGGCAGGCTGCATCAGCTTCAAGTGGAACCCCGTCGTCATCCAGGGCAGCAAAATGACGCTAAAGGTGGAGACGCCATTGACGTCGTCGCGTGCCGTCTCTACAAAGGAAGTGGGCTGCACACTGGAATCGTAAGGACTCCAGACATACAACTGCCCACCGCGAAATGCCTGTTGGGTGATCGCTTGAAACGTGAGCGCATCGCCCGCCTGGAAGACCACCCCGGCGGGAAAAGGATTCTGGTAGAGAACTCTGGGCGACGAATCGAAGGTCCAGACTTCGGCCGGCGAGGTAAGAAATAGCCGCCGCGTGAAACTGTCCGCTTCCCAACTGTTCTGGCCCGAGGCCGGGACAGTGGAGTGAAACAGGAATTGCAGTTTGCGCGGATCGGGCGCGTCGGGTAGTTGAAAATCCACCACGTCCCCGCCGGGCACTCCATGCGTATTCCAGACGTTATTCCCATCCCAGGCAGCCTGCCAGACGTACATACTCCACAAGGCTGAACTGTCAACAGGTTTGTAATGCACCGTAATTCCCATGGCGAGCCTCCTCTCTGTATCTACACTAACTCAACCGCAGCGCGGAAGCCTCTCACCGAGCCGCGGCAGTAATGGAGCGGAGTGGCCGGAAGCATGTGACCGGCTCAGGCCATCTTCCCTGCCGCCCCGAATTTCAATGGGCGACATGGCGGCGTTTGAGAAATGCCCGCCGATTAACTTCATAAAGCCGGATTCCGCCACCGCGAGGGATGCACTTCGCCGCTCAATCCAATCAGGCGGCAGAAGCTCATCGTCGGCAGACGACAGCGTGCCTCGTCGACCCGCGGTCGCGCCCACGCGGAGGACATCGCCGACAGGTTGGCCGAGCCATCCCGATTGGAACTACCGCGCAACCCTGCCGCCTCTGGTACAATCGCCAACAGAGGGGGGTTTGCTTGTCTAGAACCAGTCAGGAATTACCCCGTACCCTGGGCGCTCTCCGTAGTAGCTCCTTCCCGGAATCCCGGCTCGCCAGCCGCACCGTCAAGGACGAACTGCGCAATAATCTCATCTGCAAAATTCAACGCGGCGAAGAACTGTTCCCGGGCATTATCGGCTTCGAGGATACCGTGGTGCCGCAGATTGTTAACGCCGTGCTCTCGCGCCACAACTTTATTTTGTTGGGGCTGCGCGGTCAGGCCAAAACCCGGCTCATCCGCATGCTGACCAAGCTGCTCGACGAGGTCATACCGTATGTCGAAGGCTGCGAGATCCACGACAATCCCTACCGGCCGATCTGCCGGCGCTGCCGCGACCTCATCGCCGAAGCCGGCGACGACGCGCCCATCGGATGGCTCACCCGCGACCACCGCTACGTGGAGAAGCTCGCCACTCCCGACGTCACCATCGCCGACATGATCGGCGATATCGACCCCATCAAAGCCGCGCGCCGCGGGCAGGACATCTCCGACGAGCTCACCGTCCACTACGGACTGCTCCCGCGCGCCAACCGCGGCATTTTCGCCATCAACGAACTGCCCGACCTGGCCGGCAAGATCCAGGTGGGCCTGTTCAACATCATGCAGGAAGGCGACGTGCAGATTAAGGGTTACCCCGTGCGCCTGCCGCTCGACCTGATGCTGGTCTTCACCGCCAACCCCGAAGACTACACCGCCCGCGGCAAGATCATCACGCCGCTCAAAGACCGCATCGGCAGCGAAATCCGCACCCACTATCCGGCGGCGCTGGAGCAAGGCATCGCCATCACCGCGCAGGAGGCCTGGCTCGACCGGCCGTCGCCCATCGAGCTGCGCGTGCCCGATTACATCCGCGAAACCGTGGAGCAGTTGGCCTTCCTGGCGCGCGAGGACAAGCGCGTCGACAAGCGCTCCGGCGTCTCGCAGCGCCTGCCCATCTCGGTGCTGGAGAACGCGATTTCCAACGCCGAACGCCGCGCGCTCAAGACCGGCGAAGACCTGGCCGTGCCGCGCGTTCTGGATCTCTACGCCGCGCTCCCGTCGATGACCGGCAAGCTGGAGTTGGAATACGAAGGCGAGTTGAAGGGCGGCGATGCCGTGGCCAACGAGTTGATTCGTCTCGCCGTCGGCAAGGTCTACGATCGCTACTTCGACGGCGCCAACATGGCGCAGATCATCCAGTGGTTCGACCTGGGCGGCTCTCTGAAGTTGGATGAAGGCGTGGATTCGGCCACCATGGTGCGTCAGCTCGGCGGAATCCAGGGTCTCATGGAAAAGACCGGCGCGCTCGGTCTCGGGTCCAACGAAGCCGACGCCGTACGCGCGTCGGCGGCGGAGTTCGTGCTGGAAGGCTTGCACTCCCATCGCCGCATCAGCCGCAACGAAGAGCGGGGCTACGCGGCGGAAGAGAAAAAGCGCGAGAACACGCGCGAGGAAGCCAAGCCCGAAAGGCCGAACTTCCGCCGTCAATACAACTGAGTCCGGCCCTCTGGCAACCAAGGAGCTTCACTCATGAAATCGGCTCGCTACTCCCGCTGCATGGATAGCCCTCCAGGTGGGGCAGGCGGTGCCGCCTGCCCATCCGGCCATCTCGATGTTTCTCACAGCCGCTCAGGGAGCAGAAAGCTTCCAGCAACTAAGGAGCTTCATTCATGAAATCGGTTCGCTACTCCCGCTACACCGGCGAAGATCTCGGCATCGACGCCGAAGAGTTGCTCAAAGCCCTGGCCGATTTCCTGCTGGGGAGCGGCTTCGACAGCCAGTACATGCCCTTCAGCGAACTCAACGAGCACACTCTGGAGGATCTCAAGAACGCCATCCAGCGAGCCCTGGAACAGGGCGGCCTCTTCGACAATGAAACGCTCCAGGAAATGATGGAGCGTTTTCAGAACATGAGTGCCGAGCAAATCGACCAGCTTCTCGACCGGCTGGTGCAGAAGTTGATCGACGAAGGCCACATCACCGTCGAGGAACCGGGCAGCCCGCAGGCCCCCGGAGCCGGCGATGGCCGCGAGAGTAAGGCACGCTTCGAAGTTACCGATAAGTCGCTCGATTTCCTGGGATTCAAGACCCTCAAGGACCTGCTGGGCTCGCTCGGAAAATCGAGCTTCGGCCGCCATGACACCCGCGACCTGGCCACCGGCGTGGAGGCTTCCGGCTCGTCCAAACAGTACGAGTTTGGCGACACGCTCAACCTGGATATCAGCGAGACGCTCTTCTCCGCCATCCGTCGCGAGGGGGCCCAGGTGCCGCTCAACATGGAGTACTCCGACCTGTATGTCCACCAGTGCGAGTATCAGAGTTCCTGCGCCACCGTGCTGATGCTCGATTGCAGCCACAGCATGATCCTCTATGGCGAGGACCGCTTCACGCCCGCGAAAAAAGTCGCCATGGCGCTAGCCCACTTGATCAAGACCCAATATCCCGGCGACAGCCTGCGCTGCGTGCTATTCCACGACTCCGCCGAGGAGTTAGCCATTAGCCAGTTAGCGCGCGTGCAGGTAGGGCCGTACTACACCAACACCCGCGACGGCCTGATTCTGGCGCAAAAGCTGCTCAGCCAGGAGCGCAAAGACATGCGCCAGATCGTCATGATTACCGACGGCAAGCCGAGCTGCCTCACGCTGGAAGACGGCCGCGTATACAAGAACGCGTTCGGCCTCGACCCGCTGGTGATTAGTAAGACGCTGGAAGAAGTGAACCGCTGTAAGAAGCATGGCATTCTGATCAACACCTTCATGCTGGCCAGCGACTATGGCCTGGTAAACTTCGTCCAGAAAGTGACCGAAATGTGCCGCGGCAAGGCGTATTTCACCACGCCCTATACGTTGGGCCAGTATCTCCTGATGGACTACATGAATCGCAAGACGAAGACGATTCATTAACTTCGAACGCGACCCATGGGATCAACGGGCCGCCGACACCGGCGAGGATCGATTCAGGCGGCTCAGGAAAGCATGGTTTCCCAGAACGCCTCATGGGGCCAACCACGCGGACTAATGGACGGAACGGCTGTTCCCGCCAGAGAACCGGCGAGCCAACGATACTTCCGGCCCGTTTGGACAACAGCGCCGCCGCGTGGTTGCCGCGACCGGGGGGCTCATATAGTGGGGGGGATCCGTTCCCGCACGAAAACCTATTGTTTTTCCATTCCAGTACACAACATTTGGCCGACCAACACGTATATCTTTATCTCAGGCATGCTCGCACCGCCGGAAAGGTGGGGTTCTTGGGTCCCCCAAGAGTCCTGCCCCTCTTTAGAACAGCAACCCGGCGTCATGGTTGGACCGGGCGCCGCCGGCGCGCGTGGACCAGGTGAATTTCCCGATTGATCCACCGCCGAAGGAACTCGTCCTGAGCCGAGTTGAAGCCAAAGGTATCAAGGGCTTTGAGGGCATCGCTATTTGACTCTGTGAGTCGCCCGAACAGTACCGCCTTAAGGTTTTCCGGAACTCGCTTTTCTCGTCGCAGAACACCTTCTAGTTCTTCGCGGTCCTTCCTTCGACTTGAGCGCTCCAGGTCCACCGCCAGCATACAGACAACCACAAAATTGGCGTCCGACGACAACTCCAAAATCTCAGCCTTCACATCCTCACGATCATGCCGAAGACCAAACAACCAGCGGCCCGAGGGGACCCCTTCTCTATGTTCCTTCAAAACCCATGGTGTTGGAGTCCGCAAAAACAATTCCGCCAGATTACCCAACTCCAGCGCACGTCTCTGGCGCTCATCCGGTGAGCTCTGCCGGTTCCATCCTAGACCTAGCACCGAGTCCACAAGCATGTATCCAGGGGGATAGAACCATACGTTGCCCAAGGCAGCACTTCGCACGGAAGCAACCAAGAATGGAATTCCAAACACTGCGATGGCCTCGGCCAGCGGAATTAGGCCGCGCCAATAACAGCGTACGGCGACAGACCAGTCATAGCGCGCAATCTCCAGAACGCGCGGCAATGTAGCATTGACCACCTTGTTCGAAACGCCCTCCCAATATTCCCTAACGTCGCTGCTTACCTGACGGCGGTTTTGGATTCCGTGAAGGGGATGTGTGAGGTCAAGACCTAGCGCAGCAGCCAACGCAGCCAATCCGGCATCGGGTGATGAAATGGAATCCATAAGAAACAGCTCTATCTCATCAGCAATGGTTTCACGATTCTCTGCGGTGACAAGCAACAGGTTTCCGATATGCTCGTTTATCTCCCGCATTGGCTCCCCAGGCGGCCACAGCCGTGACTCATCGTCTTGTCTCACGTATGCTAACCAAAAGGTCAGCGCTACACGAGTTATCTCGCGACGCACTTTGGGGCTCGGCACCAAAAACTCCAGCGCTCGTTCAGCGAACGAGAGCGAATTCCACAGGTCCGGCTGCGTTGGGCACTCTGTACCAAGCAGTCGCGTAAGGAGGTCGTCGGCCGCACCATGAACCTGCTTGCTCTGTATTTGAAAGGCAAGCTGCGCGACAACGTCCCATTCTCCTTTCAATACTCGCGGAGTCAGGGATTCCATTAGCGGTTCTGGCGTAGGGTAAACCGAGACCAGGTAGCAGGCTGTAAAGTATTCGAGGAAGGTCCTGTGCGTGAACTGAAAAAGGCGTTCGCCTTCGCGAGTAGTGCCGGTGTCTGTAAATACCCAGGCTCGTCCCGTGCAAAAGCGAATAAACTCAGAAGCGGCCAATCTTGCCCTTTGAACGTCATCAAATACCCATTTACAGAGATAGTCGCCTGTCCTCTGAACGAGATCGTGCTCGGTGACTCCGCCCTGTAGCTCCTCATTTGAGTAGATCCAGAACGCAAGATCTTGCATTGCTGGGCGAATATGTTCCTCAAACGGCAACGGCACTAGTATGTCCCTGCTCTTGTCCCATCGTTCAAAGAGCATAACCGAGCATTTTCCGTACACTTCTGGGCGATTGCGAGGAATGTATCCTTCGGCACGATAAAGGTTGCACATCAGCCCCAACATAAGAGGGTTGCTACGAAGATCCGGCACCAAAGCGCTATCCGAAAAGAATGCACGCGCCTTCTGGATCTTCTGCTCAGGCGAATAGTCTTCGTCACGGGAAAACCACTTGTCGGCGTATTCGCGCACTTGCCTATCATCGAACGGGGCGAGTTGGAATAATTCGAAGATTTTCTCATTCAGCGGTGCTTGCTCATAGCCGACTTCTCTAGAAGTAACTAATACTGGAACAGATGGGTAGAGCTTACAGAACGTTTCAACATTAGATGTGATCTCCTGGCGGTCCTCGGGGGTCACCCAAAACCGGCCATAGAGGGTCACTTCAAAACCGGCCAACGATAAACCGCTAAACCAGGACGTTAACTCAGCCGTGAGGGCGACTACCCTCCGTGGATGTGAGCAACGT
>Ga0182018_10002398_pt1 | contig 18901 bp, 10 predicted proteins | sample 812P2MmetaG_FD_120490 | JGI IMG/M metagenome (GOLD analysis project Ga0182018, IMG submission 120490) | Permafrost microbial communities from Stordalen Mire, Sweden - 812P2M metaG | ecosystem: Environmental > Terrestrial > Soil > Wetlands > Permafrost | place: Sweden: Stordalen | collected... | reverse complement strand
TGGAGGCCGCAGTCTCCGGGGCGAACCCCGAACTTGCCGATCACCTCTTTTCCGAGACTCTGGCAGGAACCGATTCCTACTGCTACCGTCCGGGCGATCTCAAGGAGTCGTCCGGCAAGCCTTCCTAGGGGCTCCGGGAGCCAGTATTACCGGCGGCCGGGTTTGTTAGGCCCGACCGCTGACGATGAAACGCTGCGCAGCGCTTTTCCATCGGGGCGGCCGCACAGTGAGCGCGGCGCCCTTTCTGATTTAAGGATGACATGGGGGAATGCGAGAGGCGTTGATTGAAGGCTGGAACCCATTGAATTCATAGGGCAGATGTTTTTTCGAAATAAGTGACCGACTTGCAGAACTCCACCAGTCACCGTTTACCGGCCGGCGGAGAAAGGCGGGCATTCATTTCCTGTCCTTTTTCGCTGGTAATTTGCGCTTTGAACAATGAGGGCCCGGCAGCGGGCCCGTCCGGAATGGAATCAAAAAATTCGCGTCACGGAGTCCAAATGCAGAACACCTGTCGAATCGTCGTTAAAAAGCTATCTCGTATCCTCGCGTTGATCTTCTCGATCTGCGTCGCCGTTGCGGCCCATGCCCAGAACGGCCCCGGCGTCTGCAGCGATGGTTCCGCCATCGCCCCTATCACCCGGGCCCTCGATCTTTGTTCCCAAATGACCCAGGTCATGCAGCAGAAAAACGGCATCACGACCATGTCCAGCGAGGCCATGGCCCGCGACACCAACAACATCGATAGAACCGTCCGCATCGCCGAGCTGCAGTTAGACGAGGCCATCGCCCGCTATACCCAGTCGGTCGCGACACAGGTGCAAAGGGAAGCCATTCAACAGAAGCGCCTGCAGATTGCCGCGGCCATCATCGGTATCATCGGGGGCGGAGCCGGCGGCGGCCTGCATCTCGTGAACAATCCGCACCTGTCGCACTTCGGTACCGCGCTGGCCATGGGTGCCGGAATCACGGGCGGCAGTCTCAGTCTGTTCGGTGGTTTGACGAAATCGATCCCTGCGGCCCAGACCAACGGCAATTACGTCGAGGCATTTTTCCGGAGTTATTCAACGGCCGGCGCCCCTGCGGCGAACGTCTCCTACGGGCTGGTGGAAATGAGCCGGCAGCTCGAAGCCCTCGAAAACGAACTCAAATAAAAGCTGAGCTGGATGTGGTCGTTCGCGTCTCGATACCAGTTAATCATGCTACAGCATTGGCTGCCAATTCGTGTGCGCGATAGACTGCGGGTTCGTGCCGGCGCTATAGAAACTCACGCATATCCTGAATCACTTCGGCGGTCTTCTCGTGAATCACCCAGTGCGTGCCGTCTGGCACGCGCCGCACGGTCAGGTTCTTCACGTATGCGTCGAGGCCGTTGAGGTTGCCGGTAAGCAAGGCCGTATCCTTCTCGCCCCAGATGACCAGAGTGGGCGTCTCGATCGGCTTCATCAGTGGCAGCGCGTTGTCGGGCGTGCCCTGTGCGCCATCCACCGGCGAGCGCAGCCGCGAAGCGCGATAGTAGTTCAGGCCGCCGGTGAGCCCACGGCTCCAGTTGGCGACGTACTCCCTGAGATCGGCGGGCGATGCCCACGGCTTCATCAGCCCTTGCAGGGTCGCGAAATCGTTCTGGCCCAGAAACTTTTCCGCCTGCGGAGAATTGAACAGGTTGAAGTACGCGCTGGCCTTCTGCTGCGCGGGGTTCCCGGCCAACTCGCGCGCGAAGACCGTGGGGTGCGGCGCGTTCACGATCACGAGTTTGTCCAGCATCTCCGGGTGCGCCGCCGCAAAGGCCCAGGCAATCACGCCGCCCCAATCGTGACCCACCAGTATGAATTTGCGCGCCTTCAGCTTCACGGCCAGCGCACGCACATCTTCCACAATCACCGGCACGCGATAGCTCGCCACGTCCGCCGGGGCCTCCGAAAGATTGTAGCCGCGCATGTCGGGCGCCACCGCGTGGTGGTCCTTGGCGAACTCCGGAAGCAGGTCCTTCCACTCGTACCAGAATTCCGGGAAGCCATGCAGAAATAAAATCAGCTCGCCCTTGCCCTGCTCGACGTAGTGCAGCTTGACGCCGTTCACTTCGGCGTAGCGATGATGCCACTTGGTTTGCGCCATCAGTGTTGCCGTAGCCAGCAAGCCTATACTAATCCATCTTATCGAGGACCGCATCGGTCACCTCCTGGGTGCTGCTTGCGCCGCCCAAATCCGGTGTGCGCACTTTGCCTTCGGCCAGAACCGCGGCCACTGCCTGCTCCACTTCGCGCGCGGCCGCCGGCTGTTCCAGATGCTCCAGCATCATGGAGGCGCTCAGGATCGCGGCCAGGGGATTCACCCTGCCTGTGCCCGCGATATCGGGCGCGGAGCCGTGCACCGGCTCGAACATCGAGGGGAAGCGGCGGGAGGGATCCAGATTGGCGCTGGCGGCCAGTCCCATGCTGCCGACGATGATCGCCGAGATGTCGCTCAGGATATCGCCGAACAGGTTCGAAGCCACCACCACGTCGAAGCTATCGGGCCGGCGGATGAAATTCATGGCGGCGGCATCCACCAGCAGCGATTCCGTTTGGATGCCTGGAAATTCGATGGCCACATCGTGAAAGGTGCGGTCCCAGAGCGCCATGCCGTAGCCCTGCGCGTTCGACTTGGTGATGGACGTGACGCGCATTTTTCTGCCGCGCTTGACGGCCAGCTCGAACGCGTAGCGCACCACGCGCTCAATGCCGCGGCGGGTGAAAACGGAGGTCTGGATGGCCACTTCCTCGGGCTGCGCCATGTAAACGAACCCGCCGACCTGGGCGTATTCGCCTTCGGTGTTCTCGCGCACGATGACCATGTCGATCTGGCCGCCTTCGCGCCCGGCGAGCGGCGATCTCACGCCCGGATAGAGATACGCCGGACGGACGTTGGCGTACTGGTCGAAGGCCCGCCGGATGGGCAGCAGCAATCCGTTCAGCGTGGTGTGATCGGGAATGTCGGGATGGCCGACGGCGCCCAACAGAATGGCGTCGCAGGGCTGCAGCAGGTCGAGCGCGCCGGAGGGCATCATCTCACCCCAGCGGAAGAAGTGCGCTGCGCCCCACTCGAAATCCTGAAACGCGAAAGCGAGATTATGTTTATGGGCGGCTTTCTGCAGGACGCGCTTGGCCTGCGGGACGACTTCCTGTCCCACGCCATCGCCGGCGATCACCGCAATTGTGAGGGTCTGCATGGAACCCTCATTCTACAGTGGGGCGGCGGGTCGTGGCGCTGCCACACGAGGCGGAGCGATGCAACGCTCAACGACGCGATTCCGGCTTGCATCGAGGCCAAGACCGGCGAACTGAGGGCGTGTTTCCAATTGGGACCAAGGGCTGAAGGGGCGATAGAATGGGCGGGAGGGGTTATGCCAATCGCCCTAACCGCAATTCCCGGGCCGCTTGTTCCCGCCGATCCGCCCCGCAAGCGATGGACGCGCGCGGAGTGCGCGGTTCTGGAGGCGTCAGGTTTGCTGGAGCAGGAGAGCCTGGAGCTTGTAGAAGGGGAGTTGATCAGCAAGATGGGGAAGAAACGGCCCCACGTGATTTCATTCACCCTGGTGCAAGAGTGGTTGGTGCGAATCTTCGGATGGAGCTTTGTGAATGCAGCGGCGCCCATCGATGTGGCCCCTGAGGACAATCCCACTAACGAGCCTGTGCCCGATCTCATCGTGCTGCGGCAAGATGACTCGCATTTCACGTCGAACCCGAAACCCCAGGATCTGCGGCTCGTCGTGGAGATAGCCGATACCAGCCTTAGCTTCGATCTCAACGTTAAGGCCGCGCTTTACGCGAGGGCCGGTGTGATCGAATACTGGGTCCTAGCTAGATGTGGCTGGCCGTCGGCTGCTGGTCCACCGGAATCCGAGGTCGGGCGTGTATGCGGACGTGGCCGCTTATAGCGAGCAGGAAAGCGTGTCGCCGCTGGCTGCGCCGCAGGCACAGTTCCGCGTGGCGGATGCCTTCCCAGTCCTATAGGAACGCTCGCCCGGGATCCGCGGCGCAGAGCGGGCATGCCCGATCTACGGCTTGACCGCGAATATCGTGCCTTGTCCCGCAGTGCCTCCGGAAGTCGTCGGGCCATAAAGCACGCCGCTCGAGCTCAAGACCAGAGGCCCTGGGTTTGCTCCATCGCCATTCTGACCCGTGAAGCTGTGCAGAACGGTCTCCGTCCAAGCCTCGCCCGGGGCTGCGGGAGGAGTCAGCGCGAACACGGTGCCGCACCCGTTCTCTGGGGGGGTTCCGTAAGGGAATGTGCAAGGAGAACCAGACCTGGCGCTTCCACCATAGCCGGTGGTGCCATAGAGCACGCCGTTTTCTCCCAACACCACGCTAGCCGTCGGATAGGCCCCGTCGCCATTAATTCCCGTGAAGCTATAGATCACCGTCTCCGTCCAAGCCCCGCCCCCGGTGGCGGGTGGCGTCAACTCGAATACGGTGCCACATCCCGTACTTACATAGGCGCCGCACGGGGTTCCAGGCCCGCCGACGACAGTTGTGCCGTAGACTACTCCACCCGGTCCCGCTGTGAGCGGAGCGAGAGACTCGCAGCCGTCGCCACTGCCCCCGCCGAAGCTGTGAATTGCCGTTCCTGTCCAGGCGCCACCCGAGGCAGTGGGAGGCGACAACTGGTAGACTCGGCCGCAGCCCTCGCCGTCGGTGTCATAATATGTAGTCCCGTATAGCGATCCGCCTACAGAGACGACGCCGGCATCAGGACCGACTCCCAGGCTGGGGCCATTCGCCCAAAAATCCCACAGAGTGGACTCAGTCCAACTTCCACCCGGCGCCGAGGGTGGCGTTAGCCTGAACACCGATCCGCCCCAAGAACCGCCTGCGGTATTGTAGTGGCTAGCCCAGGTGGTGCCATATAACGCCCCTTCGGAACCGATGAATACTCCACTAAGCGGGGTGTTAGGCTCCTCATAGTTATGAGGGAAACTGTACAGCACGCTCTCGGTCCAGGTTCCACCCGCGTTCGCCGGTGGCGCCAGTTCGAAGACCGCACCCCCGGCAGGCGTCCCGCTGCTGTCATTGCTCCCTCCAGCCGCGGTTGTGCCATAGAGCGCTCCGTTTTTGCCGAAAGCCAGTCTAGCCCCGTAGCTCGGCAATGCTCCACTGGCTCCGTTGAAACTGTAGAGCACGGTCTTGGTCCAAGGCACTTCCTTGGCAGGCGCCAATTCAAACACGGTTCCGCACAGATAGAAGCTCGTTTCGGTTTCACACGTGTTGGCTCCGCCGTAAAGAGTGGTACCGTAGAGGGCTCCATTGGTGCCGAGAATCACGCCCTCGGGGGAAGCTCCGTCGCTACCTCCCTTGAAGCTGTAGACCGTGGCGTAGCCGGAAGCTTGTGCGAAGCCGCCCTGCGCCGTGAGTAGCGCTAGCGCGGCCAAAATCACCCCTTCCGATGTAAGCGCGTGTCGTACCGTTGACATAACTTTCCTCCTCTATCGGGTCTGCTAGAATCCGCCGCGGGGGCGGTAACCCGGCCGGGACCGGACGCGGTACTTCTTCCCCACGTCGGTGACAATTTCGACGGCGATCTTGCGGAAGCCCTCGTTGGGATTGGGCTGCGGATAGTAAGTCACCGTGTAGGAGTTGCCTAAGTCCTCGCGGATAGACTCGAAAGCTTCCACCTGCTTCTGCCAGGTCTTGGCCCAATAGGCTTTGCCGCCGGTGCGCGTGGCGATGCGCCGGAAGACGCCGCTCGAGATGGGGTCCTTGTTGACCTCGTTGGTGGAGATCACGTAGATGGGGATGCCTTCGTCTTCGGCCACCGCGCGCACGTCGTCGGGCGCCACCATGCTGGCGTTGTCCGGGCCGTTGGAAAAGACGATCACCACCTTGCGGCCGGGTACTTTAGCCGCATCGCGGAGCGTGAGCAGCAGGGCGTTGTAGAGCGCGGTATCGTCTCCGGCCACGGATTTGCGCAGGCCGCCGATGGCGTCGCCGCGATCGCGCGTGAGGGTGGCGGCGCGGGAAAGATTGCGGCTAAAGGTGTAGACCGCCACGGAATCGGCGCGGTCCAGGCCGCGCACGAAATCTGCGATGGCGTCCTCGGCATACACAAAGCCGCGGTACATGAAGTTGCTGGTGTCGAACAGCACGAAGACGTTGGTGCCCACGAAGGCGTCGCTGTGCAGGTCGATGCCGGGGTTGCCGGGGGCCTCGGCGGGTTCGCCGGCGACCAGCGGACGCGTACTGCCGTCTTCCAAGACCTGCACGGGAGGCTTGGCGCCTTCCGCGAAAGTAGCCATCTTTTGCAGGATGGTGTCTTCGTAGATTTTGAAATCCGTATTCTTCAGGCCGTTGATATAGCGGTTATGGCTGTCGGTGACGGTGAAGCTGAGCACCACCATGTCCACTTTCACGCGGAACACCGGGCGCTGCGCATCTTGCGCCTTCAGCAAAGCGGTGCCCGCCGCCGTTCCTAGAAAACCCCGCCGGGTTATGAGACGCATGAGTTCTCCCCAGTTACCTAGAATCGTCGCATTTAGTTACTGGCCTGCGCCTGGGCCTGCTGGCGCGTCTTGTTACGCACGTCGTCGCCCACCGCGCGCAAGGAGCGGAGCACCGCCGGCCAATCCTCCAAATGCGAGGCGAAGATACGCTCCACCAGTTTTTCGGTCCACTCCGGGATGCGCAGATTGAGCTGCGAAGGCTGGACGTTGGTCTCGTCGGCCAGTTCCGCCCAGTAGAGCGTGTTGGACTCCCAGCTTTCGGCCAGAATGCGGCTGGAGTATCCCATCAAAGTCGGGAAGGTGCGCAAATTGAGCAATTCAGGCCGGTAAGAGTTGGCCAGTGTGGGTTTGGGCGTTCCGAAAGCGGCCGAGATGGCCGGGTAGTTGATCTGTTGAGGCGACTGGGCGGCCAGGCGGTGGATTTCCGCCAGCAGCGGCGAAGGCTCGCGCCTGGCATTGGTTTCCATCTTTGCTTCCATACGGGATGCCAAGACGAACAGCTCGGAGGGCGTCACCTTATTCAGCGCCGCCGGCACGTCGCCATTTTCCAGCAGCATAGCCAACTGTCCGACACGGGCGGGAGCGGCCTGCGCGCTCAAGATACCGAGGGCTTCCTGCCGGAGCGCGGGATCCAGCGCGGATTCGGCCAGCAACGCCTCAGCGTAGCGCATGTGCAACGCCACCCAATGCAATTGCGAGGGCGTGACGCTCCACCAGCGCGGGATTACGGCGCTCACGATCATCTGCGGCACGAGGTCGCCCCAGATGAGCGCCTGGGTCTGCTCCGGCACCAGGAAATTCTGTTCGGCCTCGGCCAGGGCGTAGGGCAGTCCGGCGAGCGAACCGACCAGCCGGCCGCCGCCGTTGGAAGGCCAGCCCGAACCGAAGACTTCCGTGGAGCGCCACGAGTGGTTGGCGCCTTGCACGCCCAGAAAATCGTGGCTGCGCACGAACATCGGATTGGTGTAAAGTATCTGCGCTCCGGGTGGCGCGTAGTGGGCATAATTATAAGCCACCAGCGTGTCGCGCAGGAACGGCGCGAGCAGACCGCGCACGTCCCGCAGTTTCTCGCCCGAGTTTTTCTCGATGGCGGCGCGCAGATTCAGCTTGCGCTCCACATCGACGTGCTTATCGGTCCAGTAACCAAATGAGAGCGCGTTCTTCTCGACGGGGCTCAGCGTGGCGCGCGACAGCGGGATGTCGGCGACGCGGGATGCCAGACGGTTTACCAGCGCCGTGTTCAGCTTCTCGCCGCGCGCGAGGTTGTCCACGTGATTCGCCAGATCGAAGAGATCGTCGAGGGGGACGATGTGCTGGGCTTCCAGGATGCGCATCATATCCTGCACGATTTGGGTATGGGATTCGACGTCGCTCGGTTCCGGCGCGCCGGCCAGCAAGTCGAGGAGGCGCGCTTGCGGGGCGCCGCCGGGTTTCGAGCCGCTGGCGGAGAGCAGGAGCATGACGCCACCGTGGCCGGCGTCGAACAGCATGCGGTCGTCGCGCACCGCGGACAAGGGGCTGAGCAGCGCCGCGAAAGTGTCGTCGGCCTTGGCCGCCGGCAGGCTCCCGGAGCGGGAAAGGATCTGCCAGAGCCCCACCAGGGATTGCATCGTGCCGAGCGTGTCGGCGCGCAGCAGGGGATCCTTGAGGCGGGTCGCCGCATCGGCGGTGTCCATGAATTGGGCGATGGATTTGTCGCTCACGGCGGCAGCGTCGTTGAAGATGGCGTACTGGCTGCCGTACACATGGTAATTGCGGGCCAGCAAGTCCACGGTCTCCGGCGCCAACGGTTTGGCACGATAACGGTCCAGATCGCTGAGCGCCATGAATATCTTCAGCGCCTCATTCTCCACGGATTTGCGCGTGAGGCCGAAGAGGGCCTCGAGCACGTCATCGGCTTCTTTCCAGGCGCCGGCGGCGCGCGTCAGCTTGGCGTCGTACTTGCCTTGCGGATGATTTGCAAACAGGTCCTTCCAGACCTGCAGGTTGCCGGGAACGTGCAAGCGTCCGTCAGGCTCGATCCACAAACGGGTGGTCAACAGCATCATATCCGCGTTGGAGCGGAAAACGGGCCGCGCCGGACCGGGGCTGGTCACTTTGCCGCGGATAGCGCTGTAGAACCGCAGCATGCGCGCGGGCTCGGTGAGGTATTCGCGGACCGGACCGTTGATGCGCGCCAACGCATCGAAGTAGCTGGCCATCCAGCCATCGTCCTTGGCGAGCAGCTTCTCGAAAAACGCGGCGCCCTGGTCCGGGGCCGCGCCGGCCAGTTCCGTCCAGGCCGCCACGGTGCGGGGCGCACCGGGAACCACGGCCTTGCCATTCCGCACTTCGAACATGCCGCCGAAAAAGTCCAGGACGTGCGCATAGGCCTTCAGGCGCGGCATGGGAATGTTCTTGCGGAACTCCGCGGCGGTTTCGCGATCCAGCTTGGAGATCCCCAGATAAAGGCGGCATAATGCCGGATCGGAGAGCAGCACGTCGAGGAAGCCGCTGGTTTCCTTTTCCTTGGCGGAGAGCCAATAGTCGGCGCCGAACAACACGGGTACGCGCGTCGGGTGGTAGTCGTAGGTGAACGGGCGGTTGGTGCGCAGCGCCTGCTCCAGGGCGGGCAGGGGAAAACCGGAATCGGTGGTGAGAAAGGCGCGCGTGGCGTTGACGGTCTCCAACACGACTTCGCTGCCGCATCCGCCGCGCATGCGGAAGCCCAGAATGCGCAGCAACTCGCCGGCGTTGGGCGAATCGCAGGTTTCTATCTTGACGATCTTATCGGGGCCGGCCAGCTTCTCGATCTCGCGCGCCTGCGAGATATAGCGATGCACGAGTTTGAGGTACTCGGTCTGTTCCAGGGCTTCGTTGCTGTGGGCAGCCTGGAACCCATTGGTGACCACATTGCGCGCCAGCGCGGGCAGCAGATCGTCGGGCTGCGCGTCGCCGGAAACGGCCGCCATGCGGCCGAACGAGCGCAGAGGCCCGGGTATGTCGACATACGAGCGGTCGTCGGCCGGTCGGTCCGGCGGCGCGGCCGGGACGGTAGCGGTGCCGCCGGCGCTGCGGTAAATCTCGAGGGCGTGGAAGGCGCCCGCCCGGTCGCCCTGCAGAAGGTAGAGTTCGGTTATGCGCCGCGCCACGGAGGCGCGCTGTGCGCGGTGGTTGGGCCGATCCAGCGCGGCCAGCAGCTTGTTATAGGCTTCGAGGGCGGCCGGATCGGCGTGGAAGTCGAGGAACTCGGCGTATTCGGTTAACGCGGCGATATCGCCTGGGGCGCTTTGTGCGGCATGCGCCAGCAGCGCGCGGGCTCCCGCGCCATCCCCGGACTCCTCCAGTTGGCGGGCCCGTTCCAGCGTCTGACTTCCCTGGAGAGCTAAAGCAAAAACAAGGAGAAATGCAATCGAGAAGGCCTTCATGGTAGTTCCCGTATCTGTGGTGCTACTTTACCATGTCCGGCGGGCATGTGGCGACGGATAGTTGCACGGCGTACGGCGGGGATGTAAATTCATCGAATTTCCATACTCCGGATCAGGCCGTTCTCGATCCGATAGACATCTCGGACCATTTGATCCGAGACCAAGCTCCACTGGCGCGTCCAGTAATCGCGCACGCCGCTATGGCCGGAGACCCAGCCGCCTTCCATTCCATTCGGAGGGTTGGGAGTTCAAGTCTTTCCGGGCGTACCGGCCTGGCTGCGCGACAAAACCCTTCAACCGGCGTAACATCGGCCTTGATACGATGAAGGCGCCCGAGGTTTTCTCATGACCGTAATCGAGCTTCCCCTTCAGACGGCCGCGCGGATATCGTTCTCGACTTCATTGCTGGAGGTGAACCGCAAACGCGCTCAGCGACTGATGGGCATTCTGGGAATCGAAGCTCTTTATCCGAAACCAAACTTGAGCCGGCCGGCGCCGGGTCACGAGATCTACCCGTACCTGCTGCGTGGCCTGTCGATCGAGCGGCCCAATCACGTCTGGAGTACCGATATTACGTATATTCCGATGCGTGGCGGGTTCCTTTACCTGGTCGCGGTTATGAATTGGTTCAGCCGTTACGTGCTCCGTTGGGAACTGTCCAACACCATGGGGACCGGCTTCTGTCTGGCGGCGATGGAAGCCGCCTTCCGCTTCGGCCAACCCGAGATCTGGAACTCCGATCGGGGTTCCCAATTCACGGCCGCGGATTTTCTGGCGCCCCTGAAAAAACGCGGCGCTGCCTACATCTGCACTCATCTGCCACGAACCGCGTCCGATTGCGTCCAGGATCGCAAGCGGCGTGCCTGCGGCAATTCCGCACGCCCCGGCGACGATGTTGGCGGTTGCGCTCGACTGCGGCGGGATGTTGCTCGCGGTACCGCCGCCAGTAATCGGGATTGTGGGACCGCCATTTCTGAGGGCTGTCCAGACATCCCTGGCGGTTTCCCGGGTCAGCCGCGACTTTCCGGCGGTGATAATCGGCGCGCCGCCGTCTCTGGCATGCAGGTTCGCTGCATACCAACTGCCCAGGTTGATATGACATCACGACGCTGAAGGGGTTGCGCGACCGCGCGATCGTCGCCGTGCTGCTCGGCTGCGCCCTGCGCCGGTCCGAGGTGGCGGCGCTTACGATGAGCCAGGTGCAGCAGCGCGACATGGGTACATGCACGCTATACGCTGCTTCAGCGGGCTGCAATCTTATACAGCCACAGTGCGCCAATCTTCTCCGTAGGCGGCATGCGCTCCCACCACGGCTGGAACGAGAGGCCTAGCGTATTGGCGATAGTCGGGCTTATCACGTTCCAACCCTCGCCGGGAGAGGATACGTCGACTGGCTTGACGCGCGGCAGACCGTAAAAGCGCCTGATGGAATCTTCGGTGGGCAGCGGCAGCGTAAGCGGCTCGATCAGCATGACGGATACCTCTTGCGCGCCCAACTGCTGCAGGCGCCGGCCCAGCCGCTTGGTGTCCTGCCCCCAATCGAGATTGGAGTCCACCAGGATGCGGGCCGGTCGGCGCCCGGCGAACTCGTTGAAGTACGAGAGATAATCCGGATGGCAGACGACCCCCGCTATGGCCATCCATAATACAACGCCGATCGCCACCGTCTGGCGCACCCCGTGGTTCTGGGCACGCGCCAGCAAGCGATCCAGTCCAACCGCGGCGACGATAGCAAACCCGATGTAGACGGGCAGGATGTGTCGCACCCCTATGTCTAAGTTGCCGGCCATGGCCGGAAGCAGGGTTCCAAGGGAAAATGCCAGAGGCAGCCGATACGCCGCGACCGAGAACTTCGTGAAGCAGGCGTAACTTCCAAAAGCCAATAGGACCAGGAACGCAATCGGCGTCTTGACGGCCAGCACGACGGGGAAGTAATACCACCAGCCCTTGACGCTGTAATGGCCCAACAGATAGCTGGGGTGGCCCCGCCGGTTGTGAGCCAGCGCCATCTGGATGCCGTCGAAGAACTCCGGTGCAGGGAGCCTGAGGTTCCACGCGGGAACCTTCCCGAATGAGAACCAATATCCGGCCCAAATAACCAGCCCACCCACGATCACGGCGAAAGCGAAGGTCGCGGCGCGCTCCCGGACAAGCGCCGCCAGTTCTCGCAATGGGGGCCGCTCTGCCGCTAAATAGAGAAATAGGGCGAGCATGGCCGCTGCGGGAAGATAGAGCAAGGCAGTGAACTTGGAGAGCACAGCCAGCGCCACGGCCACGCCCAGCAGAGCGCCGCGCTTCCATCTTGAAGATGCCGGCGACTCGGCCCACCGGATCAGGGCCAGAAACGCCGCGCCCAGGCAGGCGGCCAAGGCCATATCCGTGGACGCCAGGCCCGCGTGGGCGAGTACCGGCGGCAACAACGTCAACAACGCCACTGCCAGCGGCGCCACCGGTCCCGCAAAATGACGCCGGCACCAAATGTAGACAACACCACATGCCAGCCAGAAGAAGGGCAGAATCCCGAGGCGCATCAGGGCCAAGGTGCGATTCGGGCGGGGAGACTGGAGAATCACATTCCTGCCCTCCAGGTTGTACTCCGGTCCGCCCAGAGGCCGAACCCCGGCCAGATAGGGCGTTAGGGCAACGGCGGCCCGCGCCAGCGGCGGCTGCTCAGTCAAATATCGATAAACGTGTTTGCTCAGATATTCAAGTCCGCAAGCGAGTTGGCCCGGTTCGTCGATCGTAAAACTGAAAACCTTATAGGTAGCAGCAATGCGGATGGAGGCTATCGCGATCAAGCCAGCCGCCAACGCCAGAGAACGTCTTTCCAGAAATTTGCCGACGCCGCCCACCGCGCAACCAAGGTCAATGGCCGGTATAAACGTGGGATACCATGAGAGCTGTCGTGCCGCCCGATCCGTTCCACGGATCCGTCACGTTGTTGGAGACAAGGCCGGTATCCAAGTAGCTTGCGGCGGTCGGAGGCTGGCTGTAAAGTTGCTGGGTCGGAAAATTCTGAAAATTCGTGGTTCCCTGGGTGAGGCACGCGTAGTTGGTGGACGTAATGGTGCTTGTGATCCCCGACACGGAACTGCACGACCTCCACGTCGGAATTCGTCGGGCCGGGTCCGGGTTGGGTTGGCTAGTGGTGCCCGGATAGTCCAGGGGATCGGCAACGCACTGCCACACGATCTTGCCGTCGTAGGGATCCACGATCTGCGCGGCTATCTGGTAGTCGTCGGTATCCGGAGCGGGCGCGGCTGTGTTCTGGAAAATCCAGGATTGATAATACCACCACGGGTTGGGAAAGCCCGTGTCGCTGTCTGGGCCCAGGCTGAAGAACACCGCCGCTCCGCAGCCGAGGTCATAATCCGCAGCGACGGGCTGGCCGGTGAAACAAGCCATCGTGCCATTGGCTGGGGAATTTGGAAGAGTGCTCCCGTCGTAGGGGCAATTGTTATTAATCCCGAAGTAGAATTCGATAACCTCCCCGTACGACCCAACGATGCCACCGATCGGGTCCGAAACGCCACTTGGATTGTAATTGTACGCGTAGGAGAAGCCGTACTCCGTGGTGCCGGCAAAACACTTGTTGCTGCTGTAGAACATTGCCCCTACCTGGTTGAAGTATCCCTGTGGTGGATATCCGGAGTAGCTGACGCCGGGATCCAGGTAAGTCCCATTGCTAAACTCGGCGAGGTACTGGACCCCCCGGAATGTCTCCGCCGGGTAGTACATGTTCGCCATGGCTCCGCCACCCCGTTCGACCGTGCTTCCGACCGCACAATACCCCACCCGTTGTTGTACTCGTACCAGGTCGGCGGCGAGTCGTAGGACTCGTTCCATTCGCAGCCGAGCGCATCTGCAACAGTGCCCGATTGGGTTCCGAGGAACTGAAAGTAAACGGGCTCTGTTCCGTTCAGGTTTACCTGGCCGTTTCCGGGCCCGTAGGCAAAATACTTCCAGAGCGGATTGGTAGTCCACGAGGGCTGATCCGGGAGCGATGAAAGCTGCCCGAAAGCGTGTCCCGCGAGCACCAGGCCAAGGATTATAACGGACGCGGCAACCCGCGTCGCGTTGCTTCGGAGATCGATTCGTGTCATATTCCTTCCTTTCAGGCCCGCGCCCTGGTATTCGCGTCATCGAAAAGTGAAACGAACGTCCGATCCGTCTATCGCAAGGAGCCTGCCGTTCCCCTCCCAGTGCATGGGTGTTATGGCGCGTCCGCGCCAAGGGCCCCCTGGGAGAGTTTCCTGATTTAGAAATGGCAGGACTCTTCTGCGCGGTACCCCTAACTTGACGCTGTATGGCAATCGCGCTATTGCGGACATTCCACTTTGCTCCGATGCGCACGGCACCGTTTCTCGAGGCACGAGCCTCTGTAGGATATCATGGCGCCGGTATGTAAACAAGGGTCCCTAAAGGGTCCCCAAAAAGGTCTCTAAGGGAGTTCTCGCGGAAGCTTCCGGGCCTTTTCTCACCCGTTATCTGAGTGAAGGGGAGGGTGGAACTCGTAAGCTGCTGATTTGAAGTCGCTTGGATGCCTCGACGTCCGGCCGGGCACGCTGGCATTCAGGCCTGGCTATGCGGGTGCCCGAAGGTGCGACTCAATCAACCGACGCCTTCTTCGCTACTTCCCTCAGATCCAGATTGCGAACCAGGCGGTGCAGATAGTTCGGATGAACGCCCAGCAGTTTCGCAGCGCGCTGCTGGCGGTGTTCGGGCTGGTCCAGCGCAGCCAGGAGCTTGCCGTACGCTTCGAGCGCGGCCGGATCGGCGTGGCGGTCGAGGAATTCCGCGTATTCGGTTAACGCCGCGATGTCGCCTGGGGCGCTTTGCGTAGCATTCGCGAGCAGCGCGCGGGCTCCCGCACCATCCCCGGATTCTTCCAGTTGGCGGGCGCGTTCCAGGGTTTCACTTGCCCGGAGGTCAAAAACAAAGGCGAGGAGAAATACTATTGAGAGGGACTTCATAGTGGTTCCCGTATCCGTGGTGATACTTTACCATGTCCGGCGGGTGGGTGGTGACGGGATATTTGGATGGCTTGTGCGAGGGATGTAAATTCATGGCGCGGGGGCGGGCTACGCGATAGGGATCCGAGACGATATTGCCGTCCAAGTGACGGACAATCCGATGGACCTGTAGGTAATGGTCATCGTCAGCCGGGCCAGTTTGCGCCGATTGGCAATCGGCGCGCAGGATACCATCCTGTCGTCATGGCCCTGCGGGCCACCAAAGATAATGGAAACCAATTGTGGGGCGGCCAATCGTGGCCGCAGCCGGCTTCTGAGGAACTCCCCCGGAAGTTATTGATAACAATCAATTGGCGCGAAATGAGAAAAATGCAATTTGGAGGCGGAGTTCCTCTCCCGTATGGCCCCGCACCACGCGGGCGGTTCGCTTTTAGCCGGCTCTGGCCGCCTGAAAGGCGGCTGCGGGCAGGTTTGCCCGCCCTCCAGACCTTACAGGTAGTTTTCGACGGTGCCCCACAAGCTGCAAACTGGCCTCTTCTGGCAATCAAAGCCCAAGTTAATGGTTCTAAAGCGGTTTCTTGTTTAACTACAGTTTAATTAAGATCATAAACTATATGTAATCTTTTATGATAAACTGGGCGTATGAAATTTTTTGCCCCCACCCTAGCCGCGATCGGCGCAATGGCTTTCCTGTTTGCGCCGCGCGCCAGTCCGCAAGGCGAGACCACTAGCGCGATCGGGGGGCAGGTCGCCGACCCTTCCGGCGCCGCGTTGGCAGGCGCCACTGTCAGGCTTACGGGCGCAGGCAACGGCATCGAGCGCAGCGTCCGCACTGGCGATTCCGGCCGTTTCAGCTTCGCCCAATTGAAGCCCGGCGCCTATACGGTGGAAGCCGACGCGCCCGGATTCGAGCGCCAGCGCCGGTCGTCGGTCACCGCGGCCGTCGGCCAGACCCAAACCGTCGATTTCGTTCTGCCGTTGGCCGCCGGCGCGCACCAGGATATCGTGGTTACCACCGACGCGCCGCTGATCAACACCGAAAATGCCAACACCGCTACCACGCTGGGCGCGGAATCCATCGCGAATCTCCCAAATCCCGGCTCCGATCTGACCTATCCGGTGCAGTTCGCTCCCGGCGCGCTGATCAACACCGCGGGCAGCAGCAACGATTTCGTGGGCGCGCAGAACGGCTACGGGAATGTTGAGGTCAACGGTCTGCCGGCGCTATCCAACGCCTACATCGTGGATGGGCTTGAAACCAACGATCCCCTGACCAACCTGAACAGCGGACTGTCGACGAATCTGGTGCTGGGCTTGAACTCCATTTCCGAAGTCACCGTCAACACGACATCCTACGCAGTGGACCAAGGCCGCTACGGCGCTTCGCAGATCACTTACGTGACTAAGTCAGGCACTAATACCTTCCACGGCAACCTATATGAGTTGTGGAACGGCTCGAAGTTCAACGCCGCGGACTTCTTCACCAACGCCACGCCCGGCAATCAAAAACCGCGCTCCACGGTGAACCATTTTGGCGGCAGCCTGGGCGGCCCGGTCCGGCGCAACCGGCTCTTCTTCTTCACGGACTTCGAGCAGTTGCGCATCGCGCTCCCCATTGTGACCCCGGTCACCGTGCCGACTGCCTCGTTCGGCAGGTACGTGCTTGCAGCACTGCCGCGCGGCGGCGTGGACAGCGTGACGAGCGCCGTGTACCCGGCCGAGCCGCAACTCGTTCCGTTCTATAGCAACCTATTTTCCCTATATCGCGGCGCGGGCGGAACACCGCTGGCCGTGCTGGGCTGCCCCTTGGAAGCAGACGGGACTCCTGCGGCCGGGGCGCCTCCCGATGGCAATGGCTGCGCCCTGCGCCGGAGCGTTTCGCAATCGAGCGGCGATCACGAGCAGGTGGTCACCACGCGCCTGGACTATAACATCAATGCGGCTAACACCACGTGGTATCGCTTCCAATCGGATACGGGCCTGCAAGCCGCCTATACCGACCCCATCAATCCGCTGTTCAACGCCGTTTCCTTCCAGCCGCTTTACTCTTTCGCGTCCGGCTACACGCACATCTTCAATGCGCAACTGGTGAATTACTTCAATCCGGCGTTCTCATGGTACGAGAGCCTGTTCGGTCCGGCGGATTTCGCCAAGACTTTGGCCGCGTTTCCGATTGTGCTGGAAGGGACCGGATCCAACGCGCCCTTCACGGCGCTGGGCGGCCTGGATGACAACTGGGTGCAAGGCCGCCGCGCTACACGCTTTCACGTCAACGACAGTCTCTCCTACGCCAGGGGCCGCCACGACTTCCGGTTTGGCATCAGCTCGCGGCGGCTGCGCATCAACGACTTTGATTTCGGCACTTACACCACGCCCCTGGTCACTTACACGACGCTCCCGCAATTCATCTATGGCGTGGCGTCCACTAGCACCGAAAGCTTTCCGCTAGCGGCGTCGCAGCCGTTCAACTATCTCAATGTCGACTTATACGCGCAGGACTCGATCAAGCTGACCGCCAAACTGAACTGGACGATCGGAGTGCGCATGGCGCACAATTCCAATCCGGAAAACCCGCACGCACTGATCGCGCGGCTGCCGGGATCTTTCGGGTCGCTGCCACACGACGTCGACCAACCCCTGAACGCGGCCATCGAAACCGGCTTGACGCACTTGTTTTCCGCGACCTCCTGGGCGCTGTGGCAGCCGCGCACGGCCATCGCCTGGCAGTTTGCGCCGGGATTCGTGCTGCGCACCGGCTTCGGTGTTTTCTCCGACATTCTGCCGGGCAGCGTGGCCGACCTGGTGGGCGCCAACCCGCCCTACGTGAATACGTTTCAAGGCGGACTATTGGGATCGGCGGGCGGCCTGGCGATCGCTCCGGGAGTGCCCGGCAGCGCCATCGACTCCACAAGTGCGGCCAACCAAGCGTTCCTGCGCGGATTCCCGCAGGGCGAGCTATCGTGCGCATCCCCAAATGCGAGTGCCGCGCAGTGCCTGCCGCCAGTGGCTTTGAACGCCGTGCCCGATGGGCGGCTGCGCGCTCCTTACTTCCTGCAGTGGAGCTTTGGCCTCGAGCACCAGATTGGCGATTCAGGCAGCGTGCGCGCGCAGTATGTCGGCACGCGCGCCATCGATCTGCCGTACCAGACGGAGGTGAATGGCTACCAAACCGTGTGCGCGGGATGCTTCGCTCCGTTCCCCTACGGCCAGCCGGCCGACGCGCGATTTGCCGCCGTAGATCAGCTCTCGACCGGCGCCAACAGTCACTACAACGGCCTGCAACTGACTGCCGAAAAACGGCTGGCGCACGGCTTCGAACTGCACGCCAACTACACCCTGAGTCACTGCCTGGACACCGTTTCCAACGGCGGCTTCCTTTCATTCTCGTCGACGGGCATTCTATCGCCGCTGCCGGGCGAGCTGGGGCGGCAGTACGGCGATTGCGATTACGATGTGCGCCACAACTTCAACGCATCCTATGTATACGAGCTACCTTTCCGGACGAATCGTACGCGGTTGAAGGCGCTGGTGGAAGGATGGCAGATTTCCGGCACGATGTTCTTACACAGCGGCCTTCCATTCACGGTGCTGAGTGCGCCTTATAGCGCAAATGGCCACGGCATCCTCCAAGGCGGTGGGCCGCAGTTTGCGAGCGTGGTTCCCGGCGCGCCGCTCTACGCCCGCGGCCCGGTGCCGGGAGTGACTCAGCCGGGCACCATCCAGTGGCTCAATCCGAACGCGTTCGTCTCCGCGGTGGATCCAGGCACGGGCGCCTGTTACGGCGGCGACAACGCCGTGAACTGCCAATTCGGCGATCTGGGACGCAACAGCCTGCGCGGCCCCGATTTTGTTTGGAGCGATCTGTACGTCACCCGGCGTTTCCGGCTGCGCGAGAGGCTGACGCTGCGCATGGACGGACAATTTTTCAACGTCTTGAACCATCCGAATTTCGCTTTGCCGTCGGTGGTGGCGGGCATCCCCGGACAGCCGGCGACGCAGACGGGTTTTGGGGCGATTACGTCTACCACGTCGCCACCGACCGGGCT
>Ga0182018_10002397_pt1 | contig 18902 bp, 17 predicted proteins | sample 812P2MmetaG_FD_120490 | JGI IMG/M metagenome (GOLD analysis project Ga0182018, IMG submission 120490) | Permafrost microbial communities from Stordalen Mire, Sweden - 812P2M metaG | ecosystem: Environmental > Terrestrial > Soil > Wetlands > Permafrost | place: Sweden: Stordalen | collected... | reverse complement strand
GTTACCTGCTCTCCGCCCGGGCCTCGTATGTGACGGGCGCGGCCATCAATCTCGACGGGGGCCTTTCCCCCGTCGTCTAGGCCCCCGTAATTTTGGGCCCCCGGGGAGGGGCGACGCCATTGCACCGGTGCCTTAGTTGTAGCCCTCCATCTCGGTGACGTCCCCCGCGCCGGTGCGCTCGAGGGCGACGGTGTAGCCGTCGATCATTTCCAGGCGGGTGACGGCATCGACGTGCGCGCGGCCGGTGCCGCCCCATTTCTTCTGGGCTGCCTTGCGGGCGGAGGTGGTGTCCTGCGCCACGACGAAGACGACTTCGTGGTCCTCACCCATCCGGTCTTCGGCCAGCTCGCCGCCCAGGAACGCTGCGTAAAGATGCACGCAGGTCAGCGTAGCGAGTACGAAAGGGACCATGAAAAGCGAGGTGCTGTCCGGACGCAGAATCGTGATCACCGGAGTGACCGGCCAAGTGGCGCGTCCGCTCGCCATCTCCCTGGCGCGTGACAACGACGTCGTTGGCGCTGCCCGCTTCACCGACGGGACGGCACGGCAAGAGCTCGAGGCGGCGGGGGTGCGGTGCGTGCCGGTCGACCTGGTGGCCGGCGACGTCGCCGGCCTGCCCGGTGACGCGGACTTCGTACTGCATTTCGCCGTGGCCAAGACCAACGACTGGGAGATCGACCTGGCGGCGAACAGCGGCGGGCTGGCCGCCCTCATGGAGCACCATCGGGAGGCGGCGGCCTTCTTGCACTGTTCCACCACCGGCGTGTATCGGCCGGAGGGCCACCGTGTGTTCGCCGAGGACGGCCCGCTCGGTGACAACCATGGCGTGTGGCCGTTCCTCCGCACCTACAGCATCTGCAAAATCGCGGCGGAGGCGACGGCACGCTGGGGGGCGCAGCGCTTTGCCCTCCCGACGACGATCGCCCGCCTCTCGGTTCCCTACGGCGACGGCGGTGGGTGGCCGGCCATCCACCTGCACATGATGCTTTCGGGCAGCGCCGTCCCGGTGCACACCGACGCGCCCAGCGTCTACCACCCGATCCATCAGGACGACATCGCCGCCATGGTCCCGCGCCTGCTCGGTGCGGCCTCGGTGCCGGCCACCACGGTCAACTGGGGCGGGAGCGAGGCCGTCAGCATTGAGGAGTGGTGCGGCTACCTGGCCGGCCTCACCGGGATCGAGGCCCGCTTCGAGCCGACGGTGCACACCATCGACAGCGTGCAGATCGACACCACCCGCATGCACGCGCTGATCGGACCGACAACCGTCCCCTGGCGTGAAGGGATGCGGAGGATGGCCGAGGCGCGGTATCCGGACAAGGTCCGCTGAAGTGGCGGAATTCCTCCCTTGTGATCCCGAGGACGTTCCGGCCGCCGAGCTGCTGGCCGCCATGACCGCCGAGCTCAACGCGCTGTACTGGACGTCGAGCCGCCTCGACCTTCCGAGGCTGGAGCCCTCCGAATTGCGCCCACCCGGCGGGGCGTACCTGGTCGGGTGGGAAGACGGGCAGGCGGTCGCCGGCGGGGGAGTGCGCCGGCTCGACGAAGGAGTGGCCGAGGTGAAGCGCATGTTCGTGCGCCCCGAAGCGCGCTCACGCGGCATCGCCGGTGCGTTGTTGGTGGCACTCGAGTCCACTGCCTGCGCCCTCGGGTATCGCAGGGTGCGGCTCGATACCGGGCCCAAGCAGCACCATGCCATCGCGCTCTACCAGCGAGCCGGCTACGTCCCGGTAGAGCCGTACAACGTCAACCCGTTCGCGTGCTTCTGGGGGGAGAAGGACCTGGGTCACTCGCTGCGCTGAGACCCGCCACGCGTCCGGGCCGCGCCTGGAGCGCCGCCCAGACCATCGGGAGCTGTAGGGGCAGCCGGCGCCAGGCCACCACCGCTTTGTCCGCCGGCCCGGGATTCCGGCCCGACCCGGCGTCGAGGGCCATCTGCACATTCGCCGGGAAGACCGCACCGAGGACGGCCACACTGGCCGGTGCCGCCCAGCGCGTCCGCCGCCAGAGCCCGGCGGCACAGATCAGCTCGGCCAGCCCGCTCAGGTAGATCAGCCCCCGGTGGTGCCGGGCGGGAATGAGCCGCGGCATGAGGGCGGCAAAGGTCGCGGGCCGCACCAGGTGGACCAGGCCACTGGTGGTGAAGGCGGCCGCCAGGAGGTCGGGGGCACGACGACGTAGCTCGCTCACGCTGACGGAGCGTACCGGGGACCGGTCCCAGAATGTCGTGCGGGGGCACGCCTCGGGTTCGCGCGCGGGCCGCCGGTAGAGTGACGCGCATGTCAGAGAACAGGATGGTGACGCCATGAGCACCCAGGTGACGATCATCGGCGGCGGTAGCTACCAATGGGGCCCCGAGCTGATGGCCGACCTCTTCGGAACCCCGGCCCTGGCCGGCATGCACCTGGTGCTCCACGACATCAACCCCGACCCCCTGCCGAAGATGGAAGCGCTGGCCCACAAGCTGATCGAGGCGCTGGAGGCCAAGGCGACCGTGGCCACCACCACCGATCAGAGGGCGGCGTTGGCGGGGGCCGACTTCGTGATCGTGTGCATCTCCACCGGCGGCTTCCGCTCCATGGCCGTCGACCTCGACGTGCCGGCTGCCCACGGCATCACCCAGACGGTGGGCGACAGCGTCGGCCCGGGAGGGATCAACCGCGCCCTGCGCAATGTGCCCGTGCTGGTCGGCATCGGGCGCGCCATGGAAGAGGTCTGCCCCGACGCCTGGCTCTTCAACATCACCAACCCGATGACCACCCTCACCCGCTCCGTGTGCCGCGAGACCAGCATCAAGACGGTCGGACTGTGCCACGAGGTGGGCAACTTCACGATGGACCTGGCCATCGCCCTGCGCAAGCCCTGGGAGGCGGTGCGGCCCGCAGTGACCGGCGTGAACCATTTCCCGGTCCTGACCTCCCTCGAGGTCGACGGGGAGGATGGGTTCGAAATTCTGCGCGACCTGGTGGACGAGGTGGGTGGCCTTCGTGCGCTCACCCCGCACCCCGGGCAGGAGGAGGCCGAGAAATTCTCGAAGCTCGATTTCGCCCGGCGCCACGCCCTGAAGCTGAACATGCTGGAGCGCTGGGGCTCCTTTCCCGCGGCCGGCGACCGCCACATCGCCGAGTTCGTCTCCTTCGCCCTGACCCCGGAGTCCCACTGGGGCGCCGCGTACAACATTGAGCTGAGCCCGATCTCGCGACGGGAGAAGAACGCGGCAGAGGACATCGCCAATGTCGACGCCTGGTTGGCCGGCACCAAGGACCTGCAGACCTGGCAGTCGGGCGAGCTGCCTTCCCCCATGATCCAGGCCATGCTGACCGGGGTGCCCTTCGAGGCACCCGTCAACATCCCCAATACGGGCCAGGCGCTCGATCTGCCCCCCGATGTGGTGGTCGAATCGATCTGCGTCATCGATGGTGACGGGATCCGGGGGCGCGACACGTCTCGGCTGCCCGCTCCGTACGCGGAGATCGTTCGCAGGCACACTGCAACGCAGGAGTTGACCGTGGAGGCGGCGTTGCGCGGCGATCGGGCGTTGGCGGCCCAGGCCTTCGCGCTGGATCCCTTGGCCGGCCGGGGAGACCTGGGGCAGATCGACGCCATGGTGGACGAGCTCCTGGCCGGCACGGCGGAGTGGCTGCCCCAGTTCGCATAGCGTCGCGCCGGTCAGTACGAGGCGGAGGGACACAATGCGCATCGGATTCATCGGGCTCGGCGCCATGGGGTTGCCGATGGCAGGCCATCTGGTCGCGGCCGGGCACGAGGTCACGGTGGCCTCGCGGAGCCGGGGTCCGATCGATGAGGCTGTAGCCCTGGGGGCCCATGACGGCGGCACGCCGCGCCAGGTGGCTGCGGCGTCGGAGCTGATCTTCCTCTGCGTGCCCAACTCGCCGGAGGTGGTCGAGGTGGTCGACGGCATGCTCGACGTACTCGGGCCGGGCCACACGGTGATGGACTGCTCGACCATCGATCCCGAGGTGGAGCGGGCCCAGCATGTCCGGGTCTCCGCCACCGGGGCGCGCTACCTCGACGCGCCGCTGTCGGGAGGGACGGCCGGCGCCCGCAACGGAGTGCTGACACTCATGGTGGGAGGGGATGCCGCCACGCTGGAGGATGTGACGCCCGTCCTGACCGCGTTCGCCCGCCTGATCGTCCACGTCGGCGGCCCGGGGATGGGCCAGGTGGTCAAGATGTGCAATCAGGTGATCTACGCCGCCCAGATGACGGCCACGGCCGAGGCCACTGCGCTGGCCGTGCGGTCCGGGGTCGACCTGCACAAGCTCTACGAGGTCCTCACCCATGCCACGGGCGACTGCGTGGCCGTGCGCACCCGCCTGCCGGTGGCCGGGGTGGTGGCCGACAGCCCGGCTTCGCTCGGGTGGGCACCCGGTTTCATGACCGACCTGATGGCGAAGGACCTCGATCTGGCCATGGCCTATGCCGCCACCGCGGGCGTGCCGATGGCCACCGCAGCCACGGCCCGTCAGTTGCTGGGCGAGGCGCAGGAGGCCGGCTACGGCCGCGAGGACTTCTCGGCCGTGGCCAAGGTCGTCCTGGCGCAGGCCGGAGCGGGATGACCGCAGCGACGCGGTTGCCGACACCGTCCGTGATCCTGGCGGCGGACCACCGGGCGCGCGGCGTGGTGACGATGGAGAACTACCGCGACTACGTCGACGCCCTGGCGCGGGCGTTGCCGTCGTGCGACGGGATTCTGGCGACGGCCCAACCTCTGGGCGATCTGGTCCGGGGGGGCCACGTCACCTCGTCGCAACGGACCTACCTCTCGTTGAACCGGACCGGCCTGGCCGGCTCCGTGTTCGAGCTCGACGACCGCCTGGTGGCCAGCGTGCCGCGGGCCGTGGCGGAGGGGTGGACGGGGGTCAAGCACATGACGAGGATCGACATGGCGGACCCCCAGACCGCCGCCGCCCTCGAGCTTTTGGGACGCGTGCTCGAGGACGCCCGGTCGGCGTCCTTGGAGGCACTCGTCGAGCCGCTCGTCTGGCGCGAGGGCCGCGTGGCGCGCGACACCGATTCGATCGTGCTGGCCGCCGTCGTCGCGCACGACATCGGTGCACCGGTGATCAAGGTGCCCGTGCCCGCGGTTGCGCCCGGCCGGGACCGCCAGCAGGCCGTGGCCCGGGTGGTGGCCAGCGTCGGCGTGCCCGTCCTGTTCCTCGGGGGCCCGCTGGGCGAGGCGGGGCGCGCACCGGTGCTCGACGAGGTGCGCGACGTGATGCACGGGGGCGGGAGCGGCATGGCGATCGGGCGCACGGTCTACCAGGACCCCGATCCGGCCGAGATGGCCGCGCTGGTGGCGGAGCTGGTGCACCAGTGATGATCCTGACGATTGACTTCGGCACCACGGTCACCAAAGTGGGGCTGTGGGGCGACGAGGGGCTGGTGGCCCTGTCGCGTTCCGAGCTGGTCACCTCCCATCCGCAGGTCGGGTGGGCCGAGCAGGACCCGTTGCGCTGGTGGACATCGGTGGTCATCGCGTGTGCTGAATCACGCGCCCAGGCTCCTGACGCCTTCGGCCGGGTCGACGTCGTGGTCTGTTCCGGGGCACGGCAGACCTTCGTGCCCGTGACCGCGTCGGGCGATCCGGTGGGAAAGGGCATCTTGTGGTCCGATCGGCGCGGCCTGGCCGAAGCTGCGATCCTCACCAAGGCGCTCGGCGGGGAGGACATCAACCGGGCCCGGACCGGCATCCCCCTCGACGCCGGGGCCGTGGCGGCCAAGTTGGCCTGGCTGGCCACGCACGAACCCGACCGGCTCCGCGCCTGCGACGTGATCCTCTTCGCCCGTGATTTCGTGCTCCGGCGCATGACCGACGAGGTCGTCACCGACGTCACCTTCGCCTCTCGCAGTGGCCTCTATGACTTCGACGGCAACGCCGTGCGCGAGCTGGCGGCGCCGGCGCTCGGCAAGCTCCCCAGTGTGGTGGCGTCCGACACCGTGATCGGCCAGCTCAAGCCGGTGCCGGGCGCGGAGCTCGGCCTGCGCCCCGGCATCCCGGTGGTCATCGGCGCCGGGGACCGCCAGTGCGAGGTCCTGGGCTCGGGTGCATCCGAGGACTGCCCCATGGTCAGCTGGGGCACCACCGCCAACGTGTCGGTCCCCGTCCATGAGCGTCCGGTCCCCTCGCCGGCCGGCGCGGTGGTGACCCGGGGGGCCGAGCAGGGTTGGCTGCTCGAGGGGGGACTCTCGGCCGCCGGATCGTTCCTGGCCTGGCTGGGCCGGCTGCTCGACCGCTCCCCTGACGAGTTGGCGACGCGCGCCGCCAGCTCCCCACCGGGCGCCCGCGGGGTCACGGCCGTGCCGTGGCTCGATGGCGCCCGCGCCCCGTGGTGGCGCGACGACGCCCGCGCCGGCTTCGTCGGCCTCGGTGCGGCCCACGGGACGGACGATCTGGCGCGTGCCGTGATCGAGTCGGTGGCCTGGGACGTCCTGCGCTGCATGGAGGTGGTCACCGCCGGCCGCCTGGGCGGGAGTACGGCGCAGGGGGTCACGCTCGGCGGGGCGGGCACCGGCCTCCCCTTGTGGGTCGACGTCCTGACCTCCATCCTCGGGATCCCCGCCGTCCGCCACCGGTCGGGTGAGGCGGCGTCGGCCGGTGCCGCACTCCTAGCCGGCCGGGCCCTGGGCCTGGGGCTGACCCTGGACCAGATCGATCCGGTGGAAGCGGTCATCACCCCTGATGCGCCCACGGTCGAGCTCTACCGGCGCATGCGTCCCCAGGTCGAGCACGTGGCCACCGCAGTGCTCGCCGCCACCGAGACGACCGCGTGGGCCGGCCCCGACCCGGCTCGTTAGGCGGTGCTGGTCGAACTCGCCTACGGCACCCACGGGACAGCCGTGGAGGTGCCCGCCGGCACCACGGTGATCGTGTCCCGCGAACTCCCGGGGCTCGATGACCCCCGGGCCGCGGTGCGCCGGGCGCTGGCGCACCCGTTGGCAGGGCCGCCGCTGGCCGAGCTGGCCGCGGGGGCGCGCCGGGTCGCGGTGGTCTTCCCGGACCTGACGCGCCCCATGCCCAACCGCACGGTCCTGCCCCCGCTGCTCGAGGACCTGGCCCGCCGGGGCATCGCCGATGGGGACATCACCTTGCTGTGCGCCACCGGCACCCACCGCCAGGCCACCGCAACCGAGATGCGCGACCTCGTCGGTCCCGAGATCGTGGAGCGCTATGCCATCGTCGACCACAACTCCGCCAGCGCGGAGCATGTCGAGGTGGGGAAGGTCGACGGCGTGCCCATCCTCTTGCAGCGCCACTATGTCGAGGCCGATCTCCGCATCATCACCGGGTTCGTCGAGCCGCACTTCTTCGCCGGTTTCAGTGGCGGGCCCAAGGCCGTGTGCCCGGGATTGGCCGCCACCGAGACCATCCTCGAGGCACACCATCCTCGGCGCATCGCCGACGCCCACGCCACGTTCATCTCCCGTGAGGGGAATCCCGTGCACGACTTCGTGCGCGCCGCGGTGGCGCTCGCTCCTCCCCATCTCTCCATCGATGTGGCGATCAACCGGGACCGACAGCTCACCGCCGTCTTCGCCGGCCCCTTGACCGCGGCGCATGACGCCGCCTGCGCCTTCGTCGAGTCATCCGCCGTGCAGCGGGTGGGCGCCCGGTTCGACGTCGTCGTCTCGACCAACGGCGGTCATCCCCTCGACCGGAACCTGTACCAGGCGGTAAAGGGCATGGCGGCGGCCGAGCGGATCGTGCGCCCGGGCGGCATCATCGTGATGGCGGCCGCCTGCGTCGACGGGATCCCGTCGGGGGGTGCCTTCGCCGACGTCCTCAGTCGCGCCCGCACCCCCGAGGACCTGATTGACGCCACCGGCGGGGCGGAGCTCGACCGCTGGCAGGCCCAGGTGCTCGGGCGGGTGCTCCAGCGCGCCCAAGTGTGGTGCTACAGCGACGGGTTGACCGATCAGATGACGACGGACGCGCTGCTCGTCCCGGTGCACGACCTCACCACGGTGGTGCGAGAGGCCCTGGACGCGCGCGGCCGCGCCGGCTCGGTGGCGGTGCTCCCCGAGGGGCCGCTCACCGTGGCCACCGTGGCGCCGTCACCCTGAGCGTGCGGGGGCCGAGCCGTCACTGACGTCCACGTCAGGGATAGAGTGCTCAGCCAATGACGGGGGAGCCGCTCTTCGATTTTGCGGTCCCCGAGGATCTCTTGCGCGAGGCGGTGGCGCAGGCGAAGGACCCCGAGGTGGTCGCCGACGTCGCCATGATGCCGGGGACGGGCCAGGGAAAACCGCCCCCCTTGCTCGGGATACTGCGTGACTATGGCTACAAGCCGCTCGTCCTCATGACCGGCGCCGCGATTATCCCCGGCACCTTCGGCAACGGCATCGGGCTGATCGGTCACAACCTCGAGGTCTCGTTCCACATGTCCAACGCCTCCCTCGGGGCCGTGGCCTTCGTGGCCCAGGTGTCCCAACTGCTGTGGGCAGTACCGCTCGCGCTCTGGGCCGACCGTGGGAGCCGCAAGCTCGTCGCAGCCATCTCTCTGATCATCTTCGCCGTCTTCGGTTCGGTCATGGCGCTCTCCCCCAATGTCTGGGCCTTCGCCTTCCTCTACCTGGCCGCCTCGGTCGGGACCGGGGTGAACAACACCGTGCACAACTCGTACCTCTCCGACGCCTACCCCACCGAAGCCAGGGGGAGGATATTCAGCTGGCACAATCTCTCCGACCCGCTCTCCCAGACGGTCGGCATCCTGATCTTCGGCTTCGTGGTCACGATCGCCCATGACTGGCGCTACGGCTTGCTGGTGGCTCTGGCCGGCATCCCCATGGGCTTCGCGCTCTTCACGCTGCGCGAGCCGGAGAAAGGGGCCAACGAGAGCAGCTTCATCCTCAAAGCCTCCGGCATGGACCTGCACTCCCAACAGGGGGCGGCGCCGCGCGTCTTGTTGGGCTCGGCCGTGACACGGCTGCTGCGCATCCGGTCGCTGTACTACGAGCTGGTGGCGGTGGCCATCCTCGGCTTCGTCGGCACCGGGGCCGGCCTGTTCGGCAACCTCTTCCTGATCGACAAGTTCCACCTGGACACGGCGAGCCGCAGCGAGTTCTACGCCATCGTCGGCCTGGCCGCCTTCCTCGGCCTTCCGTTGGCCTATGTATTCGGCGACCGGTTCTTCCGCCGCGCCCCCCAGCGCCCCCTGGTCATCTCCGGCTTCTGCATCGCGGCCTACGGGCTCCTCTACGTCGGCTCGCTGTACGTGCCAAAACTGTGGATGGTGTGCGTGCTGCAGACCCTGGCCACCGCCGCCGTGTCCCCTTTGGCCATCTGTATCTTCATGACGCTGGCCGCCACCGCCCCACCCGAGATGCGGACCATCTGCTTCGCCATGTTCGGGGTGTACTCCCTGGTCTTCGGCGGCTTCGCCGGCTCGGTCCTCATCGGCGCCGTCTCCGATGCCATCGGCGGCCTGCACGGCATTGTGGTGTCGCTCACGGTGATCGCCCCCGTGTGCGTGGTCGGTGGGTTTCTCCTGATTCTTGGCTCGCGTTGCGTCAAACGCGACATCACTTTGGTGATCGAGGACGTGATAGAGCGCTACACCGAGGGCAAACGACGCCAGTCCGGCGGGGAGATCCCGGCCCTCCAGGTGCACAACCTCGACTTCTTCTACGGCACCAACCAGGTCCTCTTCGATTTGAACCTGCAGGTCGAGCAAGGCGAGATGGTGGCCCTTCTCGGGACGAACGGGGCCGGCAAGTCCACGTTGCTGCGCGCCGTGTCGGGGCTGTCGCACCCGCACCGCGGCGTTGTCCGCCTCTTCGGCATGAACGCCACCTACTTGGAGCCCGAGCAGATCATCGAAGAGGGCGTGGCGTTGCTGGTGGGCGGGAAGATGACCTTCACGGGGCTGACGGTGCGGGACAACCTGCGCGTGGGTGGGCACACGCTGCGCCGGGACCGCGCCCGCTCCGCCCGCGCCCTGGAGGAGGCGATGGATGCCTTCCCCGAGCTCAAGGCCCGCCTCGATCAGCCCGCCGGTACCCTCTCGGGCGGGGAGCAGCAGATGCTGGCCCTGGCCCGGGTCATGATGACCCGCCCCCGCCTGCTGCTCATTGACGAGCTGGCGCTCGGGTTGGCCCCCATGACGGTGGACACGCTGATGGCGATGGTGCGCCGGATCAACGCGGAGGGGACCACGGTCGTCTTGGTCGAGCAGAGCGTGAACCGTGCGGTGAGCCTGGCCAGCCGGTGCTTCTTCATTGAGCGCGGTGAGATCCGCTTTGACGGGCCCACGGTGGAGCTTCTCGCGCGCGACGACCTCCTCCGACCGGTGTTCCTCGGCACAGCCGCTGCAGGCCTGGGCTAGGCGTCCTCGTCGATGCTGGCCTTTGCCGCGCCGAATTTCGTCCTCCTCCAAGGCGTCATCATCGGCCTCGGCTACGGCCTGCTGGCCGTGGGGCTGGTCCTCATCTACCGCACCAATCGGGTGCTCAATTTCGCCCAGGGGCAGGTGGGGGTCATCGCGGCGGTGTTCCTGGTCAAGCTGACCGCCGACTTCCACTTCGAGTACTGGTTCGCCCTGATCCTGTCGCTGGCCCTGGCGGCTGGCGTCGGGGGGCTCTCCGAGCTGGTGCTGCGCCGCCTCTTCAGCCGCCCGAGGGTCCTCGTGATGGTGGCCACCATCGGGCTCAGCCAGGTGCTCCTGGCCCTGACGGCGCTCCCGTTCATCCGGCCCAAGAACCTCTACAAGCCGGTACCGGTGCCCTTCGACCTCTCCTTCTCGCTGGGGTCGGTCATCTTCACGCCGGCCGAGGTGCTGACGCTCATCGTGGCGCCGATCGTGGCCATTGCCCTGGCCGTCGCCGTGCGCTCGACCAGCTGGGGGCTGAACATGCGGGCCATGTCGGAGAACGCCGACTCCGCCCGCCTCTCGGGCGTCTGGGTCCGGCGGACCTCGACCATCACCTGGGTCGTGGCCGGCGCCCTCTCCGCCTTCACCGCAATCCTCAACGCACCGGGCCAGACCAGCGCGCTCACCGAGGTGCTCAGCCCGGACCTGCTGCTCTTCGCGCTGACCGCCGCGCTCGTCGGCGCCATGATCAATCTGACCGTGGCGTTCGTGGCCGGCATCGGCGTGGGCGTCCTCTACGAGCTGTTGCAATGGAACGTCTCCTCCATCGCCAATCAACAGCTGGCGCTGTTCATTGTGCTGATCGTCGTTTTGCTGATCCGCGTCCGCGCCCTGCGCAAGGACAGCCGCTCGGGTGAGCGCTCCACGTGGCAGCACGGCGCCTCGACGGTCCGGGCGACGGTCGACACGCTGCGCCGGAGGGTGTCGCGCACGGGAATGTGGATGGCCGCGATCGGCGCGGCCCTGCTCCCGCTGGTGCTCAACGTGGGGAACAACTACCTGTTCAGCCAGACGTGCATCTATGCCGTCATCGCCCTTTCCCTCACGATCCTCACCGGGTGGGCCGGGCAGGTGTCGTTGGGCCAGTTCGGGCTGGTCGCCGTCGGCGCGCTGCTCGCGGCGCACCTGGGCCAGACCTATCCGCTCCCGCTGTTGTTGCTCCTGGCGGGGGCGGTCACGGCCGTCGTCGCCATCATCGTGGGCCTTCCCGCCCTGCGCATGCCCGGCCTCTTCCTCGCCGTGACCACGCTGGGCTTCGCCATCTTCATGCAAGAAGCGGTGCTGGCCACGCCGTGTTGGACGCTGCCCCTCGTGCACAGGACGCTGTGCACCGGGTTGCCCAATCCGGCCTCCACCCTGATCGGGCGATCCACGCTCTTCGGGCTCAGCTTGCAGTCCGAGCGCTCCTTTGCCTGGTTCTCCCTCGGCGTTCTCCTCATCTCGATCTTCGCCGTGCGCACCTGGCGCGACAAGGGCGTGGCGCGCCGCCTGATCGCCGTACGCGACAACGAATTGGGTGCGGCGGCCATGGGCATCCCGGTGCTGCGGACCAAGTTGTTGGCGTTCGGGCTCTCGGGTTTCATGGCCGGCTATGCCGGGGCGTGCCTCGCCTTCGCCACGGAGCGGTTCAGCACGGCGACGTTCGACCCGACGATCTCGTTCATCATCATCTCCATGGTGGTGATCGGCGGGTTGGGCTCCATACCCGGCGCCATCCTCGGCGCGCTCTACCTCGAAGGCCTGCCGGCACTCTTCGGGTCCAACGCGACCATCCAGTTCCTCACCAGCGGGCTGGGCGTGGTCGCGTTCATCCTCTACCTCCCCGGCGGGCTGGGCGAGCTCCTCCACCGCTTTGGCGACGTCGTGACGATCGGCATCCGCGCGGCGCAAGAGCGGATGGCTTCCGGCCGCCCCGGGGTGCCGCCGCCGGCCCCGGACGACGGAGTGGTCGCCGCCGGGCTCGGGAGCCCCCCAGCCCTGGTGCCCGAGGCGGTCGAGTCGTGAGTGCCGCCGCCGGCCCGGCGCAGTTGACGGTCGAGAACGTCGGTGTGACCTTCGGGGGGGTACGCGCCGTCGAAGAGGTCAGCTTCACCGCCGAGCCCGGCGCCATCGTCGGCCTCATCGGTGCCAACGGATCGGGCAAGACGACGACCCTCGACATGGTGTCGGGACTGGTCACCCCCCAGCGCGGCACGGTGCGCCTCGACGGTGCAGACCTGGCCGAGTATCTGCCCGAGGAGCGTCAGCGCGTCGGGATGGTCCGCTCCTTCCAGGACTGCCGGCTCTATCCGGAGCTCTCCGTGTTCGACGTGCTCATGTTGTGCGAGGACGTCAAGCACGAGGTGGCGGTAGTGCCGACCACCCTTCAACTGCCCTGGGCGCGCCGCGCCGAGAAGCGCAAGCAGGTGGCGGTGGACCAGGTGATCGGGGCCTTCGGGCTCGAGCGCTTCCGCCACCACCGCACGGCGGAGCTCTCCACCGGGACCCGGCGGGTGGTGGACCTGGCCTCCATCATCCTGGCCGAACCGCGGCTGCTCCTCCTCGATGAGCCCACGGCCGGCATCGCACAGCGCGAAGCCGAGGCCTTCATCCCCCTGTTGCGCCGTATCCACGAGGTGGCCGACACGACGATCGTGCTGGTCGAGCACGATGTCCCCCTGGTCTTCGCGCTGTGCTCCACGGTGGTCGTGATGGAGCGGGGACGGGTGGTGGCGGCCGGCCCGCCCGAGGTGGTGCGGGCGGACCCCAAGGCGTTGACGGCCTACCTTGGGGCCAGCGACGAGGCACTCTACGCATCGGGGCCGTCGGGCGCGGGCTCCGCCGGCGGATCAGGCAACGAACACTCGGAAAGCAACGAAAGAGGGTGACGGGGACATGAGCACTTCCGCACGAACTGGGTGGGGACCCATCGGGCTCTTCAACCCCTTGGCTCCGGTGGGCCGCAGCTGGCGCCGCCTCCGACGCCGCCCTGCCGTCATGCAGGTGCGCACCGTGCTCATCGTGCTCGGCGTCGTTGTGGGGTTGATCGTGTGGCTCGCTCTCTCACCGTCGGGTACCGCCGGCGCCGCCACGCCGACGCCGGTGAGCCAGGCCAGTACGAGCACGCGGGGGGTGTCCGCGCATTCCATCAATGTGGTCTTCCCGGTCGTGGCCATCAACAGCGAGGCCGGCCAGCTTGGCTTCGCCGAGGACAAGGAGTACAACGAGCAGACCTACTCCATCCACCTCTTCGTCAACCAGATCAACGCCAGCGGAGGGATCCACGGCAGGAAGATCCACCCGATCATCGTCAGCTTCGACCCGGCCAACGCGACCGAGATGCGCGCGCTGTGCGAGCAGTGGACCCAGGGCAACCCACCCGTCTTCGCCGTGATCGATGGTATCGGTACCTGGACCGGGGACAACGAGCTTTGCGTCACCCAGGAGGGCCACACGCCGATGATCGGCGCCTGGTCGACGATCACCAACTGGACCGAGCTGGGCTCCCCTTATCTGTGGTGGACCGGGGCGGACCAGGCACCGGTGCTCAGCGCCACGGTCAGCTGGGGAGTGAGCTCGGGGCGCCTGGCCGCCGGCAAGAAGGTGGGCGTGGTGGTGTCGGACCAATCGGGTGACCAGGAGGCGCTGAAACAGTACCTCCTGCCCGACCTCAAGAAGGTGGGCATCACGCCCCAGGTGTACACGATCGCGGCGGATCTCGGCGAGACGGCCAGCACCGACTCCGACGCCACGCTGGCCGTGGAGCGCCTCGAGGCCGCCGGCGTCCAGTCGGTGATCCCGCTCCTTCCGGAGAACGCGTTCTTTCCCTACATCGGCGCCGAGAATTCACAGAAGTACTTCCCCCAACTCCTGCTGAGTGACTATCAGTCCACCGTCGAGGTCGCCCTGGGGCTCATTCCCGAGCCCTACGAGCAGGCCCTCAACGGCCAGGAGGGGGTGACCACCGAAACACTGGGCGGGTTCGACGACAACCGTCCCGAGAGCAAGGGCGGCTATGACCCCGGCGTGCGCTCCTGCTACAACACCTGGCACAAGGCCCACCCCAAGCCCATAAAGGGAACAACCAGCTTCTACATAGAGGAGCAAGGCCCCATACAGGCCTGGTGCACCTCCATCCGGCTCTTCGCCCAGGCAGCCGAGAATGCCGGCCCCGACCTCAACCGGCGCACCTTCGTCACCGCCATGTCGAACATCAAGGACTTCCCCGGTGGCCTTTCGCCGGTCTGGAGCTTCGGGCCCAAGAAGATGTACGGGCCGACCACCTACACGGTGGTGAAGATACACAACAACGTGCCGCCCTCCTCGCAATGCGACCTGAAGACCAATCACAAGCCGCAGGGCACCTGCTGGGTGGTCGTGCAGAAGTCCCGCCCGCTCCCGACGGGATAGCGCGGCTCCCCGGGGCGAGGATCAGTCGGCGCGCGCGGGCATGGAGGGCCCGAACGGGCGGTCACCGCGCAGGGTGACGCGGTGGGCGTACCGCGGGGCGTCTCCGTAGTCATCTAGTGCGTAGTGCAACGTGGCGCGGTTGTCCCAGAAGGCCACCGAGCCCGCTCGCCAACGGAACCGGCAGGTGAATTCGGGCTGGACGCAATGGCGGTAGAGCATCTCGAGGATCGCGTTGCTCTCGTTCTTCGAGAGCCCGAGGAGAGCCTGGGTGAACTGGGCGTTGACGAAGAGGCCGTTGCGCCCCGTCTCGGGATGGGTGCGCACGACCGGATGCAGCGCCGGCAACAGCTTGTCCCGCCACGTACCGTTCCACTCGTACCCGCCGCGGGCTTCCACGTCGGCGGCGAACCACGGATCGTGATGGATGGCGATGAGCCCGTCGCACATGGTGCGCACCACCGGGGCCAGGGCGTCATAGGCATCTTGCAGGCTGGCCCACATGGTGTCGCCCCCGACTGCGGGAGCCTCGAGCATGTAGAGGATCGACCCCATGGCGGGCGTCTCGGTGAAGGTCACGTCGGTGTGCCACCAGCTGGCGCGGTCGACCTTGCCGTCGATGGCCAGCACCTCGGTGCTCTCGTCGATGGCCGGGAGCACGGGATGGGCCTCGGTCACCTCCCCGAATTGGCGGGCGAAGTCGGCTTGCTGGGCGGGTGTGAGCGCCTGATCACGGAAGAAGATCACATGGTGCGTGTTCAAGGCGTCACGCACGGCGGCCACCTCCTCGGGTGCCAGCGGCGTCGAGATGTCGACGTCCCAGATCTCGGCTCCGATTTTGGGAGAGAGTGGATGCACGCTGAGGCTGGAGGCGATCTTCATCGCCGAATTGTGCCCCACCGGGCGGCAATCCTCAATACAGGCCCGGCGGGGGGCCCTACATTGAGCTTCGCCGCAATGGCGCATGAGGAGGAAGGGGCAGAGACATGAGTGGCGACGCGCAGGGGTTGGTCTTTCCCACCCCGCAACGCAACTACTCGTCGTGGTACCAGTGGATGGTCCGGCTGGCCTCGACCGCCCACGAGGACCCGCTCCCTGAGGGCGACCTCGACTCCCTCCCCCGATGGCTCGACGGGCGCCGCCGGCGCCTGGCGCAGCTGCTCGGCCCCATGCCCACAGCGGTCCCCCTCAACCTCGAGACGCTCGAATCGGTGCAATGTGACGGGTATCGCCGGGACAAGATCGTCTTCGACAGCGAGGACACCATGTCGGTCCCGGCGTACCTGCTGGTCCCCGACGATCGCTTCAGCGCGGGAGCCGCGGTGTTGGCCTGCCACGGGCACGGGCCCGGGAAGTCCCAGGCCGTCGGACTGGAGCACACCGACGCGCCGAACAGCGACTACGCGCTGCAGCTGGTCCGGCAGGGCTATGTCGTGCTGGCGCCGGACCTGCGCTGCTTCGGTGAGCGCCAGGATTGGAACCCCGAGGATCACTACGCCTGCGACACCAACCTGGTGCACGCCGTCATGGCGGGGTGGAACCCTCTCGCCCAGAACGTTTGGGACCTGGGCTGTTGCCTCGACGTGTTGGCCGGCCACCCCTTGGTGGATGCCGACCGTATCGGGATGGTCGGGCTGTCCTATGGGGGCACGGTCACGCTGTTCACCGCGGCCTACGACCATCGGGTGGTGGCGGCCGTGGTCAGCGGGTACTTCTCCTCTTGGGCCGCGAGCCACAAGATGCCCTGGAACATGTGCGGTTCCCAGGTGCTCTACGACATGCTCGGCCATCTCGAACACGAAGATCTCGCTGCGCTCGTCTCCCCCCGGCCCCTTCTCGTCGAGACGGGTACCGAGGACATGCTGTTCCCTGTCGCGTCGGCCACCGAGTCCGTGCGGCGCACCCGCCTCGTCTACGAGCAGGCGGGGGCAGGAGAGCGCCTGGAGCACGATGTCTTCGCGGGCGAGCACCAGTGGCACGGCGTGGCCTCCGTCGCTTTCTTGAACCGCTGGCTCTCCCACCGGCCGACACCGGGCAATCCGGTCGGGACGCGCGCTTAGGCAGGCGCCGCGCTGAGGACCCATTCGACGGCGTCGGCGATGGCGTCATGGCCGGCCGGGTCGAAGGCATGGCCCATGCCCGGGACGACGATGGCGTGGGCGTCGGGCATCTCGGCCACGGAGACGTTGAGGGAGAAATGGAAGGGAATGAGGCGGTCACGCCGTCCGTGGACGATGGCGAGGGGGACGGCGGAGAGGACCCGCTGGACCACGGTGCGGGGAGGCTCGGCCGGATTCCACGCGGGGTGAATACGTACGTGGGTGCGCCGGGCCGCCACGAGGCGACCAGGCCGGGTGCGGGCCAGCGCCACCATCAAGAGCGCACGCAGCCGGAACGGGATGCGCCAGTCGGCGGGGCTGGAGACGACCACGACCCCCGCCAGATCTGGGTCTGTCTCGGCGTAGGCCAGCGCGGCGATGGCCCCCATGGATGCGCCGACCAGTACCACCCGGGGCTCAATGGCACGGGCGCGCGCCACGGCGGCGGCGACGTCGTGGCGTTCGAGGTCCCCCAGCGTGGACAAGCCCCCGGACTCGCCGTGGCCCCGGGCGTCGTAGGACATGACATCGACGTCATGTCCGAGGAGCATTTCAGCCAGGGCCACGACGTGGGGATGGTCCTTCGTGGCCGACAATCCGTGGACGAGCACGACCAGAGCGCGGGGCGGCCGATCGGACGACCACGTGCGGAGGACCAGTTCCACCCCGTCGCTCGTGACCAGGCGCGCCTGGGTCGCGGGCTCTTCGAGCATCCATCACGTCCATTCCGGTCGAGGAGGCGCCGGGACGGGCGGACGCGCTGTCTTCGCCGGCCGTCCTGCGCAAACGAGGCGTCTTCTCCCGACCACCCTAGGGGCGGCCGGGAGACTCCAAGCGGGAAGCCTCGGCTCAGAGCGTGCCGGGCACCAGCGCGGCGAAGTCGGACAGCACCGATGCGGCTTCGGGCGGAACCCGGACGCGCAGCCAGGACGAGTCGGCCTCCAGCTCGATGGCGAACTCGAAGAACGGACAACAGGCCTTCTCTCGCTGGGCCAGGTCCACCGCCGCGCCCACCACGTCCTTCGAGGGCCCCAGGCGCAACCGGAGGCTCTGGCTGCCCGTTTTCTCCACGGCCGTGACCGAGGCGGAGAGGAAACGGCGCCACTCCTCGATGCGATCCTCCGCCGCCTCTTCGCGCAGGGTGCAGGCGATGGGTATGCGCACGGATCGAGTATGCCAGGCGGCAGATTGGGACGGAACGCGGAGAACGTGTCACCATCGGGTGATGCGAGTCCATCGCAGCTTCGCCTTCGTGGACGTCTCGGGGTTCACGGCACTCACCGAGCATGAAGGGGACGAGCACGCCGTGGAGGTGCTCACTGCCTTCCGGGCTCTCCTGCGTGACATCTGCTCGCGGCGGGGCGTGCGCATCGCCAAGTGGCTGGGTGACGGGGTCATGCTCGTCTGCGTCGACACCGCGCCGCTCCTCGCCGCCATCCTCGAGATGCACTACGTGGTCTGCGAGGTTTCGAGCCCCGTCCAGACCGTCTCGATCCGATCGGGTGTCACCTCGGGCGAAGTGATCCTGATGGAGGGTGACGACTACATCGGGCACAGCGTCAACGTCGCCGCCCGGTTGTGCGATCTGGCCGACGGCGGCGAGGCGCTGGCCGTCCCGTCGGTCATGAGCGAATTACCGCGCTGGGGAGCCGTCCTCGTCGAAAGAGAGGTCGCCCTGCGGGGCGTGGAGCGACCCGTGCCGGTGTCGAGCATCGGCATGGCCCACTCGGGCCCGGTCCGCTCCCGAGACCCCATTTGCGGTCTCCCGCTTTCGGAAGCAACGGCGGAGGAGTCCGCATCGACCGCGCGCGGCAGGGTGGTCCTGTTCTGTTCACCCAGCTGCCTCGACACGTGGCGCCGACGGCCCAACAACCTCGTCGTCGCACCGCAGGCAGCCGAAATCCCCAACTCGGCCGGAGCGTCCTAGGCCACGGTGAAGCTCAAGCTCGACCTGCATGAGATCTACAACCGCGGCGATGACATCGACCGGGCGCTGCGGGCCGTGATGGAAGAGGCGGTGGAGAAG
>Ga0182018_10002396_pt1 | contig 18907 bp, 16 predicted proteins | sample 812P2MmetaG_FD_120490 | JGI IMG/M metagenome (GOLD analysis project Ga0182018, IMG submission 120490) | Permafrost microbial communities from Stordalen Mire, Sweden - 812P2M metaG | ecosystem: Environmental > Terrestrial > Soil > Wetlands > Permafrost | place: Sweden: Stordalen | collected... | reverse complement strand
CTCCCCGGCGCTCGGGTCCGAAGAGTGGCTCGACCACCCCCAGGTGCGGGCGATGGGCCTTCGATACGAGGTCCGCAACGACGCGGGTCACGACATCGTCATGCCCGGGCTGCTCGTCGGGCTATCCGACACTCCCGGCAGCCTGCGATCGTCGGCGCCGACGCTGGCACCTCGCGTCACCGAACTGACAGGGATGTGGACTTCGTGCCGAGGTGACGTGTCCGCCACTCCGTCGTCGGGTCGCGCCCAGTTGCCGCTGCAGGGCACCCGTGTCGTCGACCTCGGCACGATCATCGCCGGTCCCTACGTGGCGACACTCCTCGGAGAGCTGGGGGCCGAGGTGGTGAAGGTCGAGCGCCCACCCAACGGCGACGGGTTCCGCATCGCCCACGGCGGACGCGGCGGCGTCGGGTTCTCCGTCTACAACCGCGGCCAGCGCAGTGTGCTGCTCGATCTGGCGAGCTCGAGTGGACTGGATGCCTTTCGGCAGATCATCCGCTTCACAGACGTGGTCGTCGACAACTACCGGCCCGACGTGGTCGACCGGTTGGGTATTTCTTTCCAACACCTAGCGGAGATCAACCCGCTCGTGACGAGCGTCTCGATCAGCGCTTTCGGCGACAGCGGCCCGCTCGGTCGTCGACCCGGGTTCGACCCGGTAGTCCAGGCCCTCAGCGGCATCATGCGGTCGCAGGGTGGCCGGACGAATCGGACAGCCCCGTCTTTCTCACTGTGCCGGTGAACGACGTCATGGCTGGCGCGCTCGGCGCCCTCGGCGCCCTCGGCGCGTGCGCCGCCCTGTACGCCCGCAACCGGCTCGAGAGGGGTCAGCAGGTGACCGTGACGCTGTGTGCCGCTTCGTGCCTTGTCCAGTCCGAGGATCTGGTGCGTTTCGAGGGGCGACCGCGGCGGTCGGTCGGCGGGCGCGATTTCGTCGGTCCTGGACCGCTCACCCGCCTCTACCGGTGCGCTGACGGCTGGGTCCGCCTCGACGGGCGCCCCGGCGATCGGGCCAGTGTGGCCGGGGCCGGCTTCGTCTCGTCGGAGTTGGGGGCGTCGGGTGCCAGCGCTGACGATTGGCTCGCCGACGCCATCGTTGCGGCTCTCTCGGATCTCCCGATAGCCGAGGTGCTCCGGCGCTGCCATGCGGTCGACTTGTCTGCCGTCGAGGCGCGCAAGTCCCGACAACTGGTCGGCGACGAGTTGCTCATCTCCCACGGCCTCCTCGAGGCCCTCGGCAGAGACGAGAAGGGAGTCGGCCGGGTGAGCCCAGGACACTGGGTCGGCCTTCCGGGTGTGGATCGTCGGCCCCCGGGATTGTCGCCGCTGCTCGGCGAGCACGGCGAGGCGGTCCTGCTGGAAGCCGGCATCGCATTGGCGCAGGTGCAGGAGTTGGTTGACGCCCAGGTGGCGGCCGGCGGCCGTCCCTTGCCATAGTCGCCCCAGCTGCGGAAAGGACACACGCCGCTTATGCCAAACAGCCCTGGGGGCCGACGCCCGACGGTGTCGAGGCCGACGCACGATGACGATCAAGAAGAAGGCCTTCATCGCCGGCGTCTACGAACGCCTCGGGTCTCCGAGACCGCGGTGTCTCTGGTCGCTAGCGATGTTCGTGAGACGCTCGTCGTATGAACAACAGTCAAGAGGCGCAGCAGTGCCTCCCGATACGTTAGCGGTTACAGAACTCCATCCGTCTGGTACTCCGATCAACCCTCTCCGGGTCGTCGACGATCCGTTCACACAGCGAGCCTCGACTAAATGCGTTCGACCAGCGTTCCTGTTCCCAACCCGCCGCCACAACACATCGTCACGAGTCCATACCGACCACCGGAGCGCTCGAGCTCGTTAAGCGCCTTGGTGAGCAGGATCGCACCGGTCGCCCCGAGCGGATGGCCGAGAGCGATGGCGCCCCCATTGACGTTCACCTTCTCGGGATCGACGCCAGTCTCGCGCTGCCATGCGAGCACGACCGACGCGAATGCTTCGTTCACCTCGAGTACGTCGATGGCATCGAGAGTCAGGCCGCTCCGGGCGAGGAGTCGATGTGTCGCGGGAATAGGTCCCGTGAGCATGAGCTCGGGATCACTACCGACGAGGACTGACTCGACCAACCTCGCCCGTGGCCTTAGCCCGAGCGCCTCCGCTCGATCGGCCGACATGAGCAGGACGGCACTGGCCCCGTCCGATACTTGGGAGGTCGTCCCAGCTGTGTGGAAGGCCGGGTTACGATCCTGCAGATTCGGCCGAAGGCGAGCCAGACCCTCGAGGGTTGTTTCCCTCAGCCCCTCGTCGCGATCGAAGATCACGGTGTCGGTTGTCGCACCTGTCTCGTCGATTACGGGCGCTTCGATGGGAACGATCTGGGTTGCAAACCGGTCGTCGGACCATGCTGCAGCTGCTCGGTCCTGGGAGCGTTTGCCGAAGATCTCCAGCTCCTCCCGAGTGATGCCCCAGGTCTCGGCGATCCTCTCGGCTCCTTCGAACTGGGTCGTCGGCTCGTATACTTGAGCGTACCGTCCCCCGCGAGGGTTGCCATAGTCGGGTTCGATCGGTGTAGTCGAGCCAAGGGGAACTTGGGTCATGGACTCCACTCCGCATGAAATAACGATTTCGGCCAGTCCTCCGGCGACGAGAGCGTGCGCGAAGGTATTCGCTTCTTGGGACGAGCCACATTGCGCGTTCACGGTGGCAGCTGGTACCTCGAGAGGGAGCCTGGCGCCCAGCCAGGCATTGCGAACCACGTTGGAGGCTTGCATGCCCAGTTGGCTGACGCAGCCACCGACCACTTGGTCAACCGCTCCGCCGGGTAGCTCATTCCTACCTAGGAGGGCGAGGAGTACGTCGCCGAGAAGCTCGGTCGAGGGCTTCTTTCGCAGCGTGCCGTTGCGCTTCCCGACGGCCGATCGCACCGCATCGATAATGAGAACCTCGCGCATGTCTTGTCTCCTCTTTGGGGACAGTGAGTTCGGGTAGGGTTTCGGGCTTGGCTGTCATGCTAACTACTGTCCCCCAAGTCGTCGAAGCAGTCTGCCGGGGTCGTCGAAACGGCCCGTCACCCAGGGTCCTGGTCGTCGACAATTGCTATTTCGGCATCTGACAACACCAAAGATCAATTGTGCTACCTGACTGGCTACGTCGCGGTGCCGGCCCGGGCCGATTCTTCGTCGTCCCCGACGGTCCCGCGGCCGCCGGCGACGTATTGGAGGAGCTCGCGGCGGCTGGCGAGCTCGCCGACTGGCCACTGTTCCTCGGGTGGGTGGTAGGCCAGCCGACATGGATGTCGAACATCGGTCACGGCAAGGCGTTGTCAGTTCTCGGGGGGTATGCGTCCGTCGATGCAATTGCCTCCGGCGCTATCCGGTATCTACCCGTTCGGCTTTCGCAGGTCCCGCGACTTCTCTCAGAAAGGATCGCGCCGGAGGTGGTAGTGGTCCGAGCCAGGCCCGAGCGGCACGGCTTCCGACTCTCAGGGAGCGTTGGATGGTCTTTGACGGCGGTAAAACGGGCTCGGCGGATCGTCGTGGAGGTGGACGATTCGGGACCGAAGATAGACACCCCCGAGTTGCCGTCCCGAGACGTCTTGGCGCTGCCCTCCAAGACAGCCCCCTATTCTCCGCCACGACCGATGCTCGACGATGTCGATCGACGAATTGGCGAGCTCGTGGTCGGTCTGATCCCGGACCGGGCAACGATCCAGCATGGTCCAGGGAACATCTCCGAGGCCGTACTGTCCGCCATCGATCGTCCCGTGAAGGTTTGGTCGGGCATCGTAAGCGATGCCCTCATTCAACTCTCCGAGCGTGGGCTACTGGTTGGGCAAGCGATAGCGGCCTATCTCTGGGGTGGTCCGGAGCTCCACGAGCTGGCGGCCCAAGGACTGGTACGCCTACGTGGCGTTGAGGAAACACACGATGCCGGTGCATTGGCGGCAATTGATCGATTTGTGACGGTGAACACCGCGCTCGAAGTCGGCCTCGATGGGTCCGTCAACATCGAGCGAGTCGGTAACCGGATGGTTGCTGGTATCGGAGGACACGCTGACTTCTGTGCCGCCGGCTCGACGTCGCCCGGCGGGTTGTCGATCGTTGCCTTGCGAGCGAGCAGGAAAGGACACTCCACGATCGTTCCGATTGTGGAGCGAACCTCGACTGCGAGATCGAGTATCGACGTGGTCGTGACCGAGCATGGAGTCGCCGATCTACGCGGCCTGGATGACGCCGCTCGGTCCCGCGCGTTGCTGTTGGTGTGTGAGCCGGCGCTCCGGGCTGGATTGGAGCGAGCGGTCGTTGCCATGAAGTGACGACTGAGGACGTTCCAGCACGGAGTCTTATACCGGCCTGGGACGGTTCGGCTTTAGTTCGTAGCCGTTGCATCCATGGAGGTTGCTGAAACGGGTGCTTGGCGCTCGGGGCAACCGGAGGCCAGAACTTCGTCCGTCTCCGCCGCAAGAGGTTGAAAACAGTGACAAGCGTTGATAGGTAAATTCCTGGTCAGCCCCCAAATCAGCTAATCCCGGCCGGGTCCGGGTCCGCTTCACACGGCTGAGGTGAGAGGTTCAGTCCTCTAAGGTCCACAAAGTTCTGGTAACCGGGGTTAAGAGGCTTGGGCCGTTTGTGGCGTTGGGGGGTGACGAAGCCGCGAGCCTTCAAGACCCGCCAGATCGTCGACGGCACGGTCTCATGGCGGCGCGCCAGGTGCTCATAGATGGTCTCGGCCCCGGCATCGAAGCCCAAGCGAAGACGTCGGCGATCGCTTACCAGGTGCACCGCTGGTACCAGCCTGACGGATTGCTCAGAAAGAGTGAGTCAGGCGAGTTCGTCGCGACTTTCGTTCCCCATGGCCCTCGGAACTAGGACAAGCACCTCTGTTTAGTGGCGCGTCTGGATACGACCAAACGCGGATCCGGCTGATCCCGCCAGAGTCAGACGGCGAAGCTCAGTTCGAACTGAGCCCTGGCCGATCGAACATCGCCTTCAGTGTTCCCAAGCAGCATACTTCTTCGTGCTGATTTTCCCCGCGCATGCCTACAGTCATTATCGATTGTCCCGGGCGAGTGCTTGACACTCGAACATCATCGATGCTGTACACCATGTACAGAGTGTCTCCCGGTTGGATGTACTTCTTGAAGCTGCCCTCAATGTTGAGTGCCGCTGTCCAGCGCACCCCAAAGTCAGAAATCAGTTGACGGTAAAGGTCCGAACCCGCCCAGCCTGCTGCCAGCAATCCGAGCACGATCCCGCCCCCCAGAATTCGCTCACCGAACGGTCTGCTCTGCATATAGTGCTTGTTCGCGTGCAAAGGCGTCATCGCCCCCATCAGATTGTGCAGGAGCATAAATTCCCCCTCGCTGATAGTTCGACCTGTCGTTCTTGAGGACGCTCCGATAGGTAGGTCACCAACAATTGTGGTGTGCTCGTCCCGTTTATCGTCACTCATCTGCCGGTATCCCTTCGCCCCTTGGTCGGCTGCTAACGCAGTGGCTACCATCCATGGCCCACTTCTCCCGGCGACCGCCACGTTTGGACGATTGCCGTAGGCTCCAAGCTGAACCCGGCTCTACCCCAGCAGGGAAAGTAGAAAGCCACCAACAACCGGACCCAGACTACACTGTATATTCAGTATAGTTCTAGGAGTCAGTAAGAGGCTTACGCCCTTGGGTGGCCTGGCGATCCTGGTGGTGCCATCAGCTGCAAGGCCGAGGCAGCATGGCGGCATGCCCGCGTCCTGGAAGCGGTTTGGAGTTTTCGTCGTGCGGCTTCGGCCAGACCGGAGGAACCTCGAACTCAACAGTCGAGGCTACGGCCCGATGATTCAGATAACGAACACTGTGTAGGACTCGTCGTATGAACCGGACTGGCGACTTGAGGAGAATAATGGATTCGGTGGGGTTTCACTTTCGTCGTGCTCAGGATCGACCTCAGGAAGAGTTGCGCGATTTAGCGGGTGTTGCGGATGGCTTGGGTTATCAGACGATATGGGTCTCCGAAGGGTGGGGTCGAGATGCCTTCGTATTGCTGTCCCGCCTTGTCGACGTCGTGAAGCGAGCTGAGCTCGCTACAGGCATCGTAAATGTCTGGAGCCGTACCCCTGGCACGCTGGCGCAAGCGGCTACAACACTGGACGAAGCTACCGAGGGAAGAGTAATCCTAGGCTTGGGTGTCAGTGGACCTCGAGTGGTCCAAGGGTGGCATGAGATCGCATGGTCGAAGCCGCTACAAAGGCTTGAGCGAGTCACTGAGATGCTGCGGTCGATCTTCGCCGGCGAGCGCCGCAATGGCTTCCGGCTCCAGTTCAAGCCCCCTCGAGCTAACATACCGATCTATTGGGGAGTCTTCGGGTCAACCAGCGTCCGAACCGCAGGGGCTATCGCCGATGGGTGGCTCGCCAACGAGACACCTCTCGAGCTTCTGCCGAGTGCCATCGATCCTTTTCGCCAGGGCGCTCAGAACGCCAATCGCGCCCTACCCCCCATTGCCTACATGCTCCAGCTGACAGCATGCGACACCGAAGAGCAGCTTGAGGCAGCGCGGACGCGTCTCCGATGGGATATCGCTTTTCGAGTCGGTGGGCTTGGGCCTTATCACCGAGCTGCACTTGCCACTGGCGGCTTCGGGCTGGAGTGCGAGGACATTGCTCGCTACTGGCTCGCGGGCGAGCACGACCAGGCCGCGGCGAGAGTCACCGAGTCCCTTATGAATGCCATGGGTTGCATCGGAACCGCCGTAGACTGCGCGACTTATGTCGAGGCAGCGCGCAGCGCCGGCACATCTTGCCCGACTATTACGGTGCCCCGCGGGACACCCCTCGATCGTATCGTCGCCACGCTTGGAGCCTGCGCTCCACGAAAGGACGGGCCGGTTGGAGGCTCGAAATCTGTGTAGCGGGAGCGCGTGCCTCGGCTTTTCCGCTTGGTTGTGGTGCCTGTTCGAGGTTCCAACATCCAACACCAGTACATCGGGACGGCGACCGGTGATGCTCACGATGGCAGCGATAGGGTGGCTTCTTCATTCTAGTGATGTTCGGGCACCTCGTCCCTCATACGAGCTACGACACCGGCTGGGTCTTTCTTGCCATCGTTTGCTTCGCTTTTGCCCTGCTCGGTCTGGCCGGGCGAAACCCGACGACGGCTTTTGAGCGCACCGACACGGGTAAGCCAGTTCCGACCCAACATCTGGCGTCGTCAGGGATTGCGACGCCGTCTCCCACTGCGCCTTGACCGACGTCAGCCCCGGACGACCGAAGGCTGCTCGGGCAAAGATCGCTCCGGAAGTCATCTCGTCCAATGCCCATTAGTAGGTCGAAGCCCTCAAGGGTCGGCCCAGCAGTTGACTGCCATGGCGATTGTCCACCAGCTTGGGCTGCCGAATGCCAACGCGATCCATGCGATTCTCAAGTGGTGCCATTGCGCTCCACATGCGTGTTGGCAGCTCTCACCAGGCGGTCCGTATGGCCACCGGCGCTGTTGAGGTTCACTAGCCGAGGATGTGATCGATCGGTGCGGCCGGCTGGTTGGTTCGGCTCACGGTCAGGAGCAGGTCAACGACCCAGATCCGTCTTTGGACTACGACGATGACTGCCACGACCCTAAGACTTGGAAATCACATCGTGCGCGAGAACTTAAGTGCGCGAACTAACTCCACGACGACTTCGCCCCGCTGGTTTTTCCCGCGATCCCGAATTTCGAGCACGCCATGGGGGAGTTCGTTCGAAGACTCCCTTACACCTACTATCTCGCTTTCCGCCCATAGCGTGTCGCCCGGCCGAACCGGGCCGGACAACATCGCGTCAAGACTTATTGAAGCGAGCACCTGGAGGCCATGCTCGTCACGTAGCTGGCCGTTCAGCGGACCATTTGCCGCAAGCGAAACGACAAGAGCAATCACCAAGGGTCCCGCGAGCTCCCTTCCACGCTCGCCACGGGTAGTGACGAATTCGCTGTTCACGTGACGCTCCCCGATAGCCCAGCTCAGATCTGTCAGGAAGGCAAACTCGCCTTCTCCGATCGTTCGTCCCTGACTTCGTACAACCTGACCAACCGACAAGCCAGCTCCCATATTCGCTTCCACCATGTTCCCGAAACATCGTTATGAAGTACTTGACCTTCAGGCAGTCGCCTAACTTTATCTCTCGCCAGCACGCGTGAACGTGAGAGTTCCAGATCTCGTCGGTTCAAGACTGAAGCGAACCGACCTACGAGTCGAAGATTTCTCTTAGGTCATGCCAGTAGATGCTAGTTGCAGGCGAGTCTCAGTTTGCTTTTGGCCGTTACGAGGTGCTGGCAAAAGTGGCTGCCTCTAGACGGCTGATAGTGCCGACCTGCCATCGGCAGGAACTCACCGCGCTTGTTCGCGGGGTCACAAAGTGCCGTGGCCTTTCTTCCGCGGCGGACTATCCGACGCCAGCCGCACGAACCGACGGGCTCGGATCCACCCGCGGAGGACCGGTCCCAACTCCACTGGCACGCAGTTTCAGCTGTCGCCATCTTCGGCTTCGGGTCGATCGAACATCGCCCGTAGCGTCCCAACACAGCACGGCGTCACTTTGGTTTTCCATGCGAATGCCTATGTCATAATCGCCTGTCCGGGACGGCTGCGAGACGGGCGAACCTCCTACACGCTGTACCCCATATACAGCGTGTCGCCTGGAACGATGTAGTGCTGAAGGCGACCTTCGATACCAAGGGCTGCATTCCAACGGGCTCCGAAGTCGGCAACTAGTTGCCGGTAGAGGTCGGATCCTGCCCAGCCGGCTGCCAACGGCCCGATGACGAAGCCACCCCCGAGAATCCGCTCCCCAAACGGGTTGCCTTGCATGCAGTGCTTAGTTCGCGTGGAGGGGGGTCATGGTGGCCATGAGGTCGTGCAGGAGCATGACCCCCCCACTGGTGGTTCTTCCGGTTGTTCGGCTAGAGGCTTGGATTGGCAGATCCGCGGTTACGTCAGCGCCGCAGTTTGGACCATTGTCGGTCATGGTCACCTCTTGCCTCGGGCTAGTGCCGCGCTCGATGCTCCGTGGTCCGATACTGGGTGGCCAGTACAGCTATCGCCGTACGTCGCGCAACTCGTCCTTGCCTCAGGTCACGGTAAGTACGGCGCAGCAGGGTGAACGCAAAGGGGCGAGAGTTGCGGCGAAGCGTGCCGGCTTCTATCGTCTCCGGTGGACGTTGGATATCCTTTCTGTTCAGTATCTCGACCTCCAAACCTGCCGTGTCACCTGGCCATTTCGAACTTGAGGGAACCACATGCTGACCGATGTTGTTGGGCTCACGCACGATCAACGCGAGTTGCAAAAGGACGTGGCGGCCTTCACCGAGGAGTTCTGTTCGCCGGAGTACGTGACGGAGTGTGATGAAAACGGAGAACCACCTCTTGACATTCTCAGCAAGCTCGCCGACAAGGGTTGGCTGGGTATTGGCTTGGCACCGGAGTACGGCGGGTTCGGACACGCAACTGAAGTCGTAATCCTTCTTGAGCGGCTCGAGTACTCGTTCATACAACTGGGTTCGCTTGTGAGCCGCGGAGCGATGTACCCAGCGGGGATCATTGCCGATTTCGGCACTTCCGAACAAAGGGACGAATGGCTTCCGCGTGCACTGCGCGGAGAAGCACGTGCTGTGATCGGAATTAGCGAGCCTGCTACTGGGTCGGACATGTCGGCCTTGAGTACACGAGCCGAACTTGATGGTGATGAATGGCGGATTGACGGTGAGAAGCTGTATTTGTCTGGGCTGGACTACTCACAGATCATATTCTTGGCGGCGATAACCGACCCCACGGCACCCCCTCGCAAAGGAGTCAGCGTCTTCATGATCGACGCCGACACGCCCGGAATCGAGGCCACTCGGCTAAAGACATTGGGAGCTTGGCAAAACCGTACTTACCACGCTCATCTTCGGGATGTACGAGTACCACGTGATCGCCTTATGGGGACTCTCAATGAAGGTTGGAAGGTTCTCAATGGTCATATGGAACGTGAACGCGCCGGCTTGGCCGCCCGAGCCGTTGGTGCGGCGCAATCGGTTCTCGATGAAGCTGTCGCCTACGCACAGACTCGAACCCAATTTGGTCAGGCCATTGGGAAGTTCCAGGCGATTTCGCACAAGTTGGCCAGCATGCAAATCGAGATCCATGTCGCCCGTGTCGCAACATACGAGTTGGCACACAGAATTGACCTTGGCCAGGATTGCAGGACCGAGGCAGCCGTCGTCAAGACGTTCGCAACGGAGGTCTACAAAAGAGCAGCTGACGATGGTCTCCAAGTGTGCGGAGGATCGGGATACCTTCGTGATTCGGCGATGCAGCGCCACTATCGAGACGCGCGGCTCCTGACGATCGGCGGCGGCACGTCAGAGATTCAGAGGAATATCATCGCCCGAGCGTTGGGCCTTTAGGCCAAGGACATCGCAAAGGATGCCAATATCTCGTCATAATCTGACGGCGCTCATAAGTCCAAGGAGTATCGCAATCGTGGGGGCGTCGAAGCGTCCTGGGCATTTTGCGAACCAACCACTTGTCAACCTGCGGAGGTTCGGTTTCTCCGGCGATGTTTACCCAATAAACCCGCAGCACAGCGAGGTCGAGGGCTGGGCTTGCTTTTCATCTGTTGGTGATCTCTCGGCTGTTCCTGATCTCGCGGTTATCGCCGTCCGACGAGAACTATGCGTGAAGGCCCTCGAGGAATGCGCGCAGATCGGAATACCTGCTGCGATCGTCGTTGCGTCAGGATTTGCCGAAACAGGTGATGCCGAGGACATGGCTCTGCAATCGGAACTTCTCGAAATTGTCGAGCGAACGGGCATACGCGTCTGCGGGCCGAACACACTTGGTATTGCAGACTTCAACACTGGCATCGTGCCTTTCGCCTCGGGAAACCTCCCACCGCACGCGCTGCCGGGCTCAATAGCGCTGGTATCTCAGAGTGGTGGCTGTGGCTTCACTCTTGTGAATCGAGCGTGGAGCCTCGGCGTCGGCGTCGGTCATCTTGCGGTTGCCGGTAACGAGTCCGACGTGACGATCCCAGAGTTGATGTCGTACTACCTCGAACGAGATGACGTGCGCGTCGTCCTCTGTTACATGGAGGCGATCAGGGATCCGGCAGGGCTCAGAGACGTCGCAAAACAGGCACGCGAAAGGAATAAGCCGATCTTCGTGCTGAAAGCTGGCACAAGCGAAGCTGGTCAGCGCGCGGCAGCTGCCCACACCGGTGCACTGGCAGCATCAGACGTTACCTGTGACGCAGCATTTCGACAATGGGGGCTTGGGCGTGCTCATACCTTCGATGTCCTGCTGGCAGCAGGAGCGTTGGCGTCGCGGTTCGACGCTCCTCAAGATGGGCGTTTCGGTGTCTATGCACAGGGAGGTGGCATGTCGGTTGTGACGTCGGACATGTTCACCGATCGTGGCTTGGCCCTGCCGGACCTCGAGTCGTCGACCAGTCGTCGCCTCAAGGATCTCTTGGCGGACACGACGCCCGGTAACCCCTTCGATTCTGGCGGCCAATTCCTTAGCAGTGGTGTTGAGCTCCTGGTCGAAGCGCTGAACACCTTTGCCGAAGATCCAAATCTGAACTTCATCGTGTACTGCCTCATGCCGGTTGCGGGGTTGCGGACCAAGGTCTACGCGGAGGGGATTGTGCGGGCTGCCCAGACTTCCGAAAAACCGAGCATGGTTTTGCACTACCGAGCCGGGGAAATCACGAAAGAGGCGTCACGAATCCTCGGCGAGGCTGGATTGTTGGTATTCGATCCCCCAGAGGCGGCGATCGATGCCTTGCAGCTCTGGTTAGCTAGCGCCATCGATACCAATGCAACCAATCTGTCCGATGAACCAGTTCGAATCGACGACCTGAGAGCGGGCAAAGCTCGAGCGATTGTCAACGAGTGGCGGCGGCGTTCGTTCGTCACTGTCTCCCAGGGGGCGAGCCAGTCCCTGCTCGATCTCTACGCGATTCCCCATAGTCGTCAGACGCTTGTAAGTACCATCGAAGAGGCTATCGCCGTCGTGAGCGATTACGGCACTCCGGTTGCCATGAAGGTCGAATCCGTTGATCTGCCTCACCGCTCGGATTTCGGGGGCGTGATCCTTGACGTGGTCGGCCCGGAGTCAGCGCGAGAGGCTTTCGAAACACTGGCGCAGCGCACGTTTGCGACCAACCCACAGGCCAGGGTCGACGGAGTTCTCATCGCTGAGATGGCCAAGGCGGGGACCGAGCTCGTTGCAGGTATCAGCGTTGACCAGACGCTCGGTCCGGCAGTGGTCGTGGGCATGGGAGGCGTCATGGCCGAGATATTCAATGACGTTTCCATCCGATTGCCACCAATCGATGATCTCCTTGCCGAGGAGATGCTCCGTGAGCTCAAAGGGTCAGCAGTATTGTTCGGACATCGTGGCACCTCAGGAATCGATATTCCGGCGGTTAGAAGCCTATTGGTTCGACTTGGTGAAATCTCTATTGACCTCGACCGCTCGGTTAACGCTGTCGATCTAAATCCTGTTGTGGTCTATCCGCCGGGCCAGGGTCTCGAAGTTCTCGATGTGTTAGTTGAAATGGCCTAATGACGTGAGCATCACGATTGACACAGCCAGCGGGTCAATGCCGATGTACGAGGCGTCACCGGGGGACACCGCGAGAGGTGCCGTCGTTGTGGTGCATGAGGTCTTTGGCGTCACGTCACATATTGAAGATATCGTCCATCGTTTGAGTGACGCTGGTTGGCACGCTGTGGCACCCAATTTCTTCCACCGGCAGGCCATATCCGTCTTTTCTTACGACGATCTCAGCTCCGCTCTGCCTGTCATGAATGGACTGACCGCCGAGGGGATCACCGATGATGTTATGGCTGTTCTCGACCACCTCGAATCCGCAGGATTTTCTAACGGACGTGTCAGTTTTGTCGGGTTCTGCATGGGCGGCACGGTCACCTTTTACGCCGGGACTATGCGGCAGTTAGCCGCAGCCGTCACATTCTACGGTGGCGGCGTTGCCGCGGGACGGTTCGGCTTGGCTTCTCTCCTCGAGCTTGCCCCGCAGCTCCAGACACCTTGGCTTGGCCTCTACGGTGATCTGGATGGGAGCATCCCTGTCGGCGATGTGGAGGAGCTCCGCAGGGCAGCGAGCGGAGCCGATGTTCCCACCGAGATCGTCCAGTATGGCGACGGCAAACACGGATTCCATTGCAACGACCGCCCGGATGTCTTCAATCGAGCCGCCGCGGCTGATGCATGGGGTCGGACGCTCGAGTGGCTCGATCGTTACGGAGCGGCCGGAAGCTGATATTCGAGATCGGTCCCGAGGCGCCGGCTGCGCTCCACGTTTCGGGATCGGCTAACACGAGACAAACCTAAACGTCTGCAGCCCTCCATACCGTTCGAGGAGCCCGTTGAACCCGGCGCCGTGAATGGCAATCATCGTGAGGACGCTCGACGGCACCGGGTGTTGCGTCGCTGCTCCAAAGCGACGACGAGTGCCGTCGAGCGATCGTGACTCTCGAACCCTTTCTAGCGGGCGCCAGCTCGGAAGACCTGGTCACGTTCAAGAGAAAATGGTGGGGTTAGCTGGGGCGGCTGCGTCGGTTCTGAGCCTACGAACCGCTGACCAGCACGTGTTGAGATCCCAGGGTTCGCCCCCTGCGACTCGATCAAACAAAATTCGACGTTGGATCTCCACGACAGGGGATCCGGAGTGTTTGTGGGCATTTTCGTGGAACAGCAGGGTGCCGACATTGTCCAACTCTGGATGCAGCGTCGCACCTGCGAGCGACGTTTCTACTGTCAGAGTATCGCCAAGGTGAACGGGTTCTCGGTAAGTAGCAGCAACCGAGCAAGTGATCAGAAGGTGCATGCTCGTCACGCTCCCAACGACTTGGAATACCCGGCTAGTGCGTGAGAGTCCAACAGCGACAGCAATTAAACCAGGTCCAGTGAGAAGGCGATCCGGGATGTAAGACTCACTCACCCCTGAGGCTGTTGAGGGGGGCTCGTCAGTGGCCCAGATGAGCGTGTTCATCAATGCCAAGTCCCCCTCCGTAATTGTTCGGCTTTCGCTGAGGGTGGTCATGCCGATTGGCAGATCATCCAAAATGGAAGACAAAGTTCCCCCGATCATCGGTCGGTGTCTTTGGGAGCGAGCCCGAAGATCCGAAGATTCAACGATGAGCTTAGAGCCACGCGCAAGCCTTCAGAGCCGCACTGGTGGACGCGGGTCTCATCTTGCCGGAGGCACGAGGTAGTCAGGGCCCAGCGACAAAGTGACCCGGCAGCCACCGGAGAGGTTGAGTACAAAAACCTTCTGACCCGTACGGTCCACGGCGCCAACGATCGCGATTATTCTCACGCTATGGATTCAACTTCGGCGAAGGTGGGTATCGCGGACACACTCGCGGGATACGTCGCAGCGGTGGATAGCGGTGACGTCGATGCTTACGTATCGCTCTTCGCAGAGGACGGCGTTCTCGTTCCACACGGACTAGCCGAGTGTCATGGTCAAGAAGAGATCGCCCGTTTTATCGAGAGATCAAAAGGTTCACGACGTACCAGTGCTGTTCCAGGACGACTCCGCCATCACGTCTCGCCGGCGAATATCACTCTTCACTCCGACGAAGCTGCATCAGCTGAGTCCTACTTTCTTGCCACAAACGGATGGGGCCCCGAACACTGGGGGGTCTACTACGACAACTTGAAACTTGTTGGGGAAGTCTGGCGCTTCACGCGCCGTGTCGTGGTTGTCGAGGGAGCGACCCCGGACGGGTGGATTGGCTCGGGTACCGGAGTCGTGAAATTCGATGCTTACCCTCCAAATTCTGGATGACGGGTGATTCTGCGAGCGCGTTAGGTGCGGAGTGTGCGAGCCGAGTCGGTTGATGACGCCCGTGTCAGCTGTCGTGCTCGAGGCGGTCCCAAGTAGAGCTATTCAACGGGTCCGTGAGCAGCCAATTCTTTGCAACTTTCTCTGAGGGTGTTCGTGGCAGCTCGTCGACGAATTCGACGTACCTCGGGATCATGAAGTCCGGCAACCTGGACCCCAAGTATTCGACCAGCTCATGGGCATTTACGTCATGGTCGTCGCGCCGGACCACGACGACTTTTACCTCTTCCTCGCCCCACTCGGAGGGCACCGGGATCGCTGCGGCTTCCACAATCGCTGGGTGGCTCTTTACCTCGTTCTCGACTTCCCAGGAAGAGATATTTTCGCCGCGACGCCGGATCGCGTCCTTCTTGCGGTCGACGAAGGCGAATTGGCCTGCCTCGTCGTAGGAGAAGAGATCACCAGTGGCGAACCATCCATCTTGGGAGAATGGCTCGGCACCCCCGGCCACCCCAAAATATCCAGAGGTGAGAACCTCGGGCAGGGCGGCGCGTACGAGCAGTTCCCCCACGGTACCTGGGGGAACGTCGTCGCCCTGCTCATCGACAATGCGAGCTTCGTAGCCTGGGCGGACGCGTCCGCAGCTGCGTGGATCCTCGATCCCCCAACCGGTGACGATGGGCGTGCTGAGCTCAGTCATATTGAAGCTCGTGCACACACGTAGTCCGAAGCGACGTTCGAAGTCCTGGACCTCCCGGATCACGGGGTTCATGATGGCATTGCGCAATGGGTTGCTGTGATCGTCGGGGCGCTCCGGCTGGCGATAGAGGAAGTTGGGCATCACCCCGATCAGCGATGTGGTGGTGCATGCGAAGCGACGAATATCAGACCAAAAGTTAGAAGTGCTGAACCGCTCCCTTAAGACGATCTGGCCGCCAGCTAAGAACGTCGAGTAGAAGGCAGACTTGCCGCCCACGTGGAAGAGCGGCAGGGGGACGTAGCGTACGTCGTCCGTGGTGAGGTCGCCGTAAGGGATAGCTCCGGTAGCGGTAGCCACAATCTGGGCCCACGAAATGCGCACGCCTTTCGACGGTCCAGTCGTGCCGGACGTATAGAGGATGCATGCGAGGTCCTGCGGGACGGGTTCGTACAACTCCTCGGCTGCCGTTACCGAATCAAGCACCGCATCGAGCGAAGCGGTTCCGGGTGGCTCAGGGTTCCCCGCTCCAGCCACAAGGATGTGCCGGATCTCGTCGAGTCCGGTTGCCGCAGTCCGCAGCTGTGGCAAAAGGTCCGAGGCAACCACAAGCACGCTCGGTTCAGCATTCTCCAGCACGCGTTCGAGCAAGGCTCCGCGGTATGCCGTATGCACCGGGACCTCCACGGCGCCAATGGCGGCTATGGCTCCCCAAGCTTCGAGCGCCTCAATGCCGGTAGGCAGCATGACCAGAACCCGATCACCAGGGCCTACACCGAGGCCTCTCAATGCACTTACCCACCGGCGGACACGTTGGTCGAATTCCGAGTAAGTCCGGGACCCACCTTCGACCGCCCGGAGAAACGGTGCGTTGGCCCGCTCGTGGACTTGGGTAGCCAACAACCGGGGAAAGATAAAGGCTGGGTCGATGGGGGACACCCGGCTCCAGGCCCGATGACGAAGCTCTGCATCGGCTCGGGTACTGGGCAATCCCTTGTGCGGCTGCCGAGGACGTGTCGACTCCGGTCCGCTACTCATCTCAGTCTTCCGGGGTGGGATCTCCCGTTGGTCGAAGGTCGGCTAACCGCCGAAAAGACCGGCAATTCGCTGTAAGCATCGACGGTGATTTTCGAGTCCATTTTCGCGCCCGGCTCGAACCTTGTCCGCGGTACATTTGAGTGCGTCCCCTGCCGGTCACAGCCAGATACTTTGACCAACATAGCCCCTCCTAAATCAGCGGTGGAAGACGAGCACACCACCGCGTTCGCCCTCACCGGCTGTCACTAAGCCAACCTGGGCATTGGGCACCTGCCGCTCGCCGGCCTCATGGCGAAGCTGACGTACGGCCTCAACCAGGTTGTTTAGCCCGTGGACGTAGGCCTCAGAGAGGAGGCCACCGTTGAGATTGACTGGTACCCGGCCAGTACGGGCGATGTGACCATCGGCGACGAACGCGCCGGCCTCACCCTTCTCGCAATAGCCCAGGTCTTCCAGTTGAGTTAGCACGAAGATGGTGAAGGGATCGTATAGCTCTAGGAAGCTGACGTCCCCGAGCTCTACATTCGCCATCTTGAATGCGCGATCAACCAGGTGCCGAACGAACGTCGTGGTGTGGTCGGGCCAATCGATCGGCGGGTAGCTGTGTGCGGGTGTACGCCCAATAGCGTATCCGCCGAGTATCACGGGTTCGTGTTTCAGATCCGACGCCTGAGATGTGGTCGTCAGGACGACGGCCGCCGCGCCGTCACTCTCGAGGCAGCAGTCGAACAGACGTAAGGGCGAAGAAATGACTCGTGAGGCCTGATGCTCCTCGAGCGAAAGCGTACGTTGATAGAAGAGCGCTTGCGGATTGAGGTTCGCATTCTGGCGCAATGTGACTGCAACGAGGCCAAGTTGCTGGCTGGTAGTCCCATAAAGGGCCGCGTGCCGCTGTGCCCACAGAGCCGCGAATTGTGGTGGTGTGGCAAGGCCAAACGGGAGGGTCCATTGCTGCCAGTTGGCCGCCGACGCCTCGGCGCCAAATCGTCCAAACCGCTGACCGGTGCGGCCGTTCAAAGCTCGGAAGAGCACTACTCGTTTGGCTGCGCCCGAATCGATCGCCATCGAGCTGGCAACTACGCACGTAGCGAGGCCGGCGCCACCGTCGTAGAAATCCGAATACCAGCCCGGGCAATCCATCCCCATAGCCGCGGCGGTCTCGACGGCCCTGGGTGAATCACCCAACTGGTACGTCACGATACCGTCGATGTCTTCAACAGTCAGCCCAGCGTCCGAAATAGCGGCGGAGCACGCCTGGACGGCCAGGTCGAGAACCGTAGTTCCGGAATCCCTCGTGTAAGCGGTCGTGCCGACCCCGGCGATCGCAACGCTCTCCCGAGTCACTGTCGCGAACTCATTACGTCGCGCGGCAACTTTCCGTGGCTGAGCCGAGCTTCAATAGTCTGCTCGCGTTGTCATGAACGATGGTTTTTACATCGTCATCGGGGAACGCCCCGAGGAACTCCAGGAAATCAGCTGGGGCTGACAGTCCCTCAGGGTGAGGGTAATCAGAACCGAATACGATTCGCTCGACTCCGATCGCGGCGACAAGTGCATCCATGTCGTCTTCATAAAACGGCACGATGTGGACGTGGTCACGGAAAACGTCGCTGGGCACGCCCTCCACATACCCACCGGGCCAGGGGCCGGCACGGGTCATCTCTTTAGCCTTGTCCAGCTCGTGCAGTAAGTAAGGAGCCCACGTTGAACCGTTCTCAATGCTGATAACTTCGAGTTCAGGAAATCGGCCGAAAAGGTTGTGCAACACAAGCGCTGTAAGCGTGTCCGTGATCGGCCTGTCGTGAGCGAATGCCGCGATTTGGAATGCACTACGCTTCTGGGCGGCGGGGCGTGCCGGCTCGCCCCAGAGAGTGGAGTACATCTCGTTGTAGCCCGCGTCACCCACATGGAAGGCCACTGGGACCTTCGCTTCTTCCACTATCTTCCAGAATGGGTCAAAGTACGGGCTGGCGGGGGAGCGACCGCATACCGGGCCCGGCCGCAGATGGACAAGTCGCGCGCCGGCTTCCAACACCCGCTCCAGCTCTTCGATACCTTGCTGCAAATCGAGTAGGGAAAGCATCGGAACCCCGAAGATTCGGTGTTGGTAGTCGAAACCCCAGTCCGCCTCAACCCAGCGATTGAACGCTCGCAGGTTCGCGTAAGCGACGTCGACGTCATCGTTTAGCTCGTATTCGACGGCCACCCCAACACTCGGAAGCAGGACGGCAGCTTGCACACCTTGCTGATCCATCAGCGCGAGCCTCGCGTCTCGATCAAAATAAACTGCCGTGCCCCGGGCGTCGATCGCTTCGTCTTCGAGCTCACCGCGTGACACCCGGCCCTCGAAGAATGGCCGAAGGGCGCCTG
>Ga0182018_10002395_pt1 | contig 18913 bp, 18 predicted proteins | sample 812P2MmetaG_FD_120490 | JGI IMG/M metagenome (GOLD analysis project Ga0182018, IMG submission 120490) | Permafrost microbial communities from Stordalen Mire, Sweden - 812P2M metaG | ecosystem: Environmental > Terrestrial > Soil > Wetlands > Permafrost | place: Sweden: Stordalen | collected... | reverse complement strand
AATTCGTCGAGATGCTCAGGCAGCTTGTTCCCGTCAGACCGCCAGCGCCCGTTGATTTGATTGCTCAATTGAAATAAGTCCTGCACCCGCCGGCTGTCCGCGCGCAACGTGCGCTGTTTGCTAGGCGCTCCCAGATACCAGAATCCCAAAACGACCATCACTGCTATGGCTACGGCGCTGACCAGTGCCATTGCTGCATCTCGATTCAGCCTGCCGCGAACCTGCGCTTGGTCGGTTTTTCGCACTCCTGCAAAGTAGTAAAAGAAGACCCCGCCCGAGATCACCAGCACCACGAACGCTTTGGCGAGAAATCGCGAAGTAATCTCGCCGCGCAAAAGGGTGGTGAGTGCAGCAATCAGGTCGCCCATGAAAACGCCAGCGGCAATCACCAACGCCATATACGTCAGCCACTTCCGCACCGGCGATTCCAGTTTCTCGGGATTGCTTCTCTCATCGCTGACGATCGCTCGCGACACCAGAAGATAAATCGGAAAGGTCACAAGGATGGACGCCGTAGCCGAGGCGATACTGTAGGTTTCGATCCCTTCGTTGTAGCCGTTGGAAAACAGGGCGTCCGCCAGCCAGTGATCGATCAACGTGAACGCAAGCCAGCCCAGCCCGATGGTCCACGTTGCCAGCGTGGAGAAGACCAGCAAATAAAAGAAAGCATCCTTGGCCGCTGTTCCTCCGCTTCCGCGGCGCGGAATTTCCACTCCCGTGAGACGTTCGTACTGTGCTGCCAGCGCTTCGTAAACCTCTTTTTCCGGCCATCCGCGAGTTGTCAGCATCCCGACAATGGACTGCTCCGACGCGCCGCTCACACGTGCGCGTTCAATGAACTCCGAGACCTTGGGGTTGGCTGGCACGGCCGAGATTGTATATCAGGGTCTCTTAGCGGAACGATGCCAATGATGGAATGCCCGTGCGTCTGTCGGCGATGGGCGCCGATGTCCGGCGAATCTGGCACAAGCCTGCGCCGAGAGAAAAACATAACTCCGTTGCGTTTCAATCAGTTATCGTAATGTCCGGCTCGGCGGCTAACGTGCTCGCACTATCAAGACAACTGTACGTGCGGCGCAGCGTCAGACCAGGCAGGTGCATCGAACCAAGGTGTCAGCGCGTTCCTGGCTCGGGCCAGCTGCGTGATTCAGGTTGCGCCCGTAAGGGCTGCGTTTGTGAAGTTCGATGGAGGCACGAAATGTGGAAGTCCGCCGCTCTCAAAACTTTGGTCTTCGCCTTGGCCTGCTCGGTTGCCGGCGCGGCGAATTTCGCGGCGAGCTCGCACGGCAGCCACGGCTCGCATGGTGGCGGACACTCACACGGTGGCGGATCTCATGGAGGTGGCGGAGGCCACTTCCACGGTGGCAGCGTCCACAGCAGCAAATCCCACAGCAGTAGCATCGGCCACTTTGGCGGCAGCAGCGGCAGTCACCGAAGCGCGTTTTCGGGTATGCAGCAATCTTCGGCCTCTAGGTCAAATCGCAGATCGGGATTCTTTTCCTCGTCCGGGCAATATCGCAGCTCCGGATACGGTCGCGACTTTGGGAGCAGCGCAAATCGCCCCAACAGTGCGCGGGCAAGCTCGGCAGCCTATTCCGCGCCACGGGCCAACTCAAGCGGAAACTGGAGCAATTCGAATCGATCAACAGGCGCATTCGGATCCGATCGTCTACCGAGCGCGCGGTCCACATTCCGCGCTACATCCCAGGGAAGCAGCTCAGGATCTCGAAACGCTTCCGCCGGCAGCTCGGGATATGCCTCCTCGTTCGGCGCAAATCGCCCTCCGAGCGCCCAGCGAAATTCTTCCTATGGCTCCGCGCGCGAAGGATGGGGTTCCGGTCGGGGAACCCCGTCGGGGCGAGTGCCCTCGACAGACGTGAATCGACAGGCGAACCGAGTCGGTTCCTCGGGATCGACATCGGCGTCGCGAACCACCGCTGCCAGCGGGCGTGAAATGAATCGCGCAGGCGCGTTCGAGGATAGGCCGCCCTCCGCTCGTCCGGATACCAGCAACGCGTCCGCCCGCGCCAATTCGTACAACAACACGAACCGCGGCAGAAACAGTTTCGGCAACTCACGCTTCGCAGGCGCGAGTCTCACGAACACCTCGTTTTCAGGCGTCGGTTCGGGACGCTTCACCGGCGCGCGTTCCTCGAATTTCGGACGAAGCGGGTTCACCGGCAGTGGTGTCGGATCCAGCCGCTTCGGCTACAACAACTTTGGTCGCGGCAGTTTCGGTTACAGTGGCTATGGTCATCGAGGCTTTGGCTACGGCGGCAATGACTTCTGGTTCCTCGGCGATCTGTTCGGCCTCGCGCTGGACTTCGGCCGTTTCGCCTGGAGTCCTTGGGCCCCAGTAGGCCTACTGGGCTGGGATTTGCTCAACAGCGGAATTCAAGCCCTCGACGGCCTGGACAACAACGGCCAGCAATCGTACACAAACCAGCAGCAACCCTATCCCGACGACCAGCAGCCCTACACCCCACTCTGCGGCACCTACTATTCCGACGAAAATCCCGGCTGCCAGCAATAGCAAGCCGCACAGGCATTCCGCCTGTGCACCAACGGGAAGGCACGGCGTTACGCAGTACAGGTGGTGAGGCGAAAAAGCGACGTGTCGTACTGAGGGTATCCCGACGAGGGTGCCCGATCTGGGGTTCCGGCCGGGCTCCGAAATAATCTCAACCGCAGAGGAATTTTCCAGCTACCCCCACTCCTCCTCTAGACGATCCAACGACTTGCGCCCCGCTCCAAGTTGCTCTCGTGTCGAAGGAGCTTCAGGCCCGATTTTCTCTTTGAGTTCCAGCGTCAAAGGCAAATTCACTTCAGGCGCGGTCTTGAGCAGCTTAACCGCAGCTGCCCAGTCGATCGTTCCTTCGTACGGCGGCAAATGCTCGTCCTTTTCCCCATGATTGTCGTGCACGTGCACGCCGGTGACGAGTTCCCGCAGCGGTTCAAAGCTTTCCGCGACCCGATTTTCCTCCGCGCCATCCGCCAGGTGCGCGTGCCCGATATCAAAGTTAAAGCGCAGCCCCGCAAGTCGCGTCTCGTCGACGAACGAGCGCAGATAAGAAGGCGCGCCCATTTCGCTGGTCGTATTTTCCACGCAAATCGTGACACCCAGATGCCGGGCGTGCAGGATCAAATGCTCCAGCGAACTGAATGCCGCGTCGCGTTTGCGCGGGTCCGAGGTTTCGCGCGGGCCGCCCATGTGAAAGATCATTCGAGAAAACGGGACCTCTTCGGCGACGTCGATCGCGCGCTTCAGCTCGTCCATCGCCTCGATCCTCCGCACGCGCTCGACCTCGCAGATCGAAAGCGGCTGGCCGCCCTCGCGCGTCGCGCTCAGATCGCGGCTGGTAGGCGCGTGTAGCGAAGCCAGCTTGAGCCGGTTATCGGCAAGAGCACGCCCCATCTCCTGCACCTCAGACTTTGAAGTGTAGTCGAAGTGGCTTCGCGAACAGAAGATCTCCAGTCCTTGAAAGCCCGCTTCCGCGATCTGCCCAAGAAGTTCGCGCGTAAGTTTACGAGAGATAAAGATGTAGGTTGAGAGCAGTCTGTCCATAGATTCGCCTGGGATATTATCCACGAGTTTCGCCAAGCGGCCACCGGCTTCGTTGGCGGAGCGTGCCAGAGAAGAAAGAGAGGTCGTAGGGGCGGGTTTTAGACCCGTCAATCGTGATCAATATCCGACGGCAGCACCATTGTCGCGCGGGTCGGCGGCACCCATCCGCTCGCCGGACTTGGGATCAATGCCGATTGCGTTCACCAGTCCGATGTGGCCGCGACGCTTGGTTTCGAAGCCGCGCGCCTGCAATTCCTTCTCGACGCTTGCGGAGAAATTCTGTTCCATCAGAATTCGATCGGGAAGCCACTGGTGGTGGAAGCGCGGCGCGTTAATGGCAGATTGCGCATCCATTTCCAGCCGCATCCAGTTGATGACGCTCAGCAGCGTCGCGGAAATGATCGTCGGCCCTCCGGGCGAGCCGGTAACAAAGCTGAGCTTCCCGTCGCGCAGCAGCATCGTCGGCGACATCGAACTAAGCGGGCGATGGCCCGGGGCAATGGCGTTCGCGTCCGACTGAATCAAGCCAAAAAGCGCGTTCGGTACACCGGGCTGCGTCGTGAAGTCATCCATTTCGTCATTGAGCAAAAATCCGGCGGGACTCGTGACGTGCGAACCATAGCTGTCATTCAGCGTATAAGTGCTCGCAACCGCGTTTCCGGCCGCGTCCACCACGGAAAAATGCGTTGTATGTGGACCATCGTTAAAGCTCACGGTGGTCGGCGGCGCACTCGCGGCGGAAGCCGTGCCACAAGTGTGCGGCGTTCCGGCCTTCACAGTTTTGCTCGACGACGCACGTTGTGGATCGATCGTGGCCTCAAGTTCTCGCGCGTAGCAAGGTGCGGTCAAGCCGGCAACCGGAACATTCGAATAATCCGGGTCGGCCAGATACGCCGCGCGATCCGCGAACACTCGCCGCATGGTTTCCGCTACCATGTGCACGCTTTCTACGTCGTCCCAGCCCTTCAGCGGCACGCTCTTGAGCATATTGAGCGCTTCGATGATGGCCACCCCGCCAGAACTCGGCGGAGGTGACGTGAGGATCTCCCATGCCTGCGCCGTACCGCCGCGATCACCTGTTTCATATTGCGCGCGAAGCACTTCGCGAACTCTTGGTTTGTACTGCGCAAGATCATCGAGCGTGATGAGGCCGCCGTTATGCGTGATGTCGTCGACAACCACGCGCGCGGTTTCTCCAAGGTAGAACTCGGCCGCGCCGTTCTTGGCAATGCGCCGCAGGGTCGCCGCCAGCTCCGGCTGGCGCAATGTATCGCCCGCGCGCAGCATCCTGCCGTCGTTCAAGAAAACGTGCTTGCTGACCGAAAATTGCTGCAGGCCGGATTTTTCTTCGTCCAATTGGCGCGCGAGCTTCGCGCTGACGGGATAGCCTTCCCCCGCCAGCCGAATCGCGGGTGCCATCACCTCCGCCAGCTTCATCGTGCCGTACGTTTTCAGCGCCAGTTCAAGCCCGGCCACCGTCCCCGGCACTGCCACGGAGCGATATCCAAGAACCGAACCTGTAACGTTGTCGTTAGGAATCAGCTTGCCGTCCGCGCCAATGTACATGTCGCGCGAGGCTTTGCCGGGTGCGACTTCGCGGTAGTCAAGGAAATTTGTCCGCCCGTCCGCGAGCCGTACCAGCATGAAACCGCCGCCGCCAATGTTCCCGGCAGCAGGCTCGACAACCGCCAGCGCAAACGCCACGGCCACCGCCGCATCCACCGCGTTTCCGCCGCGCTTCAGAATTTCCACGCCCACTTCGGATCCCAGCTGCTCATCGGTCGCGACCATGCCGTGCGCAGCCCGCACCGCCTGCTTCGGCCATTGTTCTGGCTGCATCGGATGCGGGCGATCCTCTGCCGCAGCCTGCCCGCGCGTCGTCGATGCGATCGCCAGCGGCAATGCCAAAGCCAGGATTAGAGCGCAATCCCGCATTGCTGAATGGAATTTCATTCGAGACGAAAGACAGTAAGGGATTCGGCAGGTAGCGTCAAGGCAAGTTGCAAGCTTCGCCGGCGTTCTACGCCGTTCGCCGGGGGGCCGACTCGCCGCCGACGGGTTAGCTTTCACTCAGGAATTCGACCGTAGGCGGGCCGGGCAGGAGGCCGGCTTGCGTACCCTGCTCGATCAGTTCGGTGACGGCGCGCCTGCCGCGTTCGCCGTAGCCCATGGTCCATTTGTTGACATACATGCCGATGAATTTGTCGGCGAGTTCGGTTTCCATGTCGCGGGCGAACTGCATGGCGTAGTTCAAAGCTTCTTCGCGGTGCTCCAGGCCGTAGGCGACGCTGTCGCGGATGGTCTGCGCGATCTGGCGGCCCAGCTCCGGACCGAGCGCGCGGCGTACCGCGTTTCCGCCCAGCGGCAGCGGGAGCTTGGTGCGCTCGTGCCACCACACGCCGAGATCCAGGACGCGGTGCAGGCCCAGCTGCGGAAACAACAGCTGGCCTTCGTGAATCAGCAGCCCGGCATCGACGGCTTCGGCTTGCACGGCGTCGAGAATCTTATCGAAGGGCATGACCACCGCTTCAAAGTTAGGATCGAACAGCTTCAGCGTCAGGTACGCCGTCGTGGTCAGGCCCGGGACGGCGATGCGCTTGCCCGCTAACTCCTGCGAGCGCATGGGTTTGGCGGAGACCACGATTGGCCCGTAACCTTCGCCAAAACTCGCGCCGCAATCGAGAAGAACGTACTTGTCGCGCAGCGTCGGGTACGCGGCAAAACTGACGGCGGTGACGTCATAGGTTTCCGCGAGCGCCGCGTCGTTCAGCGTCTGAATGTCGGAAAGGACGTGCGTGTATTTGTAGCCTGGCGTGGCGAGCTTGTGGGTGGCCAGAGCGTAAAACATGAAGGCATCGTCGGAATCGGGAGAATGCGCGAGCTTGATTTCCAAGGTTTGTTGGGCGGTCTTGGAGGTTGCTGTCGTGCCGGACATAGTTGTAGTCGCATCCTCTTTCTTTGTCGGGGTGAACTAAGCCCAGGCGATGGCCGTTCCCGAAACGAAACCTCCGGAAGGGGAGGCGCGATTCCGGAACAAAGAGAGAGGTCGCTTACGGCGCGAGGACCTGCGTCGTACGTGGCCGGGGCTGAATTTCCGCACCGAGAGACTAGCACATCCGAAGGTTGCACAAAAGAGGGGCAATCGTACTAGCCCGGCCGTCGGCCGTAGAAAAAACCGGTGACCTTTGAGGGGGGGTAAACTGTTAACTCGAAATAACGCCATGTCGGGGTAGCATGAGTTTTGACAAAGAGCCGGCTCAGATCAAAGAACAATCGGACAAATGCTGACCTGGCGGTGGGAACGACCGTCGTTGCGATGGCCCTTTTGCTGGTGGGACTGATTCTCCTCAGAAGTAAGGCTGCGCATTCGCTGGGTCCGCAACGATGTCCGATCGATGGCATGGCGGCGGAGTGGAGGAGTGACCAGCGCGGCAGCAACATGTGCAATTACGGCCACTTCAGCAAGTCGGACCAGAGAGCTCATACCTGGTGGGCCGCTTGCCAGTGACGCGGGCTGCGAGCCGGCCGCGCAAAGGAAACGGGGCGGCGGGACTGCACGTCGGTTAGTAGGAGGGCCAAACCGTGATCGTAATCTGGTTGGCGGCGTTGCTTCTGGGTTCGGCGTTTGCCATCGCGGGTGGACCGGGAGTGAAGCGGAAGTTGCTGAATGTCGTCGTCATCCTGGCTTGCATGGGCGTGGGTTTTGGTCTCGGGTATGCGGCTGGTTTAGGGAGTAAAAATTTGGGAAGCGTCCCCGACCTAGCCGTACCTCTCTCGATGATGTTCGGAGTCGCGGGAGCGCTCGGATGCGTATGGCTGAATAAAGGGCGCGAGGATTGAAGCGGTAGGAAAAGGCCGGGAATTTTTGGCGGCGTCAACCTACCAATCCAGAATCGCCGATCACCAGCGCCGGCGTGTAGGCCACGTCGCAGCAGAGCGTAAATCGCTTGCTGTTGTTGGGTCGCATCCCGAGGGACGTGGCGACCGAAGCCGCAGCGAAGGTGAATGCGGACACCCACAAGAATACGTTGCTGTGCCACGCCAGCTAAGGCAGCTCCAGGTTTGGAGCGTGAAAGCCCACGTGATCGATCAATGCGAATAAACTAAGGCCGGCGACAACGACCTTAACGTATCGTAATTGCACTTTTGCTGCCGGCCAAGGGTACCGACCCAGATGGCGAGCTTAACTCGCTTCTGCAAGGAGCGAAACTCGCGCACGTCCTCTTTGAGGGATTACTTGGAGCGATCGCGAGAGGAGAAGGGTTCCTTCGACGCTCAGCGTAAACAGACGCAACGGAGCGAATTGCAAGCGGAAAAGTCAAAATCCGCACCCTTGAAAAGCACAAGGGTGCGGCACCCCGGAATCGAATCCTAGTCTGATGAGGAAGCTGACCGACTTGAGGTCTGCGCGTCGGCCAGGGCGTTCAGGACCCAGGTCCAGCCTTCTTTGTGGCGGCGGCCCATTTCGTCGTCGGGGACGCCGGAGTGGCGGAGAGTGACTTCGGTCTCGTCGCCGCGGGATTCCATGGTGACGCTCACGATGGACTCGGCGCCTTTGGTGGCTTCGGACATCCAGGTGTACTCGACGACGCGAGGGCGATTGATCTGGAGGAAGCGTCCGTAGTGCGGCCAGATGCGGCCCTCGTGTTTCACAGCGTAATAGAACAGGCCGTCGACCTCTGAGTTCAAGATTACGCGGTCGGCGCCAAACCACGGTCCGCCGGGGCTCTGCGGGTCCATCCAGAGGTCGAACACTTTTTCCGCGGGTGCGGGAATCGTGCGGGCGACGGTGATTTCGGTAAACGTCATCGTGATTTCTCCTTTTGGGTTGTGAAGAATTGCTGAAGGCGGTCGAGGCGCGTGTTCCAGAACTGTTCGTAATTGAGGATCCAGCGGGCGACATCGCGCAGAGGCTCCGGACGCAGCTCCAGTGTGTTTTCGCGGCCGCGACGGGTGCGGCGGACGAGTCCGGCTCGTTCGAGTACGCGGACGTGTTTGCAGAAACCGGTGAGCGACATGGAGAAGGGGATGGCGACGTCGGAAATACGCGCGGTGCCGCGGGCCAGGCGCTCGAGGATGGCGCGGCGAGTGGGATCGGAAATGGCAGCGGAGACGCGATCAAGGTGAGTGGTGGCGGCGGAATACTGAACCATATGGTTCAGTATAGTAGACGACGATTAGGAATGTCAATTCATCGTCGGGCGACGGCGAGAAATGTTGCCGGCGAAGACCGTCGCCATTGAGGAACTATCGCCGTGGCGGCGTGCCTTCAGTGCTGGACAGCCTGGAGGGCGGAAAGCAGCCAGCCTTTCAAGACGGGCAGGAAGTACGGCTTTACGTCGTGGAACGTGAGCCCCATGCCACGATTTGGTTGAGCGTAGACCACGGTGGCGTGACTTTCGAAGTACTCGGTGTCGGTGAAGATCTTCACAGCAAAGATTGTGCCTTGGGGCAGGGGATCGGTGGTTTGGACGTAACAGCCATAGAGGCTGAGTTCGGTAACTCGCGTTTTAATCTTCAAGCCCGATTTCTGTTCGAGTAACTCCACCGAAGCGGCGAACGGGAATCGAGGCACACGACGCCGATTTTGATCCATCAAGCCTCCTGCGGCCGGATTGAGCGACGGCCAGGAATATTCCATGGCAGGCAGATCGTTGGTGATCGATGGGGGTTCTGGTGGGGATTGTAACCAACTTGGCCAGTGCCAGGCGCGCAGGATCAAAGAGGCGCGAACCGCGGCGCGCCATCGAAAAAACCGTGCCAGAGCAAGGAGTAGTGCTTTGTTGGCGGGATGGCCGGGGGTATACTTGGCGGCGATTTGTTGTCCCACCTGAACGACGTCCTCTGAGGTCATACGCGAGCGAACGCGGTTGGAGGCGCGATGGTATCCCAGCATCGTTGGTCCTTTGTGAGGAGTGGCTTCCCGGTGTGGGGAGCGCTTGTACTGGTGTGCGCCGGGGCTTTGCCTTTGGTGTCGGATCAGGGCCGGGGAGTGCAGGTCGTGGTGGTGAGCGTCAGTGGGGATTGGACGCCGGTGTGCCAGGCGGTGGGGAGCGATTGCAAAGCCGTGGGGGATTCACGCCGTCCGGTAAGATTTGGAGAGACGCTCACGGTGGGAGCGATCTGCTTGTTTGGGACCGAACAGGGTTCGCTCGTGCTGAAATACGCGACGAAGGGCGATGATGCCTTGTATCCGTTTCCGTGCGATAAGGCGAATCTCAGTCAGGCGCGCTCCTGTTCGACATCGGTACAGCAGCCTTGCTCCGTGGACCTCAGGACGGTGGGGAAGACGCAAGGGCCTGCGGTGGCGTTCATGACAACGATTTCCGACGCATTTAGGCGGATGACCCAAGCGCAACCGGAAAAATACATGGCGGCGGTGAGCCGCGGCGCCGAGGCGGAATTGGCGGATGCCGTGGTGCCACTGGAGAGCGGGCGAATCGACTTACGGGCGGCGTTTCGCGATATGGATCCGGGGACGTACTACGTGGGGCTCGCGTCGGTGTCGTCGTCGGCTTCACCGCAAGGGCCACCGGTTCGCGTGAGCTATGCGAAAGGGCGAGTGGTGGATGCGGCGGCCCGTGGGGTGCGCGGCGGTTTGTACAAGCTGGCGCTGGTGACCGAAACAGGGGGGCCCGGTGATTCCGACTGCTGGATTTTGGTGACGGCGCCGCCGGAGTATGCGAAGCAAGCCGCCGCTTACGACCAAGCGGTGAGCGAATCGACGAAATTGCCGGCCGAGATGGATGCGGGGGCCACGCGGGCGCTGCTGCGCGCGTACCTGGAATCGCTGGCGAACCCGAGGCAAGAAAGGGCGGCGCAACCGTGAGCATGGTGCGATCGTTGAAATCGTTGAAGGTTACGCTGTTGCGGGTGGTGCGGGGGAGTCCGCCTGCCAGCGAGGCGGAAGAGAAAAAGAGCTGGAAGGGATTTGCAAGCAGGATCCCGAAGGCCCTCGTAGTGATTGGCGTGGTGATGATGGTCGTCGCGGGGATGGAACATTTGGGATGGTTTCGGGGATTCGAGACTTCGCACCTGGATACGCTGATCCGCTTGCGGACCGGGGAGATGTCGAAAAAAATCGTCATCGTGGAGATCAGCGAAGAGGATTATCAGCAGAGGTTCGAAGGGACCAGTCCACTCGACAAATGGAAGCTGCTGGGGCTTCTCCGCGCGGTCCAGAAATACAATCCGCGCGTGATCGGCGTGGATATTGATACGAACGACTGGAATGCGGCTTGCCGGAGGGGGCAGGGAGGCGCTCAATGCGTCCAGCAGTGTGCGGAATTTGATCAGGCGCTGGGCGAATTGCGTGCAGCGGCGGAACCAAATCCAGAAGCAGGGAAGAGTGGCACGACGATCGTCTGGGCCGCGGTGCCGAGAACGCTGGACCCGCCGCTGGAGCTGAACCTGCCGCTCGGTTCGGACTGGCAAGGAATACCACGATTCCCGGTAGACGAAGACGGGTCGGTGCGGCACTTCGATGGCCGCGTGGAAATCAAAAAAAAGAGCGGCGACGAGTGTCCCGGGGGCGCGGACAAAGTTGGCGAGGCGTGTTACTTACCCACGTTTGCGCGCGCCATTGTTGAAGCATATAGACACAAGCCAAAGACAACGGGGGACGAGCAGGTGGTCTTCAATTTTCATGGCGACCGCTATCAGTTTCCGATCATCGATGCGAAACAATTTTTTCCCGAGCAGGTCGCGAACGAGAAGCGAACGAAAAAAGAAATCGCCAGCGAGAACGAGGCCATCGAGCAAGGCCGGGTGGGGCAGTTTGCTGACAAGGTGGTTTTGATCGGCGGGGGGTTCCCGGAAGCGCGCGACGAATACTTTACTCCGCGAGGGTCCATGCAAGGCGTCGAGTTGAATGCACTGGCTATTCAAACCGATCTGGATGGTGGAGGAATCCGCGACTTCACGAGAGGTTGTGAACTGCTGATCGATTTCGCGGTCAGCTTGTTGGTTGTAGGGATTTTTTATCTTTACGAGCAGCGGCCGTGGAAGGCCGTTGGCATGAGCTTCCTGGTGGTTCCGGCCGCTCTTGTTTCCAGCCTAGTTCTGTTCAATTCCCTGGCGTACTGGTTCAATTTCATTCCCGTAGCCGCCGGCGTGTTTATTCACCAGTTGTATGAACTTGCAGAAGGCGGCAGCGAAGCGCGGGAAAAGTTGCGCGAACTGCAGCGCGAACAGGAGCCGGTGGAAGTGGACGTTGCCACGGTGGAGGAGGTCACGGTGGCCGACAACGCCGACGCGGGTGCGACTGAAGAAACGCTGAGCGTAGAGAATGCGAAGGCGAAGGGCGCCGCGAGTGGCGCTGACTAGCCGCCTGACGATGGAAGGCCGATGATGATTTCGGCGCCGTGTTCGCTGTGACTGAAAACCGGAGTCTGCTTGCGCTGGATCGAGCCGGCCGCTTTCGAAACGTTTTGCTTCAGCGACATATAAATCTGCTCGATGGAATCCTGACCGCCGTCTTTTCGTAGTCCTTCCAATAGAAAATGCGTGAAGTAGCCGTTGGAATAGGGCTGGCCCTCGTAGGATTTTTCGTCCGGCGAGCTGGAGGTGACAATGGCGCGGCCGATGCCTTGACGAATGCGATCGAGCGCGTCGCCAGAGGCGGAAGTGTCCGAATGAGAGGAGCTGGCTGGCGCGTTTGCAGCGGCTGCGGCGCCGCTGTGGCAGGTGTCGAGAAGGATGACGGTGCGTTGGGCCTTGATGCGAGAGCGGACGATGTCGGAGATCTGGACCATTGGCAGAGCGGTGGCGAACAAATTGTCTTCGGGCTCGATTTCGGTGTCGCTGGTGGCGATGTAATTGACCTCAGCGGTGTCTTTGTTGCGCGGAGTGCCGTGGCTGCTGAGAAAAATCACGACGAGGTCGTTGGGATCGTTGGCGCTGCGGGCGAGCCAGTTCAGTTCCTGCTTGAGCTGCCGCGTGGTGACTTCGCCGTCGACAAGAGAGTGCACGTTTGAGGCTTTGAAGCGGCCGACGGACGGATCGGTCAGCGCAGCGGCAAAATCCTTGGCGTCTTTGCCGGCGAAATTCAAGCGGCCCAGACGCTTGTCCTGGAACCTCGAGATGCCGACGACCAGCGCCCATTTTTCATGCACGGGACCTGCGGCAGCTTTTGGCGCACCGGGAGAGGTCGCGAGTTGGAAGGGATCCGCGCCCTGGTCCATCGCTTCGGAGCCGAACATCTTGGCTTTTTTCAGCGAGTAGTCGGATTTGGAAGGCTGGCCAAGTTTTTTCTCAAACACGGAGCGGTAATACCAGGCATCGCCGGAGTTTATGCACACGTCGGTGGCGTTCTTGAGGAGTTGCAGGCCGTCGCCGGCTTCTTCATTGGTGCCGGTCTTGATGCGCTCGAGTGCTTGCACGACCAGGTCTTTGGCGAGATTGCATTGATCTTGAGCCCTCGCGCAAGGAACAAACGGCGCCAAGAGCATCAGTACGGTGCCGATAATTTTTCGGATGGAGGACTGTGGCATCAAGTGCCTCCCGGATTGGACGTGTGGCGGTTGGATGTCTTGGCGCGGGCGCGCATGGCGGCAAGAACAGTTTTGCTGACGCCGCCATGAGTCAAGGCAATGTTGCCGTCCGGGGACAAGTCGAAGTCGACCGCGGCAGCATCGTGAATGCTGGCGATAATGGTGTCGTCGTCGACGTGTTCCTTGGCCATTTTGATGATGTCGTCGTTGGTCAACGCTTTGACCGGCTTCGCCGGCTGGGTCTTGGCTGGCGTCTTAGTGGGGCTGGCGGGGAGGGGCGCCGCGCCAGCGTCGGCATTGGCGTCGGTTGAGGGCGGTGTTTTGGCGTTCGTGCCGGTGCTGTTATGAGTTTTGCCGGGTGTCTTGTCGGTGGTTTTTCCGACGCTCGCACTGCCTGAGGAAGTTGCTCCGCCACCACTCGCAGGAGGCGCGGAGCTAGCGGTTGCGGACTTCGTCGGCCCGGAATTTTCGGCCTCAAACGCTTTCCTTTCCCCTTCGAGCTTGCGCAGATAGCTCATCGCGGTCTCGATGCGCTTTTGCGGCTCGATAAAATTTTTCTCTTCGGGCTTGGCATCGACTGCTTTGCCGTAATTGATGGCGGCCTCTTGCAAGGATTTCTTGGCAGCCTCCTCGCTTTCGGATTGGTAGCCGATTGCTTCGTAGGCAACACCGATGTCGTAGAGGCGATAGGCGTCGTCTTTGGTCTTGGGGAAAGGCGTCATCTGCTCGAGTTGTTCGAGATAGCGGGTCCAGAGGCCGCCCTCGGCGGATTTGTTGGCGTCGTCCAGCTTGCCACGCGCGAGCAAAACTTCGATCGTTTCGTTGGTGGTGGTGATTCTGGGCACGATCTGATCGACAGCTTCGTCGATCAACTTGTTCTGAAGCTCCGTGGGCGAAGGAGGGCCGCTGGTTGCCTCTGTTTTCTTCCCGAACATGCGCTTGAACGGGTCTTCCATCTTGTCCACGGTCGACTTGTTGACCGGCTGGTTTGTCGCCGCTTCGAAGTCTTCGGAATATTTTGTGGAAACGTTCTTGGCATCCAGCTGGTGGCGGCTGCGATCATGGGCCTGATAGGAGACGTCCATGGTGCCACGGTATTTTTTGTACTTGACGGGGACACTGGCCAGTTGGGTTTGTTGTTTGCCCTGGGCGTTTGGAGGGGTCTTGACCGTCGTGCTGACATTCTGGACGTAGTCCTGCTCCGGCGGCATGTCGACGCTGGTTACCTCGCAAGCGATGATGAGTTCCGGCGATTTGTCGTCTATCTCGAAATGCGGATTGCTCTTGAGAATTTCTGTCTCGAGACGGTCTTTCAAGGTGGAAGCGACGTCGGCGCGCTTGGGGTCTTTCGCGGTCACGCGGACCTGAATTTTCGTGCCGGTAAAGTGGATGACTGCGGGTAATCGGCGATGGAGGGTGATTTTTTTCTTCAAGCCCAATTTTTCGAAACCTTGGGCGGCGGTACCCTGAGCGAACAGAAAACAACAGGCGACTACAAGGATGAGGGACAGGCGAAACGCGTGCGGAGCCCTGGGCATACCAGCAAGGTCCAGTTATCGGTAAGGCAGTTCCCGGTTGGGACAAACGGTTCTATTTGCCTGGTCGAGCGTGAATCCGGAACGCGAAGTCCGTTCTTGCATGGGCAGGGCGAAGCAAGGGGTCACGCGATGCGCGATGCTAGCAAAAGCGCTGCGCGAATAGCAAGCACTGGAACGTCCGGACGGACTGGATGTGGCGCTCAGAGGGCGGAGACGATGTGGGCGATGGCGTCATCGAAGGTGGTTTTGCCGTCGAGGTAAGGTTGCCAGAAGTGTTCGAGGAGCTGGAGGTACTCGTCCCATCCGCGTTGGTAGAGGCGTTCGCGGAAGGCGTAGGGCATATATTGTCCGCCGTCGGCGCTGGCGTTTTCGGCATTGACGATCGGCTTGATGACCTCGCCGGTGGTGTAAAAGACGAGCGCGTGCCACAGGTCGCGCGGGATGGCTTTGTCGCGTTGGCGGCATTCCCGATTGATGGCGAGCTGCACGGGTTCGGCGATGCCGTTGGAGGCTTCGTGGAACAGGACCTCGAGCGCGGAGTCGCTTTGATTGCGGGGATCGGTGCTCGAGATGAGTACACGCAAAGGATCGAGCGTGGTGTAGGCGCCGGCGTAATTTGCATAAGCGGAGACATCTACGCGGATGCGTTCTTTGGGCCATTGCGTTTGGTAAATCTCCGCCAGCCGCTGCGATAATTCCACACCTTTCACACGCACCAGCGGCGACACACCTGCGATCCATCTACGATTGGCGCGATCGTGCTCGGGCCACTCGTGGGCGCGATACACCGGCGCGGCGGCGTCGAGGATGCGAGTAAGTTTTGGCGGCAGGCCGGCGTCACAGGTCTTCTTTTTCGCACCGGAGAGTTCGTCGCATTGTTCGAAATCGCCGAGCTGATTTTTCAGTAGGATCAGCTCGGTGTTGAAGAGCAGGTCTTTGTCCTGATAGTTGGCGGCGTAGTAGGAAACGGCGGCGTCCCAGGCGATTTGTTCGCTGGGGGTGCGATGAGTCGTGGCGCCCGTGCCGGAGGGGCTGCCTCTGCCATCGCGGGATTGCCTGGCTTGGCCGTAGAGCGTGTGATGAAGATTGATCCAGAAGCCGCTGTGCAATTCGAAGACCGGAAGCGGACCGTATTGCGAATCCACCTGCGGCTCGGCGGGCGCAGCTTGCGACGGAACAAGCAGCGCAACAGCGAGAAGCACAAGAATGAGACGCACGAACCTCAGCGGGCCCCCAAGCAAAAATACGATGGTAGCGCCAACTCCGCGGCGGCACAAATATTGCGCGAGGATCGATTTCCAAAGAAGACGCGAGCCTCGGGCCGAGGATTTGGCGCAGGTTCCGAAAAAACTCGAGGTGATCAAGTGGCCGTTCTGGCGGCCTTTTGCAGCCAGCGATCCAGGATGGCGAAGTGTTTTTCCTGCGGATTGTTGCCCCAGTGCACGCCCATGCCGAGTCCCGGGCAGATGTAGACCACGCGCGCGGGCGTCTCGAAGATGTCCTCTCCGCTGCGCAATTGAATTTTCACTTGGGTTCCCGGCGGCAATGGACTCAGCGTGTCGATATAACAGCCGCTGCGGCTCACGTCGGAGGAGCGCGCACTCAAGGCGGTGGAGCTGATGGGTTCGGTCACTTCCGCGGCGAGCGTCAACGCAAAGCGCGGCGCATCGCGTCGATCAGCCATCGTGTCTGCCATTTGCAGGGCTCCTTGAGTGTGCTGCCCTGAAGACCCTTAGGCTGCGATCGCGGCTCGTGGCGCGCGTCGCAGGGGAGAGATGAACCTGGATTTATTGTGGGAGCAGCTGGCGCTCACGGCAAGCCTGAACCGCAACAAGGCTCCCCAATGCGTCAACCGCGCCGTGAGTGGTGCGAAACTTACTCCGCTTTTGGATCTGCTTCGCTTCCCACGGCGCCTTGACGATCCGCGGCGTGGAGCCCGCCATTGGCATCCCGAAAGAAGGAGCGGCGACCGGTGCGCCCGTAGGTTTGCGGCGTCGCCGCCAGGGCGAATTTCGCCGGTGCGCCGAGCGTGCTGGCGCCCAGAATGATGTAGCGGAAGTTGTAGCCGCTCTGCGACCCCGCGGCAAGATCCGCGTCGAGCAGGCCCGCGGCTTGCGCGCTCGCTGCTCCATGCTTGGGTGGACCAAGACTCGCGAGCGAGTCGGGCAAGCGAGTGTATGCTCGACGGTAAGCTTCCACCGCGTCGGCGACGGTCTTCAGCGCCTCCAGCGCTGTTCGCTCGGTGGACTCCATTTGCGCGGCATCCCATTCCGCGGCTAAGGAAGGTAGATCGAGCAGTACGAGCCCGACCGAAAGGAGCTTCCACTCGCCGTTTTCGCGGACGAGTCCCATTTTCACGTGCATCACGTTTGCGCCGACGGTGTCGGTCGCATCTCGGATTTCCACGGGCAGGAAAGCGAGATTGTCGGCGATTTCCGGGCCCCCGATTTGCACTTCGGCGGCGCCGCCGGGAGTTTCGCAGCGCACCAGCGGCCTGCCGGACGTGCCGGTGACCAGGGAAGGCTTGCCCGGTTCATCGAGGAGCACGAAGCGCTTCATCAGCGCGACGCGCGCGCCCGGCGTCAGAGTCGCGAAGGTTTCGGCATTTCGCGCAGTGAGAAATTTCGTGAAGTCGGGTTCGCTTTGCGAGCAGGCCGCCGAGAGCGCTTCACGGAGCGCGAGGCTCGGCCCGGTAAGCGCGGTTGGCGGGCCGCCGCTGGGCCTCGAACTGGATTCCTGCGCGCGCACATTGCTGAGAAAGACGCCGGCGCAGAGAAGCGCGAACGCGGTGACGAGGAAAATTGGAGCGCCACGCGCCTGGCAAGCCGAGTTCACGTTAGTCTTTCGCGGCGCCCAGAATCGCCGCCAGATTTTGCGTAAATGCCGATCGCGGCATGACTTCGTCGCAGCCCGCGGCTCGAGCCTGGGCCGCAAGATCGGTTTGCACATGGGAAAGAAATCCGACGACACGCACGCCATTTTTGTTTGCTCGTACACGCTCGATGGCCTGAATCGGCTGGCTACGCGCGTTCAGGTCCACGATCACGAGCTTCGGCATCGTCTCCAGCAGCGTCTGCAGGGCGTCGCTGTTCGCCGCCACCTTCAACTCCAGGCCCAGATGCTTCGCGGTTTCCGCAACTTTCATCTGAAAAAATAGATCGTCCATCAAGGCCACTACTCTTGCCATGCCGTCCGCCTTTCATGCCGTAGTTCTTGGAGGCTGCTCTTGTAAGATGCGCGGATCCCGATTCACGCTGTAATGGGTGATGGTAAGGAAAAGTCAAAACAGGACAGCGGCGAGTTGTAAGACTCGCATAGAGTTCGCGCCGCGAAAGTCAACGCGGCAAGCCTAGTGACCGCCTCCGTCGCTGTGCGCGCCGACGGTGTCATCCGGCACGGCGCCCTTGCGGCCTTTGACGCGATCGTAGACCGAGATTTGGCTCACGGATCCGAGCGCCTCATTGTAAAAAGTCGGCACGCCCAGCGTGGTCCGCAATTCTTCGTTAAACTTCCGCAAATTCTGCAGGTGGTGGGCCAAGGCGGGCAGCTTCTGGCCGTCATCGGTCAGCAGAAATTTCTGGTAGCCGGCGTCCCACAAGCGCGTGAATTGCCCCTTCAGCATGATGGTGGGGGAAATCGTCATCTGGTAGAGGCCGTCGGTTCCTTTCCGGAACTCCGCGCCACATCCATATTTCTCCACGCGCACGACGCCGCGCGTGCTGCCCACGGCGAAGCCGAGCGCCGCCATCCCCTCAATCGCTTTCGGTGCAAACCGTTCTTCGACGTTCCACATAGGCTTTTTAGGGTAATGAATGAATGCGCGTCTGTAAAGGGCGGGGTCAGGCATCAATTATTCGAATCCGGGGAGGTGAAATCCTGAGAGTCTCTCAGGCTTGTGTAATACAACTACAACAATCGATTCGCCTTCCATTCACGGACCCCATTTATAGTGTCGGCCACGATACATCGCGCCTGGTGATATCCACGGGCCACAGCTTGATTTCCGGGCAGGGCAAATGATAATCCTGCTGAAACCCGTCGAGGAAAAAGGGGCTTTAAGGAATGTTGAAACCAGGTTGTGGTCTCGACCTACAACGCCCTTCAGGTCAGCCTAAAGAAGCGATTGAGTCATGGCCTGACGATCAGCGCTTCCTACACGTGGTCCCACACGCTGGATGAAGGCAGCGGCCTATCCAAGGGACTCTTCTTTCCCAGGCCCGCGTTGGTGCCTGCGCCGCCCAGAAAGTCGGCCAACCAACCCCAGTGCCGCGTGCGACTTTTCGGAAACCGGCTTCTCCAACTCCGGTCGCAACGTCTTT
>Ga0182018_10002394_pt1 | contig 18918 bp, 15 predicted proteins | sample 812P2MmetaG_FD_120490 | JGI IMG/M metagenome (GOLD analysis project Ga0182018, IMG submission 120490) | Permafrost microbial communities from Stordalen Mire, Sweden - 812P2M metaG | ecosystem: Environmental > Terrestrial > Soil > Wetlands > Permafrost | place: Sweden: Stordalen | collected... | reverse complement strand
TAGCCGCGTAAGGCAGAGAACACCGAACGAGGCGATCAAAAGCACGGTCGACAATAACATTAGAAGCTTCGGCTGGAAGCTCGCCCCGTTCCACTCTCCGCCGGCGACGCCCCAAACGTTTGCGGTCAGGATGGAAACCGAAATCCCCAGCGCCCAGCCATAAACAGCGCCCGCACTTCCCAGGATGGACGCCCCATATCCGTAGAGCAGGATGGCGCCAAACCAGATGCTGCCCATCAGGGCGGAGCGGCACCATCTGCCTACACAATGATGCCCTTCAAAGAGCACAGGCCAGGAACCGCGAAGGGATATCAAATATGCGGGGTAACCCATATTAAAGATCAGCCCTCCGAAAAGTGCCGGGATCCAGACAGCTAAACTGGCGAGCAGGGGCGGAGAACCGTCTATCCTGGCGTTCGCAATGAGGGGGGCTCCCGAGGCAAAGCCTACATTTAATACGGACGACAAACAACCTGCCAAAACAGCCAGGAGCACCGCCACGAACGCGCCGGTGGAAGGCCGCACTTCGTTCAGCTTGTTCTGCTGAGATCGGTCCCTGCTGACCGACGCTCCGGCGCAGAGGATCAGGCTGAGAATCAACAGCGTCAAGCCGAAGATCAGCCACTGAAAATGCCTCCGGTCCATTTGTACCCCTCCAACCATAATGGGCCAGAGGCTACCCAGGAAAACCACTATCCCTGAAACCAGAGCGTTGGTAATGGCGATTCCCAACCGGGCCAGGCTAACCCCAAAAAGTACCGAACCGGCGCCGAATAGCAGTCCACATCCACCCACCTGAGCCGTGAGGTGAGGATCGCGAATGAGGGTTTGACGGATGATTTGCGGGGCGAAAGCGAGGGCCAGGCCGATGGGTAGTATCGCCATCGCGAAGGCAGAGTAGATGAACCAAATATGTTCCCACTTCCAGATCAAGATACGCTTGGAGGGGACTGGAAATGACCCGTTGGCCACACCCCCGGCCGCAATAACGAAAACCCCGTTGATCGAATCCGAAATCATGCCTTGTTCCAGCAGGTTCGATTAGTCGAAATGAAACACTTCTCCACGACGCGGAATCAGTTTCCTAGAGCAAGTGCCCCATCGCCCGATCCCGGCGTCTTTTTGATATCGTCTCAGCCACGCGGGCGCCCGAAGAGTCGATGCCCTCCGGCTCGACGTAGGCGATCACGGTCCCCCCCGGCAATAAAGCAGCTGCGCATCCACCCGAGCCCGGTCGCCCACCACGGCGGTCACGTTCGACAGCATGCTGCTGAAGCTCGGCGCTTCAACGGTTACCGGACAACTGCTTGCGGGTATCACCAGTCGCCGAAATTGTGACTGCGAATTTTGGCGGTCATTACAACCGCTCCCGTGGCGTCACTCACAGTTCCGACGATGTCCGACGCTGTAATTTGGCCGAATGCCTGTTGCCCCGCCAGAAAACAAACACTGAAACCGCGTCGGCTGTTATACCACAGTGGAGAAAACGCTGCGGGGGGGAATGCAAGATACGCGTACCTCGCTACCCACTTTTAGCAGGATTTTTTGCGTCCGGCGCAAACCTCATTGCGGCCGTAGGGCTCCACTACCCGCTAGGATTTGGAAATCCCGGTTCAGAATGCTAAAAAGGAGTTTCTTTTATCAGGTTGCTGACATCGCAGTTACCGTTTCCGACTTTTCTAGGAGAGCAAATGGATTACAGACTATTGGGAGGTTCAGGTCTGAAGGTATCGTCTCTATGTTTTGGCCTCGGCACGTTCGGCGGAGGAACTGAGTTTTTTACGGCGTGGGGCTCGATCGGAGTCGAAGAGGGGAAAAGACTTGTTGGCCTTTGTCTTGACGCCGGCATCAATGTCTTCGACACCGCGGATGTCTATTCCAACGGCTTGTCGGAGGAGATCTTCGGACAAGCCATTCAGGGAAGACGCCACGAACTATTGATCTCAACCAAGGCGACCTTCCCCTTCGGCAAAGGTCCGAATGACGTCGGGTCGTCCCGCTATCACCTGATCCAGGCATGCGAGGGCAGCCTGAAGCGGCTGGGCACCGATTACATCGACATTTACCACATGCACGCCTTCGATGCGCTGACGCCTGTCGAGGAGGTGCTGTACACCCTCAATGATTTGGTGCACAGCGGCAAGGTCCGCTACATCGCCTGCTCGAACTTCTCTGGCTGGCATTTAATGAAGTCGCTTTCCATATCGGAGAAGTATGGCTGGGCGAAATATGTCGGGCATCAGGTTTACTACTCTCTGGTGGGCCGTGACTACGAGTATGAGCTCATGCCGCTCGCGCTCGACCAGAACGTGGGGGCATTGGTCTGGAGTCCGTTGGGATGGGCACGATTGACCGGCAAAATCCGGCGGGGGCAGCCGTTGCCGCAGGTAAGCCGTCTGCCTAAAACCGCGGATGGCGGGCCCCCGGTTCCCGACGATTATCTCCACCGAGTTGTCGCCACCATCGATGCCGTAGCACAGGAAACGGGCAAGACCGTGGCGCAAATTGCGCTCAACTGGCTGCTGCGCAAGCCTACGGTTTCAACCCTAGTCATTGGGGCGCGCAATGAAGAACAACTGATGCAGAACATCGGAGCGGAGGGGTGGCGGTTGACGCCGGAGCAAGTGGCGAAACTGGATGAGGCCAGCAAATCGGCTGTCCCTTATCCTTACTGGCACCAACGTCAGTCTCAGGATCGAAACCCGGTGCCGCCATCTGTCGGCCAATAAACCTCGTTCTTGCGGCCGATCATACGCCCGCAGCTTTTTCAGCAACGCTGCGCTCAAGCACTTGCAGATAATGCCCAATAATTGAGGTTACGGCCCGATCTTGCCGCGGACCGACCTCGTGCGAGAAATGCGCCAAATCGTTCCGTTCCCATCTTCCGTTACGAAGAGCGAGCCGTCCCTTCCGATTGCAACTCCCATGGGGCGGCCCCACACCTGCTTATCGGAAACAACGAATCCTGTCATAAAATCCTCATATTCCCCCGTGGGCTTCCCACTCTTATCGAAAAGCAGGCGGACCTGTTCGCTACAAAAAGGTCCCCATTCCTGATGTGCTGATCCAGGCCATACGATCGCCTTCTAGAATTTGTAGCCGGCCCACAATGCCCAGTAATTGAGGTTGCGCGCTGGCTGACTCTCCTTGACGAATTTCCCCGCATAAAAAATTCCGTAATCAGCTTGAAACCAGAGGTGACGATTTGCTTGCCATCGTACTTCCGTGCCTGGACGATGCCCGACGAAACGCGCGTCGCTCTTTCCAGCGGGAATAATCAGAAATCCCGGAACGGCATAAACACCGTCTTGCAGGCTCTCGCGCCACTGAAATATCCAATCGAAGGAGGCAGTCACACTGTGCGGCAACGCCGTTTCAACATGTGGGTGTACGTCGATAAAGTTGATGGGACCAGGACCTGTCGTGGCGATGACGCCAAAATAATTGCCCTTCGGAAACAAGGGATTGAAGGTGCCTAGAGTATTCGTTTTGGGATCGTCGCCACTGGAGATGTCTGCCTTTACGCTGAATCGTGGTTTCAGCGGAACGGTCGGAAACCGGTAGCCGGTTTCCGATGCCACAGTCCATGCCCGGATATTTGCGGAGCCGAAGCTGCCAAATTGCCAAAGCGCTTCGTAGTCGAAATCCCAACCGGGTTTCGTTTCAGCCACAGGACGAGAGAGACGCGCGCCGATGCTGTGCCGCACCTCTTGGCCGACACCTCGGTCGAAGGCGGCACTTTTTCGGTCAAGGCCGAGGTAGTAAGCATCCAGCGTGAGACTTTTCTTGAGAGGTCGGACGCCGTACACGCCCCAAAATCCGACTGAGTGGTTGGGCGCGTTATCGAAGAAACCGGGATTGTCTAGATCCGGCCGCACGGCGAAGCCGTCAATCTGCCAGGAACCGATGCCGGTCTTCACTTTGAATCCGTCAAAACTCAAGCGGACATTTGGGCCCTCCCGCACGTCGACCAGGCGACCGGAGCCGTACTCCATCTCCTGTCTGCCCGCTCTCAACTTGATCCAGTTCCGATCATCCCCAGTTCCGACCTCGAGAAATGCGGCCTGGAAATCCAGCTTCTTTTCGTCGATCGGCCTTGGGCCGCCGATGCGGTAAGAATTCAAGCCGCTTTTTAGCTCCACGAACGAACGAACGTGCGCGCCATAGTGAACGTCAAAGTAAAACATGTATCGCTCATCGAAGTAGCCGTTCATGAACGGCTGTTGACCCCAGTTATCGTTTCCAATCTGTTCCCACATCTCGCGAGCTTCGCCGCCCATGGATAGGAACCAGCCATTCCGGTCTGATCGCAGAGGAATGTATTTAATGGGATCCCAAAAATCCTGTCGTACGGCGGAATCGGCAAGGAAACTCCAGTCGTCATCCTCGCGAAGCAAGTGATAGGTTGGTGCTGGAGGCGGGGATTCGTTAGTCGGAATCGATTGTCCTTGCGCAAGCAACGAACTCACAAGAGACATGAAAATACAGATCACGACAATTCGCATCTCTGTATCCCATTCATCCCAGCCGTCCGGATGTTTGGGCGGCTGATTCCGGGGTTTGGGCCCCTTTTTGGCTTGATGCCCGCGAGTACGCGGAGAGTCCCAAGGGTCGCTGTCACGATGAATCGATTCGCGTTTGTCATTGATAGAACTGGTTAACATTCAAGCTCAGGTGCGGCACCGCTTCTTCCATAGTCATCATCCGCTGAGTGTCCTATTTCTTTGTGAATGAGTGGATCTCAGCGATGTATCCTCCCGGAAACCTGACAACAACCGCATCTCGCTCGTCAGTCTTGTACAAAGGGACAAGGACATCTACAGCAGCCGCCTTAGCCTTGGCAAGCGTCTCAGCGAGATTCGCCACTTCATATCCCGTCATTTCTCGGCCGTAGGGATACGGAAGGTGACCGTCAGTGACGAGCGCAGTCACCTTCCCGAACTTTGATTCGATCCTCACTCGCCGGTAGGTCTCCGCAGGTCGTCCGATCTCAACCCCTGGGGCTCGAGCTTCATCCGAGACAACGCTTCCCCGGGAGAAAGCAAGAAAACTGCGCATGAAGGCGTCCACTCTGTCCGGAGAGACATAAACGCGATTCTCTGGAATTGCCTGGAGAGGGGTATAGGATGGCGTGGTGATGTGCCAGTACAGTTGCGTGTTCACGCCACCGGGCCATTGAATAATCGCGTCTCGACCAATCGGATCGTTGAAGGGAGCGACGAACAAGTCTGCACCAGTCGCCTTCGCAGCACGTATCGCTTCGTCCAAGTCCGTAACCAGATATCCCGTACGCTCCAACCCGAATGGATACGGGATCGGCGTTTTGAAGCCGAACACCGAAACCGAACCCACAGGTGTGAGGACAAGCTGGGACATCGTGCTACTCTGGGTCGGAGTTACTGTGAAGACTCCCTGCTTGGTCGTTGTGCCGCCAAATGTCGCTATCAAACTTGCAACGAAGCGATCGAAATCTTCCGGAGCTACGTAGACATGTGTCGTGTCGTACTGCGCCCCTACAGCCACACTTACGGTTTCGGCTGTCTGCGCAGTTTGGGCAAAAGTAGCGACCTGCGGCGATCCAACCGCCAGACCGAGCGTCAGAACTAGCGCAACGCACGTTCCAACCGCACCTTTGTTGAAGCGCATTCGCATTCTCCTAAATTGACAATCACCTAATTTGCTCGACACCCTCGGGCGCTGACACTGCTAGACGATTTCGGGCGGACGCCGCCGAATCATAGGACTCGCCGACAAGGCAGACGGCCGCAGCTCGGGAAACGTCGAGCTTCTTGGTTTGAATCCATATCCCTAACTGTTCACCAAGCACCATTCCTAACAGGCCGAGCAACGCTATGATAGGCGGTGCTGGACTCTTGACTCGGATGAGCCCATAAAGGACCCCCCCACCGAGACCAACTACAAACGATAAGAACAACCCTTTCATCTCCATTCCTCCTCCATCGCCCGAATTAGAATGCAAAGCAGTCGCAACCCAACCCCCAAAGGCCGAGTTCGCCCAGCACTTGCAAGTGGGATTTCGCCCGCCCACGTGCGGAAGTCTCGATATGTGAACAGGAAGCGGAGTGGGAGGTGCCAACTACATCGTGCTGACCCTTCGCATAACCACCATATTCTTTGACAGGTGACCACCCAGGACTCACTGGCAATGCAGGCGGCGCGAGTTTTGAGAACTCCTCTGTGGCGTAAACGATCTTGCCCCCTACAATAGTGAGCACGGATTCGAGCTGCTTGATCTCGTCATCGGAAATCGAGAAGTAATCTGCGGAAAGAACGGCCAAGTCCGCCAGCTGTCCAGGAGCTAGCGCTCCCTTCTTACCATCTTCTGTTGAAAACCAACTGCTGCCTATCGTGTAGAGCTTGAGTGCTTCCGCCCGATCGAGCCGATTCTCTTTCGGATACAGACCAAGACCGCCGATGGTCTTGCCGGTAATAAGCCAATAGAGCGAAAGGTACGGGTTGTAGCTTGAGACGCGCGTTGCGTCGGTGCCCGCCCCAACCGGAACGCCGAGCTCGAGCATTTTCCGAATTGGCGGTGTGCGTTTGGCTTGCTGCGATCCATATCGCTCAACAAAATACTCGCCTTGGAAGGCCATGCGGTTCTGCACAGCGATCCCGCCACCCAAGGCCTTCACGCGCTCGATATTGCGATCAGTAATCGTTTCGCAGTGATCGAAGAACCAATGCAGGCCGTCAAATGGAATCTCTCGATTGACTTCTTCGTACACGTTCAGAGCTCGCTCGATCGTCTCGTTGTATGTCGCGTGCAGGCGAAACGGCCAGCGATTCTCTACGAGATGTCGGATCACGGCTTTCAGCTCGCTCTCCATCACCGGGAGCATGTCCGGCCGCGGGACGAGAAAGTCTTCGAAATCTGCAGCAGAAAAAACCAGCATTTCCCCGGCGCCATTGACGCGATAGAAATCATCGCCGTCCCCCGGCTTTGTGATTCTGGTCCAGGCCTGGAAATCGCCCAGTTCCTGTTTTGGTTTCTGCGTGAAAAGGTTGTAGGCCAGCCGAAGAGACAGCTCTCCATTGCGGTGCAGTTCGTTCACAACGCCGTAATCGTCGGGATAGTTTTGAAATCCGCCGCCCGCATCAATGACACTGGTGATTCCAAAGCGGTTCAGCTCGCGGAAGAACTGCCTCGAAGAATTAGGCTGGTCCTCGCGCGACAGTTTCGGCCCCTTGGCCAGGGTCGAGTAGAGAATGTTTGCGTTCGGCTTCGCGATGAGAAGACCCGTGGGATTCCCGTGACGGTCACTTTGAACTTCACCAGCCGGAAACTCCGGGGCATTCTTGTCATAGCCCAGAGCACGAAGTGCCGCTCGGTTCAGCAGCGCTCTGTCGTACAAATGCATCACGAAGACCGGCGTATCCGGCGCTGCGGCGTTGATCTCATCAAGCGTTGGCATCCGACGCTCGGCGAACTGAAACTCTGTCCACCCGCCGATAACTCGGACCCACTGCGGAGCAGGCGTCCGAGCGGCCTGCGCTTTCAACATGCGCAGAGCATCGGCGAGCGATGGTACACCATCCCAGCGCAGCTCAAGGTTGTAGTTGAGTCCACCGCGGATCGGATGCATATGCGAATCATTTAGTCCAGGAATGACGGTGCGCCCTCGGCCGTCGATGACACGGGTCGTTGGCCCGCATAAACGCAGAATCTCTTCATTGCCACCGGTGGCGGTCAGCTTCCCATCAGAAATTGCGATCGCCTCGACAAACGAGGGCACCTTATTCGTGGCGATCTTCGCGTTGTGCAAAATGATTTCCGTAGACACACGAATCTCCTTCTTTGTTTTCTATCGCTGCGAGAAAGGGGCGGAAGCAAAGTTCCGCCCCTCTGTTTTCACTTGTGAGCTGCAGCAGCAGTGGGAACGACGTATTCGGGGAACTTCGTGGCCGGAGCGCCGTGTACCATCGTGTACGCGTACTCGACTCCGATCCCGTAGGCTCCGTAGTGGGTCTTCACAATGTCCATCACGGCATCGTAAGTTCCCCTGTTAGCCCAGTCGCGCTGCCACTCCAGCATGGTTGAGAGTGACGTCACGGGTTTCGCTCCCGCCTGGATGACTCGCTTCATAGCGTTGTCATGAGCGAGTTGACTCACGTCACCGCAGCAATCCTCCAGCACGTAGATTTCGTAGCCATCGTGGATCGCTTGAATCGTCGGAAGGGCCACGCAAGTCTCCGTCCACAACCCGGCCAGCACGATCTTCTTGCGTCCCGTTTTCTGGATCGCCGCTACGAAGTTCTTGTCGTCCCAAGAGTTCATAGATGAACGCTCGATAGGCTCCTGGCCGGGAAAGACGGCTCGAATCTGCGGCCACAAGTTGCCACTGAAGGACTTTGTTTCAACTGTCGACAGTACAACTGGAACATCAAACACTCTGGCGGCCTTCGAAAGCGCCACAGTGTTGTTGATGATTCCCTGGCGATCGACATTGCTGGTTCCGAACAGCATTTGGCCCTGATGGTCGATCAGTGCCACGACGCAATTGTCCGGAGTCAAGAGTCCCTTCTCGCTAAGTTTGGGACGATTTCCGTCCGATGAATAACTCATGCATTTCTCCTTCTCGTACTGGCGATGCCAGGTGTCTTAGATTGATCGCGAGGCTCTGAAATTAACTCTCCACCTTCGCTGACGAACATAGCGTTTGCACGACCAGGGCCAAAATGGAATGACCGTTCTCAACGCGCAACCGTCGCGAAATACGAGGGCGCGAAGCCGCAGATCGCCGTAAGTCACGCGTCAGGAAGTGTCATGTCGTCAAACCGTCTCGTTAATGACGCCCGAGCTGAAACACCTGGGTCGGTTTCTCGAGTAGGAGGCAAGAAATAAGGTTCAGCTGGCACGCAACTGATAGCGAATAACTCTAATTCCATTTTCATCGAACGTGATGGCAGATGAACGGCGATGAGGCAATCAACAACAGCGTAGAAGTTCCCACGACAAATGCTGCGAATGGCAGAGTGAGCGAGACCTCCTCGTCGGCGCACGCTCAATAACGACCCGCAATCGACATAGCAGTGGGAAAGTCGACGAAACTGATGAAGACAACTAACGGGTTGCGTCGAGTCTACGGTGTGGCAGCCGCACTCCTAGAAGTGCCGGGCGTTCGAACGTGTGAACCTCATGGCAAGTAGAGCATGTCATATCAAGTGAAGACGGGGAGCAGTGGCCTCGTTCGAGGAAGCGTACATTTCCTTGTTGCGTCAGCTGCTGCGGTTGCTTTCGCTCGATAGGTCCGGGTCTCATTCCCCTCCATGGATGCGCCAATATTCCCTGTCATCTTTGCCTTTGTCGCGGTTGTGTGTAAGCACCCGGAAAATAAATCTTCGCGCACCGATGAGCACAGCAGAAATAAGTACAACCACGACTGTTACCACGAGCCAGCCACCCAAGTGGGAACCGAAGGCGCAATTGTTGAGCCAGTGCATAAGGCCCGCGTCAATCGGATGACAATGAGGACCGCAGAGACAGAAGAGAGCAACGTGTTCGCCGAGCATTCGTCAATGAACTCGGTCAAGTATTAGGCAGCCTTGACTGCCGCCCCTTTGATGAATGCCAGAATGTCCGCATTGATCACGTCGGCATTGGTGGTCATCATGCCGTGCGGGAAGCCAGGGTAAATCTTGAGCGTGCCATGCTTGAGCAACTTGGCTTGCAGCAATGAAGCGTCTTTGTACGGTACGATTTGGTCATCGTCACCCTGCATCACCAGAGTCGGCACTGTGATCGCTTTCAGATCGTCCGTTTGGTCCGTTTCCGAGAAAGCCTTGATGCCTTCGTAGTGAGCGAGTGCGCTGCCCATCATCCCTTGACGCCACCAATTCTGGACGATTCCCTCCGAGGCCTTGGCGCCGGGTCTGTTGAAGCCGTAAAACGGACCTGAAGCCACATCAAGAAAAAACTGCGCACGGTTCGCAGCCAACGCCTTGCGAAAGCCGTCGAACACTTCGATCGGAGTGCCGCCCGGGTTCTTCTCGGTCTTGACCATGAGCGGGGGAACAGCGGCGATCAGTACGGCCTTGGCTGCGCGGCCCTGAGGCTCGCCGTACTTCGCGACATAGCGCGCTACCTCGCCACCACCCGTCGAATGGCCGATATGGATCGCATTTCTCAGGTCGAGATGCTCGACTACCGCCGAGGCGTCGGACGCGTAATGATCCATGTCGTGGCCAGTGGCCGCTTGCGAGGAGCGGCCGTGCCCGCGCCTGTCGTGCGCAACGACGCGATAGCCGTTGGCAAGGAAGAACAGCATCTGAGCGTCCCAGTCATCCGAGGACAGAGGCCAGCCGTGGTGAAACACAAGGGACTGGGCATCCTTCGGGCCCCAGTCTTTATAGAAAATCTGTGTGCCATCTTTGGTCGTGGTCGTTGCCATGAAATCGCCTCCGTTGGCGTTATTCAGCGATAGTGAAGCGGTTGACGATCTCGAAACTGCGAAACTCGGCAATCTAGCTGCCGCTAAGGTCGCCACTCCGCCGATCAGCAGGTCCCGTCGCCTAAGCTTTGCCATACTCTGCTCCCCATTGATCGATCGCTTGGATTGCGACCCAGAGCGAGAGGTCGCGGAATGGTGGCCTGGCAAAGTTCTTTGCAGATGGATTGCACGATAGCTCGCGAATTCAACGTGCACAGAGCTTAACTCTGCACCCACGCTCACGAACGTCGAGTTTGCACGACGAGTGTGGGAACGGTCACTTTCAACGCGCAACCTTCGCAAGGTACTAGGATGTGCAGCCGCAGATCGCCCTGAGTCAGGCGTCAGGAAGTGTCATGTCGTTAAGTCGTCTCGTTAATGACGCCTGAGATGAAACGCCTTGGGTCGGTTTCGCGAGAAGGATGCAGCGATCGGTTTAGGTGCACCGCAATTGATGGCGAGTGAACCTGATTTCCATTTCAATCGAGCGTGATGGCAGATGGATTGCTTCATACATGGCGACGAGGCAATGAACAACATTGAACCGCCGATGTTCGTGCGGAAATGTCGTGGATAGCACAGTGAGCATGACCTCTTCTTCGGCGCACGCTCAGTAACGACTCACAATCGAACCAGCAGTCGGAAAGTCGAGGGAACTGATGAAGACAAGTAACGAGTTGCACCGAGTCCACGCTGTGACAGCAGCACTCCTAGGGGTGCTGTTCTTCTTCATCATTGTAGGAGTGTTCGGCTTGCCATTCGCGATTGCCGGTCTGGTCGTATTCGTACTCGGTGCTGTTGTTGTCTGCCGCGTATTCCCAACCGAGGATGCGAGATTATGAAACTCGATCCTTCCCTTCTGGCCAGAATTCAATTTGCCTTTACGGTGAGCTTTCACATCATTTTCCCGACGATGTCAATCGGGCTAGCTTCCTTCCTAGCAGTGATCGAAGCGCTCTGGCTGAAAACCAAGAACCCCATATACCTCCAGATCTATCGATTTTGGCTCAACATTTTCGCTATGGGCTTCGGGATTGGTGTTGTCACCGGAATTGTGCTTTCGTTCGAGTTTGGTCTCGGATTCGCTCGCTTCGCACAGATGGCTGGACCGGCCATTGGTCCCTTGATCGCACTGGAGGTCTTGACCGCCTTTTTCCTAGAGGCAGGCTTCTTGGGAATCATGCTCTTTGGTTTTAATCGCGTCGGCCCGAAGCTGCACTTTTTCGCAACCTGCATGGTGGCTCTCGGTACGCTTCTATCGGCTTCGTGGATTCTCTCCGCCAATAGTTGGATGCAGACACCGGCTGGAGTCGCAATTCATGATGGCCAATTGACCGTCGTGAACTGGCGTCACGTGTTGATGAATCCGTCCTGGCCCTACCGACTACCTCACATGTTGACAGCCGCCTATCTGACAGCATCTTTCATGGTCGCTGGAATAGGTGCTTGGTATCTGCTGCGGGGCGAGCACCAAGATTTTGCGCGGAAAACTGTCGCTCTGGGAACCGCTTTTGCGACGGTTTTGATCGCCGGACAGGTTTTCATCGGAGACATTGTCTACGGCACGATGCTCAAGTACCAACCGTCAAAAATGCAGGCGGCCGAGGGCTTCTGGGAAAAGCAATCGCAGTCGCCCGCACCGTATTACTGGTTTATAGTCCCGGACCAGAAGGATCAGCGAAATCGGTTTGCGCTGGGAACACCCGTTCTCGGAAGTATTTGGCTGACCCACAGCCTCACCGGTCGTGTCGAGGGTCTGAAAAATACACCACGCGAGCTCCAGCCCAGAATGGCACTCGTATTTTTTGCATTTCGAATCATGTACTGCTTGGCGATGCTCATGTTCGCCATTGGAGTTGCTTCACTCTGGTTGCGATTCCGCGGGATGCTCTTCAATTCTCGATGGTTTCTCTGGACGCTGGTTTTCATGACCCCATCCGGAATTATTGCGACATTGGCAGGGTGGTATGTGGCAGAGACTGGCCGACAACCGTGGGTCATCTACGGCATCCTCAGAACTGCCGACGCAGTATCTCCTGTTCCTTCGCAAGCTCTCCTGTCGACTCTGATCGCGTTCGTCTGCGTTTACGCCGTCTTCATAACTTCCTTCCTGGTCTTTACCTTCCGCATTATTCGCCAAGGGCCTGTGGAAGCTCCTGTTTACCCAGAAGCGTCTGGTTCTATAAAGAACGCATTCCGGCCGCACGTGCTAGACAGTCCGAAACGATTGGCGGACAGCCAGTTTTCGTAAAGGAGTTGAAAGAAATGGATCTCCCACTGCTGTCGGCTTCCTTCCTGGCGTTCACGCTCACGTTTTACGTGATTCTCGACGGCTTTGATTTGGGAGTAGGGATTCTGCTCCTATTCCAGCCAGCGGAGACGGCTCGTGACCACATGGTGGACTCGATTACTCCAACCTGGGATGGCAACGAGACTTGGATCATCATGGCCGGCGTAACGCTGCTCGCGGCATTTCCGATTGCGTATTCGATTTTGCTACCGGCATTCTATGTTCCGGTGATACTGATGCTGCTTGCGTTGGGGTTTCGAGGCGTCTCATTCGAGTTCCGCGTGCAATCAAAAGAGCATCGTCGTGGGTGGGACGTTGCATTCGGAGTTGGTTCGCTCGTTGCTGCACTGATGCAAGGACTCGTTGTGGGTGGCCTCATGCAGGGGGTGACCGTCCAGGACCGACATTTTGCGGGAAGTGTTCTGGATATCTTTCGCCCTCTACCCATAATCAGTGGCATCACCCTTCTGTTCGGCTATGCCGTACTTGGAGCGGGATGGCTCAAACTGAAATCGAATATGTCGCTGCAACACTTTGCGAGTGCTTCCCTTCGTGTTTCTGCGCCGGCCTTTGCTGTTTTCTTCGCCATAGCTTGCATCTATGCGGTTAGAATCCAGCCAGGCGTTCGTGCGCAGTGGGCATCACATGGGATCGCGCTTGCCTGCCTTGTTGGTTTATTTGCTATTGCGGCAGGAACGTTAACGGCACTCCCCGAAAAGAGTAGGAACGCACTGCCGTTCTCGCTCGGCCTATTGCTCTTTGTCGTGGGTATCTCAGGAACGGCTCTTATTGTATTTCCAGAGATCGTGCCGTTCAGTGTGTCACTTTGGGATGCATCGTCATCCTCCACCAGCCAAAGATTGGTGATGATCGGCGCCGCTTGTGTCACTCCGGTAGTGCTCGCGTATTCCGCGTTTGCTTATTGGATTTTCCGCGGCAAAACACCTGAGGACGGATGGGAAGCATGAGCACTCAGCGGCGCCAAATTGTTTGGTTCTTGGCAATTTATGGACTATCGCTGGGTACTTTCGCTCTTTTGGCAATGCTCGCCCGAATTGTACTGAGATGGGCCAGTTGATTTGTTGTTATCGAACCCTTCCGAACCCACCTCTCTTAAGCTGACCGCCGTAAGCGGTGCGCGGAAATGAGCGGCAAGGCTACACCGTTCTTCCCCGTGCCCGATTCGTACGACACCTACTGACTCATGCGAGAAATCGAGATGTCGTGCAGCACGCGAACCGAGAGCAGAAATCACTGGATGGCCAAGTGATTTAAGGAACTTGTCATGAATTGATAACAGCTCTCGCGCAGCGACGAACCCGCACTGTTCCAGAACCTAGCCCTGTGATCTCGGCCACTTCTTCGTCGGTTAGCCCTTCCATATCGCGCAGCACTAAAACAATGCGGTATGTGGCGGCAGCCGTTGAATGGCGTCTCGCAACCGTCCCGCTTCCTGACTCCGAATGGCGAATGGTTCGGGGTTGATGCTGCCATTGCTCCCCAGTTGCTCAAGTTCCTTCCAATCAGGCATGAGTTCTTCCAGAGAGACGTCCGGATTGGGAGCAAACTTGCTCCGGCGCCGACTCATCAGGCAGCGGTTCTTTGCCACCTTATAGAGCCACACCACTAGGGCTTTGGGACCGTCGAATTTGGGCAGGTGCGGAACCGACTTGAGCAGCACTTCTTGCGCATGGTGTCTTTCGCGCCCTCGCGATGGCCGCAGACGCGCATGCTAAAAGAGAACACGGTATTTTGGAGCAAAGCCAGAGCCTGCTCCAGCGCGACATCCTCGCCCCGCTGCAGGACTTGCACGGCGCGCTCTACATCGGGACGCATCACTTTTAATTTAGCTAGCACTTGTGTTGCCTCGCTTTCAGTCACTGGCATGGCCGCGACCGCAAGTATATGTTGCCCCCGCGCCCGTGCAATGAAATCACTGGATGTGAAGTCTTAGTTCTCGTTGACGGTTAAAGTCACCTGCGTAGAGTTGGACAGATTGTTCGCGTCCGTGCCGCTGATCGTGATGGCATAGCTTCCCGCAGGCGTGGCGCCCGAGCTGGTAGCAACGCTTAAGGGTGCGCTCGGGGGACCCATGCCCGCATTGTCGCTGGCCGCGACCGCAAACATATAGGTCGTAGAAGGAGACAGACCCAAGACGTTAAAACCCGTCGTGCTGCTGGTGCCGATTTTCGTGCCATTCTGATAGATCGTGTAAGTGACCGAGCCGCAGTTCCCCGCGCCGATCGCGGCTGGAGCGTTCCAGGTTAGTATCGTGCCGGTACTTGTTGTTGAGGACGTGGCCAGCGCGGTGGGAGCGTTGGGCACCGCGGTGCAGGTGCCCGGACTATTGCTGCCGCCACAAGACGGCAGCATCAACAGAGGGGCAAGGAGCAAGCCCAGCAGCGTAACCGCAACAAGTTTTCTCCTTCGTCCGCAGGCCGCGATACAGCTGAAGCCGAGGAGCGAGATTCCCATTGCTGGGAACCACATGGGAGAGAGAAGACTCTCGTGACGGATCGTTGTTTTTGCGGGCAGAGCCGTCGTGATCGTCAGCGTCGTTTGAGCGCCGAGGCCGGTCGGCGTAACTGGATTGACCGAGAAGCTGGCTGCGCTGCACGCTGGAAGTGGCGATCCGGGGCCGGTCACACTGCATGTGAGGCTGACGGGAAGGTTGTATCCATTGAGCGCAGTCAGGGTGACGGTGGAAGTGCCTGAGGTTCCAGGATTCACTGCAGCCGGTGTAGTTGCCGAGATCAAGAAGCCATCGACTGTCAGTTTCACCGTTGTCATGTGCACGTCGGCACCGTAGGTCCCGGTCACGGTAACGGTGTAGATATCTCCTGGCGTCGTCGCCGAAGACGCAACCGTGAGCGTCAAGGCAGTTCCAGGCGTCACCGACCCGAGGTTGAGGCCGCACGTGGGTGAGTTCGCTGACGCGGGCGAGACCGCACAAGTCAACGCGACCGAGGCTCCGAATCCATTGATCGCGTTGACCGTGATCGTGGAGGTTGCCGATCCCCCGGGATTGACCGTGGCCGGACTCAGCGGCGATGCAGCAATGCTGAAGTCCTGGACACTGATGTTCGCGCTCGCGGTGTGCACGAATCCCCCCGACGTGCCGGTTACGGTGATTTCGTAGTTTGCCGGAGTTGTGGACGCCTTGGTTGTAACGGTAAGGGTCGACGGAGTTCCGGGATTCACAGATGCAGGGCTGAGGCCGCACGTCGGCGAATTGGCCGTTGTTGGCGAGACCGCACAGGTGAGCGATACGGAGGTGCTGAATCCATTCAGCGCGCCGACCGTGATCGTGGATGTCGCGGAAATTCCGGGATTGACTGCAGGGGGACTCAACGCCGACGTCGCGACGGCGAAGTTGGCCTGGGCGTATTTCGCGATGAATGAGTCAGCGTAACCTGGGCCGGCGTTATTGGGCTGATACGCGGAATGAGTAGGAAAATCCGTCGAGAACGTATTGCCGGTAACGTAGATGTTCGCGCCCACCTGATCTACCGCTATCGCTCCAATCGCGATGGTGTTCTCGTTAGCGATCGAGGTCTCGGCATTCTCGTTGAGCGAGCCGCCAAGATAAGTGGAGAAAAGAAAACGCGATCCTCCAGCATTGATCTCGGTCACAAATGCATCATTGTCACCGCCTAGACTAGGTTGAGTCGGATTCGCGGTGGGAAAGTCCGCGGAGCCGGTTTGCCCAGTCACGTAGACGTTGTTGCCTGCATCGACTGCGATACCAGTCCCGGTATCGTTCAGGCTGCCGCCGAGATAAGTTGAATACAACAGCGCACTCCCAGCCGGGGTTAGCGCCGCAACAAAAGCGTCCTGAGCGCCGCCGTTGGTATCTTGAATTGGTGACTTTAAGGGAAAATCGCTGGAGAGCGTCGCTCCGGTTACGTAGGCGTCGCCGGCGGAGTCCACGGCAATCCCGTAACCCTGGTCGACGCTTTCGCCGCCCAGGAATGTCGAATAGACGAAACCGCTGCCATTCGCCTTGAACACCGTCACGAATGCGTCGGCAAGGCCGCCATTGCAGGTGCCGTCGCTGCCGCAAGTTTTTTGGAACGCATTCGCCGTTACTGGAAAGCTGGGATTCTGCGTGGCGCCCGTCACATAAACATTGTTGGAAGAATCGAGCGCGACGGCGGCCGCAAAATCATTCCCGCTTCCACCAAGGTAAGTGGAAAAGACCAGCCCGCTGCCGGAGGAATTCAACTTGGCGACGAATCCGCTGGACGTTCCGTCGCCCGCAGCCTGAACCGGATTCTGGGTCGGGAAATTAGTCGAGGTCGTGGAGCCCACAACATAAGTGTTCCCGGAACCGTCCAGGGCAAGGCCGTTGGCGACATCATCTCCACTGCCGCCGAGATAAGTGCTGAAAGTAAGCGCCGTTCCCCCGGAGTTCAACTCGAATACGAAGGCGTCGAGGCCGCCTCCTCCGAAGGCTGTCTGCAGCGCCCCACTCGTGGCTGGGAAGTCCGTGGCCGATGCCGTTACTCCAGCGACAAAAGCGTCGCCGGAAGCATCAACGGCAATCGCATTTCCGCTATCGTCGCCGCTCCCGCCGATATAAGTGGAGTAGATGAGCGTGGATCCGTCCGCCGAAATCTTTGTCACGAATACATCGAGAGCGCCGGCATTCGTGGTGCGATAGCTGCCCGGAACGGTGGGAAAGTCCGTCGACGTGGTTTGACCGGTTATGTAGGTGTTGCCGCTGCTATCGATCGCGATGGCGTTGCCGTCGTCTTCCAGGGTCCCGCCCAAATACGTCGCATAGCTGACCGAGGGATCGATCACGAGCTCTCGGCTGCGATCATCGTCTTCCACCTGGAAACTGACTTGATTATTCGCGTCGAGAACAAAGCTCACCTCGACTGGATGGCGAGCCCCATCTTTCTCCTGATAGGCAATGGGTTTGTGCAGCAGCACGTCTCCGGCCTGAGAGGCGAGGCGCAGATTCCCCGCATCGTCCATCGTGATCCGGTCGGCGCCAGACACGCCGAGTCGAATCGGCGCAGTACTTGCACCGGGCGCCACGATGAAATCGAACTCCAACTGCCGCTGGACGCCGTAGAAGGCAATGCTCACTCCCGGATACACATTCCGGTATGAAACGCGCGCATATTGCGGCACATTTGCTTGCCACTTGCCGGGATCATTCCCGATGAAGTAGTTCGTCCGGCTAGGCACCTGGTTGCTGGCAACGATCTGCGCCCCCGGACTTCCTCCCAAAAGCCGCATGTGAATCGCGGCCGTCCGGCATTCTTTAGACGCTTGTGAAGTGACGTGCGCTGCACGGGCCCAGTTGCATTTGCGGGTTGTCTGCGCCGCCGGCTGCGATGAAGAACGAAGCGCAAATACGAGATCATTGGCTGTTAGAAAAAGCGCGTACCCGCTAGCCCGTACGATGTATTTGGCTCGCGGATCGGTCTGACCTTGATTGGCCTCAAAAACCAGAGGAAATTCACCCAAACTCGGGCGAATACGCCCGCGATGTTCCGTACCTTCCGCTCCCGGCGCTGGTGTCTGCGACGGGGCGGAATCCGGCCTGGCAGCTTCGCTCGGCGGGTGCGTGCGCAGACGGCCAATGCAAACCACAGCAATGGCGGCTAGGGCGACTATTGCGACAGTCCAACCAGCAGGGAGGAAGTGTCTTGGAGCGAACGGCTTAGACACATGACACCTCTTTATGATGAGACGCCAACACATTCTCCGGGTGTGTCTTCGAAAAACGTTCAGCCACCCTTCACGGCAGAGGTCGCCGTCGACTTGTCTTTCTAAGTATAGGCTTCAGGCGGCTCCAGGTAGGCGGTGGTGAAACATTGAAACCTTGGGAGAAATCAAGTCACAATCGGTAGCGCCAGCCCGGCCCGGCTTCGCACTGCCCTGTTGGCCATCTTCGCTGGCATCGCGCTTTTGCTGGCTGCCGTCGGGATCTACGGCGTTGTCTCCTATTCCGTGGCGCAAAGAGCGCGTGAAATGGCCCTTCGCCTGGCCCTTGGTGCATCACCGGGGGGCTTCTGAAGCTTGTGATCGGAAAAACGATGCTCACCGTCCTAGTCGGACTCGCTCTCGGTGGGGGCGCGGCACTCGCGCTTACGCGCGTATTGGCGAGCTTGCTCTACGATACAAGCCCGACGGATCGGGTGACGTGGGTCGTCGCTGGGGCGT
>Ga0182018_10002393_pt1 | contig 18928 bp, 19 predicted proteins | sample 812P2MmetaG_FD_120490 | JGI IMG/M metagenome (GOLD analysis project Ga0182018, IMG submission 120490) | Permafrost microbial communities from Stordalen Mire, Sweden - 812P2M metaG | ecosystem: Environmental > Terrestrial > Soil > Wetlands > Permafrost | place: Sweden: Stordalen | collected... | reverse complement strand
GGGTCGCCACCAAGAGGCGGCGCCCGGATTCGAACCGGGGTACGGGGCTTTGCAGGCCCCTGCCTAAACCACTCGGCCACGCCGCCGTGACAGCAGGGCGGTCAGCCTAGTGGTCGGGGTCCGCTACCTCCGGAAACGGTGGACCAGCCAGATAACTCCGCCGACGAGGCCCACCACGACCGCCAGCTTCACGATGAAGAAGATGATGCCCACGATGCTGCTCAGGACCCAGAAGGCCACGAGGGCGGCGACCACTCCCACACCGACGACCGCGGCGCCGTGGCGCACGGTCAGCGGCTTCTTGGCTTCGCGCCTGCTTACCTCTTTACTCACAGACCCAATGCTACGTTCCCGCCATGGCCCCCGACACGTCACTACGGGAACGGCGCCAGATCCTCCTCGCCCGCACCGATCTCCACGGTGACGCGTTCTGCTGGGCCTTTGCCGCCGCGGCCGACGAGTGGCTCTCCGCCGTGGCGGCCCGCGCCGCCGGCGAAACCAATCGCCACCTGGCCCTTCTCGCCGTAGGGGGCTACGGCAGGAGCTCGCTGTGCCCGTTCAGCGACCTCGATGTCGTCCTCGTCCACAAGGGCCATGGCGACATCCGGGCGGTGGCCGACGCCATCTGGTACCCCGTGTGGGACGAGGGCGTGCACCTCGATCATTCGGTGCGCAGCCCGTCGGAGGTGCTCTCGGCCGCGGCCAACGACCCCCGCGTCGCCCTCGGCCTCCTCGATGCGCGTCTGATCTGGGGCGACGCCAAGGTCGCGGACCCGCTGCTCGCGCGCGCCCGCGCCGCCTGGCGCCAATCGCTGGGCACGCGCTTCTTGCCGGCGCTGGGGGCCCAGATGGCGCAACGCCACCGCACGGCGGGCGACGTGGCCTTCCTCCTCGAGCCGGATCTCAAGGAGAGCCACGGCGGCCTGCGCGACGTCAGCGTCCTGCGCGCCATCTCGGTCTACGCGCCCCTGCTCGCCGACTATGCCGATCTCGCCTCGCTCGACGAGGCCACGTCGGTCCTCACCGAGGCGCGGGTCGAGTCGCACCGCATCGCCGGGCGCGAGCAGGACAAGCTCCTCCTCCAGGACCAGGATCAGATCGCCGCCGTCCTCGACTATGCCGACGCCGACGCCCTCATGGCCGCCGTGTCGGCGGCCGGCCGACAGATCGCCTGGGTCAGCGACGACGTCTGGCGCCGGCGCCGCCTCTGGGACCCCACCCCCGCTCCCCGCCGACGACGCGGGCTCCGCCGCGCCGAGCAGAGCGCGCGCCCCGATGTCCCCGTCGACGTGGGCCCCGACATGATCGAGGTCGACGGCGAAGTGGCGCTGAGCCCCACCGCAGCCGTCTCCGAGGACGCATCACTCGCCCTGCGGCTGGCTGCCACCGCGGCCGAGCGCGACCGGCCCATCGCCAAGGGCTCCCTGCACCGGCTGGCCGACCGCATGCCTCCCCCCGGCGATCCGTGGCCGCACGACGTGCGCGCTGCGCTGCTGCGCCTGCTGGGCGCCGGGCGCCCGGCCGTCGACAAGACGGAATCGCTCGACCAGCACGGGCTCTTGGTCAGGATTTTGCCGGAGTGGGCCGCCGTGCGGAACAAGCCGCAACGCAACGCTTACCACACCTATACGGTCGATCGGCACCTGCTCGAGACGGCGGCGCTGGCCTCGGAGCTCACGGACCGGGTCGAACGACCCGATCTCTTGTTGATCGGCGCCCTGCTGCACGACATCGGCAAGGGCTATCCGGGTGATCACACCGAGGTGGGCATGGAAGTGGTGGGCCGGGTGGCGACCCGGATGGGCTTTCCTCCCGACGATGTCGAGACGCTGGTGGACCTGGTGCGCTACCACCTCCTTCTCCCCGACACCGCGACGCGCCGCGACCTCGATGACCCGACAACGGTCTCGAACGTCGCGCGCGCCGCCGGGAACCGGGTGACCCTGCACCTGCTCGGCGCGCTGACCGAGGCGGACAGCCGGGCCACCGGTCCCTCGGCCTGGGGGTCGTGGAAGGCGGGCCTGGTGGCCGAGCTCGTGGCGCGGGCCGACAGTGTGCTCGCCGGTGAGGCGGGACCGTACGGCCCCGCGCCGATCCCAGAGGCCTACGTCGCGCTGATGGAAGAGGTGCGCAGCAGCGGCCTCCCCTCGGTGTCCCTCGAACCTCCTCGCGTCGTCGTCGCCGCTCCCGACCGTCCAGGCCTCCTCTCGGCGGTCGCCGGGGCCCTGGCCCTCCACGGCCTGGACGTGCGGGCGGCCAACGTGACCGGCGCGGACGGCGTGGCCGTGGAGGTCTTCACCGTGGAGGTTGCCCGCGGCACCTGGCCCGACACGGCGCGACTCCGGGAGGATCTGGCCCGGGTGCTGGCGGACCCGACGGCGCTCGCGGCGCGCTTGTCCGAGCGCGGTCGGGTCTACCCCGCCCGCCGGCGCTCGACCGCCCACGTGCTCGGCACCGACGTGCGGGTGGACAACGAGGCATCGGCGAGTGCCACCGTGCTCGAGGTGCGGGCGCCCGACGAGGTGGGTCTGTTGCATCGCGTCACCCGCGCCCTGTTCGAGGCCGAGCTCGACGTCGTCTCCGCCCGCGTCTCCACTCTCGGCGAGTTCGTGGTCGACGCGTTCTACGTGCGCGAGGCCGTCGGCGACAAGGTCACCGACCCGGGTCGGCTCGAACAGGTCACCGAGGCAATTCTTGCCGCCCTGCCGGCGTGAGGGCGCGAATGCACTGGTAGAATTCCCGTTGCCATGGCCCCTGGGAAGCACTCGCGCAGGCACGAACGCACCGGCGCGCGCCTGTGGCTGATGGTGGGTGCCATCGCCGTGGCGGTGGCCGCGGTGGCCGTCGGAGTCGCCCTGATCCCCCATCCCCCGTCCGCACCGGCAGCAGCGACCACGGCGGCGCCCCCCGCTCCCTTGACTGTGGTCAGCACCGCGCCGGTGGGCAGCAACGTCGACAGCGGCGCCACCATCTCGGTCGAGTTCTCCACCGACCTGGCGACGGGCAGCCCCATGCCGACGCTGTCGCCGGCCGTGGCCGGCCGGTGGGCGGTGCTCTCCCCCACGCTGCTGCAGTATCAAGCCAGCGCGCCCCTCGTCCCCGGCTCGGTGGAGACCATAACGGTGCCGGGCGGGAATGACGGCGCTGCGGGCGCCCGCGGCCAGCGCATGGCCAACCCCTTCACCACCTCGTTCACTGTCGCCCAGGGTTCGACGTTGCGCCTGCAGCAGATGTTGGCCGAGCTCGGCTACCTCCCCGTCAACTTCACGGCGGCCGCACCCCTTACCGCACCGACCCAGGAGGGCACCCCCCAGATCGGCACCTTCACCTGGCGCTGGGCCAACGAGCCGGCCTCCCTGACCTCGTTGTGGACACCGGGCTCCTACAACGTGATCACCAAGGGCGCCGTGATGAATTTCGAGTCGCAGCACAATCTCACGGTCGACGGCCTCGCCGGCCCGGGCGTGTGGAGCGCCCTGCTCGCCGCGCTGGCGAACGGGCAGGGCAACGCGTTGCCCTACGGCTACGTCTACGTCAACAAGGCGTTGCCCGAATCCGTGACCGTGTACCAGAACGGCGTCCAGGCGTACGAGACAGTGGCCAACACCGGCGTGGATGCTGCCCCCACGGCGGACGGGACCTTTCCGGTCTACGCCCGCTACACGGTGACCACCATGAGCGGCACCAACCCCGACGGCTCCAAGTACGTGGACCCGGGGATCCGCTGGGTCAGCTATTTCAACGGAGGCGACGCCCTGCACGGATTCCCGCGTGGCTCCTACGGGTTTCCCCAGAGTGACGGCTGCGTCGAGATGCCCATTTCCAATGCCGCCGTGGTCTTCCCCCTCACGCCGCTCGGAACGCTGGTCACCGTCTCTTAGTCGGCCCCGACGCGGGGGCATGCCCAGGGGCCGGGTGGGGGCGGGCCCTATCCTCTTGCCATAGTGCTACTGCGAGTCCTCGGCGTCATCGGCAGAGTCCTGATCGGGGCGGGGATCGTTCTCCTCCTCTTCGTGGCCTACCTCATCTGGGGAACGTCCCTCCAGCAGGCCCACACCCAGAACGTCCTGCGCAACACCTTGGTGCACAAGGCCCAGAGCAAGGTCGTCGCCAATGCCCTGTCCCAGGCGGCCACGCTCGACAAGCTCCCCACCGGTCCCCCGGTCGTCGCCCCCACCACGGCGGCACCGCCCGAGGGCTCGCCAGTCGGCGAAATTCGCATCCCCGTCATCGGGATCGATCAGGTGATCGTCGCCGGCACCCAGACACAGGACCTGCGCCAGGGTCCGGGCCACTACGCGGGTACCCCCTTGCCGGGGCAGGCCGGCAACGTCGGCGTGGCGGGTCACCGCACCACCTACGGACACCCGTTCTACAACCTCAACGAGGTCAAGGCGGGTGACCCCATCGTCCTCACGACGGTCCAGGGGGTGTTCGTCTACGACGCCACGACGAGCGACGTGGTCTCGCCCTCGGACGGTTCCATCCTGGCCGACACGCCCGGCGCCTGGGTGACGTTGACGACGTGCAACCCGCGCTTCAGCGCCTCCTCCCGCCTGGTGGTGAAAGCCAAGCTGGTCCACTCGGAGCTCTTCGCCAACGCACCGGCGCCCAAGCCCACGCCCGGAGCGACGCACCACGACACGCACGCCAAGGGCAAGGGTGCCGCCCCGACGTCGAGTGGCGCACTGGCCGGCAACTCCAACGGGCAGCTGCTCGATGCCGTCCTGTGGGGCCTCGCGCTGGCGGCCTTCGGCACCGTGGTGCTGCTCGGTGCCCACCGCTACCGTCGGCGTCGTTGGTTCATCCGCGGCGGCGGCGTCCTCGTGTCGCTGGTCCTCTTGTACTTCTTCTTCGCGGCGATCGCGCCCCTGCTGCCCGCCAGCATGTAACCCGTTGCCCGCGCTCTCACTGCCCGGCCGGTTCCGCCTCTTCGCGCGAGGCGCGGCCCGCGACGGCTCGACGACGTACGACACCATCTGCCGGGGCGTCGCCGACGATCCCGACGTGCTGGCGCTGATCAACGAGGCACCGGTGACCCAGCGGCGACCCAACCTGTTGCTGGCCGCCGTCCACTATCTCCTCCTCGGCGGCGTGCGCCACCCACTGGCGGCCCACTACGACACGGTGCGTTCGGTCCTCGGGGAAACTGCGCCGCCGGATCCGGCGCCCCGACGCGACGTCGTCGCCGACTTCAAAGACTTCTGCCTCGATCACCGGGCCGCGCTCCTCGCCCTCATCGCCGTGCGCAGCACGCAGACCAACGAGGTCGGCCGCTGCAGCGCCCTCCTCCCCGCCCTCAACACCGTCGCCGCCGCCTACCCCGACGGGCAACCTCTCTCGCTGCTGGACCTCGGCACGTCGGCCGGGCTCAACCTGCTCTTCGACTCCTACTCGTACACGTACCGCCCGCGCGACGGCGGGGACGTCCTCCACGCCGGCGACGCCGGGGGCGACGTGCACCTCGACTGCACGGTACGGGGGGAGTTCGGCGCGCTGCCCCCTCTGTCGCTGCCCCGGGTGGCCACGCGCACCGGGATCGACGCCGCGCCGATCGACGCCAAGTCCCCCGACGGGGCCCGCTGGCTGCTGGCCTGCCTGTGGCCGGACCACATGCGCCGCTTCACTCGATTGCGCGCCGCACTGGCCGTGGCGCGGACCGCGGAACATCCGCCGCTGATCCACCGCGGAGACATCGTCGATGACCTGCCGCGGGTCGTGGAAGGACTCGGGGCGGACGACGTGCTCGTCGTGTTCCACTCGTGGGTGGCGGCCTACCTCAGCCCGACCCGTCAGGCCCAACTGGTCGACACCGTGCGGGCGCTGGCCCGGTCGCGACCCCTGCACTACCTCTACGCCGAGGCACCGGCGGAGACCCCGGGGCTCCCCACCCCGCCTTCCCCGTCACCGCGCCCCACGTCGCACCTCGCCACGGCGCTCGTCCTGGTGCCCCACGACGGCACGCCGCCGATCCGCCTGGCCGACATGCACCATCACGGCAACTGGCTGCAGTGGTGGGCTACTCCGAGGGGCCCCACGGGGCATCGCGGCGGGCCGGCACCCTGACACCCTCGTCTGTGACCATGGCGGCCGACCCCACCGCGGTGCGGCCGAACCGGGTCCGGATGGCATCGACGGCGGCGGTGGCGTCCTGCCATGACTGTTCAATGGACGTGGCACTCTGCGCGCCCTCGGGACGCCCGTCACCGAGGTCGAAGGACAGCTGCTCGCCGCCCCCGGCGACCAATCCGGAGGCGCTCACACCGAGGAGCCGGATACCGTCCCCGGGATCCACCCCGGCCAGGAGTGCCGCGGCGACCTGCCCGATCGCCCCACCGGTGGTGATCGCCCGGTCCAAGGTGTGCGCCCGGGTCTGCAGGGAGAGGTCGCGGAACTTCACCTTGACCGTGACCGTGCGGGCGGCGCTCGAGGTGCCCCGCAACATGGTCGCAACCGACTCGGCCATGCGGAGCACGTGCCCCTCGAGCTCGACAGGGTCCACCAAGTCCTGGCTGAACGTCTCCTCGTGGCCGATCGACTTGGCGGCGCGGTCGGGCGTGACCGGGCTGGGGTCCTCGCCCCGCGCCAGCGCCGCCAGATGGAGTCCGCTGGCACGCCCCAGCCTGCGGACCAGCGTGTCCTCGGGGATCGCTGCCAGGTCACCCACCGTGCGCACCCCGAGCCCGTGCAGGCGGGTGGCGGTGGCGGGGCCGACGCCCCACAGCGCCTCGACGCAATGGCCGTGCAGGAACGCCTTCTCGACGGCGGGCTCAATGAGGACCACGCCGGGACCGGGGTCCAACCCGCTGCGGTCGGCTCGGGGTTTCGCCGCCCGCGAGGCGAGTTTGGCGATCATTTTGGAGCGGCCGATGCCCACGGCACAGCCCAGCGAGAGATCAGACCGTACGCGGTCCCGCAGGGCGTGGGCGATGGCCGCAGGGGGTCCCAGCAGCCGGACTGCGCCGGCCACGTCGAGGAACGCCTCGTCGAGACCGATCGGCTCGACCATCGGGGTGATGTCGGCCAGTATCCTGTGCAGCTGCCCGCTGATCTCGGCGTAGCGGCTGTGCCGCCCCGGGAGGAAGACGGCCTCGGGGCACAGCTGGCGCGCCCGCATTGACGGCATGGCCGAATGCACGCCGAAGGCCCGGGCCTCGTAGGTGCACGACGCCACCACGCCACGCGCCCCGCTGCCGCCCACTATCACGGGCAGGCCCGCCAGCGACGGGTCGTCGAGGACCTCGACGGAGGCGAAGAAGGCGTCCATGTCCACGTGCAAGACGGTCGGGAGGCGCACGGCGGTGGAGGTGGCGGTCAGCTCACCCACGGAGGGTCAACCGGCGAAAACCTTCGGCGAACCCTGCGCCAGCGCGCCGGCCCTCCTCCTCGGCCCGAAGCCGGACGGCCTCACCGGCCCACCCGCCGGGCTCGGCGAATTGCGTGCGGTGACACTCCACGGCAGCGGCTTTGCAGGCAATGGTGTCCGTCACGTCGACCCATTCGTCAGGTTCGAGCGTCCCCGACAAGAGCACGGTCGACACCTGGTGCGCCGGACCAGCCGAGGGGAAGTACAGCGGGAGCGCGGCAGCGGGCGCCACCGCATCGAGCAGGGCGGCACCGGCGATGCGATGGTCCCGATGATTGAAGTACTCGCGGCCGAAGAACATAGCCGTCGGGTCGTGGCCGCACACCACGTCTGGGCGCAACCGCCGCACCGCTTCGACGAGCGCGTAGCGGAGCGCCTCGGAGTCGAGCAGCTCCCCGTCGGGATAGCCGAGGTTGGTGACACTCTTGAGCCCGATGAGCGCCGACGACTCCGCCAACTCGGCGGCCCGGACGGCGACCAACTCCTCGGGCTCGGCCGCGGGATCGAAGGTCCCTTTCCCTCCGTCGGTACACACGACGAGGTGCACCGCCGTTCCCGCCCTGGCCCAGCGGGCCAGTGTTCCGCCGCAGGCCACGTCGGCGTCGTCCGGGTGGGCGTACACCGCGAGGGCCACCTCGGGGATGCCGTCCATCACCGCCGTTTGGGCTCCGTCGTCTTGGTGAGAAGGCCGACCTCGCGTTGGAAGTCACCGGCCTCTTCGAATCCTTTGTAGACACTGGCGAAGCGGAGATAGGCCACATCGTCGAGCGCCTGCAGGCGCTCGAGCACGGCCACGCCCACCTCCTGGCTGCTCGGCTCCGCCGAGGCACCGCGGAGGGAGTCCTCGACCGACTGGGCGAGCTCTTCCATTTCGGCGTCGCTCACAGGGCGGTTCTTGCATGCCGCCCGCACACCGGCCACGACCTTGGCCCGGTCGAAGGGCTCCCGCAATCCCGTCCTTTTCACCACCCAGAGCGGCACTTCTTCCACCCGCTCGAACGTGGTGAACCGGCGCCCGCAGCCAAGACACTCCCGGCGACGTCGGATGGCACCCCCTTCCTCGGCCAGACGCGAGTCGACGACCCGATCATCATCGACGGCGCACCATGGACATCGCACACCGCCGACCATAGTCAGGGAATGAGGAGATGCTCCCCCGGCACGAGCACGTCGGAGCCCGCTTCCGCGGTCAGCGCGTGCTCCAGCCCGGCGACGTTTCCACCGCCGACCCGCGCCGCGATGGAGGCCACCGTGTCGCCGGCGTGGATGACATATACCTGCCCCGCGGCCGGTGCGGCATTAGCCAGCGTCGATCCTCCGAGGGAGCGGATCGGCAGCGCCAGCAGAACGAGCAGCCCGAGCACCACCGCGGCCGCCGCCACGCGCCGGTGTTGCACCCGCCGCGAGGGAGCGCGTTGTGGGCGCACCGGGGGAACCACGGTCAACCGGGGATAGAACTCCTCGTACTCCAGCTCGAACGCGACCGACATCGCTTGTCCTCCTTCGAACACCTGTTCGCTTCTCCGACATTGCAGCACGAACAGGTGTTCGGTGTCAACCGATTTCTCGAACGCCTGTTCGCTGCCCATGCCGTGCACCCTAAGGGGAGGGTGTGACACACAGAGAGGGGCCCCCAGGGCCCGGCGCCCTGACCCTGGGCACCTTCGGGCGGATATCGGACAGAAGACCCTTCTCGCTTTGAGTCGATGCGGCCGCCCAATCCGACAGCCCCTTGTCCTGGCACGCCACAGCGCTCAGGTGCCGACGGTGCAGGCGAACTGCCGGCTGCTTCGAGGAGACCAGTGCAACCGGCTGGGCGATCCAGCCGCCCAGCGCCGGCCTCTCCACTCGCGCGTAAGGCCCGCACTGGTCCCGTGTACACAAACGAAAATGTCATTACTGGGCGTCGCGGCCGATGGCTGCGGCCGTGCGTGGGGATCAAATACAAGCGACTGACGATACTGATGGCCGGCATTGCCTGGGGATGATGCCGGAATCGGCCAGATAGCATCCGCTGGTGCTGACGATCTGGTACCTCGCCAACGATGCTGTGACTGAATGGGTGGTGGCATCCATGAACAGCCTCCGCGCAGTCGAGCCGGATGTGGCAGTGAAGGTCATCCCCTATGACGATCGGATAGAGCAGCTGTGCCACTTGTTGCCGCGGTGGAATGCCGACATCGTTGATTGGCCCTTGAGCGACTACGACGCTCTCGGGGAAACGGTTGGCGCGAGGCCGAGCGCAAGAGGAATGTTCCGGAAGTTGGCCCTGCTTGGCCTTTCGGACGGCCCGAATCTTTATATCGACTCCGACACGGTGATCCTGCGGCAGCTTCTGCCCTTTGCTGACGCGTGGAGTGAATCGGGGGCAGATCTGGCTGTAGCTGACGCTGACGTCCCGCAGGCGTTCCATCCGGGGCCACTGGCTCAGAGGACGCTGGGTTTCAATGCTGGGTTCTTCATCGCACGCGCTGGTCTGACCGATCTGTCCAACCTTCAAACTTTGGCGACCGACGCACTGCGAGTGGTGGACCAGTTCGTGATCGAAAACGTGGACCAACCGTTCTTCAACTTCGTTTGCGACGAGGCAGGATGGGATGTTCGGACGATCACTCAACTTGTCCCAGGGACGCCGTATTGCACATGGTCGGAGCGGGCGATTGATCCGGTCCAGCCTTGGATCCATTGGGCAGGCCGTTCCCTTGCCTATGACATGTCGCATCGCGAGTTGTGGGTGCGCTGGCGCTTGGAGGGGGCCGCTCCCGCCGAGAAAGCCAGGTTCCGTCTGGGCGAGACTCGAACCGCGCTGAAAAGGACGGTGCGGCACCTGGCTACCCGGCGCTCAGCGTGAGGAAGCCATTCTTGGTCCACACCCGGCTGGTGACGAGGGGATCGGATGTGGAAGTCGGCCGCGACGACGAACAGATGTTTGCTTCGCGCCCTCCGGCCCGCTATCTTGGTCGGGACGAACGAGTGTTCGCCCCGCTGCGGATGTATCGGGGGGGAATGGGCGGCCCGCACGCGGCGTGGGCGGAGCGGGATGAGAAGGAGCAGCCATGGCGGAGGTCCTGAGCGGGAAGCGGCAGCAGATCCTCACCTTCATCGCGGACAGCCAGCGGGACCGGGGTTACCCCCCTTCGGTGCGCGAGATCGGGGTGGCCGTCGGCCTGGCGTCGTCCGCCACCGTCCACACCCATCTGGCCGTGCTCCAGCGTGAGGGCTACCTCTCCCGGGACCCGAGCAAGCCACGAGCCATCCAGGTGCACTACGACCCCGCATCCACCCAGAGCATGGCCACCTCCGCCGTGCGCAACGTGCCCCTCGTCGGCGACGTCGCCGCCGGGACGGGCGTCCTGGCCCAGGAGAACGTCGAAGAGCTCCTCCCGATGCCCGAGCAGTTCACCGGGACCGGGCCCGCCTTCATGCTGCGGGTGCGAGGGGATTCCATGATGGACGCCGGCATCTTCGACGGCGACTTCGTCGTCGTCCGCCAACAACCCGAGGCCGAGAACGGCGACATCGTCGTGGCCGGCATCCCCGGCGATGAGGCCACGGTGAAGACGTTCGGTCGCCGTGACGGGCACATCGTCCTATCGCCGGCAAACCCGGCCTATTCGCCACTGGTCCTCGATGGTGACGACGTCACGATCTTCGGCAAGGTGGTCACCGTCGTCCGGCAAGTCTGAGCCCTATTTGAGCAATCGGGAAAGCCTGCGGTCGGCCAGGATCTTCCCTCCCGTCTGGCATGTCGGGCAGTAGGTCATCTCATAGGACTCGAACGAGACCCGGCGCAACTCGTCATCGCAGCCCGGGGTCGGACAGGGTTGGGCGACCTTCCCGTGCACGGCGAAACGCCCGCCCAACTTGGCCTCCGAAAGGCCGCCGGCCCGGGTGCGCTCGAGCGCGAGTGCGTCGTCGAGCACTTCCGTCGTCGCCGAGAGCAAGCGCTCGCGTTCGGCCGCGCTGAGCGAGCCCAACGACGCAAAGGGTGACAAGTGGGCGCGGTGCACGATGTCATCACCCCATCCCCGCCCGATGCCGGACACCACCCGCTGGTCGCGTAGGTCGGTGTGGAGGCGCCGGGAGCTCTGGCTGGTGCGAATCAGCTCGGCGAACTCCGGAGAGCCCGGTTCGGGCCCCAGCCCTTGGAGAGGCCCGTCGTCGCCCGGCGCCAGCACCCACCACGACGCCTTGCGCCGCGTCCCGTGCTCGCGGACCAGGACCGCCCGCTCGGGCTCCCCGTCACCGGAGGAGAAGACGAAACGGACCACCGCGCCGCGTGGGCGGGTGGTCTTGGCCGGGGCCTCCACATCGACGCGTCCGGCCTGGGAGAGGTGGAGAACGATGCGCCGCCCGCCGGCAAAGGTCCAGACCAGGTACTTGGCCCGGCGGCCTATCGACTCCAGCACCTGTCCACGGAGGTCCTCCGCGGAGGGCGTCACGGTCTTGAGCGCAGTGAAGCCGAGGAGGTCGGCCCGCTCCAGGACGCGGCCGGACGCGAAGGCGTCCAGCCTTTCGGCCAACGCCTGCATTTCGGGGAGTTCCGGCACCTTGTCACAATGTTCTCATGACCTACACCCACGGGCATCACGAATCGGTGCTGCGCAGCCATACCTGGCGCACGGCAGAGAACTCCTCGGCCTACCTGCTCCCCCACCTACGTCCGGGGATGTCCGTGCTCGACGTCGGCTGCGGTCCCGGGACGATCACCGCCGATCTGGCACGACAGGTGGACCCCGGTGAGGTCGTGGGCCTCGATGCGTCGGCGGAGGTCGTGGCCCAGGCCGCGGATCATGCTGCCCGCGCCGGAGTCCCCAATCTCCGCTTCGAGGTCGGAGACCTCTTCACCCTCGCCTACGGCGACGCCACGTTCGACGCCGTGCACGCCCACCAGGTTCTCCAGCACTTGTCCGACCCGGTGGCGGCCCTGGTCGAGCTGCGACGGGTCCTGCGCGATGGTGGCGTGCTGGCTGCCCGGGACAGCGACTACGGCGCGTTCACCTGGGCGCCGGCGGATCCGGTGCTCGAGCGCTGGCGGCAGGTCTACCTCGACGTCACGGCACGCAACGGTCACGACGCCCGGATCGGGCCTGCCCTGTTGGGACTGGCGCATGCGGCCGGCTTCGACGACGTCGAGGTCTCGAGCACCTGCTGGACCTTCGCCGACCCCGGCGCCCGCCAGTGGTGGGGCGGCCTGTGGGCCGATCGGGTCCGCTTCTCCCGCTTCGCCGAGCAGGCCGTGGCCTATGGCGTGAGCGACGCCGACGAGCTGGAGCAGATCGCCAAAGCCTTCCTCGCCTGGGCCGCGTCAGCCGACGGGGTTTTCATCGTGCCGCACGTCGAGATCCTGGCCCGCCGCTGACCAGCACCCGGGACACAATGGAGCAATGGAGCAATGGGACGAGCGGTCGATCAGTTGACCCAGAGCTTGTCGGTGTAGATGTCGGTGCCCGGGATGGTCGGGATGAAGGGCAGCGCCGCCACGACGACACCCTTGCCCGACTCCTCGAGCAGGCGACGGTGCTCGGCGATGACGGGTTCCCACGCGACCTCGGGGGGCGTGCTGAGGAACCACAACAGGAGCGTCCGGCGGTCGCTGGCCGCTTCCCGCGGCACGTCGCCGGGCGCGTCGACCTCCAGGGCGATCGGGGTGAAGGCGGCCACCAGGTCGCCGTCGCTCCCGGGGAGCAGGCCGGGCAGGTGCTCGGCGCGCAGCCACTCCCACAGCCCTTCGTTCGAGACGTCCTCGGCGCGGTCGATGAACACGGAGACGAGGCCCCGGTAGGGGTGGTCCAGCGCCAGCTCTATCGGCACGCCGTCGGGATCGCGCCGGTACTCCCAGCAGTAGTTGTAGAGGAGCGTGTGCACGTGGTCGCGCTCTTCGAACATACGGCCGGCCGCGTGCAGCGCGTTGACCTGACGGAGGGCCCAACGGTTCCACACCGTGTGATAGCCGTCGAGCACCCAGTACAACGACACGTACGAGCCGCGCGTCGGCGCGCCGGTGATGGCGGAGGGATCGGGGTCACGCAGGTTCTTGAGCTTGGCCGTGGCCACGAAGCGACGCCCGGCGAAGTTGTAGGGGCCAACCATGCAGCCGGCATAGAAGTGGTCCCGCTCGTACCACCGGTTGTAGGCCACCTCGTGACCGCGATGTGGCTCGACCACGGTGAACAACATGGAGCCGAGCTTGACCGGCTCGGCCTCGGCCCAGACCTCAATGGGGCGGCGCTCTTTGGGTGCGGCATCCTCAGGCATCGGACGGGAACCTAACAGACGGCGTCAAACGGTCCCCTGCGCCACCATCGGTCGGGCGGGAACGAGGGCACCCCCGGCCGGCTCGACGGTGATGGCGAGGACCGAAGGGTGCGGCGTCCCGGCCAGAGTGAAGGTTGCCTCGTGCGGCGACTGCCCGAGGATTCCGAGCGAGATCGTCTGCCCGCCCACCACGCCCCACAGCTGGTAGGTCTGCGTGGGCGAGAGGGTCGGCAGGGAGGACCGCACCAGGTAGCCCTGGCCGCCCCGAACCACCACGAACTCTGCCAACGTGTGGTGATCCGTGCCCTCCAGGTTCACCACCTTGTGGCCCGGAGTGTGGAGGGCGGCGGCGGCGGTGCCCGGCGCATTCGGGGCTTGATTGTCGGCGTTCGCCAGGTTGACGCCGAGGACGATGGCGGCAACGGCGGCGGCCGCGGCGAGGGAGGCCAGGGCGATCATGGGGCGCCGCCCCGGGCGCGCCCGGCGCGGCCGGTTCGTCGCGCCGCCTTCCTCCTCTTGGACCTCACGCCACAGCTGCGGCATGGGTGGAGGCTCTTCGTCATGACGGGCCGGCAGATGGCTGGCGATGCTCTCCCACAGCCCCTCGGGCAGTGGCTCGACCGAATTGCCCAGTGCGGCCGCCACCTCGCGGTGGGCGTCGAGCTCCGCCCGGCAGCGCGGGCATTCGGCCAGGTGCGCTTCGATCTGCGCGTACTCGACGCTGTCCACGGCGTCGAGGGCGAACACCGCCAGCATCTCGGTCACCTCCTCGTGGGTCATCATGCGTCGACCCCCTGCACGCCGCTCTCGAGCAGCGCGGCCCGCATGCGCCGCATGCCGTTGCGGATGCGGCTCTTCACGGTTCCCTCAGCCTGGTCGAGGAGCTCGGCCACCTCGACGTAGGTATGTCCTTCGAAATAGGCCAGCTCGATGGCGCGCCGCTCCTCCTCGGGAAGCTTGGCCAATGCTCTCGACACCTGGTCGGCCAGGGCCAGGTCCCAGACCTCGTGCTGCATGTCGTACGCGGCGCTGGCCGTGCGCCCCGCCTCACGGGCCTCGCGGAGGCGCCGGGAATTGAGCGATCTGATCGCATCCACGGCCCGCGCGTGCGACTGGGCCAGAAGGAACGAACGCAGCGACCCCCGGTCGGCGTCGAACCGCTCCGGCTGGTTCCACAGCCGCAGGAACACGTCCTGGGTGACGTCTTCAGCCTCGGTGGTGCTGTTGAGGACGCGGCGAGCCAGGCCGTAGACGGCTCCCCCGTGCCGGCGGTACGCCTCGGCCAGGGCCACTTCGCTGTAACGGGCAATGGCGGTGACCAGCTGGGCGTCACTTACCTCGCCGATCTTTTGCATGTATGTCCTATTCGGGCCCGCCCCCGCAGGCAGATGTTCGTTTTCCGACCCATCCGGGCGTGGCCTGTGATCCGAATAGTAGGTGCTATGAGAACGACGATCGATTCCTACAGGGCCAGAGCGGGTCGTCTGAACCTCGATGGCATCAATTTCGACGACTTCAAGGACCGGCCCCTGCCCGCCGGCGCGCTGCGCAGCCTGCGCTACATGCACGACGTGGAGCACCACACCGTGTGCTACCTGCGTGACCTCCTCCTGACGCCGGCGCACCAGGATCCCGAGATCACGTCGTTCCTCTCGTGCTGGGTCTTCGAGGAGATGTGGCACGGCGAAGCGATCGGCCAGGTCCTCGAGGCCCACGGCGAGGAGGCGGGTGCCCCGCGCATTGCCGCGCTGCGCGAGCGCCACCGCCGGCGCGAGGCCCTCACCACGCTCAGCACCATCGGCTCCGCCGCCTTCGCCGGCCGCGCCTTCATCGCCTTGCACATGACCTGGGGCGCGATCAACGAGTGGACGACCCAGGCCGGCTACAGCCGGCTGTCGGAGACGACGAGCCACCCCACATTGCGCGAGCTCCTCCGGCGCATCATGAAGCAAGAGGGTGGGCACATCGACTTCTACGCCTCCGCCGCGGCGCGCCGGCTGGCGGAAAGCCCCCGGGCCCAGAAGATGACCCGGGCCGCGCTCAAGTACTTCTGGCGGCCGGTCGGATCCGGCGTGATGCCCAAACGTGAAGTCGACTTCTTGGTGCGCTACCTCTTCGACGGTCCCGACGGGAGCGCGGTGGCGGCCCGCATCGACCGCCGGATCGATCGTCTCCCCGGGCAGAGCGACCTCCACCTCCTCGAGACCGCCGTGGCGAACCTCTCGCGGCGCGCCGTCGCCGCGTAGCGCGCGGAGCAGAGCGCCGGGCGGCGCCGCGTCAGGCGAGCAGCGCGGCGAGCACCGCGTGGGCGCGTTCGAGCTGTGCCCGCGTCACGCGCTCATCGGGGTGGTGCGCCAAGAGCGGCTCCCCCGGACCGAAGTTGGCCGCCGGCACGCCGTGCTCCCAGAACGACGCCACGTCCGTCCAGCCCACTTTGGCCGTGGGCGCCGCGCCGGTCCGCGCCACCAGGGCGGCCAGGAGGGGGTGCCCCAACGACGGCGGCGCGCCGTCGGCCCCGTCGATCAGCACCCAGCCGTCGCCCTCGTCCTCGCTGAACGTGCCGGCCAGCAACCCGCGCAGGTAGGCCTCGGCGTCGGCCAGAGTGCGATCGGGGGCGTAGCGGAAGTTGACCGTGACGCTGGCGCTGTCGGGGACGACGTTGCCCGCCACGCCCCCTTCCACCGCCACGGCCTGGAGCTGCTCGGCGTACGCGCACCCGTCGAGCACGACGGCGCGGCTCTCCCACCCGGCCACCTTGTCGAGCAGTGGAGCGAGACGATGGATGGCGTTGCGACCGGTGAACGGGCGCGCCGTGTGGGCGCGTACGCCCGACAGGGTGATGCGGGCCGCCATGGTGCCCTGGCAACCCGCCTCGACCAGCGCCGCCGTGGGCTCGCCGAGGATGGCGGCATCACCGGCCAACAGCTCAGGTCGTTCCTCCCAGAGCTGCAACAGCCCGCTGTCGGCCCGGCCGACCTCTTCGGTGGCGTAGAAGCACCAGGTGAGATCCATCGACGGCGCGTCGGTGGTCGTGGCCAGCTCGAGCATCACCGCCAAGCCACCCTTCATGTCCGAGGCGCCCAGACCCCACAGCACGTCCCCGTCCACCTTGGGCTCCGCGTTGTGGTTGGGGGGGACGGTGTCGAGGTGGCCCGCCAGGACCAGACGCTGGGGGCGGCCCAGGGCGGTGCGGGCCACCACGTTGTCGCCGATGCGTTCGACGCGCAGCCAGGCGCAGGGTCGCAGCCGCTCCTCCACGAAGTCAGCGATCTCCTCCTCGGCGTGGCTCAGCGACGGGATCGCCATCAGGGCGGCGGTGGCAGCCAGGAGATCGTTCACGCCGGCAACCCCGCGACGGCGGACGTCGTCGTGGCCGACGCGGGCGCGCCCACCGGCTCAGGCGCTGGCGCCGTGCTGGCGCAAGATCTCGTTGAGCTGCGCCTTGTCGTGGCGCTCGCCCTCGGTCAGCCGCTTGATCACCAGCACGCAGGGGATGAAGAACTCCCCGCCGGGGTACTCGCGGCGCCGGCTGGCCCGGATGGCGACGCACCAGGGAGGGACGACACCTCGGCTGATCTCCTCCCCCGACTCGGCGTCGATGACGGGGATGGACGGGTCGAGGAAGCTCCCGGCGCTCAGCACTGCTCCCCGCCCCACCCGCGCCCCTCCGGTCACCATGCAGCGGCTGCCGATGAAGGCGTCGTCCTCCACCACGACCGGGACGGCGTTGGGCGGCTCGAGCACGCCCCCGATGCCCACGCCACCCGACAAGTGGACGCGGGCCCCGATCTGGGCACACGATGCCACCGTGGCCCAGGTGTCCACCATCGAGTTCTCCCCCACCCAGGCGCCGATGTTGACGTAGGACGGCATGAGGACGACGCCGCGGGAGAGGAACGACCCCCAGCGCGCCGAGGCTCCGGGCACCACGCGCACCCCGGCCGCGGCGAAATCGTGCTTGAGCGGCAGCTTGTCGGCGTACTCGAAAGGACCGTGCTCGATCGTCTCCATGCCGCGCAGCGAGAACAACATGAGGATGGACTTCTTCAGCCACTCGTGCACGACCACCTGGTCGGTGGCCGCATCGACCTCGGCCACGCGCGCCTGGCCGCTGTCGAGGAGCCCGATCGCCTCCTCCACGATCCGGGCGGCATCCACGTCGGCCGGCGAGAGCTCGGCGCGGTGCTCCCACAGCTCGTCGACACTCGATTGCAGATCAGCCATGGTGCACCCTACCGAGATCCGCCCAGGCGCTCGGCGACGAGCTCGAGTCGCTCCATGGGCTGTACCACCGCCACCCGGACGAACCCGGCTCCCCCCTTCCCGTAGAGATCGCCGGGGCTGACGAGCAGCCCGGCCCGGCGGGCCAGGTCCTCGGCCATCGACCAGGCGTCGGCCCACTCCTCCGGCACCGGGACCCACAGATAGAAGCCGCCGTCGGGGAGCGCCACCGGGCAGCCGGCCCGCGTCAGGACACCGGCCAGGAAGGTCAAGCGCTCGAGGTAGCGCGCCCTTTGTCGGGCGACGTGCTCGTCGTCGGCCAGGGCGACGGCGCCCGCCGCCTGGGCCGGCCCGGGCACCATCAGCCCGGCGTGTTGGCGAACGCCGCGCAGGAATTCGACCAGGGCGGGATCGCCGGCGAAGAAGCCCACCCGGACTCCGGCCAGGTTCGAGCGCTTGGAGAGCGAGTGGACGGCGACGACCCCCTCGACACCGCTCTGGAGGATCGAACGGGGGGGACCGGCCCAGGTGAACTCGGCGTAGCACTCGTCCGAGAAGACGGGGATCCCCCGGTCCCGGCCCCACGCCGCCTCGGCGCCCATGTCGCCCAGTCCGCCGGTGGGGTTGGCCGGCGAGTTCGACCACAGGACGAGGGCGCGCGCGGCGTCCGACTCGTCGATGGCGCCCACGTCGAGCCCCCCCAGCCGGCCCGGGAGCGGCGGCACGGCGACGGCGCGGCACCCAGCCAACGCCGCGCCCATGGCATAGGTCGGGTAGGACACCGCCGGGTAGAGCACCGTGTCGCGCGCAGGAGCGCGCAAGCGCAGAAAGTGGGGCACCGAGGCCACGAACTCCTTGGTGCCCACGCAGGCGGCCACCGACTCCGCCGGGACCGGCCCCACTCCGAAGCGGCGCTCCAACCAGTCCACGGCCGCGCCGCGCAAGGCGGGGCTCCCGGCTGAGGCCGGGTAGCCGCGCTCGCTCCCCGAGGAGGACAGCGCAGCCACGACGGAGTCCGGCGGCGGATCGCAGGGAGTGCCGACGGAGCAGTCGACCACGCCGCCGGGGAGGCCGTCGGCCAGT
>Ga0182018_10002391_pt1 | contig 18938 bp, 20 predicted proteins | sample 812P2MmetaG_FD_120490 | JGI IMG/M metagenome (GOLD analysis project Ga0182018, IMG submission 120490) | Permafrost microbial communities from Stordalen Mire, Sweden - 812P2M metaG | ecosystem: Environmental > Terrestrial > Soil > Wetlands > Permafrost | place: Sweden: Stordalen | collected... | reverse complement strand
TGTTTCAGTTCCGTTGTAAGCAGATCAAACTTGCGCGCCGACAGACGATCCAGCAGGCCGGCATAGGTCTGATCCGCCAAGCCGTACTCGCCAGCCGCCGTGAGCTGGCCTGTGTCGCAGTCACGATTTTCCAGTTGGACGGGACCGTTCCGCAACTCATCGAGAACTTTCTGGTACTTGTCGGTGGTGGTGTCCAAACTCTTTACAAAGAGGTTCTCGGTTTCGGTAGTGGGCACTTTGAAATCAATCGCCTTGAAGGGACCCACCTTGGGGATCAGGCGAAATAAAAAGGCCATGATCCTGGCGCCGGGGCCGGGCTTTTTATAGTCCTTTCCCCACTCCTTCTCGAAATCGGAGCGTGAAAGTTTGTAGAGAAACCTCTGCTTCGAGAAATTTGGCGTCTCGCGAACGATGTCTGCCCGCTTGCTCAAGAGCGCGACTCGCGTCATCTCTGGAATTATCCTGCTCACCGATCGCCGGTAAGTGCCGAAGGCCAGATCTTCATTGAAGAAGAGATCCTTCAACTCGATCCCGTATGTTTGCTGGAATGCGCGCTCCAGAAGCGGCTTTGCAACCGTGAAGCCGATGAAATCGTGGTAAGCGTCGGGTGCATAGCGGTGCCTCGCCACTTGTGCAACGTCGAAACCGAACTCCACCCGTAAATGGGCCTTGGGGTTTTCGCCATAGGTTACCCGCTCTCCGTATCTCGCGCTCAGTTTGGGATAGTCTTCCGCCACCGAGCGATTGATCGCGGGGTGCCCGGCATTATCAGAAATGTAATGAGACAGAGCCCCCAAAGCGAATGCGTATTCGGCTACGTCGGTGGCATCACGGAGCAGCGTCATCACGAAATCGCCGCTACGAACATAATGAACCAGGTTGCTGAAGTCCTTATTGCCAAAGGGATAGTAACCCATGTCCTGAATCACACAGCCGCCATAGGCGTAGGCGTGCGCCTCCCGGAGTTGGTCCTCTGTCGTACCGGGAAAGCGTTGCAGGAGCAGCGGTTTTATGTGGTCCACCCAAAGTAGATCGACGATTTCTTCGTGGGTGAGAACGGAGTAACTGGTACACGGCAGGGAGACGCTCAACACCAGACAGAAAAGAGCCCCTGCGCGACGCGCTGGCTTGAACAAGGCGCAAGACACAGGCATCACCGCCCAGAGAAGCTTCCGTAGATTCAAAGAACGAGGAATCACATAGTGCTGATTTTTATATAGCGCTTCAAGTCTGGAAGCGCGGTGACAAACAAAACCCCCACCAGGAGCAACGTCGTGGCCGCTGCCACCGTTAAGATTGTTGATGCCGCTTTCATTGGGCCTCCTTCACGCTAACGGTAGCATAGTCTTCGGCGGTGCTTTGCGCCATGCCGTGATGGCTCTAGCAGGCGGGCGGTGATCCTGTAGAGTCAGGTCGACTTTACGATGCGCGACGTCGCTCGACTATCTCCGTATCGTCGTCGGGTCGTAGATCACCTACCTGCGACCGATCCTGCTCCGTAGGGTCCGGCATGGTCGGCAAGTGCTTCCCACTTTCGTAGGGCGGGTCGTTCTTTGATCGATCTGCCGCATCCGTGGGTGCCGGTTCGAAATTCTTTCCGGTTTCGTCTGACATGAATCACTCCTTATATTAAGTATTAAGGTTTTAATCATTGCGCACTTACCTCGACTGTCTACCGTTCGTGACTTAGTTGCAATACCGCCTCGTCGGGGTAGCTTACGGGAGAAGAGAATGTTGCGTGTCGGCCTCTCGGTTCGGTTTGACGATCACTGGATGGGAGGCGCCCGATGATTGCGTCTCATTGCTCAAGCTGATTGATTGGCTGGTCGCGGCGAGCAGCGAAATGGCGGCCTCCAGGCTGGTCACGACGACATCGGCCGCGCCGGATCCGAGTCGATCCTGCGCTTTGGCAACGCCGCCTTCGAAATTCCACAATCCCACGAATATCTTCAGGTCGGGCTGACGCTGGCGCAACCGCTTACACAGCGACCGGGCCTGCCCGACTGCAAAGGGAGGAAGCGCGGACACGATCGCGACTTGAGGGGTATGGGTCGCCAGTTCATTCAAAAGGTTCGCGCGGGGCGCAACTGGCAGGGTATTCACGTCACATCCCAACTTCGAAAGCAGTTGCGCCATCATCATGGCCACCAGTTCATCGGCTTCGTCGGACGCGGGAATACAAACGACCCGCAGGCACGACAATGCACTGCGGTACGCGTCGATTCTACTTAATCCCTCTTTGTCTTTGTTCAATTCATCGCCATTTGTGTTGCAATCGAATATGAGCGATTTTTCATCGAATGACCGCTCCCCTAGTTCGTCAATTAGATCGCGAGTGTTCTGGCTGACGAAACTGGTTGTTCCTGCCTCCAGCAAGTTCAGGTGCCGGTCTTGTTCCGCCAGGGTGAGTACTGGGACAAGAACGGAATCGTAGAAACTTCCAATGGGTTTTTCTTTCAGGTAGGTTTCCGCAATGTCTCTTGCCTCGTCTTGATCGAGCGCCAGAAGGCGCTGATAGAAGTGAGCTTCCAGGGGAAGAACCGGCTCGTCGCCAAGCATAACCTCAAGGAAATTCAATTGGGGCACATACCGGCCCATCAGGATCAGGCACACCGTGAGAGGGGTCGACAAAATCAAACCCACCGGGCCCCATAGCATCGCCCAGAATACCGCGGCCACGAGAATGGCGAGCGATGAAATCCCTGTGTGAGTACCGTATAGCCATGGCTCGATGACATTCGCAACGAGGAGTTCCAGGATCACAAAAAGAACGAAGACCAGAGCCGCCCGGTGCCAACCGGGGAACACCGCTAATGCCATGCCCACGGGGAACGCAGCGGCGATCGGTGTCCCGACGTAGGGAACGAACCGCAGTAGGCTAGCCACGACACCCCAGAGCAAAGCGTGAGGGATACCGATCCAGTACACTGCGCTTCCGAAAATCACTCCATAGGATGTATTCACGAGGAATTGCAACAGCAGGTATCGGCTTAAACGCCGTGAGCCATCGTCCAAGGCCTGGGTGACGACATTCAGCTGGCCCTGGCCTGCGAGCCGGATCACGCGGTTGCGCAGATCCTCGCGCTTGATCAACATGAACAGCGTAAAGACGACGACCATGGTCGACGTCTCTAACACGCCCGTGAGTGGCCCAATCATCGCCCGCAGGTATTGTGGCGTGTTCGAAGGAGGCTGCGCCATTTGCACCGGGATCGGGCGGCTGCCGGATTTGTTCGCGGTCTTTTTGTCCGCCGCGGACTCCGAGGCCGCCGATAATTCATTACTGAGGTCGGTGACTGTATTCGTTGCGTTCCTCAAGCGACTGCCGTCAGGAACCCGAAGCGATTGAATCTTGTCGTGAACGTTCGATTTGTAACTCGGAAACTGGTCAACGATGTCCATGAGTTGAGCCGTTACTATCCAGCCCAAAGATCCCACCAGGCTGAAGGCCAGGATTAGCACCGCCAGAACGGCCGGGACACGAGGGAGGCGGTGTTTCTCGAGCCAGGCTACAACTGGCGTGAGCAAGAAGGCCAGAACCACCGCCAATGCGAGGGGAATCAGAACTTCACGGCCAAAGTACAGACCAACGATCACCACCACGATCGCGATCAGCGTTAACAGTCTTGAGAAGGCTGTGGCATCATTTAAGGGAATCAAGAAACCTACCTGCTGTACTGCACAAGCCCGGTTTGGAGTTTCGGGGATTTAGATTGCGAGATCTTCCACAGTGACGCCAGCGCGTTGGCTGCGTCGCTCAAAGCGCGCTTCTGAAGGCTGACCGGGTCAATGTGCAGCGGCACAAAACTGCGGCGTACCTGAACCGAACCGGCGCTTTCGGAAAGTATGGCAAGCGACTGATCAAAGACCTTCTTCAAATGATTTGCTGATCCAGCTTTATCGTTCGGTGTGACTGGGTTCGTCATCATGATGCCCGCCTTTCAATCGCATAGTAGTAACAAGCGATATCTGTCGCAATACAGTCGATCATTGATCGAAGACGCTGTTCGACCGGTGGCGAGCTGGGAAACTTATGGAAAGGGTCTTTGTGGAATGGCAATGATTCAATAAAGACCAGACGGATCCGAAAACGCGGCGAGGGGTGACCTGCGCCATTTGCCAGGTCACCCCTCGATCCTCCGCCGTGGTAAATGTACCAGCAGCTAGGCTGCCGACTTGGTTTTGCGACCGGACGCCTTGGTGTCGCTGACTGTTCGCTTTCCGGATTGACTTTCTCCGGTCGGGACTTCGAGGTTGAGCTCCTCTGCTATGCCGTTCAGCTTCTTATCAGCTTCCTTCTCTTCTTCCAGGGTTTGCGAAAGAAGACTCGCGGCATTCTTGTCTCCCAGCCTCGTTGCGTAGGCTCGAACACAACCGTAGCCGGCAATTTCGTAATGTTCGACACGCTGCGCGGCGGCGATGAGAGCGGCATCCTTGATGCTATCTTCCATATCTTCGCCGATGACTTCGCCGCCTTCTTCGACTAGCCCTTCCATGGCTTTACATTTTTTTCCCTGAACCTTTTCGCCCATCTGTTGGAAAATGGTCTGAATACGTTCGGCATGTTGCTTAGTCTGTCCGAGATGGTCCTCAAAAGCAGCTGTCAATTCTTCGGACGAAGCCGCCTTTGCCATCTTTGGCAGGGCTTTGATCAGTTGTTGTTCAGCGTTTAGCAGGTCTCTGAGTTGTTCGAGGTACAAATCGCGCAGTGATTCAATTTTCATGGTGAGCCTCCGGGAATTTGATAGTGCAATTTGATGGTGCAACGTTCGTTAAGTTCGATTTGAGCGAAGTTCGGTTTGATCTTTCGGTTTGATCCAAGGATGCCTGTCCTCTCGGTGGCCTCGATTGCCTTTGTCTTTTTGGAAGCCAGGAAAGGCGAGGAGCAGGAGCCAGCTTCTAGACCGACCCCTGCTCGAATGGTGGGCACAAGTGAGGACTACATTTCATAGGCTGAAGATATCCGGCTCAGGGAAAATGAGAAATCCCGGCGGCAGTGTAATTTTTCTGAGGATACCTTGTAGGGGCAGGTACGGTCTGCGATGGAGGGATCATCCCCTGCAACTCTGACCTTTCAAATGTTCTGATTGTCGTTTGGCTAAGCCCACGACGAATCTAGTTTCTGGCGAAACACACAATCGCTTGACATCCCTTTACAAGCAGCCGCAAGTGAAAAGCGTGCCCAGTTTCCCTGCGACAAATGCTTGATTCAGTTAGCCCTCGGGCACTTACGGCATAGCTTCCGGCGATCTAGGGTGTTGAGGGGATGGAGTCGGAAAACCCTTGCAGCTATCGTTGAAAATAATGCAAGTAATTTTGGTGCTCACATCGGGCACGGAAATAGAAGAGGTTTGACATGAACTTACGAATCGCCTCCGCAAGCAAATACGTCCTCGCGCTCGCTACCTTGGCTCTGATCTTCGCCAGCTTAAGCTGGGCCGCCGACGATAAAGACGAATCCGATATCAACAAGCGTATCGATACCTCGGGTCACGTTCTGAATGAAATCATGGCAACTCCCGATAAAGCAATTCCCGACGGCATTATGCACGATGCAAAGTGTATCGCCGTAATACCGTCGATGGTCAAGATCGCGTTCGTGTTTGGAGGGAATCACGGCAAGGGAGTGGCAACGTGCCGGACGTCAGAGGGATGGAGCGCGCCGGCTCCGATTACTATCACCGGTGGCAGCTGGGGACTGCAGCTCGGAGGCCAGGCGACAGATCTGGTGCTGGTAGTTATGACTGATCAGGGGATGGAGCACCTGCTCTCCAGCCACTTCAAACTTGGAGCTGATATCTCTGCTGCGGCCGGTCCGGTTGGACGGGACGCCACCGCCGGTACCGATATTAAGATGAGGGCGGAAGTTTTAACCTATTCGCGCAGTCGCGGTCTGTTTGCCGGTATTGATTTGTCCGGAGCGGCCATTTCGCAGGACAAAGATGAAACACGGATCCTCTTCGGCGGCCAGATGGTTCCGTTCCAGGACATTCTTAGCGGAAAGGTTCCGCCGCCAGCCGGAAGCGAGTCGTTCCTCGCGGCGGTGACGAGATATTCCGTTCAGGCTAAAGACCAGGCTGCAAATACCAATTAGGTCTGTAGGAATTGATAGCTCCACAATAATGGCCACGCCGCAGTACGGCTTGGCCATTATTCATTGCCGTATATTTCTGGACTCTTACTCGCAACATCTTTTGAAGATTTCCGAAACCCCTCCGGCGCTCTGTACATAACCAAATGCGCGGAGCTACAGGCTGGAACCGATGTTGAAGCCTCAGGTGCATCTGTAGGTTGATAAAGTGCCAGGGCGGGAGTTTCGGCTGGCACGTTAACGGGCTTGGGGCGCATGGAGCTTCACCTGACCCGGATGGAATGGAGTCGGCATCGGCCTGCGCGCGGTCCGGTGACCTCTATAAAAACGGAGCGAACAACATGTATACCATTCTGCTGATCATCCTGGTTCTGTTGCTCATTGGTGCGTTACCAACATGGCCATACAGCAACGGCTGGGGGTATTACCCGAGCGGTGGGCTGGGCTTGGTGCTTGTCATCGTACTTGTATTGGTTTTGATGGGCCGGGTATAGCGGCTCGGTAATGGCGCGAACCCGGTTGACAGACACGAACCGTCAGGTGCGTTGCGAAATCTCACGCTTCGCTGAGGACGTCGGCGGGCGGCTTTGGAGTAGATAGCCTCTGATCGCACTCCTCAAACGCCCGGAGAATTTGGTTGACGAGAGAGATTACTCGTTCGGAGTCGGGTTCCTCAGATGCCTCAGCGCAGAGTTCGCGCCAGTGTTTTCCACTGCTTGAACCCATCTTGTTCTTCAAATCCGGCATGGACGGTTCTTGTGTGGATGGTTTCATGCCACAGCGCTAAGTCATTGATTGCTGCGGGAACGATTCCAAGTGGCTGTGTAATTTAGAGGTTCCTTTGAGGAATTATGGGGATGTAAATATTTACAGCGGGCTGGTGGAGATGACTTGGTTTCGGTTGCTCGCAAAGTTGAACGCCAGCGCAAATTCATTCGCGATAGTCACAGGCCATGGGCTCCCCCAAAAAATCAGGCGTTTGATGTATTGCGCCGGCTTCGGCTCCCGCGTAGGTTGTTTGCATGGGGCGTTTATTTTCACGCGGAACGGGGGCAGAGAATCGAGTGACTCGTATTCTCGTGGTGGATGACAATCCCACCGTGCGACGTTATCTCCGCAGCGTGCTGGAGCAGCAGCGCGGGTGGCGAGTCTGTGACGAAGCCCGCGACGGACAAGAGGCGGTCGACAGATTTCGGCAAGTGCGGCCTGACGTGATTGTGCTGGATTTTCAAATGCCCTATATGAATGGTCTCGATGCCGCTCGCATCATTTCTCAACTCTCGCCGGAAACGCCGATTCTCATGGTCACGCTCTACCTTACTAAGCAGCTGTCTGAAGAGGCCCAGAAGGTTGGAGTGCGAGGAACCTGCGCAAAAACGGATCTTAGCGGCGTGGTGGATGCGGTCGGAGCGCTGTTGCGGGAAGAAACCTACTTCGCCGCATGAATCGTCAGTCGGCAGCCGAGGCGCCTGTCTTCTCCACTGTTTTCGAGAGCGGGATGATGGCAGAAACGATGATCCCGGGCGCGCCTGGTTGGAGGCTCAGCCAGCCGCCAAGATCGCGTATGCGTTCCCGCATTCCCGCCAGCCCCACGCCGGGATTCGCTCCTTTCGCTCGAAAGATTCTCAACACTTCCGGAGCGATCCCTTTTCCATAGTCTCTGACCTTAAGAATCACCCGATCCGGCAACAGCTCCAATGTGACCTCAGCCTTCACACTGCCGGAGTGGCGGTGGATATTTGTCAGACTCTCCTGCAGAACGCGGAAAAGCCCGAGTGCCACTGGCTTGGGCAGGCGACTTACGTCCTGGGGCAAATTGACTTTGACTTCAATGCCGCTGCGCTGCGCGAATCCTTCCACATACCATCGCGCCGCGGAAGAAAGCCCGGCTTCATCCAAAAGAGGCGGGTGCAGCAAGTGTGAGATCGTTCTGGTTTCGGCGATCGCCTGATCGAGAAGTTGAACCGCTTCCGCCAGCGAACTGTCATTGCGCTGGGCAGCGAAGATCTCTACATTCATTTTCGCGCCCGCCAGGTATTGGCCCAGACTATCGTGGAGCTCGCGGGAGAATTTTCGCCGCTCCGCATCCTGCAACTGCAGAAGCCGGGCAGTGAGGCGGCGGAGTGATTCCTCGCTGTCCCGAACCGTCTGTTCCGCTTGCTCACGCGCCGTGAGTTCCGCGGACAACAAGCGATAGTTGACGGCGAAGAGCTCAAGAGCCAGGATGAATGCGACCGTCAGGGTAACGACCGTCAAAATAAAGAGGCGATGCGAGGTTTGTTTCCGGGTGTCCAGCAGATGTTGTTCTGCTTCGCGCATTTGCTGCGTAATGGACGTGAGCTCGGAGGAAACCGGTATGGTCTGGCGTGCTAAATCGGCTTGTCCATGCTCGTCTCGAGGCGCTTCCTGTTTCAATCGAACTGATTCCTGGAGCAGGGCCACTCTACGAGCCATGGCCGCCTCCAGACGCGAGCAGAGTTCCTGCTGCGTTGGATTGTCCCTTGTCAGTACCCGAAGATGTTGGAGATTCCCCGGAATCTCGGAAATCGCGGCTTCAAAATCACTCAGGAAATCGTCAGTCGCCGAGGCTACATAGCCTGCCCTTGCGCGCCCGGCTCGCACCACCGCCGAATCAACGTCACCAAGGGCCTCCCGGACTTCATGGCTGTGCACCACCCATCTTTCACTTTCCACAAGACGCGTGGTCGCGAAGTAGGTCGCTAATCCACTCATGAATAGCAGCATCAAGGCTGATGCGAATGCCGCTTGAGCTTTCTTGCGTGAGGACATGGCCTAGGTTAACCACCCATGAAATTACCTTTACGCTTGGTCGCCGCCTCGGCTCGGCGTTTGCGCTGATTAAGCTCGGCCCTGAGCCGAAGCATCTTTTCCGGATCCCTTTCAATGGTCGCATGAAGGAGGAGTTCGTGCCACTGTTTTTCCAGTCTCGCGCTCAACACTTCCCTTCTGATCCGCGACGGCGTTAGCAGGTTGTGGCAATTCTTAGCTTTCAAAGGACTGGCTCTCAAAGCGGAGGAATGTTTCATTATGTCGCCTCATCCTGGCCCAAACCAGAAAGTGTGGACTGTGCGGATCTGCATTCCATGCCGGCCACCACTCGCAGTCCCCGCAATGCGTCATCGAGTGCCCGCGATTCCTCCCCGGAATTGGAATCATCCTGTCTGAGCTCTGCGATTCGCTGCTGGATTGCCTTTTCCGCATCGTCGATTCGCTGCCGCAAGTCTTCGGGACGAAGTTCCAGCATAGCCGCATGGTATAGCTCTCGCCAATCAACGTTCATGCTCATGTGCAACCAACTTTCCTCAGCCAGCCCCAGACTACATGCCCCACTAAAAATGGGTGGGAATACTTCATGCGCACCAATTAAGGAAGCTGGGTGGAACGCGTAAGGAAGCTGCTGGAAAGGCAGGATTCAGGCGTAACCCATTAGTGCACATAAAGTACGGATAAAGTACGTCAACCGTATTCTGCACACAATAAGAACACGCTTGACAATACGGAATGAGGATAATATAAGAGTTATCAAAAATTGTAAGAGAATCAAGAGAACGAGGTGCGTATGGCTAAAGAAACCGGCGGGAGAGCACAGAAGGCTCCTCCGAAATACGACCGCGTCATTCTGGCCGACATTCGGAGGACGCGGCGCGGGAAACATCATGATTTGCTGGGCAGTATTTTTCAGGATCTGGAATCCTTGCCCGAAGGCTCGGCAATCAAGATTCCGCTAACAGACGTCGATGGGATCACGATGGCCAACCTGCGATCCGCCGTTCATCGCGCCTCAACATCGAGAGGCTTGGGAATCGAAACTTTGTCAGATGAAGAGAACTTCTACATCTGGAAGACGCCAAATAAATAGATTGCGTCGCCGGTTTCGCCGATATTCGCTCAGCGACTACAGGATTCCCTGTATTTCGCCAAGCGAGGCTGAAGAATTAATCTATAACGGAGTGTATTTTCGCCGGTCGCAAGGTCATTGCAAGTGGCTTGCAACCAGGTGTTCCGGAGGCAATGGTAATGGGCATCGCCGTGGTTCCACCTCATGATGGTACGCCTCCCGAGCCGGGTGCGCGTTGGGACCATACCGCAAAGCACTCAGTACAGTTTTATGGCGAGGATTCTTCGCTGCTTGATGAATTAAGCCGCTTCGTTGGCACTGAGCTTGTGGCTGGTGGCGCGGCCATTGTCATTGCGACCCAGACGCACCGGGATGGCTTGGCGCAGCGATTGCAGTCCCGGGGGTTTGACACCGAGAGAGCTGTCGAACAGGGCCGTTACATCGCGTTGGATGCAGCCGAGACCTTGACCAAGTTCTTGCGGGAAGAATGGCCCGATGCTGACCTCTTTACCCAGGTTATCGGCGGCGTATTGGAGCAAGCTGCGGCATCTGGAGGAAAGAATTCCCGCATTGCCGCATTTGGGGAGATGGTCGCACTTCTGTGGGCGAAGGGAAACGCCGAGGCTGCGATCCGCCTTGAACAACTCTGGAATAACCTGGCCCGGACTTACCCCTTATTTTTGCGATGTGCCTACCCGATGAGTGGTTTTAGCCGCGAAGATCATGGTGACTCACTTTTGCAGATCTGCGCGGAACATTCCCACGTGATTCCGGTTGAGAGCTACATGGCGCTGCTCAGCGAAGAGGAACGCCTTCGTAGTGTTACTCACCTGCAGCAGAAAGCGCAGGCACTTGAGACCGAGATGGCGGAACGCCGGCGAGTTGAGGAAGAATTGCGCCGCACCAAGGCCGATCTGGAATCTCAAGTGGAGCAGCGTACATCTGCGCTGAGACAACTCTCGGCCCGATTGCTCAGTTTGCAGGACTCCGAGCGTCGCCGGATTGCGCGCGAACTGCACGACAGCCTGGGACAGTATCTGGTTGGGTTGAAGCTCAATGCGCATATGCTCCGCCAGGCACCCGAGCGCGAGGATTTGTGGTCCGAAGCGGACAAGCTGATGGAGCAGTGCATTTCTGAAGTTCGTACGCTTTCTTATCTGCTGCATCCGCCTACGATGGACGCGGCAGGCTTTACGTCGGCCGCTCGTTGGTACGTTGAGGGCTATGGCCAACGCAGCGGACTCAACGTCACTTTGGACGCGCCAGCCGATCTGGGCCGCTTGCCGGATGCGATTGAACTTGCGCTATTCCGCGTGCTTCAGGAAGCATTGACGAATGTGCATCGCCACTCTGGCGCATCTGCGACCGACGTCCTGGTTTGGCAAGACGCGGAGCACGTAGTGCTTGAAGTAAAGGATAACGGACATGGAATCCCGGCAGAATTGCTGAGTCATTTTCATTCGACCGGCGCCGGCACGGGCGTAGGGATCGCGGGCATCCGCGAGCGGGTACGGGAGCTCGGGGGGAAATTGACCCTCGAGTCGAACAGTAGTGGTACGTTGGTGCGGGTCGCGATACCGCTCATTTAAAGTGGTCCACAAATATGGTCCGGGCAGGCGATGTTAGAGTGCAAGGTGCTGGTCACTATTGTTCAACAGAGCGAACTGTCGACATTAAGCCCTCCCCCAGAGCTGGAAAAATGGTTTGACAGTTCGCATTTTGGTGGTGGATCACCATTGTTTTGAGGCGTTAAGGACTTTAGTTGGTTGGGAACGGGCCGGTTCGATTAAAAGAAAACGAGTTTGTTGCTGACAACGATAGCTTTTCACTTGAGTGAAAGCGTAGGCTGTTCGTGTCCCTCACGGAGGTGAGCAATGAAGCTGCGGATCCTGATAGCGGATGACCACGAAGTTGTGCGTCGCGGATTAAGTGCTCTTCTGCAATCGCACGAGGGTTGGGAAGTGTGTGGAGATGCCAAAGACGGTCGCGAAGCCGTCGAAAAGGCGAAGGAATTGAAACCCGACGTGGTGATTCTGGATGTCGGCATGCCCAACCTCAACGGATTGGCCGCGACCCGCCAGCTACTGCAACAGAATCCTCAGCAGAAGGTCATCGTTCTTACGATCACCGACTCCGATCAGGTGATACGGGAAGCTCTCGACGCCGGCGCGCGTGGCTTTGTTTTGAAATCGGATGCAGCTCGGGACCTGGTTTCGGCGGTGGAGGCGCTGCAGCATAACCGCATGTTCTTCACTCCCCGGGTGAACGATATGGTGCTGTCCGGTTTTCTCGACAGGGGCTACAATGGTTCAAAGGATGCACTTCCGCAGCTGCCAAAATTGACACCCCGGGAACGCGAAGTGATTCAGCTTCTGGCCGAGGGAAAAAGCTCGAAGGAAGTAGCCTGTCTTCTGAATCTGAGCACAAAAACAGCCGAGACCCATCGCAGCAATATCATGCGCAAACTCGACTTTCACTCGATACGGGATCTGGTCGTGTACGCGGTCAAGAACGATATCATCCAGGTGCAAATGCCCTCGGCTCTGAACACTTCTGCAACCGAAGGCTCGGCGGCGTAGCTTTTTCGATCTACCCTCAAAAGAAAAGGGAGCCGACAAGCGGCTCCTTTTTCGAGTGAGACTTGAGAACTTCTAGCTGGCGCGGCGTCTCTCGGTGCGATCCCCGTCTGCTTCAAGATCGCGATCAACCCCGGCAGCACCGGAGCTCGATTCAGTAGTCGAGGAAATATCCTGGGCGCCGGTCGCTTCCAGAATGAGCTTTGCTCGCTTCGTCAACTCGGAGCTGCCGGAATGGACCGAAAGCAGGATGCCTCCATTCTTAACCCGGCCTTCGAATCGCTTGGCCTCATATTCAGGGATTCCGAGTCCCACCAGTGCACCAGCAACCCCGCCCACCGTGCCTCCCACGCCAGCTCCAGCAAGAGCTGCCATGATCGGGCCGGCGGCTATGAACGGTCCCAAGCCGGGAATCGCCAATGCGCCGACACCAAGCAGCCATCCCAGCGCTCCGCCCAGAACCACTCCTGTTCCGGCCCCCGCCGTGGCTCCTTCGGGCGCCTTGGTTCCCTTCTCGTGGGCAAAATCTCTTGAGCCCGCACTCTCCGGGAAGAGCACAGAAATGTCCCGATTGCTGAAGCCGGCTGCCTTAAGACCATCGACTCCACTTTCCACGTTTGCGTAGCTCGGATAAATACCGAAAACTGCCGTGTTCCTTCCAGACATATGAGCTCCTTCTTTAGTTGGCGTTCGGATTAAAAGTTGTCAGCTCGATCTACTCGGTGGTCACCTCGTTGTCGCCGGCAATTTCTTCGGTTCGCCCCTCTGTTTCCTCACCATCCACCGTACGAGCGATTGACACGCCTGCCAATCCAGTTCAGACGGTAGATGGTTCGTCGAATTGCCTGTAGGGACAGGCCGAGTGACGAAAGTTTGCCGAAGAGGGATCGAGCGAGAGTAATGTGGCGCAGAGCGTTATTGCAGCGCCGCTGCGCGCGTCAAGGCCAGCGCAACGACCATCACAAAAGCTATGAGTACCGCCACGCCACTGGCAATCAGCACGATCTCGCTGAGCAAGTCAGGTTTCATCAAGTCATCTTTAGTCACTGTCTGTTCTCCTGCGCTGCCTTAGACGCAGGAAATCAGCTATACGTTGCGCGTACCAAAACGTACGAGATGCTGGCACTGTGAAGACTGTGAAGGAAGTGTCAAGAAAGATCGGACACTTCTCTTGGCGACCCCTCTGGCCGGATACAGTGATTACTGTAATTGCCAGGCGCTGCCGCTGGTGTAGAGTGAAAATCGATAGAGTAGCTGGCGTCAGCTCCCTAATCACCCTACTCGCTCTTCAGGGCCAGGTGCGCGCCACGTATCGGGGGGGGCGTTTGATTCGAAAACTCAAATCCGGGCAATACCGTCTCTACTCTCGCAAGAAAGATCCCAAGACTGGCCATCGACGAAATCTGGGTACGTTCGGCACAAGGAAAGCCGCGGAAGCCCATGAGCGAGCCGTTCAATATTTCAAGCGTCAGTAGATCTCAAGCAGCGAGATCTCAAGCAGCGTTATAGCGCGTCGGAACAACCTTCTTATTCCCGCCCAGATAGCAGAACGCCGGCCGCGATGAGGATGCCGCCTATGTTCTTAAGTTCCTATGGACATGGTTACTAACGGGTTCCGACTGGAGCCGATTTCGAATGACCCATCGAGTAGAATATGACTTTGGTTGTCCAACATTTTGCAGTATAGGGTCTTTCCTGTCGTTTCTTCTCGATGCCGACAAGCATGCACAATCTGATTCTGGTCACTGGTGGAGCGGGGTTCATTGGATCGAATTTCGTCCTGCGGTGGATGAGGAAGGAATCGTCGCCCGTCCTGAATCTCGACAAACTGACCTATGCCGGGAATCCGCGCAATCTTGAAACCGTCTCCGAGTACCCGTCGTACCGGTTTCAACAGGGCGATATCGTCGAACGCGACCTGATACGAGCCCTTCTGCAACGCGAGCGCCCGCGCGCTATTGTGCATTTTGCAGCCGAAAGCCACGTGGACCGGTCGATTCATGGTCCCGACGATTTCGTTCGCACCAACGTCAACGGCACTTTCAGTCTGCTGGAGGAAACGCGAGCCTACTGGTCGGCTTTGCCGGAAGCCGAGCGCGAAAGGTTTCGCTTTCTGCATGTTTCGACTGATGAAGTCTACGGCTCGCTCGGTCCGGACGATGCGGCTTTCAGCGAAACCACGCCCTATTCACCCAGCAGTCCGTACTCGGCCTCTAAAGCCGCTTCCGACCATCTGGTTCGGGCCTACCATCACACCTACGGACTGCCGACTGTGACCACGAACTGTTCTAATAATTATGGGCCCTATCAATTTCCAGAAAAGCTGATACCCCTGATCATCCTGAACGCGTGTGGCGGCAAACCTCTTCCGGTCTACGGAGACGGTCAAAACGTCCGCGACTGGTTGTATGTGGAGGACCACTGTGAAGCGATCGGCGCCGTTCTTTCGCAAGGAACCGTGGGCAGCACTTACAATATCGGTGGATGCAACGAAAAGAAGAATCTCGAAATCGTGAACACGGTCTGCGAATTACTCGATGAATTGCGCCCCAACGATCCAGTAGTCCCGCATCGCAACTTGATCACATTCGTGAAGGATCGTCCTGGCCATGATCGCCGTTATGCCATGGACACGCGTAAGATCGAACGCGAGCTGCATTGGCGTCCAAAGGAAACGTTTGAGACCGGAATCCGCAAAACGGTCAACTGGTACCTGCAGCACGAAGACTGGGTCCAGGACGTGACCAGCGGCAGCTATCGCCAATGGATTGCAAAACAATATTCGGTTTGAACGAATAGAAAATCCCTCATGACCGCTTCATCGCCATCAACCTATAAAGGCATCATTCTCGCCGGCGGTTCCGGCACCCGTCTTTATCCCATCACGCACGCCGTGTGCAAGAGCCTGCTGCCGGTCTATGACAAGCCGATGGTGTACTATCCGCTGTCCATTCTCATGTTGGCGGGCATCCGCGACATTCTGGTTATTTCGACGCCTGATGACTTGCCCCGATTTCAGCACCTGCTGGGCGACGGCAGCAGCTACGGAATTCATATTCAATACGCGTCGCAACCCAAGCCCGAAGGCATCGCTCAGGCCTTTCTGATCGGGAAAGACTTCATTGGCAGCAGTGGCTGCGCTTTGGTGCTGGGCGACAACATTTTCTACGGTCACGATCTGGCGAGAGATTTGCGGGAGGCGACCGCGCGGGCAAGCGGGGCGCGCGTGTTCGCCTACGCGGTTCACGATCCCGAGCGTTATGGCGTGGTTGAATTCGACGCCAATGGCAAGGCGCTGAGCATCGAAGAGAAACCGAAGCAACCCAAGTCCCGCTATGCGGTAACTGGTCTGTATTTCTATGACAATCAGGTGATGGAAATAGCGACGAACCTGAAGCCGTCCGGCCGGGGAGAACTTGAAATCACCGACGTGAACCGCGAATACCTGCGCCGGGGTCAACTGGATGTATGCGTGATGGGGCGAGGCATGGCATGGCTGGACACCGGTACGCACGAAGCATTGATGGAAGCGGCGCTGTTTATCCAGACGCTCGAGAAACGCCAGGGCCTGATGGTAGCGTGCCCGGAAGAAATTGCGTATCGCTCCGGCTACATTACGGCGCAACAACTGGAAGCCATTGCGCAACCGATGCGAAAGAACGCCTACGGCGCGTATTTGCTGCAACTGCTGCAGGAGCGGGTTTTTTAACCCGCGGAGCCGCGAGAATTCTCTCCATGAAAAAAATAGAAACCAGTCTGCCGGGCGTCTTGCTGCTGGAACCGCGAGTGTTCGGCGATGATCGAGGTTTTTTCCTAGAGAGCTATAACGAGCGCATGTTTGCGCAGCTCGGAATTCACGAAAAGTTCGTTCAGGACAATCATTCGTATTCCAGCCGAAACGTCTTGCGCGGGCTCCACTACCAGATTCAGCAACCGCAGGGAAAACTCGTAAGAGCCATCACGGGAGAAATTCTGGACGTGGTGGTGGACCTCCGGCAAAGTTCTCCAACGCTGGGAAAATGGGAACCGTTCCGCCTCTCGGGCGACAATAAACGTGCGCTGTGGGTGCCGCCGGGATTTGCTCACGGATTCCGCGTGGTCTCGGACTCCGCCCACGTCACCTATAAGACCACCGACTTCTACGCGCCTGAACATGAACGTACACTGATGTGGAACGATCCAGAACTTGCCATAGATTGGCAACTTGACGGCGAACCGACTGTCTCCGGCAAGGACCAGCACGGAATCAGATTTCGGGATTGCGAAAAGTTCGGATAAGCTTCAGCGCGGCAACGGCATGCGCAACTCCGTTCTTCGAAGCATCCATAGCAGCGCTCCCACGGCAACCACCGCGATGCCAAAGAAAACGATCCCTCCGTCGTGATGGAGCTTACCGTTGAGGAAGTCCGGGGCGACTCGAGTTCCAAGTTCGCCGATGGTGACGATGCGAAGTCCGTTTTTTGCCACCGACAGCGGAATTGCTGCCGCGATGAGCAGCGCTTTCCGCCACCATGAGCGCAGGAACAGATGAGCCAGAACCATGGCTGTAACCACCAGCAGACAACTGGAGCGAATGCTGCTGCATTCCTTCGCAACTTCAAGATCAAGGTTTTGGAGCGAGAGGAGAATCCCATCCCGATGGACGGGTTCGCCGATGATCCGGAATAGTAACGCGGCCATCGATGCTGATCTGTACTGGAGCCCTTCTACGATCACGTTCAGCACAACGTCCGGAACAGGTACGATCAGGAACAAAAAGCAGAGCGGAAACAGAAGGGACCGCAAGGCTCGCAGGCCAAAACAGAACACCACGCTCGCGATCCACCAGGTCACCAGGGCAAAGATGCTCAGCGACAGCCGGACATCGTCAGTGGCGGCGCCCATCCGCCATTTCGCATAACAACCGATCAGCAATGCCAGAGCCAGCAGGGCCGCGCCACTGCGAGGGGAAGGCTGAGGATCAGTACGGAGTTCTTTCGAATCCAGGTAAATGAGCGCGGCAACCAGCGGGAGAATCAACAGAATGTGAGTGTAGGCCTCATTCGCCAGCGCCAGCCTGAGCGTGAGGATCAAAGAGTGCCACCAGAACAAGATCGACACAGCACACAAACAGCTGAAGGCCAGCGCTTGATTCCGTGTCGTCATGGCTTGTTTGAGCTTGGCATCTCCAGTCTCCATTCTATCTGGCGAAATTGCCGGGCCAGATTACTTCGGATTAAGAGGGCTCCAGAGGCAGTTGGGCCTGTTTCGCGTGTTGGAATATATACTGAACAGTTACTAGTTCACGTGGCTCCGTGCGGCCCAGCAATCGTATATACTTTTGCAAAACGGAGCACCCGCTGGCTCGCGCTCGGGTGTAGCGATGGGGGTCCGGTTTCATCAATCTCCGGGCCAGCCCCATGATTCACAACATGGATGAGTCCAAATCACAGCCAGACGAAAAGTCTGCCACGAAAAAGCCCGCAACTCCCGGCGTCCGGACCCCGTTTGCCGGTGAGAGCTCCGGAACCAATTTCCCGGTTCCTCCTGACGACGGAGCCACCCTGGCCGATCCTTTCCCCAAGGCGATCGATCCTGACGCCACGATAGTAGATTCCGACGCTACGATTGCGCCGGGAACTTCGTTTCGCCGAACTCAGACGCCGACACCTAGTCGGATTTCTATTTCTGGCGGGGCCCCCAGCGCCGCCGTATTGCAAATCGGAGACGTCCTGGGCGGACGATATGAAATTCTGCAACTGCTGGGCGAGGGCGGCATGGGCGCCGTGTACAAAGCCTCCGACCGCGAACTTGATCGCTTCGTCGCATTGAAAGTCATCCGGCCTGAGTTGGGTTCGAACCCCGCGATCCTGGCTCGTTTCAAGCAGGAGTTGCTGCTGGCTCACCAGGTCACGCACCGCAACGTGATCCGGATTTACGACCTCGGGGAAGCCGAGGGCCTCAGATTCATCACCATGGAGTACATCGAGGGGCAAGATCTACGGTCCATCATTCGCGAGAAGAAGAAATTTGCTCCAGAGGAAGCGGTCGATGTCATTCAGCAGGTGTGCCAGGCACTGGATGCGGCGCACAGCGTTGGAGTGATTCACCGCGATCTCAAACCGCAGAACATCATGCAGGACGGCTCGGGCCGAATCCTGGTGATGGATTTCGGCTTGGCCCGCACCCTGGAAGGCGACGGCATGACCCAGACGGGTGCGATTGTCGGCACCATGGAATACATGTCGCCGGAGCAGGCTCTGGCTAAGGATCTCGATCAACGTTCGGACATCTTCGCTCTCGGTCTGATCTTGTACGAAATGCTGACAGGCAAAGGGCCCTTCGTAGCCGAGAGCGCTCTCGCCAGCCTCATCAAACGAACCCAGGAGCGTGCGATTCCAGTGTCGGATGTTGACGATCAGATTCCCGGGGC
>Ga0182018_10002390_pt1 | contig 18940 bp, 16 predicted proteins | sample 812P2MmetaG_FD_120490 | JGI IMG/M metagenome (GOLD analysis project Ga0182018, IMG submission 120490) | Permafrost microbial communities from Stordalen Mire, Sweden - 812P2M metaG | ecosystem: Environmental > Terrestrial > Soil > Wetlands > Permafrost | place: Sweden: Stordalen | collected... | reverse complement strand
GGAGCCTGCCCTGCGAAGGCGCGACCCGGAGCGCGAACGCGAACGACTGGTGAGCGAGCGGATCGCGTTGGAGAATCGCATCGGGAATCTGCTGTGCCTGCATGGCGTGAGCGGGTTCAAACCGCGCCTCAAGAAGGCGGTGGAGCACCTCGAGGCACTGCGCTGTTTCGACGGCGCGCCGTTGCCGGAGAAGCTGATGGAGGAACCGCGGCGTCTGACGGCGCGCCCCAAGGGCGGCCATGACGAGATACAACAGCCGCCCAGTTTTGCCTCGAGCATTCGACCGGTGCTCGACCGGACAGCCGTGGGTCCAGCCGGGGGGATGACGGTGAATGATGACGGTGCCGGCAGGCCGGCCGCTTCGTGTGGTCGCTGTCCCTGACCAGGTCACTACTGACACAACGCTGTCAGTAGTGACCTGGTAGTGTCGCGCGGATGGCAAAGGAGGTGACGTGATGGAACGGCATACCAGCGGTGTCCTGTTGATTGTCCTCTCGGCGTTCGCTTACAGCACGGCCGGGTTCTTCACCCGACTGATACAACTCGACGCCTGGACCATGTTGTTCTGGCGCGGCTGGTTCGCGGGCCTGATGATCCTGTGCGTGATCGCGGTGCGCGAGCGGGGCCGAACCATCGCCGCGATCCGCGCGATCGGCCGTCCCGGGCTCGCGGCGGCGGTTTGCTCGACCGCCGCGACGATCCTGTTCCTGAACGCATTCCGTCATACCTCGGTCGCCGACGCGGTGGTGATCTTCGCGGTGGCGCCTTTGCTCACCGCTGGTATAGGGTTTCTGTGGCTGGGTGTGATCGAGCCCTGGACCACACTGGCCGCCAGCGTTCTGGCACTGCTCGGCGTCGGCGTCATGATGACCGGCGCGGCGGCCGAGGGCCATCTTCTGGGCGATCTTTTCGCGCTTGGCACGACCATCTGCATGGCGATGATGATGCTGATCATGCGCCGGCACCGGGACACGCCGATGCTGCCCGCCGCGTGCCTGTCGGCGCTGCTTTGTCCGCTGCTGGTCTGGCCGTTCACCGCGCCGTTCGCGGTGGGTGGAGAGGACATGATCAAACTATTTCTGTTCGGCACCACGCAATTCGGTCTCGGCCTCGTGTTCCTGACACTGGGCGGCCGCCTTGTCTCGGCGACCGAGAACGCGCTGATCGGCACGCTGGAAACGCCGCTTGCCGTGGTGTGGGTCTGGCTTTGTTTCGGCGAAGCACCGTCCGTCAGCAGTTTCGCCGGCGGCATGATCGTTTTGGCGGCCGTCGCCGCCCATGTTTACCGCGGCAGTCGCCCGGTCCCCTGCGCCGCCACCTGACCGGAGGGCGCGGGCGTGCCGAGCGGAGGAACCTTCGCCGCATTGCGCCACCCTGGCTTCCGGCCATATATCGTGGCGCAGATTGTTTCGAACGTGGGCACCTGGGTGCAGATCACGGTCGAGAACTGGCTGGTCCTCGAACTCAGTCATTCCGGTGTCGCGCTGGGGGTGACAAACGCGCTGCAATTCGGATCGTCGTTGGTGCTCGGGCTGTATGGCGGCGTGGTCGCGGATCGTTCCGACCGAAGGCGCGTGTTGATCGTGACGCGGTCCTGTCTGGGGTTACTGGCACTGGCGCTCGGCCTGCTGGCGGGGATTGGCGCGCTGCGCGTATGGCTGATCTGGCTCGCCGCCGGACTGCTGGGGCTGGTCAAATGTTTCGATTTACCGGCGCTGCAGAGTTTCGTGAAAGACCTGGTGGGCCTGGAAGACCTGGCCAACGCAGTCGCCTGGACCAACACGATCAGCGCGACCGGCCGCATGGTTGGGCCAATGCTGGGAGGGCTGGTGCTGACCACAGCCGGCGCCTCGCACGGTTTCCTGATCAATGCCGTGAGTTTCGCTCTGGTCGTGGTGGTGCTGGCGAAGCTCCGCGGCTCGGCGTTGGCGCCGCGAATACCGGCGCCGCGTGCGTCTGGGCAGATCCGCGAGGGGCTGATTTATGTGCGTAAAGACCCCGTTCTGGCGGCAGCGTCGATCATCATGGCCGTGGTGTTCGTCAGTGCGTATAATTTCCAGGTCTCCCTGGCATTGATCGCGTCGGACGTCCTGGTTGGCGACAGTCGGGTGTATGGGAGCCTGATGTCGGCATTGGGTCTTGGTGCCGCGGTGGGCTCGCTGATCCTGGCGCGGCGGGCCCGGACCGGGTTGGATGCGATGCTGGTTTGGACCGCGGTGCTCGCCGTTACGCAAATGGCGGTGGCCGGCGTGCAGGACAGGCTGGCCGTGTTGGCGGCGACATTCGCTTATGGAGTGGGCGCGGGACTGTTCAGCGTGACGGCGATCGCCACCTTGCAGGCACGAACAGCGGACGACATGCGCGGCCGGGTCCTGGCGCTGTATTCGATTTGCTTCATGGGAAGCAGCCTGCTGGGAGGACCGATTTTCGGTGCTTTATCGCAATGGATTGGCGTGCCGGGAGCATTGCGCGTGACAGGTTCTGTTTGCGCGATTGTCGCGCTGATTGGCCTCGTTGGATGCCAGGCGGCGAAGCGATTCGAACGTGCCGGATGAGAACGGCGCGCTGTCGGCGGGCAGGTTTCGAATCCAAGCGAATATCCTGGTTATTTCAAGGCTGCACGATCTGGAGTCCAGGATCGAGGGGTCGGCGATCGGGCCGGCAAAGATAAGAATTTCAGCACGGAGCATGCGGAGAACCACGGAAGCCACGGAGTTCTTCGGGATGACAGGCCGTACCAAATTCGTACCGGCGATCGCAATGGCGCGTAGCGCCTCTCCGTGGCTCTCCGCATGCTCCGTGCTGAAAAATACTTTGTGATTCAAAGCGAGCACCGGCGTTTCCGTTTTCCAATGCTCCAAATGCAAGAAAAGTACCCGGAATCAGCACCTTCACGATGTGTCGACTGCCCGCCAGGCCGAGAAACGTCTACGCCTCCCGATAATCCAGCAGGATCAACCCGCTCAGCAGCAAACACACGGGCCATGTCCAACTGGCGATCTTCACCAGCAACGGACTGGTTTCTGGATCCAAACGAAGCTCCAGCCAGCGCGTCCATCCCGCGACGATCCCGGCCAGAGCGAGTGGCGTATGGGTTACCTCGATCAGCAACTGTTCCTTGACGTTGGCGATGGCGTGACTGTGGGTCAGCAGCAACAATCCGCCCATGCCGCACATCAACGGAAACACCAAAGCGGCGCCTTTGCTTTGCCAGCCACCAGCCCGCACGCGCCACTCGAACAACGCGAAGCCAACGATCAACAAAACGAAGGCGCGATGCTGCAATACCTCGACATCGCGAAAACTTTCAAAGAAGCCGATCTCGCCCAGAGGCCAGACCTCGGGATCGGAGCGGAAGAACAGAAACACGCCCAGACCGATGAACAACAACGGCCAGTGTTTGGCCCAGGAGACGCCGGCGCGATTGAGCAGGGCGAGGAGGCCGATGGCAACGACGAACAACCCGGACCAATGGTGATTGTATTCGGACCATGCGACGTCGTCGGCGTTGCGCGGCGGCAACTCCCCTGCCCCCGGCACGAACGCGACGGCGGGCGCGGCGGCGTGATGCGCGGCCTCGGCATCCAGTTTCGCCTGCAACGCCGGGATCGCCAGACGATCATGATCCGGACTGGAGAAACTGGGCCATTGCGGCCAGTTTCGCTCGACGATGTCGGACCAGGTCGCGCGATCCTGCGTCAGGTCGACGGCGGGTGGCACCGAGGTCAGTGACGCGGCGGCGAAGAACACCGCGACACCGATGCCGATCTCGGCCTCGGCGCAGCGGCGCAGGCGATTGACCGATGTCGCGGGATCGGCGCGCAATCGTTCCACGGACAGAAAGTTCAGACCGCCCAGAGCAAGCAGCATGAGGAACAGGCCAATTTTGGCGCAGACCATGACGCCGTAAGCGGTGCCGTAAAAACCAGCCCAGTCGCCGATGTAGAACAGGCACATGACGATGCCGCTGAACAGGATGCAGGCGACGCCCGCCATCGACATCCGCGAGAAGCGAGCGCCGATGGCCCGGAATGACGCGCCGTCATCAACCCAGGCCAATGCGGCGATGAAGCTGGGGATGCCGCCGATCCAGATCGCCGCGCCGGCCTGATGCAGAAACGCGGCGGCGAGCAATGGCACGCGATCGTCCAGCCGCGCGGCGGCATGCGTGGTCAATGTCGCGGAAATCAGGATAATCGCGCACAATACCAGCAACGGCACGCGCTCGGCTTCCTGACGGTGGCGAAACAGCAGCCACGCCAACAACGCGCTGGCGGCGATTTTCACCAGGCCGGCCAACGCGGCGTGCGATGTCAAAGCCGAAACGATGCCGATATCCAGCGTGCCCATCAGCACGGCGGCCTGCAGCGCGACCGTCGCGGCCTCGGCGGCCACGAGGCCGAGCGCGCTCCAGGCTGCCAGCGTCGCGGTACGGCGCGGCACGGCGGTGCCGATCACCCGCAGCAGGGGACGCGCCAGCAGCACCAGGAACAGCACGCCGCCAAGCGCCATCGATTGCGCCAGGATGGTCAACCCGTGGACGATGATCGAGAGATAGCCGAACAAATCGATCAGCAGTTCCACGCGGTCAGTGCTCCGTCACCGTGAACGGCACGTCGCCGCGGGTGATGTGACCATCGACCGCCAGCACCTGCCAGCGCACGACGTAAGCGCCCGGGGTGAGCGTGACGGTGGAGGTCAGGATGTCCGGCGGTCCTTCGGGGTCGATCTTCAGGCTGGTTTTGCTCTGATCCGGCCTGGTCAACGTCAGGCCGGAGCGTGTCCGATCGATGCGGCTGTTGTAACGCAGCTTCATTGTGATGGCACCGGTCGGCACCGTGCCGCCGGCGGGCGGATCGCTGGCTTCCAGGATCGCGTGTGCCTCGGCACGCCGGCGCGACAGAACAAGGCCAAGGACGCCCGCGAAGACGGCGCGGCGCGTGCGGGAATGGAGCGGCACGAACGGGAACTCCCCAATGGAAGGCGGCGCCCGCTTAACGCGGCGGGACCCTTGTGTCCATGCGCCGGTGCGATCGGCCGTGGCCCCTCGCCGCGGGACCGGCGATGGACGGACGCCGCGGGATCGGCTTGATTGCCGCCCGGTCAATCACGGAACAAGCATGAGCCGCCCCCCGCCCGGACGCCGAGCCGACTACCGCTGGTATCACGCCATCACCACGCGATGGATGGACAACGACGTGTTCCGGCACGTCAACAACGTCAATTACTTTTCGTATTTCGACACGGCTGTCACCTATTACGAGATGACCGAGAAGGTTGTCGGTCTGCTGGATGGTCCGGTGCATTGCGTGGTGGCGGAAGTCGCCTGCCGGTATCACAGTTCTCTGGCGTTCCCGGACCGCGTGGCGGTCGGCGTTCGCGTGGCCCATATCGGCCGCAGTTCGGTGCGGTACGAAATTGGCGTGTTCCGCAATGATGACGATGTCGCGGCGGCGGAGGGTCACTTCGTGCACGTGTTCGTTGAGCGCGGATCGCAGAGTCCGGTGCCAATCCCGGACGACGCGCGTGTGGTGTTGAGCCGGATAGCGTTGTGAAGCGAATGTCCGCTTTCCATCATCCTCGGGCTCGACCCGAGGATCTTTGCAAATGTGGTGCCGCGATTGATCCCCCGATCAAGTCGGGGGATGACGGGATTAAAAGGTCGGGGGATGACGGGATTAAGGGGGCGGGGGATGACGGGCAAAGGGATCGAGGGATGACGGGAACACCATGATCCGCCTTATCCTCGCCGCGCTGTTGCTGTTGCCGCCCGTGCTCTCCCGCGCCGAGGTCAGCGTGGTGCGAATCGGCATTCAGCCAGGCATGACCTACCTCGCATTGAACGTGATGAACCATGAGCGGATGCTGGAGCGTCGCGCCGAGCAGAATGGCAACGATCTGAAGGTGGAATGGATCGTTTCGGCGAACGGCTCGGTGCTGAACGACGGTGTGCTGTCCGGCAATATCGACATCGCCGGCACCGGGATCCCCGCCTTCGTGACGCTGTGGGCCAAAGGACGCGGCACGGTGGACGCCCGCGGCATCGCCGCCTACGGCTCGTTGCCTGGCATGCTGATCAGCCGTAATCCAAACGTGCATTCGGTGCAGGACTTCACCAACGCCGATCGGATCGCGTTGCCGGCACCAAAAGCCTCGATCCAGGCGATCCTGCTGGAGATGATGGCGGCGAAGATCTGGGGCCTCGATCAGCACGAGCGACTCAATCCGCTGATGGTTGGGCTGGCGCATCCGGACGCTCTGATCGCCATGCTGTCGGGTAGAAGCGAGATCAACGCGCATTTCACCAGTTCGCCGTACTATGATGAAGAACTGAAAATGCCCGGTGCCCATGTCGTGCTGACCAAGGAGGATATTTTCCCCGGTCCTCTGACGCATGGGATGCTGTGGACGACGGGGAAGTTCCACGATCGGAATCCGCGGGTGATGCGGGAATTCCGCGCCGCGCTGGATGATGCGATGGCGCTGATCCACGCCGATCCCGCGCGTGCGGCGGCCGCTTACCTGGCGCTGGCGCGAGAGAAGGTCGATCAGGCGGAGGCGACCGAGATCATCACCCGGCTCAACGCCCGATTTGAATCGACGCCGCACGGAATCTTCGCCATCGCCTCCTTCATGCACGAGATCGGCATGATCAAGGTCGCTCCGTCACGCTGGCAGGACATGTTTTTCGAGGATTACTGGGTCGCAGATGGCAGCTAGAGCGGGTTCCGATCAAGTTGAAACAAGCACCGTCATGGCCCGGTCCAAACACTCGTCCGGGCCACCCACACCAGCACGGTGCCGCATCAGGTGGCCCGGACGAGCCGGGCCATGACGAACCAAAGTGATTCGATCTGATCGGAAACTGCTATAAGCCTGGCTATTTGCGTTTCATGATACCTTGCAAACTGCCGGGTTCGCCGGACAACGGCTGCGCCTCACCACGCAAAATCTCCATCACCTTGGCGCGGACGACATCGTAGGTCGGTTCGCCAACGAAATAAGCGTAAATCGCGACCCTGTCGCCGCCTTCGGGTTTCGGGTCGATCATGTCCAGATGAAATAACTGACTGTCGGGCGGCATCAGCGCGGTGTCCGCCCAGTTCGCGGTGGTATTCGCGTCGGTTCGCAACAGCAGGCCTCTGTCCGGCATCGTGCGAGGATCGCCAACGAGGAACTGATAGCGGGTGAAATCGCTGCCGCCGCGAGTGAAATAATCGGCCACCATCACGTCCTGATCGCCGGCGCGGATCCGCTCGCGGATGAAATCGGACTTCACCCTGATGTCGGGATCGACCGCGGTTTTGATCGCGAGTTTCAGCCGATCGATCGCCTCGTCCCGCCGCGCCAGATCGCCTTGCGCCTGGGTCACCTGCACCATCAGCTCCCACGCCGAGAAATAACTGCCGGACAATTTCACGAGACGTTCCAGCCGGCCACGCGCCGCGTCGAGGTTGTTCAGTTGAAAATTAAACAGGGCCGACCGGTACAGCGCGTTCTCGTCGTCGGGGAAATGGGTCAGCACCTTCTCGGCCATGGCCAGAGCACCGGACACGTCGCCATTGTTGTACTTCGCGATGGCCTGGTCGAGTTCCGGCAGATTGCGACTGGCCTGCGCCCACGCGGCCGGCGGCCAAATCATCACGACGGCTACCATGGCAATCAGACCGATCGCGCGGATCATACGCATCTCTGTCCTCTGATTTCGGGATCGACCGGGCGGCATTTGGCAGCGTGGCGGCCACTCGCGCAAGCCGCCATCCCTTGATTGCCCTGGACGCGCGGCCGCGCACTGTATACACGTATCAGTTGAGCGATTTAACATATTTACAACCATATAACGAGGCACGGCATGGAGCAGACCGAGATCGACCGCCTTCGCGGCGCGGTGAACTTCTCCAACATGCGGGACCCGAAGAATGCCCAGGCTCTGGGGCATTTGAGCAAGGCGGAACGCGAGGAGTTCGCGCTTAAGACCAGTTCACTGGTGCTCTACCTGGGCCTGGAGGTCGCGGCCTGCCGCCAGGCCGAGGAAACCGCGGTGTTGGCGGCCCGCCCGAAGGGCTACCCCTTGGAGGAGCTGAATGGGATCAACGTCGGCTGTGGCGACCGGCTCGTCTCGCCCTGTCTGTTGCCGATCGACATCATGCGGACCAGGCCAGAACGGACCTTTGGCGGGGAGCACCACGCTTATTCACAGGGTGCCTACCTGGCGCTGCCTGATGAGCTTCCGTTCCGGCCCGGCAGCGTGGATTATATCGTCTCGCTACATTCGCTGGAGCACACCGCGAACCCGGTTGAGGTCGTGCTGCACTGGCTGGACGTGCTTAAGCCTGGCGGCGGCATTGGGGTCGTCCTGCCAGACTGGCGATATACCTGGGATGCACGCCACGACAACAACCCCTATGGCCATAAATGGAACCCGACGCCTGAACTGGTGAAACGGATGTATAACCGGCACTGGTCGGACGCCGCCGAACTGGAGGCCATCGCTACCTACGATTTCAAGCTGTCGTTTAATTTCGTCCTACGCAAACCCGGTGAGTTCACGCCGTTCTCGCGGCATCGGTTAGAGATCGGTCTGTCCGGGCGGCAACTCGCCGAGAGCGGCGCGGTTCCCGCATGAACGCCGAAGTTTGGATCGCGGCGGAACCCACCAGTGCCAGCAACCGGCCTGCCCCGGCGGACATCGGGGACATCGCGGTCATCGGCGTTTTACCGCGGACGCAACGTTCCTTCGGCGTCTCGATTGAGACAATGTTCAGCGAAACCGGCTACAACACCGGCAACGTGGCGTTCGCTGTCGCGGCACATGAGCAGATGTGCGGGACAAAGACGTATTACGACTACGATTTCGACCCCGCTGTGTTGAATGAGCGGCATCAGCGAGTGGTTATGGTGTGCGCGAACATGGTGAACCCTTACCTCGATCTGTGGCCGCTCGCTGATAAGATCGAGCGACTGCGGATCCCATTTTGCGCATTCAGCATGGGCGTGCAGGCACCCCTGCATCAATCGAATATCGCACTCACCGACGGCACAACGCGCTTCCTGCGCGCGGCGTCCGAGCGGGCGGCGTCGCTGGGTATCCGCGGTGAAGCCACCGCGGCGATCCTCGACCGACTGGGCATCCATAATTGGCGGATCGTGGGATGCCCGTCGAACTTCCTGAACACTGGCACCAATTTCGTAAACCACGACTGGCGCACGGTGTTGGCACGACCGGGGGGAAAGCTCGGCGTCCATGTGGAAAATGTGGCACCGTTCGCCACCTATATCGCGCATTGCCGGCGGCTGGCCGCCGAGGCGCCGCATTGGTTCATCGTGCAGTCGCCGGGAGGATCGCTGCGGCTGGTCTTCGAGGCGCACACGGATCAATCAGCTCTGGCGCCCGGCGGGCTGGCATGGCTGGCTCCGTTCGGCGCCACCGGCCACGCCGACGGACGGCGGTTGCTGCGCGAAAAGTTTCGTTGCTTTTTCGCGATGGGAGAATGGATTTCGGCGATGGGCGACCTGAACTTCTCATTCGGAGCGCGGCTGCACGGCAACATTGTCGCCATGCAGTGTGGCGTTCCGGCGCTGGTCGTAGTGCATGATGAGCGTACGCGCGAACTGGCCGAATGCCTGGCGCTTCCGCATGTGCTGCTGGAAGATTTTTTCTGCCTTCGCTCCCTGACGGAAGCGGTCGAGATCACGATCGAACGCCTCGCGGGTTACCCGGCGCGGCGGCGGGAGCTGGCTCGCGAATATGTCGGCATGCTGACGGATAATGGGCTGGTCCCATCGATCGGCCTGCGCGGGGTCGCCGCATGACGACGCCGGCGTCAGGCGCCGGATGGTCCGACGCCCCCGCGGCGTTCGATTTCGCGCGGGACAATGGCGCGACGGCTTCGGCCGGCGGCGATGGCGGCACCGCGTCATCCAGGTTTCCCGCTCAGGTGCAACCGTGGCGGAACACCCAGTTCGACCGATATCCGGAGATTTTCGGCGTCGTCAGTAACCTGACTCTCGCCCGTCAGGATGCGGCCTTCAAGGTGCTTTCTTACGGATGTTCAACGGGAGAGGAAGTCCGTACCTTAGCGGAACGTTATTTCCACCGCTGTCGAATTATCGGCCTGGATGTGTCGGAGGCGGCGATCGCCGCGGCACGGGAACGGGGCGGCGATACGGCGAACGTCCTCTACGACATCAGCGACGACCAGACGCTGACGGCGCATGGCCCCTATGACGCGATCTTCGCGATGAGCGTACTTTGCCGGTGGCCGGAATCGAAAGACCGGGCCTCAATTCGCGAGCTGTTCCCGTTTGAACATTTCGCCGAACGCGTCGCCGCGCTGGACCAGGCGTTGCGACCCGGCGGATTCCTGGTCGTCGCCAACGCCAACTACAATTTCTTCGATACGGTGAGCTCGCGGAACTACGATGTTGTCCTGGCCGCGCGGATTGCCAGCAACGGCTACGTCAGCCACTTTGACCGGCTGGGTCAGGCCGCTCCGTCGGCGGCCAGCGACTGCATTTACCGCAAGCGGGAAGAGACGAAATCGGGCCGGGTAATCCGCGTGCTCGATGAAGCCGGACGGCAGGTGGGCTGCATCGGTCTCAGCCCGTGATCGGATGTAACGTCAACTGATCGTCAGCCCAACGAACGTCGCCCAGGCGAAGGCGTTGGAAGGCGCGTCGGCCATCGAAGTTCGCAGGGTCAGCCGTACGGGCCCGGTCGCGGGGGGGAAGCGGACCCGAATATCGAGCGGCTGTCCGCGCGAAACTTTATATGACGCGGCGACGAGGATCGCAGCCGCCTGGGCGAGTTCGATATCGAACATGACCGGCGCGGCACGCTCATGTGCCAGCATCAGGCGTCCCGCCAGTTCCGACTGCCCGTCGAATCGAATGTCATCAATGATGACCTCGGCGCGATCCTCGCCCGGCGCGGGCGGATGCAACATAATCTTATCATCGTCGATCGCCAGTTCACGTCCTGGTCGGACGCGCTGAAGTCTTAATGGGAAAACGCGAATGAGATCGGCCACCGGAATGATCCGGTTCGTGACGGAGAATCCGGCCGGCACGGGCGCGGTCATTCGCACGGCTGAACCGAACCGTTCGGATTGCAGTATCCCGGCGCGTTGATGCAATTGCGCGTCCATTTCGGAGGCGGCCAGAACGGGACGCAGCACGGCACGGGGCATTTCCTCCATCCGGAGCAGATTGAGCGGGTTGACCATCGCACGCGGCAGCACCTGCTCTTTCCAGCCTGTGGCCCATGGCGTTTCGGCGGCGACCGCGGCGGCGAAATCGCCTAAACGTTCCGTGGTACCAACATAAGTCAGCGCGCTCAGCAACGCGAGAGCACGTGACAGATCGTCCGCGTCGAGCGGACCGGTCGCCTTATTCAGCAAAAAACGCGTCTGCGGGTTGTCGAAGTAGACCTCAAACTGTTCGCCGGCGCGCCCGCGCAGCAGCGTACCGGGGTCGAACCGGCGGGCGCGTTCGATAAGGTCCTGCAAGCCGGCATTGCCCTCCGCCGGTGGATGCGTCCTGATATGCCAGTACGTCGAAAGAAGGTGTGAGATTGGATTGCGGATCACCACCATCGTGCGCCAGGACTGAGGCACCTGATACAGCCACGGATCGACCGAATAGTGTCCGGAGATAAAGTCCGGCGGCGCGATCCCGTCCGGTATCTCAAGCCCGGAGTAGTCGTCCGGAGCCGGTTGCACGTGGAATTTGGCGGTGAGGGCACGGAAGTAGTGTGTCAGCGATGTGCCGCCGGTTTTGCCGATATGGAAAAACAGCAACGTCGTGGCGGACGCATCGCCGCTCACCTCAGCCGGGCCGCGCTCGAATTCAGACGAGGGTGTTGACGCGCCTTGCGCCGGGCCGGCAAGAAACTCGATTCGGCTGTCCTGGTACAAATCGATTTCACTCCCACGACCGGGCTAGCACCCACGGCCATTGATGCGCCAGTCGCGGCGGCCTTCCCGTCATTGCGAGCGAAGCGAAGCAATCTCCATAAGTGGGGACAGGGAGATTGCTTCGTCGCGTTGCTCCTCGCAATGACAGTGCACATGTGTCGCGCTTCACCGACAGTAGGTACTAGTACGATGCCACGCCGTTCGACGCTGACGAATGATCGTTCATATCCAACCAGTGACCCATGCCGAACGGTGTGGACGCGGCGATCGGTTGCAGCGATCGCATCGCGTCTCTCGCTTTCTCCATGCCCAGAGCGCGGCCATAAAGCCTCGCCTTGTTTTCCAACAGGCGTTGCGCCAGATCCTCCTCCGAAACACCGGTCTTGCGGGCCCATTGGACGTCGGCGTCGCAGAGAACAGTGAGCTGCTCCGGGAAGGTCTTGTTGAAGTCATATAACTCGTAGCCGAACATTTTCGCGAAAAAATAAGCGTCGATTTCCGCCCGGCCGGCGATTTCGCCCAGTGTGTAATTGTGCGAATGATAAACGGCGGCGGTCGGCACGTAGACCTTCTCGTAACCCAGGCGAATGATTTTTTCAGCCCAGACCTGATCCTCGCCGTAGTCGATTTCGGGATAGGCGATGTCCTGCCATACCGACTTCCGCAGGCAGGCGTTATTGTCACTGAAAAAATGCAGGACCTGACGCGCCGCCGGCGTGCCAGCTTCCACACCGTAAAGCCTGACACCTCGCGACAACACCAGAGGATGCCGCATGAGGTCGTCGAAGTGACCTGAGATGTCGTGCCGGATGAACGGCGAGGCTGATGGCCAGGCGAGGTGGCGGCCGAACGCACCCGCCGCCGCCGGGAAGCGTTGCAGAACCGTTACCATGTTGTAAAGCCAGAACTCATCCGCCGGCAGCGCGTCCTGAGTCAGAAACGCGACGAATTCACCCCGCGCCAGACTGGCGCAGAGGTTTCGCGTTCTGCCGTGTTGAAATTCCGCCTTGGGGATGCGTTCCAGGCGCTGATCCGGTTCACGTGAGCGGTCGCGGGTCTCGGTCAGGCCCAGACGTTCGATCGAGCCATCCGTCGAACTGCTATCGACGATGATGATTTCGAATTTCCATGGTGCGCGCTGCGATCTGACGCGCTCGACCACCTGATGCAGCAACTGGCCACCGTTATAAGTCGGAATGCAGACGCTGACTTTTGGCGTCGCGGCGGGGCGAGGCGCGAGCTTCACGCCAGACTTTCGCGCCCGCGGTTTGCGCGGGGCGCTGCCGTTCGCCGGAGCCAACCGGTCCAACAACGCCTGCTCCACCGCTTTCGCGGAATTTTCCCAGTCGAACTGATCAACCCACCGTAGCGCGGCTTCGGCCTGACGATGGCGGCGCTCGGGATCGCTCAGCAGCGCCGCGATGCCGTCGGCGATCGTGCAAGGATGCGGTCCGGTCAGGGTGACCACGTCGGCCGGAAACACGGCGCGCGTGCTCTCGCCATCAATTTCAATGACCGGAAGACCGCAGGCCATCATTTCCTGCGGCACAAGAGAGTAATTCGTGGCGGAAAAGCAAATGCCGAGATGGGCTTTGCGATACAGATCCGCGAGTCCCGCGGGACTGAGAATGCCATGACTCAGACAAGGAAACGGCGCCACGGTTTCCAGGATTTCATCGCCGAACAGATCGACCTGGAACCGCACACCCTGGGCCGCCAGATGCTCCAGCGCGAGAAAAGCGAACTCCACCGCCCGCCGCGCTGACGCCCGCCTGGCATAGAGCGCGATGCGCGGCACATCGGCCGTGCCACCCATGCCGCGCGTTACCACCTGATCGGAGGACGGATAATAAATCGCCCGGTCAAAAGCCAACCAGAACTGACTGACCCAACGGCCGTGCCGTTCACTCAGGATCCGCGCCAGCCAGGGGCTGGCACAAATGCAGGCGAGATCCTGTGTGTAAGTCCATTCCGCCGCCAGGGCATGGCTGCCCACGGGGTGAAAACTCGGTTCGTAATCCTGCACGAGGTAAAACCGCTGACGGAAGCCGGTCGCGTGCAGCACGCGGGCCACGGTTTGCCAGCCGGTCGCGATCACCGCATCGCCCGCCGCTTCCATGAAGCCGTCGTCGGCGAATGCCACCGGCGCGCGGATCGTCTGAAAATGCCTGATGATGTCATCATATGCCGCGGCCGCGCTCGGATGGTGACCGGGGCTGGTGAGCCAGATGAAACAATCATGGCCGGCGATCTCCAACCAGCGGATCAGGCGGAAGATCGTCATGTGGCCGCCGCTGCCGATGGTGAAGTCGGGCACGACCCAATGGATTTTCAGGCAATCGGGCCGGAGCGAAGCAGCAGGGGTACAGGTCTGTCTGGGCAAGAATTTGATCAGGTCGCGCAACTCACTGTTCGCGACCAATGTCGTCGCTGGATCGACGTCGAGTTCCAGGGCACCATAATGGTCGGCCGGCCAGATGCGGCGGCCCTGGCGTTCCCCGACCATGATGTAGTGGAAAAACGGATTGAAACCGCTTTTGGCGACGTCCGAGTTGCGCTCCATGTAGCGTCGCGTGGAGAACCAGGGACAAGGATCCCTGCCCTCTTTCCATCCGTAAACACAATAATGCTCCAAGGGGTCGACGAGATCCGTGTTTATGTCACGATAACGTTCGCAATAAAATGTCCGGTCAAATTTGGACTGCAGCACACGCTGAATTTCCGTCTCGGAGTGAACGGGAGGTTCGGTGCTATCAGTTCTCGGGTTGTCGAACATCGTTTGGATCACCGCCGCCGCTGGTGGAATGCCACATCATGATGAACAAAAAGTATATGAGCCGGATTTAAAATGCCCCTCGGACGCTGGCGATCACGGTTGGTACCCATGCTGTCGATGGACAATTCCCCCCTCGCGTCGCGCGACGGCGAAACTGACGATGCGAGGGAAGAAATTTACAAACGGTGTATCGATCGTCAGAACGCCGTGATCCGGCCGGTATTTTTTCGCCTCGCACGCGGCGCGAGGCGGCGTCAGGACAGACGCGGCAGCACGTCTTCGACCAGGCGGCGGAACTGCGTCATCGCATCGCCCATCGTGGCGAGACGGAAGGTAAAACCCTGGCAACCGGAGCCGCGAAACCGTTCGATCCACGCCGCGCACTGGGCCGGCGTGCCGATCGGCCCCCAGGCATGCAACCGCTCCGCCGTGTAATTGGCGCCATAATACAGGTTGAGGTACCGTTGCGCATCCGAGACAGCCGCGCCCTGGTCGTCCTGAATGTTCACGACGGCGGTCACGATATTGCCGAACCCGGTCAGGTCGCGGCCCGCCGCGCGGCCTTCCGCCTCGATCAGGTCGAGCGAACGGCGGAAACCCTCGGGCGTGACCGAGTGCGTCATCCAGCCGTCCGCCACGCGACCGGCGCGGCGTAGTGCGAAGTCCGAGCCGCCCATGCCGAACCGGCCGTCGCTCATCCCACTGGGACCTAACCGGCCGGCGTTGGTGGCGAGCCAGATCGGGCACGGCGATTGCACCGGTTTGGGCAGCATCGTCACCGGGCCGAAGCGGAGGAACGTGCCCTCAAACGGCGTATCGTCCTGGGTCCACAAGTGGCGCAGCACGGCGATGTTCTCGATCATCCGCTTGCGGCGTTCGGCCGGGGGAATGCCCATCGCCTCGGTCTCGGCGTCCCAGGCAGTGCCCGCGCCACCACCCGAGCAGACCGCCAGGATCGTCCGTCCACCGGAGATAACGTCGAGCGAGGCCCACTCATAGGCGAAGACCCGAGGGTCGCGCAGAGCGAACGAGCCCATGCAACCCGGGCCCAGAAGCACCCGGTTGGTGCGGCCGGCGATGGCGGCGAGCAGGGTCAGGGCGTCGAGCCTCTGATTGACGAACAAGGCGTCGCCAACCCAGACGCTGTCGAGCAAAGAACACGCCTCCACCGCGTCGGCGAGAGCCAGCAGCTTCGGCACGGTGGTGAGACCGAGCAGGATGCCTCGATTGGACAGTGTGATGCCGAATTTCATTCTGACGGCAGGTTCTGGGCCAGCCGCCTTCCCAGCAACCAGCCGGGGATGCCGCCCACCGGCGCGGCGGGCAACAGAAACAGCCAGCCAGTCGGGGCACCGCCAATGATGAGGGTCATTCCGACGCCCACCATCGTGCCGCCGACGAGGCAGCCAATGACGCCGGCGGAAAGACCCAGATAGATGATGTCGCTGCGTTTGATCATGCCGTGAGCGAGGCACGGGCCGACCGATTTGACAAGACGCCCGCTGAAGGCAGGGCGATCGCTCGAATCGGGAAGCGCGAGGGCTCCGCCCTCGGACCCGCCAGGAGGGCTCTGCCCTCCTGGACCTCTCGGCAAAGGGCGAGGCCCTTTGCAATCTGTCAATGAGTTGGGGAATGGGAGGGGGCCGACCGTGACCTGTCCAGGTCCGTGTCGGCCCCGTCCCATTCCCCAAACCAATTAATAGGTCCCAAGGGGCCTCGCCCCTTGGTGGGGTCTCGGGGCAAAGCCCCGGCCTTCCTGGTTCAGGCGATTGCCCTGACGGTGGCGGCGAGAGTATTTGACAACCGGGCACCCGGGCCCCTATACGGCCGCCCTCCTATTGCCGGGAACGTGGACGGGCCCAAATCGTGGTCCGCGCCCGCCGTTGGCTTCGGCCCCCCGGGCTGAGCCAGTGGCCTACCGGTGCAAAAACCGAACCTGAGAAAGGGCAACGCGCCAATGACCAAGCGCGCCGAGAGTAAGTACAAGATCAACCGCCGTCTGGGCGTGAACCTGTGGGGGCGCGCCAAATCCCCCATTGGCAAGCGCGACTACGGCCCCGGCCAGCATGGACAGCGACGCAAGAAGCCGACCGATTTCGGCACGCAGTTGATGGCGAAGCAGAAGCTGAAGGGCTACTACGGCAACATCGGCGAAAAGCAGTTCCGCAAATATTACGAGGAGGCGGTGCGCCGCAAAGGCGACACCTCGGAAAAGCTCGTTGAGATCCTGGAGCGCCGGCTCGACGCGGTGATTTACCGGTTGAAGTTCGCCATCACGCCGTTCGCGGCACGGCAGTTGGTGTCACACGGGCATATCCAGGTGAACGGCAAGCGAGTGAACATCCCGTCCTATCTGGTGCGCGACAACGACACGATCGAAGTGAAAGAAAAGTCCAAGCAACTGGCGATGCTGCTGGACTCGACGCAAAGCACCGAACGTGACGTGCCGGAGTATCTGGAAGTCGATCACCGCGCGATGAAAGGCCGCTATTTGCGGGCGCCGAAGCTCAGTGACGTGCCCTATCCCGTGCAGATGGAGCCGCATCTGGTGGTGGAGTTTTACTCGCGGTAATTCACCGGGCCCCGGGGTCGGCGACGCGCGCGCAAACCCCGCTATTTCGATATTTCCTCAAGCCGCAAACCTGTCGTGCGAGGCCCAAAGATCGCGACAACGCCAACCACGACCGCCATCGCGCTGGCGATGAACATGAACACCCCGGTGGTGCCGAACTCGCGCAGGAAGAACGCGATCATGAAACCGACGAAGATCGTGCTGAACCGGCTCCAGGAATAAACGAAACCAACGGCTCGGGCGCGGATGCGGGTTGGGTAGACCTCGGCCTGGTACGCATGAAACGAGTAGGACAGCGTCGTGTTGCTGATCTGGACGAGGATTCCCACCAGGATGATCGCCGGCCCCGCGGATTGCTGAGAGAACAACAGACCGAAAATGCCGATGCACGCCGCGGAAGCGGAGACCTGCCATTTACGATCGATCTTGTCGGCGTAGAGCCTGGCGATCATCGGCCCGACCGGCGCCGTCAACGCCACCGCGACGGTATATTCCAGCGACTTCGTCACGTTGATGCCTTGTGCCAGCAGCAAGGTCGGCACCCAACTGGCGAAACCGTAATAACCGATCGACTGTAGCAGATTGAACACGACCATCATGATCGTGCGGCCGCGATAGGGTGGCAGGAAAATCTCCTTGATCGAGCCTTTCTGATCCTCGACCTCGTCCGGCAGCACTTCGGGTGCGCGCAGCGGTTGCCCGGTTTCCGCGACCACGCGGCGTTCCATTTCAGATACGATACGGTCAGCCTCGTCGTGACGGCCGTGTTGCGCCAGCCAGCGCGGCGATTCCGGCAGGCCGAGACGCAGAAACCACACGATGATCGCGCCAAGTGCGCCGATCACGGTGACGGTGCGCCAGCCGTCGTAGCCGAAGGTCGTGGTCGGCACGAACAGATACGCCAGGAACGCCACCGTCGGGTACGACAGGAAATGGATGAACTGACTGAGCGCGAAGGCGGCGCCGCGGCGATCTTTCGGGGTCAGTTCGGACAGATAGGTATCGATTGTCACGAACTCGACACCAATCCCCAGTCCGGCGACGAAACGGGTGATGTCGAGGCCGAGCGGGTCCGACTGACAGGCCATCGCCAGCGTGGCGAACGAGTACCACAGCAGCGCGAAGGTAAAAATGACGCGGCGGCCGAACCAGTCGGACAGCGGACTGAACAGCAGGGTGCCAATGAACATGCCGGTGAACGTCGAGGCGACCAGCGCCGCGTAACCGGTGATGTCGAAGAAAGCATGCGTCGTCGGAACCAGGATGCCGGCCTTGTAAAGACCTGGCGCGATGTAGGCGGTGAGCGCGTTGTCATAGACCTCGAAAAACGCGCCCATCGACAGCAGGATCACGAGGCCGCGGGTGTAGCGCGTGGCCGGCAGGCGATCGATGCGCGCGGCGATTGTGGCCGCCTGATTGGTATCCGGCCACGCCCCAACGGGCGCGGTCTGGCTGATCGACATGGACGTTCCCTTCCTCACGGCGGGACGCGCCCGCGGTTCCTCTGGCCGCAGGCTGGCATGGAACCCGCGAAGAGGCCAGCTTCAGGGGGCATGACTGTTGGGAGCGCGTGAGTTGTCCGCGGTTTGAAGCGCATGAGTTGTCCGAATTGTTCGCAGTCTGTTCTGGAGGCTGCGGGTGGTTCGGTTCCGGGTATTGTGGGAGGCGCACGTGAGG
>Ga0182018_10002389_pt1 | contig 18940 bp, 15 predicted proteins | sample 812P2MmetaG_FD_120490 | JGI IMG/M metagenome (GOLD analysis project Ga0182018, IMG submission 120490) | Permafrost microbial communities from Stordalen Mire, Sweden - 812P2M metaG | ecosystem: Environmental > Terrestrial > Soil > Wetlands > Permafrost | place: Sweden: Stordalen | collected... | reverse complement strand
CAAGGCTCGCTTCCGGCCGGTGGCTAGCCTTTGCCGGGTGGGAGTCGAACCCACTGGATTCCATCAAAGAGTTTCCGCTAACTACATAGCTTCCCCCCTTTCCAGGCTTACCCTGGCGCGACCGAGACGTACCCCAAAGTGCCGGAATCGTTCACCGATTCATCGGAGCTACGATCATCGGCGCAAGCAGCGGCGGCGTGGTGGAAAGCGTACGCCTATATCGAATGGTCGGTTCAAGGTGATCATCACGGGAGTCTACGGCAGCAAGGCGCGCATCGGCGTTGTCGCGCCCAAGAATGTCCCGGTGCTTCGGGCGCCGGCGCGGGCACGATCCGCTGCGTCATTATTCGAAAACTGGCAGAAAGGTCAGCTGCATTCTATATCTGGTCCGATTCGACAGGAATACAAGTAGTGAGAACTCGATTCGTGTGGGATCTTAGACACGTGGTTAGTTACACGAAAGAGGTTTGGCGTGATGGCCCCCGAAGACTGTGCTCGCCATACATCAGTCGACTTGGTCGGCGAGATGCCAAAAGCATCTGCTCGACGACAGGCCTACATATGTGACCAACTCTATCTGAGGCTGCTCGATCGAACTCGCCAACGCCGTCAGCCTGTGGTTTCCTTCCAAAATTGTGAACGGTCCCGCGCGGCTGTGTCCCCAAAGGATCGGCTTGAGGGTTTGAATTCCCCGTTGAACCGGTAGTGACTTGCGTGCCGCGACTCTGAGAAGCTCGTTCAAGTCGGCGTGCAACGGATGGTCCCACCCGCACCGCCCGATCGCGCGCAGCTCCAAGAAATGCTCTGCTCGCAGTCTGGCAACTTGAAACCACTCAGTATCGGATGGGATCCGCTCCAGTAGTGGACCGCGAACCGACACTAAGAGACGAAGCCGCGCGACATTCTCCACTGCAGAATCGAGATCAGGCGCAGCGATAAGGCGCCTATTGACGCCAGGATTGTTCGCTTCAATTCGACTCCATTCGCCGCGCAGGAACGATAGCCACACCGCGTGAGGACTAATTGTTGTCCATGTTTCGTCCGCCAAGGCCATCTGGGTGAGGGTTTCTGTTGGGGCCAATCGCACTTCGAGTCCGCCGGTGCCCGCGCGCACCGCTGTGCCCGAGATCTCCCATCATGAGCGCTCGAGACTGGGAGCGGGCTCAGACGGAGCCTAGAGCCAGGCCTTGTCATGAGCATTTGGGAATGTCTTATCTCAATGGACTAATTAGTAGTATGCTCTTGAATATTAGTCCGCCATAGTTGTATGCTAAAACATGGGAAAAAGTGAGAATAATGGAAGAAAACACGATGAGCCCTGAAGATATAGTCCAGATAGCCCGCCTCGCGCTGGCGGGCCGGCCACAGGACGTTCAGACGTACGTCCGGCGGCTGGCCCGGCGGTATGAGGAGGAATTCCCGGCCGTAGCCGCGGAACTGAGAGCGCTGCTGCAGCAGGGCCCGACACGCCAATCTCCCCTTCGCCGTGAAGCCGAGGCGCCCGTTCCGGTCGATATGGAGTCGCGCCTGCAATTGCTGCGGATCGAAGATACTCCGACCCTTGAAGTCGAGCCGATTTGGGATTCCGGAACGCGGAGCGCGCTGGATCAGGTCATTTCGGAGCAGCAGCGCAGCCAGGAGTTAATCAAAGAAGGCTTATCGCCGACGCGCTCGATCATGTTTACCGGGCCGCCCGGCGTTGGCAAAACACTTGCCGCGCGCTGGATTGCGCGCGAGCTACATCGGCCATTGCTGACGCTCGATCTTTCTGCAGTCATGAGTAGCTTTCTCGGGCGGACGGGTGCAAATCTCCGCCATGTCCTTGATTACGCGAAAGGCGTTCATGGCGTTCTCCTGCTGGACGAACTCGATGCCATTGCGAAGCGGCGCGACGACAACTCGGACGTTGGCGAACTCAAGCGGCTCGTCACGGTACTTCTCCAAGAAATCGACGACTGGCCGCCCACCGGCCTGCTCATCGCCGCTACCAACCATTCCGATCTTCTCGACCCGGCTGTATGGCGCCGCTTTGAACTTCGCGTGCAATTCCCGATGCCCACCAACGAGTCCGTACGCCGGGCTATTAATGTATTCCTTGGGTCGAACAAGGCGCCGAGCGCGTGGCACGACGTGCTTGGCGTCGCGCTGCGCGGACTCTCCTTCAGCGACATAGAGCGTGAAGTAATGCTGGCCCGCCGCTCGGCCATCACGCGCGACATACCCCTTGAGGAAGCTTTGAGCGGCATCGTTCAGAGCCGGATGGATCCATTGCCGCGGCGAGAACGCGGCCAGATCGCACTATGGCTTACGGAAGCCGGAATTTCGCAACGGCAAGTGCACGAACTGACCGGCGTAAGCCGCGACACGATTCGGAAAAAGACCAAGGCACGCGTTGAGCGAACAGAGGACAAGGCGTAGGCGATGGCCGAGCGCACCAATTTTCTGATTGGGTACGGCGAGAGGCTCGCTTCTGAGCTTGCGCCGCTGGTTGGCGGCGCTCCGAAGAAGCATCCCTATACATTCGCCGAAGCTCGCGAGCGCCTTACGCCGAAAGTGAAGGCGGCGGCCAAAGAACTCGCGGACTTGCCCGCCGCGGTCTGCCCAAAGGGCCGAACCGTTGCACTGGTGACGTTGCATCCGAGCTATTTGGCCAAGACCTATTATCCGGGCACGCTGCTCAGCGCGTACGGGCTGGAAACTATCGGAAGCCGTGCTCGAGAGATATCGCCTGAAAAATGGACAAAGAAGAAGCCGCCGGAATCGGCCATCACGTCCGAGTTGTTCGTGGCGGGACGTCGCTCACACTTTCAAGAACTGGCCTCCGACATTGGGCGCATGAGCGCGGGTGCTGCCGCCGCGAACGATCTAATCAAAATCGAAGATTTCCGTACTCAGCCTTCGAAAGAAAAACTCAGGCCGCTGCGGTCCGATGACAGTGAGCCGCTTCTGGAGGTGGTGCTGCATGCGCAGCCCGTCCGCGAAGACGCATTCATCCTCGAAGGATTTGAAGCCTACCTCGACACGTTTGGCATCAAGCTAAATCTCGACAAACGAAGGTTCTTCGCCGAAGGCCTTTGCTTCCTGCCGCTGCGCGTCTCACGCGAGGTCGCCGGCGAGGTGGTCAAATATTCATTTCTGCGTCTTGCCCGCGAGATGCCTCGGCTTCGTCAGTTTCGCCCGGTGGCGCGGGCGACGCCTGGCTTCGCGCCCTTCGCCTGCCGGTTGCCCAAGGAAGGTCCCATAGATCGCGATCTTCGCGTTGCCGTGTTTGACGGCGGAATCAGGGCGGACGCCAAGCTGGACCCATGGGTATCGCGCAAGAAAACGAAGAACCTCGGTCACGCCGTCCCTGAATTTCAAAACCACGGGACCGCGGTCACTTCGGCACTTCTATTTGGACCCCTCCAGGACGGCGTCGTACCGGACCGGCCTTATGCAAGCGTCGATCATTACCGCGTGCTGGACGCCGACACCATGAAGGACGATCAGGAAGAGCTTTACACCGTTCTTGAGCGGATCCGGGACGTGCTGGAATCGCGCCCCAAATATGACTTCATCAATCTGAGTGTCGGTCCAGACCTGCAGATAGAAGACAGCGACGTGCACGCTTGGACGGCCGTGCTGGACCAGTTGTTCGCCGACGGATTGACTCTGCCGGCGATCGCTGTGGGGAACAGCGGCGAATTGGATTGGGCGTCGGGAAACGCCCGCATTCAGACGCCGGCCGACTGCGTAAACGCTCTCTCGGTCGGCGGTTGTGACCGCATCGGCGCCGGGTGGAAGCGCGCGAGCTACAGCTCAATAGGCCCGGGTCGCAGCCCGGGCATCATGAAGCCCGACGGGCTTGCGTTCGGCGGCTCCAGTCGAGAGCCCTATTGGGTGCTAAACGCCGAGAAGCCCGGCGCGGCAATGCCTATAACAGGCACGAGCTTCGCAGCCCCGACCGCCTTGCGCACGGCCATTGGTTTGAAAGCCCATTTTGGAAAGGTGCTGACGCCGCTGGCGATTAAGGCGCTATTGCTGCATGGCTGCGACGATGGCGGTCACGATAAAACAGAGGTGGGGTGGGGCCGCATTCCGGCCGAGGTAGACAACATCGTGCTCACCGACCAGCACTCGGCCCACATCGTATATCAGGGTGAACTCCGACCGGCGAGCTGGGTGCGCATGCAGATCCCGATCCCCGGCGACCCGATCCCCGGCATGGTCGACATCACGGCGACGTTCTGCTTTGCCACATTGACGGACCCGCAGGACCCGTTGAACTACACGCGCAGCGGCCTTGAGATACGGTTTCGACCGCACGACCAAAGGCGCAAAAAGCCGAAGCAACTGCACGCCGATCCGAGTTACTTCTTCCAGTCGAAGGACGTGTGGGTCGACGAGGTCGAACTGAGGGCCGACGCACATAAGTGGGAAACGACGCTGCACAAGTGTCGCTCCATGCGCGGGTCCGGCCTTCGCAACCCTGTATTCGACGTGCACTACAACGCGCGCGTTGGCGGCCGCAATGCCTTGAGCGCCGACAAAATCCCTTACGCGCTGGTGATCACGATCGGGTCCACCAAGACCCGCAACCTTTACAACAGGATTCTTCAGCGCTATCCGACGATCCTGGAGCCGCTGAAACCGGTCGTCAATATTCCGATTCGCACCTGATCAATGACAATGACCCGTTTGACGAAGGAGGACGATATGACTGAAGGACATGAACAAGCCGAAGGTAAAGTAGAGAAGCTTGTTGAGACCCTTGAGAAGGAAGTGGAAGTCATCGAAGAGGAAATTATCGATCTTGAGGAATGGGCGAAGGCAAATAAAAAGCCGCGGCGTGCGAAGCGTTACCGAATCCGCATTGACAAGGAATACAAGGAGGTCGCGGTTCATTCAATGAGCGGCCGCGAAATTCTCGCGCTTGTAGGAAAGACGCCCGAAAAATACCTGCTGTCCGAGAAATTTCGCGGCGGCCGCGTTGAGCCGGTTAAACCGGACCAGGTGGTCGAGTTTCATCGCCATGAGATTGAACGGTTTCAGACGCTGGCTCTCGATCCAACGGAGGGGTGAGCGACGTGCGACGGGCGTTCCAGCTTCCCGAGGAAGATCTAGAGTGTCTCACCGCACTCGGCATTGCGTGGGAGACCGTGGCCGAAGGCGCAGCGAAGTGGATCATATTTCCTGAGTATCATATTCCCGACGGATACAACCACCGCACGGCAAGCACTGCGCTGCGGATTCCGCCTTTGTATCCCGATGGTGACATTGACATGGTCTACTTTTTTCCGGCACTTGCGCTGAGCAGCGGCAAGGCGATAAAGCAGCTCTCGGCTTGCTCTCTCGACGGAAGGCAATATCAGCAGTGGTCGCGCCACCGGACGGCCCAGAATCCATGGCGGGCGGGCCTCGACAATATCTGTACTCACCTCATTCAGGTCAATAGCTGGCTGGAACGGGAGCTCAAGTAAAGGCGCGTATTGATGCGGATTAAGCTGAGGCTGACGCAAAAGGACCATTCGGCGCTCAAGGATCACCTCCTTCCGGGCGATGGGCTTGAGGCGGTCGCTGTTGCTCTGTGTGGCCGGCGACGAAGCGACGCTCATCATTGCCTTACGGTCCGCAAGCTTGTGCCCATTCCGTACAGCGAGTGCAAGGTTCGCAGGCCAGACCGCATCACGTGGTCCACGCAACGTCTTGTCCCATTGCTGGAAACGGCGTCTCGCGGCGATCTCGCGATCTTGAAGATACACAGCCATCCCGGCGGGTATGCCGATTTCTCTGAAGTCGATGACGCCTCCGATAGTGACCTATTCAGCTCCGTCTTCGGATGGACCGACAGCAAATTCCCCCACGCGAGCGCCGTCATGCTGCCCGGAGGGCGCATGTTCGGCCGTGCGATTCTTCCTGACGGTTCCTTTCAGGCCCTGGACTCTATCCTGGTCCCCGGCGACGACTTGCACTTCTGGATTCCATCGTCGGGTGCAAGGGTCCCCGCCTTCGCTCAAAGGCATACCCAGCTCTTTGGTTCTGGAACAACGCTCCGGCTTCGTGAGATGTCCATAGCCGTCGTTGGTTGCTCGGGCACGGGAAGCCCCGTGATCGAGCAGCTTGCGCGCCTGGGAGTGGGGCGCATGGTGTTGGTCGATCCGGACCGTGTTGAAGAAAAGAATCTGAACCGGATTTTGAATGCCACGCGTGAGGATGCTTACCTTAAGCGGCTCAAAGTGGAGGTGATGGCGCGCGCGATTGCCTCCATGGGATTTGCCACAGAACTGGAAATCATTCCCGAGAATCTGGCAACGCCGCGCGCTGTAAAAGCAGTAGCGGAATGCGACGTCGTATTCGGGTGCATGGATGGGGTCGAGGGTCGTCATCTGCTAAGCCGGCTCGCCGCCTTCTATGTATTGCCTTACTTCGATATCGGGGTAAGACTTGAGGCCGACGGAAGCGGCGGAATCGATGAGGCATGCGGTGCCGTGCACTATCTCCGGCCTGATGGATCGACGTTGCTCGACCGGAAGCTCTATACGATGGACGAATTAAAGGCGGCCGGCCTGCGCCGCACCGATCCGAAGGCGTACCGCGAGCAGGTGAAGGCCGGATACATCCGGGGTGTGAACGAGGACCGACCGGCCGTTATCAGCGTGAACATGCAGATTGCGAGTACGGCGGTGAATGAGTTCCTGGCGCGCCTTCATCCCTATCGACACGACGATAACGCTGATTCTGCAGCGGTGCGGACGAGTTTCATACAGGGCATGAATTACCGTGCGCCCGAAGAACTCTCATCGGCAATGTTTTCGGCCCACATCGGAAAGGCCGATATGCGCCCGTTACTGTCGATGCCGGAACTGAGCGAGCCGGAGGAGCCATTGTGACCTGGATCACCGCACTATGGCGGTCGATTTGGGCAGCGATCTTGTTACCGGCCCGCTGGCTGGTCGCACATTGGCCCCGGCGTAAACTCAAGCTCTTCAGGAGTGAGCGCGTTGACGAGTTTCCCGATACATTGCAACGAGCAAAGGTTTATCTCGCGGGCGAGGGAGACCATCTCTGGGCGGCGGCCATGATCTGCCCGTGCGGTTGCGACGAGGTGATAGAAATGAACCTACTGAAGCAGGTGCGCCCATGCTGGAGCGTGCAAGAACATCAAGACGGGTTGGTAACTCTCAAACCGTCCGTGTGGCGTGGCAAGGGGTGCAAGAGCCACTTCGTACTGCGTCACGGGCGGATCGACTGGTGTTAGGCGTTATGTGCGTCGGGCTGAGCGAGATGTGCGATGTCTGGCGACTCGAGATGGCACTGTGGCGTGCTCATTCTGACGATGTCAGGCGAACGCCTTTATGAGCTGGCTAAACGACCGCGGCCGATGAGCTTCCCAAGCTTCTTGCCGAACAAAGAGTGGATAGAAGGCGCGCAATCCATCAGAAGCAGTCGCATCCGCGCACCACTGTTGCAGCCGCTCCCACTTAGCCGGATCGTCTAGGTCCTCCCTACCTTTCGTCTCGACGATCCATATTTCATTGTCCGACCGCTTAACAACGAAATCAGGGAAATAGTTCGCGATGCTGCCGCCGGCGTTGCGGTACTCGATGCGAAACTGAGTGCTCTGACTGTTCTTTACGAAGGAGACGATATCGTCGCACCCGTCGAGAAACCCGGCGAAATCCAGCTCAAGATCGTTATCGCCAACGATCTTGTTGAAGACCGATTTTCTCGGCACGAGATATGCTTGATCCTTGACAAGATAGGGCCGGGTCCGACTTAGCTTAATCGTATCGCGAACCTCTGTCGTGCCCCGATCCTGGACAGTCAGGAAATTGATTCCCGTCTTAAAGGTCTCGACCAGCGTACGGCTTGCTTCGGGCTCGGAGAGATTTCGGATTACGTTGAGGTCGTTGAGATCGACGGGCTTTTCGAACAACACAGTTTCCATGAACTGCTTGATTTTCCCAAAGAGAACGTCGAAACCACCCACTAAACGTAGATCCCGCATGATCGAACGAGTGAAAAACCCGACGACATTTTGATAGTTCGGCTCGAAGACGGTATCCATCACTGTCGTATGGCTTTCGGCTTCGAGGTTGATATCTCGAAAGACGATCTCGCGCTGCTGTTCAGGAGTGAACGTCTTCAATGCAACGCGCCTATGCGGCAGCGAATTCACGTCGATGTCGTTGAGATTTTTGTACTCCCTGTAAATGCGCGGCGCGAGAATGGGTAGTTCAATATCGAGTTTTTCTATGTCCTTCGATTTGTTCGCCTGATCCACCTCGACCACAATCGGAGACTTCGGCCCACTCTTGTCGCCCATCGGCTGATATTCGAGTTCGACCCCTTCAACCTTGATGCTCTCAACAAAGTCCATGAAGGCATCGGTGCCGATAACGCTGACCTTTTCCTGCACCGCCTCATCGCGGAACATACGGCGCAAGCCACGACCGAGCGTCTGTTCCGGGAGTATCTTGCTGGTGGCAGTGAAGGGGCGCAGGCCGACGATCGCGACGACGTTCTGAACGTCCCAACCTTCGCGGAGCACCATCACCGAAACAATCACCTTATAAGGATTATCCGCTTGATCGATCTCCCGGCTAAACTTGCGCAGCCTGTCGAGCTCCTCCTTGCTCTTGCCGGTCGCGGCCTCGGATATCTCGCCATTGTTCTTCGTATGGATAACAAGCACGGCATTCCTGAAATCGGGGTAACGGCTTTCGAGATAGGTGGCTACCTCATCACAGTTGCGCGTGTCATCAGTCATGATGAACAGCACCGACTTCTTCCCGGTCGGCAATAGTTCCTCGTAGACTTTCTTCCATTCGAGAAAGCCAAGATGCAAATAGTCTTCGTATTGCTCAGTAAATTTGGCGCTCTTCCGCTCCTGTAGCTTTGCGCGTGACGCCTGGTCCGGCAGCACCGGCGTTTTCACGACCCCCTGCCGGATCGCCTCAACCAGCGGATAGTCGCTGATTGTCTGAACGAAAATCGCACCGCTGCTGTTCTTGGGTGTCGCTGTCAGATCAAATTGTACTGCAAGCTGGCTGCCCTTCTGGCGCAGTCGTAGCGCGATGTCCTCGATGCACTTGAACCACGCCATCCGAGGGTCATGAATGTGGTGCGCCTCGTCATTGAGTACGACGAGATCCGGAACCTCGCGGATGATCACGCCGAGATCGACCTGACTGTCTGTGGTGTTGCCCTTCGGACGGTTGCCGAGAAAATAATCGGTGGAATCGACGTCCTCGAAGGCGGCAGGATTGTCGCCCTCGTAGATGCGGTGAATATTCGAGAGAAAGATGTTGCCGGTATCGCTGACGTGGCCGATCTGGTCTTGGATATGCAATGTAAGCTGGAAATCATCCTGCCAGTTTTGGCCCTCATAGCCATTCGGGGGCAGCACCGGGTCTTGATGGAAAATTTTGAGTCCGTCAAAATCCAAGAGGAGGCGATCGAGGACGATGATGTTCGGGGCAATCAACAGAAAATTTGTCGATAGCTCGGAATCGGCTTCATAGCGCCGGTGAAAGTAACACCAAGCGATCAGCAGGCTCATTACCTTCGTCTTTCCGGCGCCGGTCGCAAGCTTCATCACGTAGCGCGGCCAATCTTCGGCGAACATACCCTTCGACACGCGACCTGACGAATCGTGTTTAAGCAACGCATAGGGGTCGCGTGAACGTTCGACCTCATAGAGCCAGATCGCGGATTCCACTGCTTCCCGCTGCGCGAAATACCACAGAAACGGCCCCACCGCGCCGTCCGCCATTGGTAACAAATGCTCAGTGCGGAACCAATGGTTCAAGAGCGCCCGGGTCGTTGCGGATGCCCCATCGTAACCACTATCGCGCCATGACTTCACCCCGCGCCGCACTTTATAGACGAGCGGAGGCAGCAGCATTTCGTACCCCATATCCGCCAGCATCGCTTCGCCGGGATACCAGCGGATCGACGGATCTAGGATCACATGTGGATCAGTCGGAAACTGGGAATGAAGCGGCATCAATGTGCCCCGGCAACACCATGCGTGGGGCCTACCGGCAAAGGCCAAATCGTCTTAGCCACCGAGAAAAGACTTTTTCCGCGGGTTAGGATCTTTTCCTCGTCCCATGTTGCGTATTTGCAAACCTCCCGGTTCAACACGAGCAAAGAGTGCTCACCGATCGCGGCTCGCTTTTGCGGGTATGGACCATTACTCACAGAGGAGTTCAGCGGCCGAGTAAGTAATGTCAGATTCCCAAAGCTTTGCAGGAGACGATTTCGCTTGACGATACGTCCGAGCGGGGAATCGTCTTCGGTGCTCACAAAGAGAGCATCGAACACCTGTTGGCCCGTTGGAAGACTACCATCCTCCAGAGGCCATGTCTTTTGCCACTCCCGAGGAAGGATATGCTCGACTGACAGATTTGGAGCCAGCGACGTCGTCTCGTGATAGGTCGTCCGCTTCGCGGTCTCTATTTCCTCCAACACCGCACGAGCCCGCGCGGGTTGGAGCGTTGTGTACGCCGGACTCGCCAGCCAACGTTGCTCAAACTCCTCATCTCGCGGGAAGCGACCCGTGTCTGTTTTCTGCGAAAGGAGAAAAGTTATTAATGCAGCGTCTCCCCACCCCTCTTCGTCTAGGTGGGCAATCACCGATAGGAAAAACTTGTTATAGTTTTTGGTAGTCAGGCCACACACTGCGCGGCGGACTAAGTATGCAAGCAGAAGTTCGAGACAGGCAGCCTTCTGCTCGCTCGATAATTCTGGCACTGCCCAGAGCCGCATCACCAAGGGAAAGACAGTTGTCACATCCCAAGGCAGCAGCCGGCGCGAGAACTTCGCTAGAGCACTGTTGCCTGAACGCTCCACAAGCTCGCGATAGATCGTACCGTAACTGCCAACCTCCCGGAGTTCCGCCGCTACGGTCGCATATTTCTTCTTTTTGATGAACGCCTTGTACTCACTGAAAAGCTTTGAAAGATTGACCTCCCCGCTAATCTGTCCGGCGATAAAATTAGATAGAAAAAACTCGATACGGGGTTTCTTGTATCGCCCCTGTTTCTCCTCGATACTCCAAAACGGCGCTTCGAACGGGGTCCAATATCGTTTGAAAAGTTCCTCGGGCTTTTCGTGCAAAGCATCAGCCCGTTGAAAAATGTTATTTCGGACTAAGTCTGCCGCGAGGAGAGGCTCGCCCCGTTCGTTTAGCGTCTCGAAAATAACTTGGGCATCGTCGCCTTCCTCAAGCACGATTTCCACGAGTTTGAACTCTTCTACTAACGCTTGCCAGATAGCATCGAGCTTAACTTCTCGCGGTAGGCCATCGCTTCCGGCGGCGTCCGCCCCCGCGCCCAATTCGGGAGCCTCGGTGAATTCGTCATCCAGATCGTCTGTTTCAACAGAATGCCGGATGCGCTCGTAAAAGTATCCATACGCAGATAGGAGCCGCGGAACGGTACTGTAGTCATAAATCTGATCTCGGGTTGCGTAATAATACTGTCCGTGCTTTTTCCGCAGTTCCTTTCTCCCGAGGGTGAGGATGTCGATGAATAATTCGCGGTCGTATTGCGTCGGCCATACCTTGTAAATCTCGACCTCTGCTTCCTCCATCAGGTGCGGTTTGTCGTTGAGCAGATAGCCTGAAATCTTCTCGGCCGTGCTTTCCAACTTACCTACGGCGGCGTAGTCACGCGCCGCCGCGAGGAATACTTCGAAGGTTGTAAGCCGTTGCTGGCCATCGACGACCTGGAAAGATGGAACGCGCCCTGCAGAAAAACCTCCGCGCGCTTCCAACACGACCGCACCCATGAAATGAGAGAATCGTCGATCGCGTCCGGTGAGCCGCTCGATTGCTTTAGTTCGGATGTCATTCCAGAACGGTTCCCACTGCTTCGCACGAGTCCAAACGTAATGACGCTGATAGATAGGCACGCAGAAGCGCGCCCGGCTTTGGAGGAGCCGGCCGATCTCGATAGGGCCGGCTTTCATACCAGCATCTCCACCACTTTCGTCGTGTCGTTACCGAAAATGTCGATCACCTTCACGGCGATCTTGTAACGACCCCTGCCGGGATAGTCGTGAGGCGCGCTGCTCATTTCGAGTGTCCGGTCGTTGCGCGTGCGAAAAGCCTGCCATTCATTTTCGAAGATATAGCCGCCGGTCCACACTTCGCGCTCGGCGCCGTCCGGCTCCGCGACACGCATCATCTCCCGTCGGCTCTCAAAGGTGAAATCGACCGCCCAGTAGTCGATCCAGTCGCTCCACGCTTTCGTCAACACCTCACGCGTGATCACGCCCTTCTTGTCCCTCGACACCTTCACCACTTGACCTGCATCAACCGTTACCTTGGAGGCTCCCGCCTTCATCTCCGCCGTGAGTGTGTCGACATCATCTTGTCGATAAAAGACTCCGAAATCCTTGAGTTTCACTACGACCGTGCGACCTTTCAGTGCGGGCAACACTTCGACATAAGCCACGTCATAAAAAACGACCTGGCCCTTTTCCACGGCACGCCGGTCGAAGACGTCTTTCGGAATGTAGCGCAGTGCGAGACTTACCCCCTTTGCCCGCGCCTGATCTTGAGCGTGAGGAACAATCCCCATTTCGAATTCGAAGCCCAGTAAATCAACCCGGCTCACGCGCATCTTTCGCGCGGCTTCGACAGCCTCGGTGACCTGCCCTTGCGTTACTGGCGCATCGATCGGCCCAACAACAACGAGCGCGCCGCCTTTACGTCCATGGAATGGTGGCGTCTGGAAACTGCGCTCGGCCTTATAGGCGTTCAGAATCAGTGTGAGATAATGCTCCTCCTTCTGAAGAGATATCGCCCGACGCTGGTCTTCCGGTAGTGTCGGATCGATCCCGACGAAGAACTGCCGCTCGTATTTCCCGAGGTTCAGAATTTCGAAGCTACGATAAGGCTTCGTTGCCGCTTTTAATTCGCGCTGGACGCCGATTAGGCGTTTCCGGGATGTGTGGATTGCAAACCGGCCGAGATCAGCTCCTATCCATTTGCGGCCCAGCTTTTCTGCGACAGAAAGGGTGGTACCAGAACCGCAAAAGAAATCGGCGACCAGATCCCCTTCGTTCGATGAGATACTGAGGATGCGCTCCAGCAATAAAGCCGGCTTTTGTGTGGAGTAGCCACACGCCTCGATCGCTTGAGAGTTAATAGCGTTTATATCTGTCCAAATGTCCTGAAGAGGAACACCAGGCATTTCATCTAAATATCGTTTGTAACGTGGAACAGCGCCCGGGCTGGGCTGCACGATTCTCCCTTGCTTATGAAGTTCCTCCATGTTTTCACGCTTGTAACGCCAGAAACGGGTGATACCGAGAAACTCGTAGCTAGGGTTCCCTTTAGCAGCGCCGCCTGGTCCGATTAGGTTATCAAGCTCATATTTTCTGCCTGTGCCCGGTTCGATATTTTTGTAGTGCGTGCTCAAATATTTGTCATCATAAGGAACGTACTGCATATTCAGCGTGTAAAGTTCTGTCTTGGAATACATAAGAATTACATCGTGAATTCTGCCGAGATGGTCAGCTCCTTGAGTTGAATCGCTGTGTGCTGTTTGACGCTTCCATATGATCTGATTAACGAAGCGTTCTTTGCCAAAAATGTCGTCAAGAAGTATCTTGACGTAGTGTGAGACGGCCCAGCCAACGTGAACATAGATGGTTCCGTTCTCCGACAGCAGGTCCTTAATTAATTTCAGTCGCTCGAACATCATGTGGAGATAAGAGTCTGTGCCCTGTCCCCACGTGTCGCGGTAAGCAATCTCTTCAATTACGCTTGGTTCTTTTGTGAGACTCTCACCACCAACTTCGAGTTCGACCGAGAAATCGGCTCCGACATCAAACGGCGGATCGATGTAGACAAGTTTGAGGCCACCAGCGGCCTCGATTTCGCGACGCAGTGGTCCATTCTTTAGGGATGAAAGAATGAGTTTGTTATCGCCCCAGATTAGCTTATTAGTCCATCCGCCCGACTGTCGGCCAGTCTTGGCGTCAAAGGCAAATAGATCGGCAACCTGACCTGCGGTTTCCGCGCGCGGTTCGTCGATCTGCTCGATGGATTGAAAAGGCAAGACGACGTTAGTAATCTCCGCTGTCTTGGACGGCCAAATCAGTTCGGCTTCTTGCGGCTCCGCGAACAGCACGGCGCGATAATGGGCTGGCAAGGATCCGCCGGCGTCGATCAGCGCCTTAAGCTGTTCTTTTTCCCGATCGGTTAGATTCAATCCCCTACCCCTATCACGTGTCTTCAACCGACCTGTGCCGACCAGCTCTGCGTCCTAATTCGGCTGCGAAGCCGTCGCGCGGGCGCGGTTGATGAACCATGCCGTTGAGGAAACTCCGCAACCGCCCGTCGTATTAGCCACGTTTCGGTCGACTCGTTCTTTTCGGCTGAGGCTAAGAGCGCAAAGTAGCGTGGTTCGCGGAGTTCGATGGAGGATAGACGAGCCGCCACTTTCCCTGCCTCGGGCCGCGTCATTGCCGCGATTCTCCTCGATGTAATGACCGTTGGGCAACCAGATTGGCGCTTCCGACTCCGCCACAAACAAGCCACAACGCCAAAAGGAGATATGCGGAGTACACTTCGCGCCACCCTGCGAATTTGTAGGAGGTAACTCATTGATTTGGCAGGTGGAACTGTTATTGAAAATTGCCCCAAGATGAGCCAATCTGGTGATTGGATTCGCCGGCTTTACCATCCGACAATTAGTTCTTGTCTTGCTAGAGCCATCACCACGCATTGCCTTGATCCACACGGCTGCTCTTGATTGTGCGACATATAGGCGCCGGGCTCACCTGCGACCTCCTCCCTCCTCTTGGATGATAGTGACACATTGCAACCAGCGAAGCGTCCAGGACAGTTGGGCGGAGTCATTTTTCCAACTTCGCTTCTCGCACATGCGTATTCGTCAGCTGTACGCCCAATTTCTGCCCTATCCACTCTTTCTCGGTCAGGGCCGGCGACATCCTATCGACGAAGCGCCGCACCTCGGCCGCAAGCTCACGTCGGCTCTCCTGCCCGAGCAATTCACTCACGCGTCGCCAACCCTGATCGACCGCCCGGCGTGTCGCCATAAGTTGCGACTTGCCCGGCTCTACACGGATATCTTGATTGATCAGCTCGCGGTGAACAGATTCTATCCGCTCGCGCATGTGGGTGGAGGATCCACGCAGAACAGCGCGGTAGATTCCGTCGGATTTTCGATTCGTCGTGGCACCGCGGATAGCCCGATCCGTCGCGTTAGCGGCGATGCCTTGTTCTCGCAAATGCCGGGCGAACTCCTCGCGCCATTCTCGTAAGGTGGCTTTTCGAATATTCAGCCGAACGCCCTCCTCGCTCATCGCCTTGACGACGACATGAACGTGCGGGTGTTTCTGGTCGGTATGAAGGACCATGGCATAACGGTGCTGCAGAGCGAACTCCTCCTGCGCGAATTTTCGCACTGCGGCGAGGAGCTTTTGAGGCGGAGTGTGCGCCGGCATCGAAAAAATGAGGTTGTGCACGAGCCGCGGCGGCTTGCGACGCTCCGTGACGGCGACGGTAGCTTGGCGTCGATGTGCATCGAGATCGAGATCCCAATCCTCGATGAGCCGCATGGCGGCCTCGTCCCCGTTCAGCCGCTCGCCTTCGTCGGTCTCAAGATCCAGGTTTCCCTCACGATCAATGTACTTAATGTGGTCCTTGACCGCCTTGAGGCTCCGCCCTCCTCCGGATACCTTGATCATGACTTCCGGGGTGCGCCGAACGGTTCGCTCAATGTGGTAACGCTGTGCGGGCGTAATGGTGTCGCGCCGACCCGGCCCTCGGCGGCCATAGCTCACGATGTCGAGCAACGGCGCTCGCGCGCCGAGGTCAACCGTGCGCTTCGGCATGCCCCACCTCCCAGCTCCGAAAATTGTTCTGAAGAAGTACCTTGGTATGGACGCGCAACCTTTCGCAGGCGCGCAGCACAGCAAGGAGATCCTCTCGGCTCGGGCCGTTACCACGGGCGCCTTGGTTGGCCGCGCACGCGATCTGGTTCAGGTTGCGGCCGATGGCGCGGAGCTCCGCAATCGATCGCCTTAGCGCTATCAGCTCGTCCTTCGGGAGCGGCGCGAGGTTTCGCAGGTGTGCTCGCAACAGCACAGACGCATAGGTGGCAGCCGCCATTCCGCGGGCGGCCGCTCGCTCACGTAGCAAGAGCTGATCGTCAGGACGTAGCCGAACGTACAGCCGCGCTGCGCGGACGATCGGCTCGGGAGGCTCCGGCACGGCTGAGTCGCCCAAACTGTACGTTGTTGCGCCTGCGCTCTGCAGCGTGCGCTCGATTAAGCACCGCAGCCACGCGGATTCGGTCAGCTGCTGTCGATGAGCGATGGACTGGACAATCCGCCGCAATTCGGACGTAACGCGTGCCTTCAATATTTCCGTAGATGCCACAAGCACACTGTGACCCAATAGCGGCCGCGAGGCTATCCTGCAACCCTATCGAATTGGCCCACTAAAGCGGACAGCACCCAAGTTGTCGGTGTTCCTTGATGACTGGACTGTGTTCCTTGACTGTGGACTGGCGCCTTGATGAGTAGACCGGCTCAATGGTAGACAGGTCCCCTGGCGGTATGCCGAGATACCGAACTGAGGGCCTAGATCCTGAACAAATAGCCGTGGCGGGAGCCGACCAAATGGAGACGGTCGCACGCAACGTGAGTAATTTCCGCCAGCGGACGTTCACATTTATCTCGAGCGATGCATCGGCGGTTCACATCAAGCCCGAGCATCCAAACGAGGTCGCTCGAATAGTCGAACAGAACTACCAGCGGCTGGCAATGATCGCTGCGAAGGTCGCCACGGCCATCACCGCCCCACAGATGACGAATATCCGCTCGACCGGTTCGCCCTTGTCTCGGGCGGATCTTGTCGTTTTCCCCACTCGATTCGATAGTGATCCAAGATCGCGATGGGGTAAGCCGCGGCCAGAAATACCGCCGATGCGCAGCTACGGGCCCTTTCGCATTGATCTCAACAGGAGATCAGGGCAAAACTACGGAAGAAGCGACCGGATAGTTCCCACAGGTACCATAATCTATAGCTAGGAGCAGGAAGCTCACTGATGGCGTCTGAGGAGCAGCGTAGCGACGTGTTTTTCGTGGGCGCCGGCATTTCGTCGGCCGCTCCATCTTGTCTTCCTCATGCCGGCGAATTTGCTTGCGAGATTTTCGACCTGCTGTGCGAGACCGGTACGGTTTATCGGCCGAAGCAAGCGCTTTTCGAGCTACGCGCCGCGATATACGATCGACTCCGGCTCGAAATATTCCTAGAGACACTCGCGGGTGAAATTTCTCCTGCGACCATCTTTTCACCCTTCACACGCTTCAAGCAGGCGGAGCCCAACGCCGCACACTTCGCCGTAGCCGAGCTTGCGGGAGCAACCATCGTAACGACAAACCAGGATTTGTTGCTTGAAGAAGCGTGCGAGCGTCTCGCTCTGCGAAAACGGATAATCCACTTGCACGGCACTTGCGACCGTGTTTCCTCGATCATCACGATCATCAGTCAGTATCTCGGCGGCCTCAATCGCCGCACGCGGCGCGCGTTCGAGGCCGCCATTCAGGGAAATACCGTCATCGTTGTAGGCTACAGTGGCCGCGACCTCGACATCATGCCCATACTTGTTGAGGGCGGCGCTGCGGCAATCAAGTGGATTATGCATAAAGGGCCTCCCTCTCCCGAAGTGATTCGTGCTTGTGCAGTTTTGGGCAACCGCCTCGAACTCGTTCCCGCTCATACAGGCAGGTGGCTAAAGGCGCGCTTGATTGAGCGCGGCCAACTCCGCACCAACGCGCTGCCGATGAGTACGGAACCAAAGCGTCTGCCGATGCCGAAACCCGTACGGCGCGCCTTCACCGCTGTTGCTCCAGCTGCCCGCAATTGGGCAGTCGCCAAAGTGTATGAACAGCTCGGTCGGCACGACCAAGCATTGGCGATTTACCAGCGGCTCTCGAGTGATCCGTCGGTGGATCAACCGCGGCTCCTCGCTGATCTAGGGCGTGCTACCGCCCGCGTTGCCGGTCATGACGCCGCATGCCGAGTCTTTACCTCGCTGCTGGCGCAGCCTGAAATCGCCGTCGACACACGAGCCTCGGCGCTTCTCGGTCGCCTCGACGCACTGCGCAACTCCTCGCGCCCAGTAGATGCACTGCGCGACCTGGCCGAGCTCGATCGTCTGCTGGAGGCACAAGGAAAGATGCTCAAAGCGCGGGATCGGGGGAAGCGCTACTGGCATTTCATGGGTTGGTCACTTAGTGCCAAGGCCGGCATACACCGCATCGAGGGGCGCGCTAAAGCCGCTGCCCACTTATACGCGCGCGCCGGAAAGGCATTTTCCCTGGCGCGGGATATTGACGGGCGCATCGAGGTGCTAACGTGGCAGGCGGAGTCGCTCTTAATCGTGGGCGACTACCGCGCAGCGCTCGCCACGGCCGATCAAGCCATCTCGTATGCCGTTGCCTATGCAAAAGACCTCGTCAGAGGGTGGCCACGGTACGTGCGGGCGGAAGCACTGGCGCTTTCGGGTCGCTGTGTTGAGGCTCTGAAGGAGGCTGCTCGGGCGCAGAAAGTACTTAGAGCAAGCGGGAACATTCAGGGTCCTTTATGGTGCTTGCTACTCAAATCCGATTGCTATCGTGAGACCTCGCCGTCGAAGGCGGCAAGAGTGATGTCGGGCGTTCGAAAAGGACTGGGCCTACATAAGCTCGCGCATGTGCAAGCTCGCCTCCATCTTGAAGAAGCGGAACTGGCACGTGCCGCTGTCAATTGGCCGCGGCTAAACAAGGCACTTGCCAAGCTCCGCGCCCACCTAGTGGCCTGTACCAACTGATTGTGTACTGATGTGGCGGGACGGATCGGCGTATTTCCACTTCACGGTCCGGGGCGCCTTGTTGTATGAACGGATGTAGCGCATGAGCTTTCTCTTGAGGT
>Ga0182018_10002387_pt1 | contig 18953 bp, 20 predicted proteins | sample 812P2MmetaG_FD_120490 | JGI IMG/M metagenome (GOLD analysis project Ga0182018, IMG submission 120490) | Permafrost microbial communities from Stordalen Mire, Sweden - 812P2M metaG | ecosystem: Environmental > Terrestrial > Soil > Wetlands > Permafrost | place: Sweden: Stordalen | collected... | reverse complement strand
TCTACGTCGAGTCGACCAGCAACCCTCTGCCGGAGTTGAACGATGTGATCACGGTGCTCGGACAGAACGTCCAGATCCAATCCACGGTGAGCGCCTCCCTGGCCGCCTTGCTGAAAGCTCCGTTACCGCCGACCGGCACCCCCGGATCCTCCTCGTCGTCGGCCAGCCTGGCTGCGGCGACGCAGGCCGAGGTCAAGGCGCTCCTGGTGGAGGCCCAGGGCGACTACAGCGCTGCCCAAGCGGCGTTGACGAACGGCGGGAGCACGGCGTTGTCGCAATATCAGACCGAGATCGACGCGATGGAGCAGGTGATCGACGAGGCCGACGCATTGCTCAACCCCGCCGGCACGGCGACCTCTACGTCACCCACGACCTCCACCACCACGACGACGCTGCCCAAGAAGAAGGCCAAGACGACCAAGTCCACGGCGACCGCACTCGGCGGAAGTCAGACCAACTCGGGGACCTAGTCGCAGTTCCCGGCCGTCTGCCCGAGAGACCGGGCCACCGACCCCGTGCGATGATGGGGGTTCAGGATCATCCGCTCGCTACGGCGGGCCCGACTCCGGGGGTGACCCGATGGGGTTTCTCGACAAGGTGAAGGAAGGCGCCGCCCAGGCGACGGCAGCGGCCAAGGACGCCGCTCAGAAGGGCCAGGCCAAGCTCGACACCATGCAGGCCAAGAAGGCGGCCGACGGTCTGCTACGTGATCTGGGTGCGGCCGCTTACGCAGAGAAGACCGGCCGAGCCGGAGCGGACAACTCGGCCGAGATCGATCGGATCCTCGCTGCGCTCGAGGAGCATGAGCGCGAAAACGGCCAGATCGACCTCACCCTCACCTCGGGCACGAAGGACAGCTGAAGGGCGTGTGACCGGCCCCTTTGGTTGGGCCGGACGGTGAACTGCTAAATTCCCTGCTTCCGCCGCGGGGTGGAGCAGTCTGGTAGCTCGTCGGGCTCATAACCCGAAGGTCGCAGGTTCAAATCCTGCCCCCGCCACCAACGAAGTACCTGGTCAGAGCCCCTCCAGCCGGAGGGGCTCTCCCATGTCCGGCGAGCTGTCCCTACTTCCATCCCTAATCCTGGCTACGCTTGGGGTTTGTGCGAGGGACTAAGCGCAAGCGCCGTGAGGGTGTCTGGGAGGTCCGGGCCTACCTCGGACGCGACCCCGTTTCAGGCAAGCCTCGCCAGGTGTCGAAGACCGTCTACGGCAGTGCCAAGGCGGCCGATGAAGCGCTCCGGGATCTGATCGACAAGCAGGCGCCTCGCTCCGACGGCATGGGCGCTTCCTTCGGGCAGCTTCTCGATCGTTGGCTCATCGAGTGCGAACGCCTCGACCTCTCGCCAACGACCATGCGCACCTACCGGGCGCAGATCGAGCAGACGATCCGGCCCGCCCTTGGCAAGGTCCCGCTCACCCGGCTCAACGCCAAGCAACTCGACGATCTCTATGGCGCCATGAAGACGGCCGACAAGACGCCGAAGACCATCCGCAACCATCACGCGATTATCTCGGCTGCCCTGCATCAGGCCGTCCGCTGGGGATGGGTGCGGACCAACGTCGCCGAGCAGGCCAAGCCGCCCAGGGTCTCGCAGCGCCGAGTGAAGGCCCCATCTGTTGATGTCGTTCGCGCCGTCATCGAGGCGGCCGAGGATCGTGACCCGCGGTTGGCGGCACTGCTCATGCTCGGCGCCCTCACGGGCATGCGACGGGGCGAGCTGTGCGCCCTCCGGTGGTCCGACATCGACCTAGAGCGAGGAGACATGGAGGTCTCCCGCTCCGTCATCGTCGTACCCGGGGGTCTGTCCGAGAAATCGACCAAGACGGACCGCTCTCGTTCCGTTGCGCTGGACGAGGTGGGCGTTGCCCTGCTCGTCCAGTACCGCGCCCGGGTCGACGAGTGGGCATCCGAGGCAGGGACCGAGGTCGCCGACGATGCCTTCGTCTTCTCTCCTCATATAGACGGTGCCACGCCATTTCGGCCGGACAACGTGACCGGCTTCTTCATCCGGGTCCGTGACGGCCTCGGTCTCAAAGATGTGCGACTCCATGATCTCCGGCACTTCACCGCCACCCAACTCATCGGTGCGGGCGTTGACGTCCGGACAGTGGCTGGGCGGCTTGGCCACTCCGATCCGTCGTTGACACTCCGGGTCTACAGCCACGTCATCGAGGAACGAGACCGAGCGGCGGCCGCCATCCTCGGACGAGTGCTTGGTCCGACCGGTCGGCCGACGGCCAGCCTTAAGGCAGGATCGAAGGTCTGACTGACATGGCCGAGGTCGCACCATCCGAGGTAACCGTGGTCAACGGCGCCTCGTGGGCGGCCCAACCCGAGCAACTCGCTCAACTCCTCAGCCACTCGGCCGCAGGAGCGGTCATTCCCGATCCGGTGGGCCAACCACCAGATCCCGCCATGCTCATGGCGGTCACTGATCCGGGCTTCTGGTCCGGCGAGTCTCGGGCGCTCGCCGATGCTCTTCGCAGTCTTGCCCTCCCCGAGGCTGGTGATGGTCACGCGACCGGAGGCGATCGGTCGGCTGGCGTAATCACCACGGGGCCAGACCGCCTGACTCTGACTGTTGAGGAAGCGGCAGCCACCCTCGGTATCAGTCGTGCATCCGCGTACGAGGGCGTCCGCCGGGGAGAGATCCCGGCGATCCGCATTGGACGCCGGGTTCTCGTGCCCCGGGTGGCTCTCGACCGCCTGCTTTCGATGCCAGAGGTCGGCGAGCCGGAGTAGGTCAGCAGCTACCGACCGCCAGCACGCTCATCGATCCGCCCCCCGGCCAGCACACGCAGCATCGCGTCGTATGCGTCGTTCTTGGTGAGGTGGGTGTAGTGGTTTGCGATGACCTGAACCGACGCCCCGGCAATGAGAGAAAGCTGGATGGGGCTCATCCCGGCGCGGAGCATCTCGGTCATCCATGAATGCCGGAGCAAATGCGGATGGACGTGCTTGGTGATTCGTGCGCGAACGACCGCATCTTGGACGACCTGGTACACCCCGCTACTCGTGAGCGGGTCATACACACCGGTCTTGCCCCGCCTCTGAGAGAGGAAGATCCGATCAGCCGAGCGGTCCAGGGGCCGAGCCTCGATCAGACGCTCCAGACGCCGGAGCGTCTGTGGAGGGAGAGGTACGTCCCGGCGTCGGCTCCACTTGCCCATGACCCGCAGGTACGCCTGCCGGCCCGTTCGGTGGACATCATCCGGCGCCAGCTTTGTCAGCTCGTCCAGCCTCAAGCCACAGTCACCGAAGATCCGGATGATGAGCTTGTCCCTCTCACCGTCGACAGCCTTCTCAAGCTGGTCGATCTCTTGCCGGGTGAGAACGTCGCGCAGCGGTCTCGGACACATCGGAAGCTGCGGCTTGGCACGTACCTCCTCGCCCTCCTTGGCCGCCCACGTCAGCATCTGCCGGACCGGGCGGACATAGCTGTGGACGGTGTGCTTCGAGATGACGTGACCATTCCTCTCCCGACGCAGGAGGGTCGACGTGAAGCGATCGACCGCCCGGCCGTCGAGGTCACGGACAGCGTCGATGTGCTCGCTGGCGCACCAAGGAAGGAAGACCTCGCGAAGTGCATAGCCGTAATTGTTGGAGAGTGTCCGGGGAGCGAGACCGCGGGCCTCGCAGTGAGTCAGGTAGTCGTCGACAAGATGCCCAAGCGCTGACGGCGCCGGATGGTCGAGAACGGTTGCCATGTCTGGCCCTCGTCATAACGTTTGATGCGATTCAGGATAAGCGGGTTTCGTTTGAATTCCTCTGCACAGCAGCAACCGCGTTGGTGATTCGCGGGTGGCTCATCGCCGCTCAAAATCGCTCAAAGAATTTCGAATTGAGATCAAGCGAGTTCGAATAGCGCGATGGTGCCCCCTGTAGGAGTCGAACCTACGACCTACCGCTTAGAAGGCGGCTGCTCTTAGTTCTGCCCTCCGAAATGGTGTGTCCGATCTCAACAGGACCATCCGCCGTTCGGGTTGCGGTGGTCGGGACCAACCGCGTGGCGCATGCCAGGAGACACCACAAATATACGGTGATTGGTATGAACTTCGCGGCTGTCCGGCGGACGCCGCAGACGAGTAACTCAGCTCACCCGAGGTCGCGTTCTTGCTTCTCGTGCTTGATGAGCAAGTCGATGACGTCGAGCACCGGAGCGTGCAGTAGGGCATCGGCAATCATCGTCAACGAACGCGCAGCGATCGGTCTTCCGGCGAGCGCTGCGCTGATCGTTGCGGGGCTGAGCCGAGCCTCGCGTGCGAGGTGCATGGCATCCCATCCTCGACGCGTCATTTCCTCTCGCAACCGGGAAGGCTGGACAACAACGCTCACTGTGCGGACCTCGAAGAGCGCTCTTCACCGTAGGCCCGGAACACCCGGGCGACCGGCGTCCCCTCTCCGGTAGCGGTCATCGGCGTCCTGTGGCGGACAACGCCACTCTGCACGACCGGCTCGCGTGCCGGGCGCAATTCAACGTTATGCCACAACGATTTCCAGGTGTGACGACGTCACGCTGCTGCGACTTCGTCGAAGCGAAACGCAACGCCAAGCACGAGTGGCGTACACAACGACGCGGGCAATCAGACGGTGTGTCGTAGCCCCCCTCCGACGGATTGCTTGCTTCATGCGGGAGCCTGCCAGATCCCGGTCTTCGAGGCTGCAAGCCCTGAAGTGAACTCGCTTTGCTCGGGGCTGTTCCGCCTGGCCGTGTCCTGGCACTCCGGCTCGCATCGCAAGCAACCCACTCGGAGATGCCAACCATGACCGCCGTCTTCATCGTCCCGCTTCATCCCGTCCAACTGACGCTCGACCTTCGGACGCCTACTGTTCGTCGCCTTCGGATCGATGACCGGCGACCGTACTGGCAGAACGTCGACCTGGCGGACGTCGGCGGCGACCTGCGGGCTCGCCGTCCGGGGATCAACGCTCTGGTCACTGCGCAGCAGGGTGAGGACGGCCAGTGGATCGGGTATCACGACTTGGTTCTCGATCGCACCGGCAGCAGTGGGGCGACCCGTCCGCAATCCACCCGGGGGGACGCGCTTGCCAGCGCCGCATACGGGATGGCCCAGCACTGTCAGGTGATCCTCGCCCAGCGGGGCAGCTATCCCGGGGCCACGGCGACCGCCTCCCGTCAGCTTCTCCGGTGGCTCTCGCAACTGGACCTGCTGTAGCCAACCACCGCCGCTTGGGTGGGGCTCAGTTCCAGAGCCCACCCCAGGCCGGCGGTGACGGGGGCCGAAGGGGAAGCACCTCGACCATCGCCACGGCCAGCCGTCGGAGCCGAGTTGCGTCCGCCACCGGCGCGGCTCCCGGAGTGCTCTGGAGAAGCTGCCGATGGGCGGACAGAGCGGCCCAGGCCAGGTTCAGTCCGGCTCGGTGATCGTTATTCAACTCGCTCCCACCATACGGATCGACGTTCATCGCGCGTATAACGCCCTAGCTTCGATCCCGTGGCAGACCGCACGCTGTTGCCCAGTCATGCCGCGCCAGAAGACCGACCTCGAACGCATCTTCGTCTCCGTCACCCCCGCCCAGCGGGCTTGGCTTGAGTATCGCCGGAAGGTGACGGGCTCCGAAGTCTCCACCATCGTCCGTCTACTGATCCAGGCGGCGATGGAGGAGCCCGCGAGCCCCAAGTGATCGCCGCCGGTCCCGAGACCGCTTGAGCTTCAGCGCCGAAGGATTGCCTCGCGGAGCAGACGGAACTGGTCACCGTCGCGGCGGGGGTCATGCCCCAGGTCGTAGTAGAGCCGGACCGGATTGACGCACGAGAGCCCTTTCCGCTCTTGAGCGAAGGCCAGGGCCGGGTCGCCCTTGGCACGAGTCAGGATCAGGTTGGCGTTGCCCTCGGTGTGCCGTGCCCCGACGGCGTCGAGCACCTCATCGAAGGGGGTCGAGCTGTCCACCCAGACCTCGACAGTGCGGAGGGTCGCCGGGGCGGACGTCATGGTCATGGCTGCCGAAGCGCGGGTCAGGGCGTAGCCGATCCCGGTCCTTGTGAAGCCCGCAGCGAGGCTGGCCATCAGGTCCTGCGGGCGGGCCGCCGGGCGAAGGCACCGCACCACTTGGACGTCTCGGTCGAGCTGTTCTTCGCACCAGGTGTCGAGCAGTGCCGCCCGCCCGAGCAGTCGCCGAACCCGAGCCGGTCCGGTGCCGCTGGCCTCCAGGATGCCGTTGGATTCAAGGCGCTCGACGACGGCATGGGTCAGCCCGACCGAGGCGCCGGACCTCGCCGACAAGGTGCGAATCGTCCAGTCCCGGTCGGGCTCCAGGAGCAGGATCTGAGCGATTCTGCCGGCGATCCCGGAGAGCGCAAATCGCGTCGTCGGCTTCGGGCTGAGTCTCCGTCGAGGTTCATCGATCCGCAGCAGGAGCCCCGGAGCGGACAGGCTCAGGTGCCCCGAACCACAGGCGTATCCGATGCCCTGCGAGCGAAGAATCTCGCGGCCGTCGGCGCTCGACTGAGCGGTGACCACGAGGACCCGCTCACCCGGAAATTCGCTTGCCGTCCGGGTGATGACCCACGCCGTGGCAGCGTTGACGTATCCCCGAAGCTCGATCCGCACGAGCACCGAGACGTCGCCAAAACTCACCATCGCGAGAGCGCCCTTTCGGGTCCGTCCGGCCCGCGGCGGTGTCGCTGAGATCCCCTCGAATGTGCGCAGAATGGTGAGAGCATCGACACCGACGACGCCGGTGATGTTCACTCGATCGGCCATATTCACTGCACACTGAATATGGGCTCAACAGTGAACATCGAGCAATCACGGGGCCGTCGCAGAGCCTCTGAAGGCCGTTCACTCGACTGGGGTCATGGCATGAACGGCGAGTTGATGGACTTGTCCCACCCGCCCTGCACCTGTTTTAGCTTCCCAGAGCCCCTCTGCACCCGCCATTAGCTCGGCTCGTGTGAACGGCCTCGGTTCCCGCACCCCACCCTCACAACGTGAGTAAAAAGTGATGTTGGGGTGCGGTACCATGGCGGGTGCAGAGGGGTAGGGACAGTTGGTGCAGGGTGAAGATGAAGTGGGACAAAAGCCAGATGGTGATGAAAGTCTGAAAGAAGAAGGAAAGAGGATTCGGTAGCAAGATCTCAGCGTAAGAAGAAAGAGGGAGTAGGGGTTCGTAAAGCTCCTCAAGGGGGAGATGACAGGCGGGTGATTCAGAAGGGGTAAGTAGGTCGCCCGGCTAAGTGAAAGTGGTCGCTGGTGGTGGTAGAGGTGGCGTTCGAGACGAGAGTGAGATGAGGAGATCGGGGCCTCAGATTACGGGGAGGGATCGAGAGATTCTGGCGTGGATCGGGCGGCACGGAGTGGTGACAGCGGATCAGGTTGCAAGACGATTCTTCGGTCGGGACGACGGTGAGTTGGGCAAGCGGGCGGCGTATCGAAGGCTGACTGTGCTGGAGGGTCTCGGTCTCATTCGGCGGGATCGGACTCCTTTCTGGAGAGCGCCGTATGTGCTTCGAATCACAAAGGCTGGTGCCGAAGTTGGCGAGATCGACATCGCTCCGGCTCGCATCGTCGAGGCTGAGATGCGTCACAGTCTGGCGCTCGTCGACCTCGCCGAACAGCTCCTCGCGGACAACCCCGGAGCCACCGTCCGCACCGAGCGCGAGATCCGCACGGATCGCTGGCATGAGCGCCACGCCGGCACCCGACAGCCCGCACGAGGGCGCACTCCGGACGGCGAGCTGACACTGCAGAACGGCAAGGTCGTCGCCATCGAACTCGACCTCACCCCCAAGCGCAGCAAGGACTTTGAGCGCATCCTGAGGGCGTACCGGCAGGAGCGTTTCGACAAGGTCTGGTGGTACGTCCTCCCCGGCGTCGTGCCCAGAGTCACCAAGCTGGTCAACGAGAATCGGGTCGAGGACTTCATCGATGTGCGGCCCTGGACACCCATCTATGTCAGTGCGCTGACCGGGTGATTGGCCCGTCCGATGGCTGGGAGATCGTCGCCGAACCCCGACTCTGGAAATGCGTGTCACGCGCCCCTCAATGCAGCGGTGACGACCTCGTCGCTCGGCGGATCGGTTGCGACCGCAACGATCGACAATGAGACATGGATGCCTTCGACAGGCAGTCGTCCGCTGACCCTCCGGCCGCCGGGAGCCGTTACCAATGACGGCCCGGCTGGAGTCGTCGCCGCTCCTGCACAACAACGAGTACACCATCGCCGCGTCCATCTTCGTGGCCGCCGGGATCACTGTCAGCGTGTTCCCCGGGGTGATCGCCGGTGCGGCGATCGCGTGGGTCGTGTGGCGGGTGAGCCGCCCGCCTATCGTTGTTGCGTGGTTGCTGGCATTTCTCGGTGCCGCTACGGCGGCGACGCTGCGCAGCTCCCTCGCGCTCGCCTGGCCGTGGCATCTGCTGATGCACGCCATCGCCCCGACGGCGGCCACCCTACCGACCGCAGTCATCGTCCGCTCGCTGCCGGTCGAGGCACTTCTCGGCCCGCTGGTGCTCGTCGCCGTCCAGTTCGGCATGACCCATGCGACTCAGACCATCCAGGGCCAGGAGTGGGTGAGGACTAGGGACATGGCCGCCCGGAAGAAGGCACTGGAGCGTGGCTGGCCGGGTCCGAACGCCGCAGGCGACGTCCCCGCTTCCGCCGATCCGCCGGGCCAGCTTCGCCTCGGCCTCATCGCCGAGGATCAGCGGCCCTTCGATCTGTCCATCGAGGAGCTGAGCCAGCACGTCTTCCTACCCGGCGCCTCCGGCTCGGGGAAGACGACGACCATCGCTCGGATCGCTGACGGTGCGCTTGGCAACGGCTACGGCGTGATCATCGTGGACTGCAAGGGTTCCGGCCTCGGTGGCGTGGCCCGCAGCCTCGCTGCTCGCCACAGCCTGCCGTTCACGACCGTCGACCCGAGAGAACCGGAGAGTGTTGGCTACGACCCGTGCTCCGGCGATGCCGCCGCCGTGGCCAACAAGATCGTCGGCGCCTTCACGTTCTCCGGTGAGGCCGAGATCTACAAGCACGTGGCGATGGAGGCGATCCCGGTCATCTGCCGAGCGATGGCCGCCTCCGGCGTCGCCATCTCGCTCGACTCCCTCTACGACGCCTTCAACAAGGGCAGCATGTCGCGGCTCGGCCGCCGGGACGGTGCCGAGGCGTACCGCGTCCGGCTGGAGGAGTTGGAGGATTCCGGCGGTGTCGGCGCTGCCGGATACATCGGCCTTCAGCGGCGGCTCGGCGCGCTCATGGAAGGAACTTTCGGCGAGCTGTTCCGCCGCCAGCCGGCGCTCTCGTGGCAGGAGCAACTCGCCACCCCGCACGTCACCTACATCTCGCTCAGCGCCACCGCGGCGAGCGAGGACGTGGAACTGTTCGGCCGCGTCATCACCCAGGACCTCAAGCAGGTGTGCGACGAGCGCATGCGAGCCATCGACCACGGCGCCGACCCCAAGCCGGTGCTCATCGTCTACGACGAATTCGCAGCGCTGCGGGAGGCGATCCAGGTGGTCGACCTGCTACTCCAGGCCCGCCAGGCCCGGGCGCCGCTGGTCGTCGCCACCCAGTATCTACCCGAGGAGATCCCGATCCGGCGGCCGGTGCTCTCAGCAGGACTGCTCATCGTCCATCGGCTCGAAGCCGAGGACGCCGAGCTGGTCGCCTCGCAGTTCGGCACGCACCGGACGCCCAACCTGACCGCGCAGGTGGACTACGAGACCGGCGGCAGCGAGAAGGGTTCGGTGCGCTATGTCGAAGAGTTCGACATGCACCCCAACGTCCTCAAGGAGCTGCCGGTGGGGATGGCGGCCGTGCTGTCACGACGGACGGGGCGCAAAGCGCTGGTGCGGGTGGCGCGCATCGGCTGACAAGAAAGCGGGGGGATCATGCCCGATGACGGAGAGCTGACAACCGAGGGGGAAGAACAGCGGCCGAGGCGCAGACGCCGCCCGGTCGCGAGCCCGACCGAGGCGGCCGCCGTCGCAACGCCGCATGGCCCGACCAGCGAGCTGTGGACGCCTGAGAGGGCGCGGCCAGCCGCTCCCACCGGGCTCCGGGTCGCTCAGGCCGGGCCGGCCAAGAGTCGAGCCCGATCGGATGACGCGCCGGCAGTGACGGCTTCGCCTGCTGCCGTGGCGCCTGCCGCTAACGGATCGGCGCCCATCGAGGGTGGTCCACCGGACATCGAGGGCGTGCCCGGCGTCTACGACGACGGCGCCCAGTGGCTCCGCAGCGGCGTCAAACGCCAGCCGCGAGCCATCCTGGTCGCGCTCATCTTCGGCTGGACCGGCGTGTGGCTGGCGCTGTGGGGAGCCGCCATCGGTGCCTTCGTCGGCATCCTCGTGGCCCTCGGAACCGTCGACACAACGGCCCTCGGTCGCCAGGTCAGCAACCTCGGCGGTGGCCAAGGCGTGACCATCCTCAGCATCCTCGGCGGCCTCTTCTTTGGCGCCATCGGCGGCTTCCTCGAAGTGCTGCGCTACGTCCTCGCCGCCACGCCGTGGGAGGCGATCGTCGCCATCGCCACCGGAGCACTTTTTGCCACGATCATCACCGTCGCCATGGCGACGTTCGAGCGCACCGGCCTTCGCATCCGTGGCTACCGGCGGCTCAGTCGTGACGAGGTCCGCCGGGTCGCGCCGTTGATTCGCGAGATCGCCGAGGCGATGGAGCTGGATGGCCTGCCTCGCTTCGCCATGAGCGACATGGTGATCCCCAACGCGTGGACCCACATGCGCACCATCGTCATCACCTCCGGCTTGCTCCAGACTCTGGACGACGCCGAGCTGCGCGCCGTGCTGGCGCACGAGCTACAGCATTGGCGGTCCGGCGATGCGGTGGGGCTTCACATCGTGTGGGCCGCGGCGTGGCCGATCGCCATCACCTACAACGTCGGCATGCTCATCGCGGGTAACAAGCAGGGGATGGGAGTCGGACCTCCGTCCAAGTTTCGCGGCGTGCTTGTGCTCATCGGCTGGGTGATCGCCTGGCCTGCGTGGGTCATCCTCACCGTCGTCGTCGCGCCCACTGTCGCCGTCTCGCAGCGGCGCTACGAGTACGCCGCCGATGCCGCAGCCGGGAATCTCGGCTATGCCGCCGCCATGATCTCGGCGCTGCGCAAGATGGGCGCCTTCGAGGGTGGCCGGACCGGATGGGAGCAGGCCATGAACGCGACCCACCCGCCGACCGAGCTGCGCATCGAGGCGCTCCAGCCGCCGAAGCCGGACGACGCCCAATATCAGGAAGGGGAGCTGCGCGGCCCCGGATGGCAGGAAATCAGTCGCATCCTTCGCAGCATCGTCCGGCCACGCTCACCGCGACACTGACGTCGGGCGGCGGAAGCAACCGAGCAGCGGCTGATGCCGATGGTGTGAGACGGCGCCCGCCAGGAGTACGGGAAACGCCGCCCACACGACCCCGATCGGCACCACAAGCGTCGGCCACGATCCGAGCGCATCCGCCCCGACGAATGCCCACGCCGTGCCGACGTAGCCCAGTTCCAGACTGAGCACCCATGACCATCGTTGCGATCGCGTCGAGATGGCCGCCTCGATGAGGAGTACCGGCCAGCTCCACCACTGATCGAGCAGTCCTGTTGCCGTCATCGCCACCGGCACTGCGACAACGCCGATCCATGCGTTGTCCCCGTGGCGCACCCATTCGTATGCGATCGCTGCACACGCACGGCGAACGCGATGAGGGAGGTGCGGAGGCCGCAGTACGACGCCCGACTGATTTGCGGATCCGTGGGCAGCCATCGCGTTGATGTCTCCTGGCCGCTCACATGCGGCCATCTACCAACATCATGCGCCGCTTGGCGCGATGGTGCGATCACGGCGTCATCGCACGATGATCGCGAAATAGCTGATGACGTTGCTGCCATTGCTGGCGGCAACGGAAGCGGGTGCGGTCACCGTCGCCGCCTGTGCCACAGGCGATGACCGGCGAGGCAGATGACGGCCAGCGCGATGCGCTCGCCGAGCTGCGTGTGCGCAGCGAGTGCGATGCCGTCGACGACACCGGCCAGAAGGATGTGTCGCACAACCGGTGCGACGAGGCGAGTGATACCTGCGGTGTGATGGACCGCAGGCCGGCGGGTGGACGCCATTGTGAAGACCCTCCAGGGCGTGGATACGACGCTCCGGACAGGCCGTTCCCAGCGGCTTGCTGCACAGACCCGAGCCCAGGCTCGGCTTGCTGTGGTCTTGCGGCAGGACTGACAGCGGGGCGGCACCGTTCGGCGGCGGATCTCACGTCGTCTGAGGGGCTCATGGCGTCACCGTTGCCTGCGAGCCACCCGCGCCGGGATCAGATCGCCCCGGTCGTGGCGGTGGTGCGACCGTTCTCTCCCGTGTCGTCGGCGATCGCGTTCAGCGTGAGCGGTGTTGCCTCGACGGTTGTGGCGCGGCGATGGCGTGGTCATCGCTGCCAACGAGGTCGTTGCGCGTCCCTCGGTCGCCAATCAGCGAACGGGGCAGGAGCGCCGGTCGTTGCCCCTGGCGGCATCTGCTCACTGCGGACCCTGCCAGATCTCGGCCTATGGGCTGCAAGTCCTGAAGTGAACTCGCTGCGCTCGGGACTGTTCCGCCCGGCCTCCCTCTGGCTTGGCGGGTCGCATCGCATCAGCCGACCAGGAGGGATCAACCAAATGACCGCCACAGCAGCCCGCCCCGAGCTTCTCGCTCAACTCACCGAGGGAGTTGCAAAGCTCACGACCTCAGACGAATGGCAGCGATTCCTTGACTTCCAGAGTCGCTTCCACAGCTACAGCTACGGCAACGTTCTCCTCATCGCAGCACAGCTCCCGACGGCGTCACGGGTGGCAGGATTTCACGCCTGGCACAAGCTGGGCCGCCACGTTCTCAAGGGCGAGAAGGCGATCTGGATTCTGGCGCCGATGGTCTACAAGCAGGACAACGCCGAAGCCGGCGACGACGATCGAGTGATCCGTGGCTTCAAATATGTGCCGGTCTTCGACCTTGGCCAGACCGACGGCGAAGAGCTGCCATCCGTGGTCAACCGACTCGACGGCGACGCCCCGACGGCGTGGTTCCTCGGACTCAACAGCGTGGCCCAGTCACTGGGTTTCAGCGTCGAGATGGCGGACCTGCCCGGCTCGGTCAACGGCGACTGCTCACACCTCGAGCACCGAATCCGCATCCGGATCGGCAACTCGCCGATCCAGCAGGTGAAGACGCTCGCCCATGAGATCGCCCACGCCATCCTCCACGAGGATTACAGCAACCGGGCGCTCGCCGAGCTGGAGGCCGAATCGACAGCTTTCGTGGTTTGTCGGGCGCTTGGGCTCGACAGCTCGGACTACTCACTGGGCTACGTCGCAACGTGGGCCGGTGGTGGTGATGCCGCCATCGCCGCCATCAGGGCGTCGTGCGAGCGTATCCAGAAGACGGCAGCGCAGATCCTGCGACCGTTCGAGGACCAGCAGGAGCGGGCGGCTTAGGCCGCCCGCTCCACCCTTCGGGCCATCCTGCTCTTAGATCGGTCTAGTGCCCGTTGTACGGGTAGTCGGCGATTCCAGGAGTTGTTCGTTTGGTGTAAGCAACGCCCCGGTCAGCGGGTGTTGTAGGGGAAGCCAGCCACTGCGGGGCTGGGCGCCCGTGCCGTCAGGGTGATCGCAACAGGCCGCCCGGTGGCGATTGCATGGTGAACGGCCTATTCACAGCCCTATGGCGAGGGCGCAGGAGGGGGTGCGGGAGCTGGAGCGGGAGGGGTGTGCTGGGTCCACTGAGCACCATCCCACCAGCGTTGCTGACCGGAGCCATCTGGATACCAACCGGCAGGTAGGGCCGCGGGTGATCCTTGCGGCATCACGGCGGCAAAGTCATAGCTGCATGACTTACAAACCGTCAGGCCCTTCTTGACGTCGTGCCCGCAGCGAGGGCATAGCCGCTTAGATGGCTTGCTCATAAGCCAGATCAGGCCGAATACCACGAACAAGAAGAACCACAGGACGAAGAGCAGGGTCACGCCGATACCGGCTCCGATCGCCGTCCCGTCCTGGCATGCCGAGAGGTTGGTTCCTGTCTGACCGGCACAGTTGTTGCTCGTGGCCGCCACGCCGCTGATGACCCATATCAGCATGAGTAGGTTGACGATGAGCAGAGCCCATGTCGCCTTTCTCCACTTTGGCATCTGTAATTCCCCTGTGAGATTGGTGAACGCGGCAGTTCCGCTCTGAGCACCAATGGTGCAAGTGCGGATTGGGCGCGTCAGCGCTTGTGAGTCACGGGACGAGCCATTCTCCGAAGGTAGAGCTCAACCCAGAGTTCCCGGTCCACTGGACCTTGGCGACCTTGACTGCCTTTGGCAGTTGGAACACAACGCATCCGCTTACGCTCTCACCAGGCCCCAGATTGATGGCTCCCGAGTTGAAGTTCGTGCACTCGCTGACGGAATCAAAATCAGGACTGTAGTTCTGGCTATCTGATCCGATGACCGCAACGTCATTGTTGGCATCATCCTGGAGAGCGGAGGAGCCGCCGTTCTTGATCAAGAACACCACGGCAATAAAGCGCTTGCCCGGGTCTGGGCTGCTGAACTCATCAGCCCCTGCCGCGGGGTCGATGACCTTGCTCAGCGTGATGTCCTCACCGGACAGATTTAGTGTCGATCCGACGTGTGCGACCGGCTTCGCGGAGCTGGTTGTCCCCGTTGCGCCGCTGCTCTGCGAAGTCGCTGGGGCGTTGACCTCATTTGAACCGGTTGTGTCGCACGAGGACGCCGCCGCGGTCGTGGCGAAGATGAAGAGGGCCAGGGCCAGTGTCAGCGGGCGCTTTATCGTCATGCGTGGGGCTGTACCAAAATCGGTTGTCCAGAAGTCGCCGCCGACTGCGACGGGGGGGGGGAGTCAAGCGGGTCTGGACGGGGGATCAAGTGGGTCTGTCGGTGACCGGGCGAGCGCGGTGAGCTGTCCCTCCTCACCCGATATGTGGATCTCACCTACGACTGCCTCCGGTAGCAGATCGGTGCCTGTCCGCTACAAGCCCCAAGACGTGCTCGCCTGCGGCTCGGGGCTATTCCGCTAATGGGGTTGTAAGGGGTTATCCCCAAATAGCAGTCGTAGTCAAAGGGGAGGGAGCGCGAGGGAGGGTTGAATAACCGGCCCAATTGTGGACAACTATCCCGATTGGGCCGGCAGCAGGTGACCACTCTGTTCCGCTTGGGACGTCGGATCCCTTTGCCGAGATGGTGGCCCTGCTGTTTGGCGGGGAGGCTGACGACTGGTGGGATGTTGTGCCGCTGGAGCACTTGCCATTAGCGAGCCGCTGTTCTCCTCCGGGCTCACCACCGACAACACAGGGGAACACATGATCTACATCGGCGTCGATTGGGCCAGCGATCACCATGATGTTTGTGTCATGGCGGAGGATGGCTCCGTTCTGACTGAGTGCCGAATCTCGGACACTCTCGACGGCGTGAACCGCCTACGGTCGCTCGCGTCTCACCACGATGATCAGTCCGGGGCGGTCGCGGTCGGCATTGAAACGGCGCACGGCCTCATGCCCCGAGCCCTCGTGGTTGCTGGTTATGAGGTGTACGCCGTCAACCCGCTGGCGGCAAGCCGGTACCGGGAACGGCATACCGTCTCAGGCGCGAAGTCCGATGCGGCCGATGCGCGAATGCTCGCCAATCTGGTCCGCACCGATCGCCTCAACCACCGGCGGTACGTGCCCGACTCGGATCTGGTCGAGGAGCTGCGTGTGCTGACCCGGTCACACAAGGACCTCATCTGGGCGAAGCAACGTCATCTCAACCAGCTCCGCACTGCGCTGCGGCAGTATTACCCGGGTATCCATGTGGCCTTCCCGGAATTGTCGTCGGAGGCACTCATGGTTCTCCGCCGGGCTCCGACCCCTGCCCAAGGTCGCACGTTGACGGCGGCGCAGATCCTTGCCGCTCTTCGACAGGGTGGCCGTCAGCGCCGACTTCGTGAGCGTGCCGATGCTGTTCGCGAAGCCCTTCGGCTGCCGCAGATGGAGACGTCTCCGGCGCTGACTTCGGCGTACGGCCGCACCGTCTCAGGAGAGGTCGCCGTCCTCATCGCACTCGGCGACGAGATCGCCTCGCTGGAGGCTCATGTCTGCCAGCGCTTCGAGCAGCATTCCGATGCGCCCATCTTGTCCAGCATGCCGGGACTTGCCTCCGTCCTCGGAGCCCGCCTGCTCGCCGAGTTCGGCGACAGCCCGAGCCGGTACGTGGACGCCAAGGCCCGCAAGGGGTACGCGGGCACGGCGCCCATCACCCGCGCCTCGGGTACCAAGACGCTCGTCCTGGTGCGGCGCGCTCGAAACAATCGACTGGTCGACGCGTGCAGCCGCTGGGCGTTCTCCTCCCTCACCTCGTCGCCCGGTGCGCGGCGCTGCTACGACGCCAAGCGGAGGCGTGGCCAGAGTCACAACGAGGCGCTCCGCGCCCTGGCCAATCGCTGGGTCGGCATCCTCCATGGTTGCCTCCAGCATCATCAGACCTACTCCGAACAGGTCGCGTGGCCGGTGCCGTCCGAGGTAGCTGCCTGAGGTTCGTCGACGTGTGCTGACCCATGGGCCTCCTCTTTCGTGGCTCACAGCCCGTCACAGGGCGACGCGTTCGACATTTTCGTCGGTGTTCCCGTCTAGCTGGCCTCTGCGGACCGGGATGCCGTTGCTTCTGCTTGCCTTCCGCTCGTGGATTTCATCGACCACGTGTAGCAGCCCGATCCCTGGCGCTTCAAGGCTCAAGCCGTGCTCGCTGCGCTCGGCCTTTCCGCTCGGGATCGACCTGCTTTCCCCGAGTCATCAATCCACAAAACGGAGCGACGCAGCGGCAAATGGCAGTTCGGATGTGCAGAGGGCTTGACGGCTTACACCCGTGGGATGTCTCGGCACTCGATCTGCTCTTTACCGGGGCATCGATCCACTTACCGAGGAGGAACATCCAAATGCGCAGCACCCAGCCCACCAGCACCACAACCACAGCACCGGCCACCGAGCGCTCCACACGGGGCGATTCGGTGAACGAGGTCACCCTCATCGGGCGCCTCGTCGCTCCCGCCGAGCTGCGGGAGACAGGCTCCGGCAAGCACGTCACCACCGTGCGCATCGCCACCAACGGCGCCACCGGCCAAGCCGAGTTCCACTCCGTGGTCCTCTGGGGCCAGCTTGCGGACTTCGCAGTCCGCTACCTCGGCAAGGGCCGCCTCGTGTATGTGGCCGGCCGGCTCCAGACCCGGACGTGGGATGCCGCAGATGGCAGCCCCCGCCGGACAGTCGAGGTCGTCGCCAATCGCCTCCAGGCACTCTCTCGCCGAGAGAGCACTGGGTCGGCGGCATAGTCAGAGCGCTCCTCCCCGGGCGGGACTACCCTCCCGGGGAGGAGGACGCCTTACCTAGAGAACGCTCACGTCGAATGACCAGACCTCAGCTCCGAAGTCAATCCCCGGCCGTGCGGCCATGACGCACGACCAGGCATACGTCCTCGTCGGTGTCATTCTCGGGCTCGTCCTCGTGCTCGGGAATCTCTATCGGAAGCATCGGTGGCCCCCCGCACCTCCCCGCCCGGTCGAGACGCCGCGGCAGGTCCGTCGGCCGAGACCCACCCCACCGGCTGCGAGTGCTCCGTACCCGTACATCCGAGGCACCGCCCTCTACTGGCGGTCACGTGAGAGCCTCAACATCGCTCCCTTCGCTCGCCAGGCTCAGGGCCTGCCCCCCTATCACGTCGAAAGCCAGTGGCGTGATCCGCCGGGCTGAGTTCGGCACTTTCTGGGCAAGGCGCCCCTGACGTCGGGGTGCTGGCCGGTCACAGATTCTCTCCTTCGACCGCTTGGGTTCGGGCTCTTCAGGATGTCTCGGAGCAGCACGGCCGCAAGGCGGTCCGAGCCGCCGCTGCGCTCCGGTTCTCCCGGCCTTCGGCTTCCCTTGCCCCCGCGCTTTGCTCCGTGTCCTCCTGCGCCCATGAACCCTCAAGGGGAAGGAGTCGCAGCCATGACCTACACCATCACCGACATCACCGAGCTGGTCCGATACCACCTCGTCCTCTCAGCTTCGGACGACGAGACGGCCGACAACAACCTCCGTCGGCTTGTCCACGAGATCGAGCAGCTGATCACCTCGCCCCGCCGCGACGAGCCTGTCGGCTGGATGGCGTGCGAAGACTGTGGAGCCTGGGTCTCCAGCGAGCTGTTCGGGCCGGAGGCCGCGGGCGAGTGCGACGACGGCGGGTTTCGCTGCACCGAGTGCCGCTTCGCAGGCGAGGAGCCCTGACCAAGCTGGGAAACCGCCGACGGCAGCAAGCGCCGGACGGTGGAGGCTGTCGCTGATACCTTCAAGGCGCTGTCGTCGAAGCGGGATGCCGAGACGGCGGCGTACTCGGAGTGACCCTACGAAAAGGACGCCTCGTAGTTGATCGCTTCGCCATTGACGGTCCGCTCCATCAACCCACGAAGCTTTTGCAAACGAGCGGCGAGTTCCTTGTCAGTTGGCTCGGTCCCCGAGAGAGAGCGCTGCACCACTTCGGCGGGCGGGAAGGTCAACTCCCATAAGGGCCACGCTGTCACCCAGGCGTGGCGGGCGAAGTACACACCGACTCGACGTATCTCGAACTCGTCGTCGTAGTCGAGAAGGCTGTAGCCGAGTAGCTGCAAGAGTGCGCTCCGCACGGCAGGCGCATTGAGTCTCCTCACTGTTTTCAGCTCGAAGAGCGTGCCCGCAATAATGAAGTCTGCATCGGCTCCACCAATTGCGATGCTTCCCGTGAACTTGGGATTCGGGTAGTACGGGAGCGTTCCGTTAGCGACGTATGGAATCAGCGGGGACATGGCGCCACTCGCAGACCGAGACAGGTTCACCACTTCTTCGACCACCGCATCGGGAGCGAGTTGCAGAAGAGGCTCCGCCTCGGGACCGGCATCAACCGTGCTCTCGGATGGCAAATGTGGCACCCATTGTCCTCGTGTCCGGAAAACCGAATCGAACTGGGCAAGGACCAC
>Ga0182018_10002384_pt1 | contig 18965 bp, 14 predicted proteins | sample 812P2MmetaG_FD_120490 | JGI IMG/M metagenome (GOLD analysis project Ga0182018, IMG submission 120490) | Permafrost microbial communities from Stordalen Mire, Sweden - 812P2M metaG | ecosystem: Environmental > Terrestrial > Soil > Wetlands > Permafrost | place: Sweden: Stordalen | collected... | reverse complement strand
GGCGTCGGCCGCCGCTCTGTTCCCTGGGCCCGAAAAAAGAGTCTCACGCGGCACAATGGGTCTCCGAACAACCGGCTACCTTACAAACATTAGATGCGATGGCGAAATCTGCGGCTACGGGTGAGCGCCGGGACTCCATTTCCGCCCACCGCTTGCCTCCGCCCTTGCCTCAGCACGATGTTTTCTGCGATACATGAGTGGTTTGTCCAAAGGAGCCGTAATGAAAGGCAAGCTTCTCACGTCGGCCCTGTTTCTCCTTGCCAGCCTCTCTCTCGCCAGCGCCAGCGTTAACCCTGCCAACATGCAGGAAGTCACCTTTCCCAGCGGCAGCGACACCGCCCACGGCCTCCTTTACCTGCCGGGAGGCAGCGGCCCGCACCCGGCCGTCGTCATCATTCACGAATGGTGGGGCCTCAACGACTGGGTGAAGGAACAAGCGCAGCATTTCGCCAACGAAGGCTACGTCGCCCTCGCCGTCGACCTCTACCGCGGCAAAGTGGCCACCGACGCCGACATGGCGCATGAGCTGATGCGCGGCCTGCCTCAGGACCGCGGCGTGCGTGACCTCACCTCCGACGCCGACTGGCTTGCGCATCGCAAAGACGTCGACCCCCACCGTATTGGCGCCATCGGCTGGTGCATGGGCGGAGGCTACGCGGTGCAACTCGCGGTCGCCGATCCGAATCTGCGCGCAGTGGTCATCAACTATGGTTCCCTGCCCACCGACAAGACGGCCCTCAGCCAGATCCACGCCGCCGTGCTGGGTAACTTCGGCGGCCTCGATCGCGGCATCACTCCTGACGACGTTCACGCCTTCGACGCTTCGATGAAGGCGCTCGGCCAAAGCGTCGACCTGAAAATCTATCCCGATGCCGGCCACGCCTTCGAGAATCCGAACAACACCACCGGCTATCGTGCCGCCGATGCGCAGGATGCTCAGAACCGGTCGCATCAGTTTCTAGCGGAGCAGTTGCACCCTGTCCAAAGGTGAACCATCGGATGAATTTTCATCGCCGAACTCGCTGGGATGTCAACATCACCACAGTGACCTTGACGCGCGAACTGTCGCGCATGACCGCTCAGGCGTCTCGTGTCGTTCCCGCGGCCCGACCAGCACGCAAGCCCCACTGAGCCATCCGACTTTCGTTTCGGCTAAGTGCATGAATTATTGTGCATTCCGCATTTTAGTAAGTCTCTTTGGTGTATCCCGTGGTTACCAAGGTATTAAAAATACCTCTTGCTTGTGATTCTCGGACCGTGTTAACTATGCAGGCAATATCTTGAAATTCCTGCCTTGCAGTACACAGGGGAAAGTACGGTCAATAACCCATCACTATGAAAATAGGAACAACTATCCGAGGGTATCGCCTGTCGAAGGGCTTATCCCAGGGGGACATCGAGAAGCGAACGGGGCTTCTCCGCTGCTATCTGTCGAGGGTTGAGAACGGACACACCGTTCCGTCACTGGACACTCTCGCCAAGATCGCCGGAGCACTCGAGCTTCCGCTCGCACAATTGTTCGCCGAAGATACGCTGGGACGCCAGCTCCAGTCGCAAAAGCTTTCCGACGACGAGCTCCGCTTCCTCACGCAGATCCGGCGCTACTCCACCAACCTCAACGACAGCGATCGTAAGCTGCTGCTGGCGATGGTCAAGAAGTTCGCCACTACGGCCACTCGATAAGCGACCCGGCTCCTTCACTTCTCTATCGCGGGATGGCTTTGGAAATGACCTCCAAAGTCCGGGGGAGAACCTCACCCGGCCGCCGCCTTGTAATAGGCCCGCAATCCCCAGGCGACTAACAGCAGCAGAAAGGTCATCACCCCCACCGCGAAAGCCCGCCTTCGCACAAATCGTGCGCGCGGAGCCCCGATGCGCGGCACCAAAGGAGCCCCCAGCGCCAGCCCGCTGAGGAATCCGCCGAGGTGCGCCATGTTGTCGATCTGCAGCGAAGTATGCGCGATCCACAGACCGCCATCGATGATGAAATTCAGCAGCGCGAAATACCACACGCTGCGCCGCAGCTTCTTCAGTTCCACCTGCGGAATCGGCAACAGCGGCGACCGCAACAACATGAGAAGCACTCCAGCCAGGCCGAAGACCGCGCCTGAGGCTCCTGCGCTAAGGACGCCGCCCGCCGGTCCAGGAGGCCGCTGATTGAACGTGACGCTCAGCAGGTTTCCGGCGACACCCGTCAACACATAAGCCGCGATAATGCCGAACTCGCCCAGCAGCGGTTCGCCGAGCAGGCCGAGATTCCACAGGCACCACATGTTGGTGGCGATGTGAATCCACCCAAAGTGCGCAAAGATGGAGGTGACCAGCCGCCACCATTGCCCCATGCCGACAACATAGGCGCCGTTACAGAGCAGCCCGTAGGAGAAATTATCCTCGAAAGTCGGTCCAGCCACGGAACGGCTCAGGTACAGCGTGAGCAAAAACACCGCGCAGTTGATCCCCACCAGCGTGTAGGTCGCCGGCGCCGAGGCCCAGTGTCGACGCGGCCGCGGTGGCGGCTGGGGCGGCGGATACCATCCACGCGGTTCCACCGGCTGCTGCGCAGGATCCGGATACGTGCCAGGCGGCAGAATCTCAGGCTGTGTGCCGAACCGCCTGCCCGCGCTCTTTTCGGGGTCCATCGCCCTGGGGTCCATACTCCTCCACCCTATCAGTCCTACCCTATCGTTCCCGCCGCGCCCTGACAATCGGGCTCGGCGATCAGGGCTCGGCAATCAGGACCGGCAATGCAGGATCGGACCTCCGCGATTCAAGCTACGCCGACGCGATCGGAATATAGGCTCGATTGCGGCTCCGGCTTCCCTCTCCCGCGCGTCGAGGCACCAGCCCGAGCCGACGCGATCAGCGCGAACGGCCCCATCACAAAAACCGAGACAAGGACGCAGTTCCCAAACAAGTCAGCCATCAGCCACTGCCGTCCCGCTGCATCCGTGATCATCCGCGGCCAGGCGGCGGGCACCGCGCTCGGAATCGCCAGCAGCAAATCACCGCGGCCACCACGCCATACATCAGCACGGCCAGCCGATTCCATCCTTGTGTCGCAGCCGTCAGCTCCCGCCCGCGCGGCCAAAAAGCAAATGCCTGGTAGATGACCCACGTCGTCAACTACCAACCAAAATAATTGCCGAAAGGCACGCCAAAGTATCCGCCGCCGCGCTCCCACACCCACTCGCGATCAATGTTGGCCCACACCGGATCCATCGCCAGATCCCACGCCGACATCACCGCCGCCGCGATCCACGGCAAAACGATCAGCCCCCTGAACGACCTTCCCCCCGCCCCAATGATCAGCGACGCCACCACCCAGGCCAAATAGGCCCACGCCCACCCAGGCAAACGCCAGCAGGATCGGTAGCTGAAAAACCCTCGGCCCCATCACTCCCGTGAAGTAGTCGTGACCGAACGGAAAGCCCGATCGCAAACTGAGACTCTCGAAAAAGCCGCCCACCGCGAGACTAAGCACCATGAAAACGACAATGCCGCGAGTCCCAAAGACCCGCCTGCCATGGATGAACGCGAACACCGCCGGCGGCAGCACATGAAGCAAAACAATGAGCAGCGTCGGCACCTGTGTGGGAAAAACCTGCAGCATGCGCCCACCAGCATAGACCACGAGCAACGCCACAAGAGCGTTGCGCGACGCATCTCGTTCCGGCGTGGCTCGTTCCGGCATGGAAAGATTCTAGCCGCGCCCCTAAAAAACGCGCTCCCTCGCGTTTGTTTACAATTTTCTTTTCACGCCCGCATTCAGGGCCAACTCCGGAGCAATCGATTTGAGCGGTAACAAAAGCATCGCCCGTGCGCTGCTGAGCGTTACGGACAAAACCGGCGTGGCGGATTTTGCCCAATGCCTCGCCCGTCATGGCGTCGAGCTGGTTTCCACCGGAGGAACCGCAAACGCGCTGCGCGAAGCCGGCCTGCCCGTGCGCGAGGTCGCCGACCTCACCGGCTTTCCAGAAATGTTCGAGGGCCGCCTCAAAACTCTGCACCCCAAGGTGCATGGCGGCATCCTGCAGGTCCGCGCCAATCCCGAACATCGCGAGCAGGCCGCGGCGCACGCCATCGAACCCATTGACATGGTCGTCGTCAATCTCTACGCCTTCGCAAAAACCGCCGCCAATCCAGACGCCAACTTCGCCGAAATCATCGAGAACATCGACATCGGCGGCCCTGCCATGGTCCGCTCCGCCGCGAAAAACTTCGAGGACGTCGCCATCGTCACCGCGCCCGCCGATTACAACAACCTCGTCGATGAACTCGACCTCAACCGCGGCATGCTCTCACGCGAGACACGCTGGCGCCTGGCGCAGCGGGCCTTCTCCGCAACCGCCTCCTACGATTCCGCTATTGCCAATGTTCTCGAGCGCATCGAGCCGCCCGCGACCGGTCGCCCCCTGCGCTTCAGCGACGATCTCCCGCAGACGCTGCGCATCTCTCTGCCCCTGGCGCAGAGCCTGCGCTACGGCGAAAATCCCCACCAGCGCGCGGCCCTCTATCGCGACGACTCCGGATGCGGCGTTGCCGCAGCCCACCAGCTCCAGGGCAAGGAGCTGAGTTACAACAACCTCGTCGATCTTGACGCCTGCTGGGATCTCGTACAGGAATTCGAAGAGCCCGCTGTCGCCATCATCAAGCACACAAATCCCAGCGGAGCAGCCACCGCCGCCAACCTGCTCGAGGCCTACCGCAAAGCCCTCATCGCCGATCCGGTCTCCGCGTTTGGCGGAGTCATCGGCGTCAATCGCGAAATCGACGGCGACACGGCTGAAGAAATGGCGCCGCTGTTTGTCGAAGCCATCGCCGCCCCCGCATTCAGCAGCGATGCGCTGGTTCGCTTCTCGTCAAAGAAGAACCTGCGCCTCGTCGTGGTGCAGCCGCCCAAGACCGCGCGTGTCATCCGCCAGGTTTCCGGCGGATTGCTGCTGCAGGACGCCGACCGCGCCGGTGTCTCCGTCGCGGAGCTGAAGGTGGCCACGCGACGCCCGCCCACCGAAGACGAACTCAACGCGATGCTCTTTGCCTGGAAGGTAGCCAAGCACGTTAAATCGAATGCCATCGTCTACGCCCGCGACGGACAAACCATTGGAGTAGGCGCAGGCCAGATGAGCCGCGTCGACGCCGCCCGCTTCGGAGCCATGAAAGCCGCCCTCTCGCTTGAGGGATCCGTCGCCGCCTCAGACGCCTACTTTCCCTTCCCGGATGGACTCGAAACCGTCGCCCAGGCCGGCGCCACCGCCGTCATTCAGCCCGGCGGCTCCATCCGCGATAAGGATGTGATCGAAGCCGCCGATCGCCTCGGCCTCGCGATGGTCTTCACCGGCATGAGGCACTTCAGGCACTGACGGATGACGCTTCGGACCGGCCCCCACAACACGTCAGGTTCAGGGAAAAGGCGCGACAGGCCGGCTTAGGGGGACTAATCTCCTTAGTCTCCACAGATCGGCGTACCGAAACAGTACGCTGCTTCCGTGCCGTCGAGGTGCGCCTTACGAAAATCGTGCCTGTAACTAAGTCCGGTAATCTCGAACACTCCGTTTGCTTCTGCACCAAAGTGCTCGATTTTCGAGCGCAAGTGGTCCGCCGACAAAGATCGTGAGATGGTTGCGGCACTATTTCGGCTGCTCCGGCTTCGGATCCCAAGTCGAGGAGTCTCTCACCAATACGGCAATGCCCTTCGGCAACGCAACCGTGATCAGGGAACAGACACGCGAAACGTGGGGCATGATGATGGCGAGTTATCTGCCTGCCCGCCGCGCAGCCTCTGTAGACCCAATGCGAGCGCTGCGCGGCGAATGAGGCGACGCGCTATCTTATCCGCAGGGGGAACCCGTGGCTGCCTCTCGCGTCGTCATCGTTGGTGGTGGATTCGGTGGTCTCTATGCTGCCCGTGCGCTCCGCGGCACACCGGTCCAGATAACTCTGATCGACCAGCGAAACTATCACCTGTTCCGCCCTATGCTGTATCAGGTCGCGACCGGACTGCTTTCCTCAGACGAGATTGCCGCCCCCCTGCGCGGCATCCTCAGCAACCAGCCTAACGTCGAAGTACTCATGGACGAAGTCGTCGGCGTCGACGCAGCGAACAGCCTGGTTCGCCTGAAGAATCGCAATGTGCCGTACGACTTTCTGATTCTGGCCACCGGCATCCACTACAACTACTTTGGGCATGACGAATGGCGCGAAATCGCGACTCCGCTCGAGTCGCTGGAAGGGGCGGACATCGTCCGTACGAAGGTGCTGGCTGCGCTGGAGCGGGCTGAGAACATGGCCGCTGCAGGTAACGCTTCTGCTGACGAGATTCGGCGGCAACTGACCTTTGCTGTGGTGGGGGGCGGCACGGTGGGCGTGGAAATGGCCGGTACGTTGGCCGAGATGTTTCACATAGCCCTCAAGCGCGACTTCCACCACATCGATCCCGGTTCAGCGCGGATTCTTCTGTTTGAAGCGGGCCCGCGCCTGCTTGCGGCGTATCGCGAAGATCTGTCCCAGGATGCGCAGCGGCATCTGGAGGGCCTGGGCGTCGAGGTGCATACGAGGACCCCGGTTACGGCGATTGATGGCTCCGGGTTGGTTGCCGGTGGTCAAACGATTCCCGCGGCGACGGTGATCTGGGGGGCTGGTGTGCTCGCGTCTCCCGCGGCCAAATGGCTCGGCGTCCCCAGCGATGCTTCGGGAAGAGTCATCGTGAGTCCGGATCTGTCTGTGCCCGGGCATCCGGAAATCTTCGCCATTGGCGACACGGCGCACGTCGTTGCGCCTGCACGCAATCTCATCGGTATACGATCGCGCGAGCCCATGGTTCTTCCGGGCGTTGCGCAGCCTGCCATTCAGGAAGGACAGTACGTCGCCCGGATAATCCGCAGCCGCGTCACGAAGGGTCCGGCGCCGGCGCCCTTCTGGTATTGGGACAAGGGCGATCTGGCCATCGTCGGCCGCACTTATGCCGTTGCGGATTTGCGTTTTGTGCGTTTCGCGGGATTTCCAGCGTGGTTTGTCTGGGCGATCGTGCACGTTTATTTTCTGGTCGGGTTTGCCAATCGGCTGTTTGTGCTGCTGCAGTGGGGCGTCGCCTTTGTGACGAAGCGGCGGCGCGGATGCGTTCTCGATCAATGAAATGAGACCCGCGCGAGTTTGAACTCGGCCTTCCCCTTGACATTCGACCGGAACAAGACTACCTTCAGGTCGAATGACGACTGGAGAGCTGGACAGCCAACTCGACCTCCTGCAGGGAACCCTCGATCTGCTGATCCTGCAGACGCTCGCCTTCGGGGCAGCGCATGGGCACGCCATCGCCCGCATCATCCAGCAGCGATCCGATGAGGTTCTGCAGGTGGGGCATGGATCGCTCTACCCGGCGCTGCAGCGGCTGTTGAAGCAGGGTCTGATCGTCGCGGTAGATGGCTTGTCGGAAAACAATCGCAAGGCCAGGTTTTATCGCCTGACGGCGAAGGGCAGAAAGAAGCTTTCAGCGGAGACGTCGAAATGGCAGCGCTTCGCGAACGCGGTTGCGCGGCTCCTGGTTCCCGTACCCGGCCAGAATCCCTAAGCCCGGAAATTTCTGAAAGAAGGATTGCGCCATGAAGCAGTGGGAAACGCGCAGGAAGCGTTTAGAGGACGAGATGCAGGAGCACATCGACCTCGAAACGAAGGAGAACATCGAGGCGGGCATGTCCCCGCTCGAAGCCCGGCAGGCCGCGATCCGGAAATTCGGCAGCGTTGCCGGCGCCGCTGACCAGTCGCGCGAGACGTGGGGACGGCTGTGGCCGGAGCGGCTGTGGCAGGATGTTCGCTTTGCGCTGCGGAGTTTCCGCAAGGATGCCGGCTTCACGGTGGTGGCTCTGCTTTCGCTGATGCTGGGCATCGGGGCGAGCATCGCGTTGTTCAGCGTGGTCTACGGCGTCCTGATCGCGCCGTACCCGTATGCCAGGCCGAATCAGATCTGGGCGCCCGCGGTCCTGGGACCCCATGACGCCATCCACGGCTGGCACTGGTATTCGCAGCGCGAGATGGAGGAGATTCAAAAGCTCCCCGCGTTTGCCGACGTTATGGCCACCAGCGTCAAGCCCGTCCTGTTGACGGGCGGCATCAACCCGGAGAGCTTCTACGGTGTGCACCTCACGGGCGGCGCTTTCAACTTCCTCGAAGTGAAGCCTCTTATCGGGCGTACAATCCAGCCATTCGATATCGGCCCGGGCGGCGAGCCGGCGCCCGTGGTTGTGCTCAGCTATGGGTTCTGGCAGCGCTTCTTCTCGGGCGATCCTCACGCGATCGGCCACACCATCACGCTGGACGATGTGCCGCGCACCATCATCGGCGTCATGCCTCCGCGTTTCGGCTGGTTTACAAACGAGGCGTTCTGGCTGCCGCTCCGCACCGATCTGAAGGACACCAGCGGCATCGCGGTCATCATGCGGCTCGCGCCCGGCGTCACGCAGCACTCCGCAGAGCAGCAACTGAACCAGCTCAACATCCAACTGGCCGCGGAACGCCCGGACGACTATCCGAAAGGCCAGTTGCGCACGGTGCTGCTCAACTATATGGACATCACTACGGCCAGCGGCGAGATGTCCGACAGCCTGCATCTGCTGCTCGCGGCCGTCGGGCTTCTGCTGCTCATCGCCTGCGTCAACGTGGCCAATCTGCAGCTGGCCCGGACCACCAGGCGCGCCCGTGAAATTGCCATGCGCCTGGCCATCGGCGCTGGCCGGGGCAGGCTCGTGCGCCAGCTCCTCACGGAGAGCGTGCTGTTGTCGGTAGTGGGAGGAACGCTCGGCGTGTTGTTCGCCGTGGGGGCCACGCGGCTCATCGTCGCGCTCATCCCGCCCGACTATGTGCCCAACGAAGCTCGCATCGCGATCAACGGCTGGGTACTTCTGTTTTCGCTCGGCGTCTCTATGCTCACCGGTATCCTGTTCGGCCTGGCACCGGCTCTGCGTTCGTCGCGTCCCGACCTGGTGGGCACGCTGAAAGACGGCGGAGGGGGCGCCACCGGCAGCATGCGCGGGCGCGCGATGCGCAGCTGGCTTGTCGTAGCCGAGATTTCGCTCTCTGTGATCCTGCTCGCAGGAGCCAGCCTGGCGGTCCGCGGTTTTCTCCAGGTGCTGCGTGTCGATCCAGGCTTCCAACCGGAGAAAGTATTGCGCATTGACGTGACGCTTGCGCCGAAACGCTATCCCACCTGGCAACAGCGCAACATACTCGATCGCAATCTGCTGGAAAGCATCACCAACCTGCCAGGCGTCCAGGCCGCGAGCCTCGGCAACCTAGGCCTGCCCTGGAGCGGATGGCGTTCATCGTTTTCCATCGACGGGCAGCCGCGCACCGAAGGCGGCAAAGTCGCGCTCTCGCTCATCAGCGCCCGCTATCCGCAGACACTCGGGATTCCGCTGAAGCGCGGACGCGAATTTACCGAGGCCGAAATTGAGAGCGGCGTGCGTGTGGCGCTCATCAACGAGAGCGCCGCCCGCCTTTGGCCGGCGGGCGAGGACCCGGTTGGCCGCTCCATGCAGATCGACGTTCTGGGGCGACCGTTGGAAATTCCACAGGTGCTCTCGGCTCCAGGGATTGCTGCCGGCGCCACCGTGGTGGGCGTCATCGGCGACACAAAGAATGACGGCCTGGCGGAGGCTCCGGCTCCGGCCGTCTACCTGCCGTACACCCTGTTCTCGCCAACCCAGCGCGAACTGGCGGTGCGCACGGCGGGCGATCCTCTGGCGATCGTGAACGCGGTACGGCTGAAGGCGCGCGACCTCGACAAGGACCTGGCCGTCGGCAAGCCGAACACCCTCGACGAGGTGATGGGCGAAGAAGCCCAGCAGCCCCGTTTCAACATGGCGTTATTCAGCAGCTTCGCCGCACTAGGGCTGGCGCTGGCGGCGATCGGCATCTACAGCGTCATTTCTTATAACGTGACGCAGCGGGTGCAGGAGATCGGCGTGCGCATGGCCCTCGGCGCCAAACGCGGAGACATTCTGAAGCTGATACTGCTCATGGTCGCAAAACTCGCGACGCTCGGGCTCGCGATCGGACTCCTTGGCAGCTTCCTCGTCGAGCGCCTGGTGCGGTTCCAGATGTTCGCGAAGACGTCGTTCGGCGTGGTTCCGCTGGCAACCATCGTGCTCGTCCTGGGCGGAATCTCACTGTTGGCCGCATGGCTGCCGGCCGCGCGAGCGGGGAATCTCGATCCCGTTACGGCGCTGCGACACGAGGCGTAAACCTTCCCTCGTCCCCGATTGATCGGCAGAGGAGCGACGCGAAAGGATCTGTAACGGTAAATGCGCACATAGGCGGGGGGGCCCATTTCAAGCCCGGTTTTGGCTTGAGTGGGCTCGCGTCGCCCAGGGCGGCGCAACCGCCGATCGCCTCGGCCTGGCCACGGTCTTCACCGGCATGAGGCACTTCAGACACTGAGGCGAACGGCTCGAAACCGGCGCGCAGTGTGCAAATGATGCGAACTCTACACCCCGCGAAAGAATATGCCGCATCCTCAGCAAAATGAATCCCGGCTTTAGCCGCTGAGCAATGGTTTCACATCCATTTCGCGATTTCTTCGCCATTAGCGATTCCGGGGTATTGGTGGATGCGCTGTAGCTTTTTGGGTCACCATTCCCGCCGTTCCGGTGCTTTCACCGCAAACACACCTATCGGAACCCCTCTTTAGTCCGAAGAGTACAGGGAATGAACTTCGATAGCCTTCGACTCTTCAGGCCAGACGGCAGCCGCATGGTAGAGAAAGCGCGAAAGATGCGCAATCGGTCCTATGTCGTTTTCTGCCGCGTGGTTGGTGGCTGCGCTCTCGACACGAACCGTCCGGGGATCGCGCGCGCCATTCGAAAGAGTCGCAAACCGGAGGACTCCTTGAAAACATGCATGCATTGCGCGATCTCTGTAACCATTGGCTTCCTTTTCTGCGCACTGGTTATCGGATGCAGCGTTTCGAGCTCCGGCACGACACCTTCGACGCTGGCGTCGATCGCGATCACGCCGGCCTCTTCGTCGGTAGCCTCCGGTGCAACGGATCAGTTCACGGCAGTGGGCAAAGACGGCGCCGGCAATACCATCAGTGGGCTGACCTTTACCTGGGCCAGCAGCGCGACGAGCGTGGCGACAATCAGCAGCAGCGGTGTTGCAACCGGCGTCCTGGCCGGCACGACCTCGATCACGGCGTCCTCGGGCGGTATAACCAGCAGCGCAGTGACCCTGACCACAACTCCGGGTGCGCTGGCGTCGATCGCGATCACGCCGGCCTCTTCGTCGGTAGCCTCCGGTGCAACGGATCAGTTCACGGCAACGGGCAAAGACGGCGCCGGCAATGCTCTCAGTGGGCTCACCTATACCTGGGAGAGCAGCGCCACGAACGTGGCGACGATCGGCAGCAGCGGTCTTGCAACCGCGGTCGCGGCGGGCGCCACGTCCATCACTGCATCCTCAGGGGGCGTAACCAGCAGCCAGGATACCCTGACCGTGACCCCGGTTCCTACTTACGCGGCCGGCACAGCCGCTATAGGAGCCGCAATCGCCGGCGCGACCGTGACTCTCACGGACAGTCTTGGCGCTACGAGCACTGCGACAACAGCCTCCGACGGCAGCTACTCGCTTGACACCACGGGACTCACTCCGCCGTTTCTGGTCCAGGTTGCGACCCCTGGTGGCAACCTGTACAGCGTAAGTGCGGACGCCTCTAACTCAACAACCATCAATGTTCATCCCTACACGGATCTGATGGTTCGTTCCTGGTACGGCGCACAGGGAGTATCGGCCGATACCGCATTCTCCAGTGCGAGCACTTATCCCGCTCCCACTCCCGCCAGCGTCAACGTCCTCAGCAGTGCTGTAACCGGGGTCGCGCAGATGTGGCTTACCAACGCCGGCCTCGATACTTCGACTTTCAATTTGATTTCCAGCTCATTCACCGCGGGCAGCGGCTCAGGCCTTGACCAGGTACTGGATCAGAGCTCAGTGAACACCAGCGCAGGCCAGGCAACCATCACCTCCGGAAGCGTAACCCAGACTTCCGCCATCAGCTTCGACACCAGCGCCAACTCGATGACCGTTCTTACCTCGACCACCAACTCGAGCACCAGCGTCACCAGCACGAGTTCCGCGACCTCTGTAGTTCCCGCCCAGACCGCTCAGCAAACCGCCATCAACGGCATCAATGCCACCATGGCAGGATTTGTCAGCGCGGTGAATTCCAACGGAAGCGCGTTGACAGCGAGCCAACTCGAGACCTGGATGGCCGCCAACCTGGTGAATGACGGCCTCGATGAGGACCAGTTCGCGGATATGTGGGCAACGTATTTCCGCGGCGATACGATTGCGGCGCAACTGATCGGCGTAAAGAGCCTCGATCTGGCCAACGGCGTCGCCGACGTGCTCTTCGACGTTCCCCTGGCCGCCGGCACTCACAATCCGATGGAGCTTTGGTTTGAGAATGTGAACGGCAGCTGGCTGATCGCGGGAGATAACCGGATCGCAGAACTTTATCTGAGTGCGGAAGCCCGCCACGATGAGGGAGCGCAAACGGGAAGCGAAGTCATGATGGATGTGGCTGTGCAGGCCCCCACCGGAACCGTCAGTGGTGTCTCCATTACCGACGCGAGCGGGATCACCGGCTGGAACAACACGGCATTCTCGCCATCGGGAACCAGCGATGAAACCTTTACTCCCTCGCCGAACACTACCAGCACCGTCACCCTTGACAACTTCAGTCTGGACAACCAGGACGTCAGCACGCTCATTCCCGCAGGCACGCGGTTCACCTACACTGTCACGCCCACCTCGGGACCGGCAGATACCTACAAGGTCCGCAGCAATGCCTTTACCCAGGAATTGATCTCCATCACCACCCCGACTAGCTCCACATTTGCCCATTACGCCGGCCAACTCGGCGCTTCACAGAAGGTGGCCTGGACGCTTCCTGGAACGTTCCCTATCGCCAGTGTCATGCTCGTCGCTCAGGGCTACACCGGCAATGAAGGTTCGGCGTCTACGCAGGAGTGCTCCACTTACACCTCTCCGATGCTCTTACCGGCGACCGCCACGACGGCAACCATCACGCTCCCCACGGCAACCTGTGATGGAATGTCCGTGACTCAACTGGTTCTTAGGGTAACTGTCAACGGCATCAACGGCGAGGACACGGAAGCATACCTTTATATTCAATAGCCGGAAGTTTTGACCCTGGTCCCATACCAGGGGAAGGGGGTACCCCAACCGGACCCCGAATTTAACCCTCAGACCGGAATGCCAGTGCGCTCCGGTTTGCAATTGTGATAAACGTGACCAATGCGAGCTGTTGCCGAAAAACTCCGCCTCAGCGCAATCTCGCCCGGCCTGGTCCAGTCCGAGATTCGCGCCATGACCGTCGAATGCGACCGAGTGGGCGGCGTCAATCTGGCCCAGGGCGTGTGCGATACCGAAGTTCCTCAGCCGGTCGCCGCGCGGGCCATCGAAGCCATCGCCCAGGGCCTGAACATCTACACGCGGCTCGACGGCATCGCGCCGCTGCGCCAGGCGATCGCCGACAAGCTTGCCCGCCACAACGGCATGACCACCGACCCGGACGGCGAAATCCTGGTCACCTCCGGCGCGACGGCCGCGTTCCAGGCCGCCTGCATGGCGCTCTTCGATCCCGGCGACGAGGTCATCCTCTTCGAACCGTTTTACGGCTATCACCTGAACACCCTGCGCTCCCTGCGCGTGAACGCGGCATCGGTCCCCCTGGCCGCGCCGAACTGGACGATGGACCTCGACGCCCTCCGCGCCGCCATCACGCCGCGAACGCGCGGCATCGTCGTCAACTCGCCGTCGAATCCCAGCGGTAAGGTCTTCTCGCGCGCCGAACTCGAATCCATCGCGGCGCTGGCCATCGAGCACGACCTCTTCGTCATCACCGACGAGATTTACGAATACTTCGTCTTCGACGGCGCCGAGCACATCAGCCTCGCAACGCTGCCCGGCATGGCCGAGCGCACCATCTCCATCTCAGGATTGTCGAAGACCTTCAGCATTACCGGCTGGCGAATCGGCTATCTGGTCGCGGATCGCCGCTGGCTGGGCGCGATCAGCTACTTCCACGACCTGCTTTATGTTTGCGCCCCGTCGCCCTTCCAGCACGGAGCAGCAGCGGGACTGATGCAACTGCCTGACTCGTTCTACTCGGGGTTGGCGACGGAATACCAGGCCAAACGGGACATGCTGTGCGCCGCGCTGGCCGACGTTGGCCTCCTGCCGTCGATCCCTCAGGGCGCCTATTATGTGCTCGCCGATGTTACAAATCTTCCCGGAGCCACGGCTCGCGAGAAGGCCCGCACCCTTCTGCGCGATACCGGCGTGGCGGCTGTAGCCGGCACCGCCTTCTTTGCGGACGGACGCGGAGAAAACCTGATTCGTTTCTGTTTTGCCAAGCGCGACGAAGACCTGCTGCGCGCCTGCGATCTCCTGCGCACGCTCTGAATCTACGCTCTGATTCCTAGACCGCCGCAGGCGCTGGGATGTCCACCAGCGGATAGCCCAGCCGCTTCCACTCCTCATAGCCGCCGCGCAATGGCCGCACGCGACTGATCCCCATTGCGCGAAGTCGCAGCGTCACCTTCGCCGCCGTAGCCTCGCTCGGGCAAGTGCAGAACAGAACGATCTCCTGATCCCTCGGGATCAGGGCGCTCTCCGCCACCAGCTTGTCCGGCGTAAGGCTCAACGCGCCCGGCAGCGTGCGCGGATCGGGCAGGTAATCGAGAGGATGGCGCAGGTCCACGATGAAAACCGGCTGGCCGTTGTCGATCATCTCCTTCAGCTCGGTCGGCTCCAGCCTCGCCATGCGCAAGGAGCGCAGAAACGCCCGCCGCCGCAGCATCCTCCATACCAGGAAACCGGCAAGCAGCAGCACGAAAATTGTGACGAAGAAGTGAGCCGTCCAGGAGAGAGCATTTGGGTGGTGTTTCAGTATGTCGCCGAAGAAGCGGCCGCCCACCGTGACCGTCACCGTCCACAGCAGGATACCGGCGGCGTCACAGAGCAGGAACTTGCCGTAGGGCATGCCGATTTGTCCGGCGATGGGAGCAGCCACCGAGCCGAGCCCCGGCACGAACTTCGCCACCAGCAGCGCCGCCGGTCCGCTTTTCGTGAAGTAGATCTCCGTCTTCCTCACGCAGGCTGTGCTTTCGAAACTGAGCCGGCACATCAGCCGCACCATCGCCGACCCATACCTTTTGCCGAAGACGTACCACGTGGTGTCAGCAATCAGGCTGGCACTCAGCGCCACTGCCAGCACAAACGGCAAACGAAGCTGATGCGTCGCGGTCAGCGTTCCCGCCGTCAGCAGCAGCGGAGTGCTCGGAATCGGAACCCCGAGTTGCTCCGTCAGAACCCAGGCAAAGATCACCCAGTAACCGTATTTGATGAAAAAATCCAGAGCGATCGGCATGACGTGGGATCCTGGGAACAGCGTTACAGCGGCTCCAGTATAGATGTGGCAATCGCCGAAAGGGAGCGTCGATCCCGGCCTACGATCCAGGCGGGACCCGGGCAGGACCCGAGCAGGACTCTGTTTGCGCCTTTGGAGGACCGATCTCCAGACGCCATGCGAAACCAGAACAGAACCTCGTTCGCAGGCGCTACTGCGTTTCGGTTGCGACGGCGTCTGCCTGATCCCGCGATATCTCCGCCAGTTCCTCGATCAGTTCAAGCAGTCGCCGCTTTCCACGCTCGGTCAGCATCGTGAACTCCACCCCAACGACCCGATGGGAGGGCGCCTGCCGAACCGACCCCAACACCCGCACCGGCAGCTGTCGCACGCAAAACGAAATTTCAACAGCTTCCCCTTTGCGAAAAACCTGACAAATTCCCAACTGCAGCCGGCAGCCACACAGGCTCAGATTCCCGACCGTTCCGCGCGCGGACAGTCCCGTGGCGAGGCTTCGGATCTGCGCCTCACCACAACATGGAAACCTCGGATTTCGCCTCCGATCACTGCCCCGTTGCGACACAGCTCTCCCCGAATGATCAATGACCTGAGAAGCATATCGGCTTCCTGGCGGGAACCCATGAGGAGCGCGACGCACGATTTTGCTGTCCTTCCCTGAGTACGCGGCCCTGAGTGCGCCGCGCTCGCGATACTCTGTTGCCATGCCATCGGAGACTCTTGCGACCTCCGGCCCTAACACGACGCAGCGCTTCGCCTCGGTTCGGTCGATCCTGGGTGAAGCGGTCCGCCAGCGCGCCTTTCCCGGGGCCGCGTGGGGTGTCCTCGATCGCGGCAAGGTCGTAGCCCTCGACGCGGCCGGCCGTTTTACGTATGAACCCGACGCGCCGGTCGTCCAGCCGGAGACCGTCTTCGATCTCGCCAGCGTCACGAAAGTGGTCGCCACCACCGCAGCCGCCATGCTCCTCGTCGATCGCGGCCTCTTCGACCTCGACGCGCCCGTTGGCGACATCCTCCCTGGCCTCGTGATCGGCATGGAACCAGGCAGCGGCAAGCAGCACGTCGACCTCCGCATGCTGCTCGCGCACAGCTCTGGCCTGCCCGCCTATGCTCCGCTCTTTCGCGAGCACACCACGCCCGCCGCTCTGCTGCGTGCGACGCTGCGCCTGCCTCTCGAAGCCAAACCCGGCGTACGCACTGAGTACTCCGACTTCGGCTACATCCTGCTCGGCAAAGCCATCGAAATCCTGAGCGGCGAGCCGCTTGACGTTTTCTGCGCCCGTGAAATCTTCGCCCCTCTCGGTCTTGCGTTCACGCGCTTCTGTCCGCCCCAGGAGTCTCGGCCCTCCATCCCCCCCACTGAAGACGACTCGACTTTCCGTGGTCGTGTCATCCAGGGCGAGGTACAGGATGAAAACTGCTTTGTCCTGGGCGGAGTCGCCGGTCACGCGGGAGTCTTCTCGAATGTCGAAGGTTTGCTAAGCTTCGCCCGGTGCATGCTTGCGAAGGGCAGAGGCGGTGACGGCCGTCCGCTCTTTCGTCCTGAAACTGTGAACCTGTTTGCGACGCGCCACGATACGCCGGACGGCAAGTCCCGCGCTTTAGGATGGGACGTCCCCACCGAAGGCTCGTCCTCGGGCAAATACTTTGGACCCCGCTCGATCGGCCACCTGGGCTACTCCGGCTGCTCGCTCTGGATCGATCCCGACCAGGACCTGGCCATCGCGCTGCTCACCAACCGCACCTGGCCAGACCGTTCCCGCGATGCAATTCGCCAGGTCCGCCCGGCGTTTCACGACGTGGTCATCGAGTCCCTGCGCCGAGGCTCGTAGCCCGGCCCCATCGCACCCAATTCTCATCAGAATGCAAAAAGACCTTCGCGCCGGTTTCAGCTGCGAAGGTCTTAGCCCTTCCGAATCGAAAAATTAGTAGATCCGGAAGTTCACCTCGATGTTGATCTCCACCGGCACCGGATGACCCTGATAAACGGCGGGCTTGAATTTGTACTGTCTCACCGCTTCCAGCGCTTTCTCGTCCAACCCCATGCCCAGCGGCCGCACCACGCGTACCCGCTGCGGATTCCCCTGCGAGTCCACAATCAGACTCACCACGCAAACGCCCTGATACTTCGCGCGCCGCGCTTCGTCGGAAAACTCCGGATCGGGCGCGTAGATCAGCACCGGATTGGAGACGCCGCCACCCGGATGCATGAGCCCGCCGCCATAGCCGCCACCGGTGCCCGGCCCGATGCCATTGCCGTTACCGGAGCCGATACCGCCGCCCGAGCCGCTGCCAAATCCTGAACCCGAGCCGCCGCCCTGTGAGGCCAGTGCAATCTGCGGCGACTGCGGTATACCGATGTTCGGCATGTTCGGATTGTCCGGCAGCTTAATCTGCTGCGGCATCATCACCGCCGGTTCCACCGCCAGTTTGGGATGATCGATCTTCAGAATCTGCGGTGGCGCAAGCGGCGCCTTCTCCATCTTCGGCAGTCTGCCCTTGGACGCCTCGACAATCTCATGATTGCCGCCGCCACCGCCGCCGCCCATGGTTTGTTTCATCGGCGCAGCCGGAATAAACGGCGTTACGTCGACCGGCGTCACCGCCAACTTCTTCTGCAGTGCCCGCTCATGCCACTGCTCGAGCGTAAACAGCAGGATTAAACCAATGATGACCGCATGCGTGATGAACGAAACCGCGCTCGAGGCCGGGTTCCGTTTCACCGCCATGGGATCTCGCACCGCGATCGGCCTCGAGCTCAGCTTCAGCGGCGGCAGTTTCTTTGGAAAGAGCACGTCGACGACGCTCGCGAACAGCGTCTTCCAGATCGGCTCCTCAACAATCGAATCGAGGCCTGCAAAGTGCAGAGCCGGCAGCTGAGGTTCTTTACCCCGAGTTGTGTCCGGTACCAGGTGCGGAGACGTCAAAACCGTATTCCCCATACTCTACTCGCCGGGTGCGACCCGGCTTCTCCTGATTATCAATGACAGCCGCCCTCGCTGTCTTGTCCGGGGCGTTGCTGCCTTTGCTGAGATGCACTTTTGCCCCGAAAAATTACCTGCACTTCTCCCTTGAGCGATAGACGCACCGCCGCGCAGGAAGTTACTGCGGTCTATGCAGATACAATGAACTTTTATCGTTCGCACCTCGCAAGTTGGAGAAACGATGTCCCCTGCGCCGCCGCCCGGCGACTCAAAGCCTGTTGCACTGAAAGATACCCTTTCGCTGCCCCGCACCGATTTTCCCATGAAGGCCAACCTGCCCCAGAACGAGCCAGCCCGCCTGCGCGCGTGGCAGGAATCCCGCCTTTACGACCAGATTCGCGCCGCCCGCCAGGGCGCCCCCCGATGGATTCTCCACGACGGCCCTCCTTACGCCAACGGCCCGCTCCATCTGGGCCACGCGCTGAATAAGTGCCTCAAGGATTTCATCGTCAAATGCAAAACCATGGCGGGCTTCGATTCGCCCTACGTTCCCGGCTTCGACTGCCACGGCCTTCCCATCGAAATCAAAGTCGACGAAAAGC
>Ga0182018_10002383_pt1 | contig 18975 bp, 10 predicted proteins | sample 812P2MmetaG_FD_120490 | JGI IMG/M metagenome (GOLD analysis project Ga0182018, IMG submission 120490) | Permafrost microbial communities from Stordalen Mire, Sweden - 812P2M metaG | ecosystem: Environmental > Terrestrial > Soil > Wetlands > Permafrost | place: Sweden: Stordalen | collected... | reverse complement strand
TTCTTGGGCCTGGTCTCGCATCTGTCACCAGCCTTGAGTGGCACAACGTTGCCGGCTTCAGCAAACTTTCGGAGAAAAACTCTTGACACAACAGCTCAGAAGGCTCCGCGGTGAATATTCTTTTGCGGAGATCGGGTCCTCTCGCCCCCCGGAGCGCCCCAAGCTCCCATTTAATGCGTCTTTAGGTAATTCGGGCCTTATTAGCTTGAATATTTCCACCGTTCCCGTCAAACTGGACTGAAATGGGCATCAATCTCGGTCTGGACATCGGCGCCATCAGCCTCAAACTCGCTGCCCTAGGCAAACCGGGGGATCGCGCTATCCTCCGCGATCTCTGCGAGAGCCACCCGCAGTTCCGTCTCACCGAACTGGCGGGCGACCCGCTGGTGCTTTCCGATTACCGCCGTATTGCGGGCAGCCCCATCCAGTCCACCTACGATCTGTTGAGCGAATTCTACGAAACCGTGGCCGAGCATCGCGTCGAGGGCATCCGGGTCACGGGGTCGAGCAGCCGCACCATCGCCAAGGTATTGGGTTTGTTCTTCGAGAACGAGTTCCGCGCCATCGCCAAGATGATCGGGTCGGTTTACCCGCAAGTGCGTACGGTATTCGAGATCGGCGGGGAGAGCTCGAAATATATTCGCCTGGATGGCGGCAACATCGTGGATTACGACCGCTCGGGCGAGTGCGCCGCCGGAACGGGTTCGTTCCTCGATCAGCAGGCGTTGCGCATGCAGTACTCGGTGGAAGAAGTAGGGTGCGTGGTCGAAGGCGCCAGTTGCGCGGCGCGGATTGCCGGGCGCTGCTCGGTTTTCGCCAAGAGCGACATGATCCACGCCCAGCAGAAGGGCTATTCTCCGGCCGAAATTCTGCGCGGGCTGTGCGACGCCGTGGCGCGCAATTTCAAGAGCTCGATCGTCAAGGGGCGGCCGGTGCAGGCGCCGGTGGCGTTGATCGGCGCGGTTTCGCAGAATTCCGGCGTCACCGGCGCTCTGCGGGAGGCTTTCGGGTTGGCCGAAGACGCTCTGCTGGTGCCCGAGCAGTACGCCTGGTGCAGCGCTATCGGGACCGCCATGCTGGAAGCCGAGGAGCCGCAAAAACGGTCGATCCTCGAAATTCACCGCCTGCGCCAGCACAACGAAGAGTGCGTGCAGGATACCCATTCGCTCTCCACCGAGAACGTGGTCCAATTGCGCGATCGCGTGGGCGCCTACGTGCCGCCGGCGGGCGACGGTCCCATTCCGGCATACCTCGGCCTGGACATCGGTTCGGTCTCCACGAACGTGGTGGCTATCGACGAATTCGGCACGGTCATCCACGACGTGTATCTGCGCACCGCGGGGCGTCCGATCGAGGCCGTGCAGCAGGGGCTGGCAGAATTGGCGGAGCGGTGGGGCACGCGCCTGCAGATTCGCGGCGTGGGCACTACCGGCTCGGGCCGCGAACTGATCGCCGAATTCGTGGGTGCGGACGTGGTGAACGACGAAATCACCGCCCACAAGACCGGCGCGGTCCACATCAGCAGCACTCTGGGCGGCGAGCCGGTGGATACCATTTTCGAGATCGGCGGGCAGGACTCGAAGTTCATCTCCATCGAGAATGGCGTGGTGGTGGATTTCGCCATGAATGAGGCCTGCGCGGCGGGCACCGGAAGCTTCCTCGAGGAGCAGGCGGAAAAGCTTGGCATTAGCATCAAGGGCGAATTTGCCAAGTTGGCGCTTTCTGCACGAGGACCTTCGCGCCTGGGTGAGCGCTGCACGGTCTTCATGGAGCGCGATGTCACCGGCTGGCTCAATAAGGGCGAGACCGTGCCGAACCTGGTCGCCGGCCTGGCCTACTCCATCGCGCTCAATTACCTCAATCGCGTAGTGCGCGGCCGCAAGATCGGCGACGTGATCTATTTCCAAGGCGGCACGGCATATAACGACGCGGTCACGGCGGCGTTCGCCAGCCTCCTCGGCAAGAAGATCACAGTGCCGCCCTTCAACGGCGTGATGGGCGCGATCGGAATGGCGTTGATCGCGTGCCAGTGGCATGTGGCGACGAGCGGCGCGACGCGCTTCCGCGGGTACGATCTCAACAAGCTCCACCTCACCACCCGCGATTTCGTCTGCAAGGCCTGTTCGAACTCCTGCGACATGAAGGAGTTCGTCATCGAGGGGCAGAAGAGTTACTGGGGCGATAAGTGCTCCGACAAGTTTCGCAAACCCTCGGCTACCGGCCGGAAGCCGGTAATCGAAGACCTGTTTGCTTACCGCGAACAATTGCTGGAATGGCCGGCAGCCACGGCGGCGGCGGGCCGCCTGCGCGTCGGACTACCGCGCGCCATGACCATGCTCGATCGCCTGCCCTTCTGGCGGACCTACTTCCACGAACTGGGAATCGATACCGTGCTTTCCGGCGTTACCGACGCGCGCATCTCCGCCGCCGGGATCGAAATGGCGGTGGCGCAGCCGTGCTATCCCGTGCAGGTGGCTCATGGCCACGTTCAGGCTCTGGTGGAAGCGGGCGTGGACTACGTCCTGGTGCCTAATATGGCGGATGCCGAGGCTTCGCCCGATTCCTGCGGATCGCATTACTGCCCGTGGAACCAGACGCTGCCGTGGGTGCTCCGCTCCGCGCCCACGCTCGAACCGCACCAGCACAAATTCCTGATTCCCACGCTTCATTTCCAGCTCGGGCCCGCGCAGGTGAAGAAGGGCCTGGCCGGGGCGATGCTGCGCATCGGCGTGACGCGCCGCGCGAGCGATCGCGCTTGCGATGCCGCCTATAGTGCGCAGCGCGAGTTTCAGGACAAGCTACTGGCCGCCGGCCGCCGCGCGCTCGAAACTCTGGAACGGACGGGTGAACCCGGGCTGGTGCTCGCCGGCCGCGGGTACAACATCTACGATCGCGGGGTGAACTGCGACATTCCACGGAAACTGCGCCAGCGCTACGGCGCCAACGTGATCCCGCTCGATTTCCTGGTGACCGGACGGGAATCGCTCGATCCGGGAACGAATATGTATTGGGTTTCCGGCCGCAAGATTCTGGAAGCCGCGCGGATTGCCGCCAGCCGCCCCAACCTGCACCTGGTATACATCACCAACTTCAAGTGCGGGCCCGATTCCTACATCAAACACTTCGCCCGCGAGGCTGCCGGCGCGCCGCTCCTCATTCTGCAATTCGATGGGCATGGCAATGACGCCGGGTATATGACGCGCTGCGAAGCGTATCTCGACAGTAAAGGAATTTTGCGATGCTACCAACCGCCGAAAGAGCAGCCCGCCTCCCAGGCGGCGGCCATCCACTAACTGGAAAGCGAATTTACATTCCGCCCATGGCGTGGGGTAGCGCGCACGCCTTTGCGTCGGCCTTTCGCGCTGTGGGGCTGGAGGCCGAACCCACTCCGCCTTCCGACCATCGCACGCGCGAGCTGGGCGCGCACTACACCTCGGGCGACGAGTGTTATCCGGCCAAAGTGACGGTGGGAGACTTCATGAAGGTGCTGGAGCGGCCGGGCGTGGACGACTCGCGCGTCGCATTCTTCATGCCGACGGCGGAAGGTCCGTGCCGTTTCGGGCAATATGCTCCGTATCTGCGGCAGATCCTGAATGCCAGCGGGCACACCGAGGTCGAAATCCTCTCGCCTACCAGCCGGAATGCTTATGACGGCCTCGGTACGCTGGCCAAACCCTTCGTGCGTACTGCCTGGCGCGCTCTGTTGTGCGCCGACCTCCTGCAGAAGTTGCTGCTCATCCAGCGCCCTCATGAGGAGCGGCGCGGCGTCACTGAACGCGTCTACGAGGAATCGCTAGCCGACCTTTGCAGCACCCTGGAGAGCGCGCCGCTGGAACCGGGAGTCCAACTCCTGATGCTGCGCGATTCCCTGGTGCGCGGCCGGAATCGTTTCCGCGCCACATCGCCGCGGCACAAGCGGGATTTGCCGCTCGTCGGAATCGTCGGCGAGATCTTCTGCCGCCTGAATACGTTTTCCAACGAGGACCTGGTGCGCTCGCTGGAGGCATACGGCGCCGAGGCCTGGGTATCGGACCTGGTGGAATGGATCTGGTACACCAATTCCGAGCATTTCCGCAAGCTCAAATTGACGGGACGCATCTGGACCGCCGAAGCGTTGGGCGCGTGGGTGCGCAAGGAAGTACAGAAGCGTGACGAGCATATGCTCCTAAGCCCCTTCGAAGAGGATTTCGCAGGGCGGGAAGAGCCCGATATCTACGAAATCCTGGAGGCGGCCCAACCCTACCTGCCACGCGAAGGCGCATTCGGGGAAATGGTGTTGAATGTGGGAAAGGCCGTTTGCCTCGCCAGGAAAGGCGCCGCCGGTATCATCGATATCAGCCCGTTCACCTGCATGAATGGGATTGTCTCGGAAGCCATTTATCCCCGAATCAGCCGCGATCATGGGGGAATTCCAATCCGTAATTTCTATTTCGACGGTACTCAGTCCGACTTGGACCGCGATCTAGGAGTTTATATGGAACTGACTCGGAGTTATCGAAGAAAGAGTCGGGATCAGTCCTAGTGTAGTGCGTCGTGCAGAATGCCTGTTATCTCTGGCCGCGGAAAGCACCGCTCTCTTGCGGTCGCGGCTCAGAACGCAGTCAGAATAATGAGCCGTGACCGCGAGGAAGCGGTGCTTTGTGCCCCTAGCTGGCGCGTAGGCGATGGTGAGTCCAATCTCTCCTGCCGCCTACGAGCGCGCGAGAGACTGGCCGTTTGGTAGGACCCACTGCGTGAGGGTGCGCCTTCCGAGCCTTTCGCTCCAGGTCGACGATAGCGCGGTCCACATGTTCTAGCTCTCTGCGCAGGCAGAAAAGCAGGCACTCGATCTCAAATTTATTGTACATTTCCCGCCTTCCTGTCGGCTGAAAAGTCGGTTACAAACTAAGAACAAAAAGAAGGGTAAGACAATTCTATGTTCCGGTCAAGGGAAGGCGTAGCTTAACTAGTACTTATCCGGCATTTCAAAAAATTTAGAGAATTTTCGCTGTCGTTCATGAACTAGCGAATAGTGCCTCGAAAATCATTAGTCCTGGCAGTCCTGGTATTGAGGACCGCCTGGGGGCAGGCGCCTGCTTACACCGCCGATAGCATTGTGAACGCATCGGATTATTCGCCTGGTCCTTTTGCGCCGAATTCGGTGCTTAGTATCTTCGGTTCGAACCTATCCTGGTACATCGGAGAGTTTAGTGCGAGCCAGTCCACCCCCTCGGCGCCGGTCGCGCTATCCGGCGTCGAAGTCTATGTCGATAATTGGCCGGCGCCTCTGCTGTACGTTTCACCGACGCAAATCAACTTTCTTGTTCCGAGCGGGGAGAGCCCGGGAAGTATCTCGGTTCACGTTGTGAGGGAGGGCGCGAGCGGGCCGTTCGTTTCCCTGACCTTGGTGAATGGCGCACCCGCGCTATTCGGCGGCGGCAGCGGCTTCGCCATCGCCACACACGCCGACGGGACGTTGCTCACGGATGCCTCGCCCGGCCAGCCCGGCGAAATCGTGGTGGTCTATGCCACCGGCCTCGGCCCCACCGACCCCAATCCGGAGGCTGGCGAGATTCCGCAAACCGCCGCGCCCTTGCAGTGGCTCGGCAGCCTGAGCGTTTCCCTCAATGGCGCGGCATTGCCCTCCGATCTCATTATGTACGCCGGCGCTACGCCAGGTTGCGTGGGACTCTATCAACTGAACATCCAACTGCCTCAAGACGTCGCTGCCGATCCGGTAATCCAGGTATCCATGGGCACGCAATCGAGCTCTGGCAGTCTGAAAATCGCCGTCCAATAGCTTACCGCGCAACTATTTGGCCTTCCGGCGCGTTTCTTAAGATAAGTTAGAATTGTTTCAGGAGACTCGATGCCCCTACGGCCGATGATCGTATTGACGTTTCTGGCCGGTGGTCTGGCGGCGCAAGAGCCGCAGACCCCGCCTGCGCCGGTTGTGGCGCCGGCAGCCGACGGTTACACTCTCAACGCCGGTACCAAGGTCCCCTTAAGCCTGATCAATAGCGTCAGCACCAAGCAATCGATAGAGGGCGACCGCGTGTATCTGGAAACCGCGTTTCCGATTCTCGCCAATGGACGAATCGTCATTCCGGTAGGCAGTTGGGTGGCCGGGACCGTGACGGAGGTCAAAAGGCCGGGACGCGTCAAAGGCCGTGGTGAGTTGTACATTCGCTTTGACACCCTGACTCTGCCGAACGGAGTAACGCGCGACCTGCGATCGCGCATGGACGGCATGGACGCCAGTTCCACCGGAGAGCTCGATCGCGCCGAAGGCAAGGTGAGGAGCGAGGGCAATAAGGCGGGCGATCTCAAGACGGTGGCGGAAACCACCGGAGCGGGAGCTTCGGTGGGAGCCATTGCCGGTAGCGCCATGGGACATGGGATGGCCGGGCTGGGGGCGGGAGCCGCCGCCGGTTTGGCCGGCGGATTGATCTACGTTCTCGCCTCGCGCGGACCGGACGCGGTAATCGCCAAAGGTTCCACCGTCGAAATGGTGCTCGACCGCTCGATTGCGTTCAACGCGATCGACATCGACTTCAGCAACGCCCCGCCCCGCAAGAGCAGCCAATAGGGCAGGCAGCATGGCCCGAAGGGTCAGAGCGAAGCTCCGCTCGCTTGGACAAGCTAAAGCTTATCCCACAAAATCGCCAGCCTTTCTGATGTGGGGTAAGCTTTAGCTAAGCTTTAGCTTGCCCAAGAAACGGTCTGCGGACGGCCCCTACGTCAAGCTCCAACCCTTGCGGAATGTGGGCCGCAAGTACTTATTAGCTTCGGCGTTATTGGTAATCTTCATCTTCACCGGATCGTATTCGATCTTGCCTTCCACCCGCAGCGCGATGACGCCGAGCAGCATCCATTCGACGAATGGCGCCGCGACGTTGAAATTCGAGCACGCCGGATCGCCGCCCTTGCAGGCGCGGATCCAGTCGGCGTAGTGGCCCGGGGAACGCGTCAGGAATTTCTCCGGGAACTTGTAGTCCTTCATCTTTTCCACCGGAATCAACCGGGTCTCGGAGCCGTAAGTGCCGGTGGTGATGATTCCCTTATCGCCAATGAAGACGCTGCCATCCGGTTTGGGAATTTGCGGTTTGGGATCCTCCAGAACTTTCTGGAACGCTTCGTAATTGAAGACGCCTCCGACAAATCCTGTTTCCGGCGGTCTCGGTGGGGGCGCCGCGGGCGTTGCTCCCGCAGTTGCGGCCGCTCCTCTTCCCCGGCCACCCCGTCCGCGATTGGCGTATGGGAGGTCGCCCAGATATTCGCCCGTGGGCACACCGGGAAGCTCCGGCGTCTTTTCCAGGCCGTCATACCAGAAGAGCTTCACCGCGGGCATATTGCCGCGCGCCGGGAAGTCGAACCGGATGATCGACTTCTTGGGGAACATGAAATCGCTGGCGCCTTCTTTTTTGATGCACTCGACGCTGGTCGGCGACCCGAGTTTCAGCGCCATGTTGGGAGCGCCCAGGATGTGGCAGGCCATATCGCCCAGCGCGCCGCAGCCGAAGTCATAGAATCCGCGCCAGTTGAACGGTTGGTAAAAGTTCCCGTAATCGTTGGGATATCCCGGCCCGCCCACGGTGAACGGGCGGGGTGTAGCGCTGCCGAGCCACAGATCCCAATCGAGACCCTCGACCACCGGTGTAGGATCGGGAATCTTAGTGAGGCCCTGCGGCCACAACGGCCGGTCGGTCCAGGCGTGCACTTCCGTGACATTGCCGATTTCACCCGCCCAGATCATCTCCGCGCATTGCCTGGTGCCTTCGTTGGAGTATCCCTGGTTGCCCATCTGGGTGGCGACCTTGTACTTGTTGGCCACCTCCATCATCTGGCGCGCTTCCCAGACGGTGCGGACTAACGGTTTCTGCACGTACACATGCTTGCCGCGCTCCATCGCCCAGACGGCGGCGGTGGCATGCATGAAATCCGGGATGGTGACAATCACCGCGTCGACGCTCTTCTCTTTATCGAGCATCTTGCGGAAGTCTTTGTACTTCGTCGCCTTATCGTACTTCTCGAAGCTGTGGGCCGCCGACTTATCGTCCACGTCGCAGAGCGCCACGATATTTTCGGACGCGGCGCACCCATCGATATCGGAAGACGCCTTACCGCCCGCGCCAATCGAAGCCACATTGAGCTTTTCGTTGGGTGATTTATAGCCCAGTCTTGGCAAGGATCCGGAACTGCTCCATCCCGCGTTCGGTACCGCTCCAGCCAGCAAGGAACCGAAAAAGAAATAACGCCTCGTGAATGCCATAGCAAGCCTCGCGTCCATAATAACGCCGGGCATGCCCGATTGCACAAAATTTCTACGCTGCTTAGTGCTTCTTAGTGCTTCGGGACCGAAATTCGGATGTTCCGGAATCGCAGGCCGCCGGTGTGGTCGCCCTGGATATAGATCGGCCCCGGTTCGCCTTCGTTGGCATCGAGGGCGCCGCCAGTGATGCCGGGGATTTCCTTGCCGTCGATCGTCAAAGTGCCGTCGTGAATCACCGTGACGGTACGCCCCACCAGTGTTACATCGAAGCTTTCCCAGGTGCCCGGTCTGCGCGGGACTGTGACAGCCGGTGTCAGGAATCCGTAGATCGAGCCGATCCGCCGCTCGGGAGGGTTGTTGGCGAGAGGTTCGTATTCGACCTGCACTTCGTACCGGCCGCGCAGATACACGCCGCTGTTGCCGTCATCGGGACAATTGAATTCGATATGCAGCTTGAAATCGTCGAACTTACGAGTGCCGCGCAGATTGGCTCCGTGAGCCTTGTTCACCAGGTCCCCGTTCTCCACTGCCCAGTTATTGTGCGCCGGGTCGGTGGGCTCCCATCCCGTGAGGTCCTTGCCGTTGAAAAGCGGTTCGGGATCGCTCCACGCCGCCGGCGGATTGCGGTCGAGCGCCGGCGCCGGCACTCCTGTCAACTGAATGGTGGCGGCGCCGCGTTTCTGCACACCGGTCAACTTGCCACCCGCCGCGTCGAGCTCCCAAGTCATGGCGGGATTCTTGTCGGTGGCGCGGTCGATATTCAGCGTCAGGTGCGGCCCCTCGAGCTTGAAATCGGCGATCTTGCGGACATGGCCACCGGTCGGTTGGAACCGGATTTCCAGAGATCCATCTTTTTCGGCGACGCCAAGCCAGTTGGCTTGTCCCGGAGCGGTATTGAAATCCCATCGGCCGGCGAAGGGCGACGCCGACTTTTGAGCAACGGCAACCAGCAGGCACACACTGCCCGCCAGTAGAACAGCAACGAAGCGTTTCATACCGCATAGTGTTACACGGCGCGCGTAACAAAGTGGAGCAGGCCCTGAGCGAGCTCTGCTCGCTTGGACAAGCTAAAGCTTATCCCACAAAGTCGCCGGCCTTTCTGATGTGGGGTAAGCTTTAGCTTGCCCAGCCGGGCGACAGCCCGGCCAAGCCGACCTGGGCGTCCGCCCCACTTTATTATCGGCGCAGTTTCCAATGGCGCAGAATTCCGCCGGCGAGCGCGCGCACCGCATCGTAGACGGTTTTCCCCGTCACTTTCCAGTCGCGCCAATCGAAGTCGAAGAAGGCCACCGGCGGCAGGTAGGCGCCCCACCATTTTCGCCACGTGGTCAGGCCGGCATCGAGGTATTGTCCAAATGCCGGCCCCTCGCGATACAGAACGATGTGCCGGAGGTCGAATCGCGTGGCGGTCAACGCGGGCACAGGCTCGCCGATGAGGTCGAGGTAGTGCTGCCAGCCGAGATCGAGGCCCGCATAACGGCCGCAATCCGCCGTCACACTCCACCTGGGGTTCACTTCGATGAGGCGAACCTTGCCGTCGCGCGTGTCGCGTTTCAGCTCGATCTCGCAGATCCCTACGTAACCGAGGGACCGCAGGAAGCGGTCGCACATCTCCGCGATCTCTTCGTCTACAACCGGCTGCACCATGCTGGCCGACCCGAATCCCAGGGGGTGGGTTCGCAGCTGCCGGACTACGCAATGGCCCAACCGCTCCCGATTCCTGCCATACGCCGACAGGTAACAATACTTCGCGTCGTCCGGTCCGGCGATGATTTCCTGCACCACGGCGTGCGGTTGAAAGGGTTCGGCGTGGCTATACCGTTGGAGAAGTTCCGCCGCATTCTCCGCAGTGGCGATTTTCTTGCCGCGCAACGGATTGTCTTCGGGAAGAACTTCCCATTCCCGTTGACTGCGAGGCTTGATCAGGCACGGGAATCGCGCGCCGCGGCAGAACGCTTCCAAGCCGGCCCTGTTCCGGATGGGCTCCGTGCGCGGACAGGGGAATCCGGCCTTGGCTGCCAGCGCATATTGTTGCTCCTTGGTGGCCAGCGCCGCCTGCAGCGCAACCGAGTCAGGAGAAAAGCAGTAGTCCGATTGCAGTTCGGAGGCGTGGTGGCCCAGCGCCGTCACAAAGATATCCGCTGCCGGAACGATCACCGGTTTCCCGCCGAGCTCGCGCGCGAGCGACTTCATAAAGGCGACCCATTCGGCCGGCTGCCGGTCGGGGTCCGGACAGAGGAACGATTTTCCGTAGCGGGAGCGAAATCCGGCATGCGATGGAAGGCAATCGACGCCGAACGCGCGAACTCCGCGGCGGCTGAGATCGCGCATGAGATTGAGTCCGGTTTGAAAAACGCTGGCTACTACTACGGGCGGCCAATTGCTGGAGGCGCGTTGTGGAAGCGATTCCAAGGTGTCTCTATCAAGCGCGACTCCCGAGTTTAGCATGGGTGATTCCGCAATTAGTTAGACTAAACGCATGTCGAGGCCGGTCAACAGGCGCGCGGCGGCGGTTGCGGTATTTGCCTGCCTCACCGTGTTGAAGCTGGGAGTTTGGACGGTCCTCGAAAGCCGCGGAATCGTGCACGCTTTTGCCGGCGATAATGCAACGTCCCTTTATATACCGATTGCCCACCGGCTGCTGGACGAGCACCGATTTAACGGTCCCGATACACGCCCGGACAGCAAGGTGCCTCCGGGCTATCCGCTTTTGATCGCCGCTTCGATAGCGGTACGCCCCCAGTCGTTCCTGGCGCTGGTTCCCGCCCTCCAAATGCTGCTCGACCTGGGAACCGCGTTGATCCTGTACTGGCTGTCGGTTCACATGGGACTGCCCTGGACTGGACTCCTGGCGGGGTGCGCCTGGTTGCTCTATCCCCCGGCGGTTGTGCTTTCCACCTGGATTACGGCCGAAACGGCGTTTACGACATTCTTTACGCTGGGATTGGCGCTGCTCGCGGTGTCGTTCGAAAAAGGCGGCGGGAAACTGGCGTTGGCCGGCGGCCTGGCAATGGGGGTGGCTACCATGTTACGCGGAACGCCGCTGTTCCTTCCCGTGGTGCTGCTTCCGGTCGCCTGGCGGGTTGGGAAGTTGCGGCACTGGCTTCTGTTTGCAGCAGGCATGGCACTTTTCGTGGCGCCCTGGACCATTCGCAATCTGGCCGTGCTGGACGACTTCATTCCGGTAGCCACCGGATCCGGATCGGTAATGTTGCAAGGTTCGGACGAACGCTTCTTCACCGGGGATGGGAAGAAGGCGTATTACCCCGCGGCGTTTCAGGAGGCCATCGAAGCCGGAATCGACAAACCGGCGACGGATCGCGAATCGAAGCAGGACGAATGGTTGGGCCGTGTGGGCGTCTGGGTACAGCGCAGGAGAATCGCGGAGCGGCCTATGTCGGCCATTCCGTTCTTCGCGCACAAACTGGTTCGACTTTGGTATGGGACCGAGACCGGCGGTTTCAAATCGCAGGCGCTGCTCGGATTCTGCGCATTCCTGGTGCTCCCGGCCGGGCTCTGGCAACTCTGGAGGTGGCGATCTTCCCAACCCGGCGTGGCTTATGTCGCATTGGGATCGCTGGCTTACCTGGTGCTGGTGCACACGGCTACCCTTCCGGAAGCGCGCTACACCGTCCCTATTTTCCCGGTGCTGATGTTAGGAGCTTGTCGTCTGTACGGACGCGCCACGGCCGTATTTGACAAGCCCCGGAGGCCCCTGTGACAATACACGCGTGCTGAACACCCTGCGTCCGTACCTGCCGCTTCTTGTCCTGTGGTGCGCAGTCGCTGCCATCGCCAGCCTGGTGGTGCGGGAAATGGGAATGAAGGGCCTCAAGAAATACCCGCTTACCATGCTTGTGCTGGTGCTCTCTCTGCTGAGTTTTCCGGCGGCGGGCGTATTCAAAATTTCGCGCCCCTACCAGAGGCGCATTCTCACCCTGATCCGCCGGGAGAAGAGTGCGGCGATCTCGCCCAACGGTTGTCCCATGTTTCCCCCCGACAACATCTGGAACCGGCGCATCCAAGACCTGCCGGCCGATGCGAATTCGCCGGCCTACATCTCGTCGATGGGGCCGGGCGATAGGCTCCATGCCGACTTCGGGAATCTCGGCGGGTACGAATACTCCGTGACCGACGGCGCCGAATCGAACAACGATATGAGCTTCGACAGCGGGGACAGCGATCGCGGTCCCTACCGGATCCCCGACAATGCCAAGATCGAAGTCGAATCGGACCACCATGTGCTGGTCATGGACACGGGCAATTGCCTGGTGTATGAACTCTTCGGCGCAAGTCACACCGGACAGGGCCGCTGGTCGGCCGGGTCGGGCGCTATTTTCGATCTCCGATCCAACAAGCTACGGCCCGAAGGCGCGACGTCCGCCGACGCCGCCGGCACCGCGATTCTACCCGGTCTGGCCCGCTATGACGAGGTGGCGGCGGGGCACATTAGCCACGCCCTGCGTTTTACCACCCGGCACACCCGGCGAGCATACGTCTGGCCCGCGCGCCATTTCGCTTCCAGTTCGAACGATGCAAGTCTTCCGCCGATGGGCGAGCGCTTTCGCCTGAAGGCCGGCGTCGATATCAGCCAATTCAGCCCCCAGACGCGAGTGCTGTTGACTGCGCTGAAGGAGTACGGCATGGTGCTCTCCGATAACGGAGGGAACTGGTTTGTGTCGGGAGCTCTCGATAGCCGCTGGTCGAATAAAATTCCCGCGGAGTTCGCCTCGCTTCATGGCTCCGACTTCGAGGCGGTGGACGAATCCGGGCTGACGATCGGCTCCGATTCGGGCCAGGCAAAGCAGTGAGGTGAACCCGCTTGCTTACGCGCGCGGCTCGGTAACACCCGCTTACTGCCCGAATATTTCAGCCGAGTCGGGATTAACCATCAACAGCGAGGCATCCACAACCTCGAAGTCCTTCCCGGTCAGGCAATGGGTCCAGCCCTGAAAAACATACTCCACGCTGGTGTTAGAGCCCGGCGTGCCCCAACGCGAGTCGGTGTCGGTGGAGATCCGGATGGCCGACCCGTTATCGGCCAGAATCATGCCATGCCGTTTCAGCGCGCGGATCAGCTTCTTCATTTCCGGGGGATAAGGCTTTCCGTTATTTTCGCCCTGATGGCAGACGTTGTCATCGGTGGCGGCCGTCAAGCGCCAGCGGGACCCCATGGGCGGTAACGTTACCTCTCCACTGTGGCTGGCCAAGTGCCGGGCCGGCCAAACATAGGAATTCCTGCTGCGATTGACCGTGAAGCGGATCATGTGGGGAATCTCGCCTCCGCTATACAGCTCGGCGTACGTCAACACGCCCGGCCAGATCGGCAGGCCAGCGGCGTCGGCGGACGTCCAGCCGTTGGGCCGAAGACTGTTCGACATCAAGTCGTAGATCGCTCCCGAAACTGCCCGATAAGGTGGCTTACCGGTCGACAGCCCGAATAGTTCGTACAGCTTGCATTCATCGGTCTGGATCACGAACACGTGAGAATCGGAATTCTGGAAGGGCGCCGCCGAGACGGGAGACTCCCGGTTGGGGCTTTCCATTTTCGTGTTTGGGGTGACCGGATATCTGCCCTGGTCGCTCTCTCCGGAGGAGTCGAATAGAACGGGGCCCGCCGGTGTCTTGGAGTTGGCGAAGTTGATCGGGTACTCCGGATTGCTCCCCAGCCGGGCGGTCGCGTAGGTGCGGACGATGCCCGCGGAATCCGCGGTCACCGGCAATTTGTCAACGGTCGAGTTCCATACGTTGTTGTCCGGAAAGATAGGACATCCGCCGATCGTGCGGGTGTGGGCGAAAGTGTTTCGATTCTGATTGCTGGCGGAAGTCCAGGCGAACCTGCCGGCGCCATCGCGCAGACAGACCTCCAGGGCGTCAGGTTGGCCGTTGCCACCGAGAACCACGATCGAAGATCCGCGTCTGGACTGATCGCAAGCCGGCTCACTGCCGGCGTTATACAGTGCGACGGGCGGCACGCCTGCCGGACCGCGGCCGGTTTGCGGCGGGGCGAGCCAGAAAAGCGCTATGGCGGCAATACTGCGACCTAGAATCACCCTCATGTTATAGCATAGACTGCACTTCGCCACGCTGCTGCCGGCGCCGGAGCGAGCAATTAACCTGCCGTTTCCTAGGGATTTCCCCGAGTTAAGTACTATTCCTGTGAATATTAGTACTCGTTTCAATAAAATAGGAGACTGGTTCGTACGATAGAAGACTTGGGTTGGCTCGCAGTATGCCTCTGGCTTGTGGTCGCTACAGAAAGGCTCGGATCGCCCTCGTGCTTCTTTTGGCGGCCGGCCAATGTGCGTTCGCGGGCAAGGAGTTCCTGGCGGGGCCGCACGAGCAGGTGGTTGCCGGCCAACTGCTGGTGGGACTGCAAGTGGGAGCGGACATTCAACAGATCCTGAATGCGATCCTGCCGCAAGCCGCCGCCAGCCTCATCGGCAAGGGCCAGAACACTTATCTCCTCACCCTTCCACCCGGCATCCAGGCGCTCGCGTCAAAAGTGCTGGCTGCCCATCCGCTGGTGAATTATGTGGAACCCAATCGCGTTCGCAACACCACCGTTTTGCCGCCTAACGACGCCTACATCAACCAGCAGTGGGCATTGACCACCATTCAAGCGGCCGCGGCCTGGAGCTATTTCCCCGACCATTACCTGACGGCCGCAATGGCGGGTTCCAATCGCGTAAAAGTCGCCGTCATCGACACCGGCGCCGATTGCACCCACCCGGATTTCATGAATACCGGCGGCACATCCACCGATGTGGCCCAGGGCGGGCAGTTCCTGTGGGCGTCGAGCCAGGCATTAGTTGCCACTACCCTAAGCTCGCCCGCATGTCCTTGGGCAGACGACGAAGGGCATGGCACACATACCGCCGGGATCGTCGCCGCCGCTACCGACAACGCCACCGGCGTGGCGTCCCTCGGCTTTCCTTTGGAGCTGATCATCTACAAGGCCATGGACCACAATGGCGAGGGGACCGACTATAACATCGCGCAGGCCATTTACGACGCCATCGGCGCCGGCGCGCAGGTCATCTCCATGAGTCTCGGCGGCCCAGGTTACTCGCAGACCATGCAGGCGGCCGTCAATTCCGCCTGGCAAAACAATGTTCTGGTGGTGTCTGCCGCCGGAAACCAGGACGGAAATGTATTGACCTATCCTGGCGATGCCAATTTCTCGCTCGCCGTGGCCGCGACCGACAACACCAACACGGTAGCGAGCTGGTCCAACTACGGGAATTGGGTGAGGATCGCAGCCCCTGGGGTTAACGTAATCTCCACCTATCCGAATGCCAGCTACGCCTCTATGTCTGGAACATCCATGGCGACGCCTCATGTGGCTGCGCTCGCCGGATTGTTATTCGCCGCCAACCCCGGTATCTCGGCGGCCGCGGTCGCACAGCGCATTCAGCAGACCGCCCAATCGCCAAACACCGGATGGAATCAATACATCGGATATGGCGTGATCGACGCCGCCGCGGCGCTGGGGGGAGTGGTGGGAGCGTTCACCCAAGGGAGCATCACCGGACAGGTGACCGACGTCTACGGCAATCCCATCAACAACGCGACGGTGACCGCCGGTAACCAGTCGTTCACCACGGCCAGCGATCCATCCACCGGCGACGCGAGCGGGTTATTTCGCCTCATTCTGAACCCGGGCGCTTACATGGTGGGCGTTACGCAGGCGAATTACTCTCCCGTGGACGTGCAGGCCGTGGTAGTCGTCGGCGCCGACACCATGCTGAACATCCAGATGGGGGTCTCGTACGGACAATTCACCGGCACGGTGACTTATAACGGCGCGGCCGTGGCGGGCGCGGTGGTGGAAGCCGTGTCGGGCGGTCTGATTCAGGGCACCGCGGTGACGAACTCTGCCGGCAGCTACACGCTCTATGTCCCCGCCGGCACCTACACGCTGACAGGTTCGGCGGCCAACTATATCAACGCGACCTCCGCCAGCCACAACTTGAGCGCCAACGGCACGGTAAACGTGAATCTCGCTCTCTCCGCATTGGGGACTATCGCCGGTACGGTAACCGATCTCAATGGCGTTCCCGTTCCCAATGCCCATATCGATTTCACCAACGGGAGCTTCACCGGCGGGGCTGTCACCGGCGCCGCGGGAACCTACGCGACTTATGGACTCCCGGCGGGAACCTACACCGTAACCGCGTCGGCTTCCGGGTACACCAGCGTCAGCACCGGTAGCGTGAGCGTGACCGTGAATGTTTCCTCGCTGGTCAACTTCCGGTTCTCCACCGGAGTCTCGCTGACCGGCGGGTTAATCGGTTACTGGCCATTCAACGAGGGCTCGGGGAGCGTGGCGCACGATCAATCTGGCAACGGGTATGATGCCGCCCTATCCAACACCAGCTGGACCAGCGGCCCTTTGGGATCCGCTGCCAGTTTCAATGGCTCCAACAGCCACGCCCTTACGCCCAACATTCCTTTCGGGAGCGCGTTTTCGGCGTCCGTCTGGGTCAATCCGGCGAGCACCTCTCAGGGCGAATGGGCCGGGATTGCGCAGTCTGAGTCCGGCTCGGGATTCTATCTCGGAACGGACGCCACCGGCGCCATGTACAAGCTGGCGGTAAATAGCGGCGTCGGCAACACCGGTAGCTGCGCGTTCCTGGGCGTGACCGAGGGCTGTGCGCAAGGCGGGACCATCGCTTCCGGATGGCATTTGCTGACCGCCACCTATGACGGCGCCACCGCGATCCTCTACCTCGATGGCGTGGCAATCGCGAACGACACGTTCACCACCCCGTCGGCCGTGACCGTACCGCTGGAGATCGGCGCGAGTTGGAACAGTGGAGTGGTATGGAACGGCCCGCTCTATGGCTTGCGCCTCTACAACCGCGCGTTGACCGCCTCCGAGGTATCGAGCCTCTTCAACCAGAGCGCCAATCTCAGCTTCACCAAGACGGCGGATGCGGCCACGGTGGCGGCGGGGAGTTCCATCGGGTACACCCTGTCGGTGAGCGACAGCGGCACGGGCGCGGCGTCCTCGGCCGCGCTGAGCGATGTGCTGCCGACGGGAACCGGCCTCAGCTGGAGCATCAGCCCGGCATATAACGGCCCCGGGAGCTGCGCGATTGCGAGCGGAAGCCTCAGCTGCAGTTTCGGCGCCCTGTCGCCGGGCGGGACAGCCTCCGTGCATATCGCCAGCGCCACCACGACTGCCAGTTGCGGAGTGTATTCCAACACGGCCTCGGTGACCGCGAGCAATGCCAGCGCGGTGCTGGCATCGGCCAGCACTACGGTCGAGTGCAGTCAGGCCATCGATTTTGGAGCATTGCCGAATGTGGCGTTCGGAAGCGCCCCGTTCACGGTCAGCGCGACGGCCACTTCCTTATTGACCGTGAGTTTCAATTCGCAAACCACTGGGGTCTGTACGGTGTCGGGATCGACCGTTACGCTCGTCTCTCCCGGCACGTGCACGATCCAGGCGACGCAGGCGGGAAATGCCGCCTACGCAGCGGCGCCATCGGTGAATCAAAGCTTCACGGTTACCCAGGAGAGTCAGACCATCAATTTCGGTGCACTGGCGAATAAGGTGTTTGGGAGCGCGTCGTTCACGGTCAGCGCGTCGGCTTCTTCCGGATTGACCGTGAGTTTCACTTCGCAGACAACGCCCGTTTGTACGCTTTCGGGAACGACGGTGATGCTGGTTGCCGCCGGCGCCTGCACCATCCAGGCGACGCAGGCGGGAAATGCCGCCTACGCAGCGGCGCCACCGGTCAATCAGAGCTTCTCGGTGACCCAGGAAACCCAGACGATCGCGTTCGGGGCATTGCCGAATCTGGTGCTGGGATCAACGCCGTTCACGGTCAGTGCGACGGCCACTTCCTTATTGACCGTGAGTTTCAATTCGCAAACCACGGCAGTCTGTACCATGTCGGGATCGGCCGTCACTCTCGTCTCCGCCGGCACCTGCACGATCCAGGCGACGCAGGCGGGCAACGGAAACTTCTCGGCAGCGCCATCGGTAAATCAAAGCTTCTCGGTGACCCAGGAAACCCAGACGATCGTGTTCGCTGCTCTAGCTAATAAGGTGTTCGGCAGCGCGGCGTTTAACGTGAGCGCCACGGCCTCTTCGGGACTGACTGTAAGCTTCAACTCTCAGACGGCGGCGGTCTGCACCGTATCGGGCTCGACGGTGACTCTCGCCGCCGGCGGCGCCTGCACCATCCAGGCGACGCAGGCGGGGAACGGCAACTATTCCGCGGCGGCCGCGGTCAACCAAAGCTTCACCGTCACGCCGGCAGGCCAGACCATCAACTTCGCGGCGCTCGCCAACCAATCGCTGGGAGCGGCGCCCTTCGCACTCAGCGCGATTGCCTCCTCGGCCCTGACCGTGAGCTTCGCCTCGCTCACCACCTCGGTTTGCACGGTATCGGGCGTGACCGTGACGCTGGCCGCCATCGGGACCTGCACCATCCAGGCGACGCAGGCCGGCAACAGCAACTATTCGGCGGCCGCATCGGTAAACCAAAGCTTCATAGTTACCGCCGGAACCGCCACCGCCAGTGTCAGTACCTTGAATTTCGCCAACACCATCGTGGGCAAGTCCAGCGCGGCCCAGACCCTCACTCTGCAGAACGGCGGCAACACGCCCCTTACCATCGCCTCGATAGCGGTGTCAGGGTCGGATGCCGGCAACTATCAATACACCGCCGACGCCGTTCACCCCTGCCCGATCTCTCCGGCAACTCTCG
>Ga0182018_10002381_pt1 | contig 18983 bp, 15 predicted proteins | sample 812P2MmetaG_FD_120490 | JGI IMG/M metagenome (GOLD analysis project Ga0182018, IMG submission 120490) | Permafrost microbial communities from Stordalen Mire, Sweden - 812P2M metaG | ecosystem: Environmental > Terrestrial > Soil > Wetlands > Permafrost | place: Sweden: Stordalen | collected... | reverse complement strand
CCCCCAGCAGAAACTCATGACCCAACTCATCCATCAACCGCCGAAACCAGCGAAAGTTCTCCGTTGCTTCCACTCCGATAAGCACATGCCTTCCCGCCAGAGACCGGTAAAACTGCTCCGCCTCCTCGCGGTGGCACAAACGGCGCTCACCATACTCGCCCGTCTCCTGGTCGACAAAGGCGATCTGCTGAAACCGCGGATGAAAATCACATCCTATAATCATCATGCTCGGCTCCTTCCTCCCGAGCTGTTGGTCGTTATGCAGCAACCAGTCTACTCAGGTCGGAGGAGCCGACGCTGTCATGTAATCAGTTTTCAACATTTGACACCTGACGTTCTGGATCTTCGCTATTCGATTGGAAGGATGCCATCTCTCGAGGAATCCTTGTCACATGCCGACTTGTAAGGATTTGACCTGCCGGCTCGGTCCATTCAGCACCAGGTCTAAAAATTCAAAACAGGCCCGTGTCCTATGAGACCCCGACGGTTATATAGTCTCTTCACTGATGTTTGTCGCCGGTTTGGCCCTCTTTGAACAGACTGCGGAACATTCGAGGTCTAATCATGAAGTTCACGCCAGGAAGTGAAAGAATTGCCGGTTGGGCGATCATTCTGCTTTTCGTCGCCGCATGGATGATTGGCGCAACCATTCACGCCGGTCAATTCGTCCATGCGAACCAAACGGCGACTCCTTCGGCGCGTTCCATCAAGCTGGGCGCAGCGCGCCCAGGCTCTCTCTACGCAATCACATTATGGGTGAAGGATCCCGCTCAACTCCAGGGGAACGACTCAGTCCGGGTCACCGTGAGCGACGCGCAGGGCGAGGTCGGATCCAAATGGCTGCACGCGGCCGACCTCGACTTCTACCTGACCCTGCGACCGCGAGCTGCGGGTCCGGTTACGGTGAGCCTTTCTTCCTCTTCAGCGGCCCACGATCCAGAGATCAGCGCAACCCTCAGCAAAATCCTCCAGGTCTCAGCCGGCCTGCCGGGAAAATCGGACGCGGTCAAGCGCGGCGTCATTGCCGCTGCGCCCAACGATACATGGCAAAACGCGCAGCTTTTCGAACTTGGCCAGACCATCTTTGGCAGCGACGACGAAAGGCCCTACGCTCCATCGAAGAGCGAAGACGGCTACGCTGCCATGCTCAAAGGCTTCCAGTGGTTCCGATTCACTTTCCGTGAAAAGGAGCCGCGCCTGGTTTACTTCGTTCTCAACGTAACGGACCGCGATGTACCGCTCGACGTGGACATCTTCCAGGCGGGCAAGGACGCTTTCGGAAAGCCGGATGTGGTTCCCTTCACTACCGGTGAGTTTGTCTATCAGGTCGAGGCGACCCAGAATTATCCGGGACTCTACAAGTTTCGCACCCGCATTCTTCAGCCCGGGCAGGAATACTACGTGCGAGTGGCCGCCAATCACCCTGCTTACCAGTTGCATACGTACCAGTATCCCGTGCCGCCGAATACCGACCCGCACGAAGCGGTGCGCGCGGGGATGGATTTCCTGGTCAATATGGGCGACAGTTGGCTGTCGAATACGCCTCGCCGGGGCGCGGTCGCGTTGCGCACGGTGATGCAGCACTCTGAAACCCAGCTCTGCATCGCGTGCCATCCCGCGCAATTCACCACGCGCGGGTATTTGAGAGCGGTCCAGAACGGCTACGCCCCAACACAACGCGCGGGGCTCGAGTTTCTCACCGATCGCATTTACAACAACGCCAGGCCTCTCTACGGAGAACCCGAAACCAACTGGGTGCGGGTAATTTATACCGCTCGCACAGTGGCCAGCCGCTTGCCACTGATCGCGCACGCCTTTGAGCAGAATGTGACGCACGATCCTCCACGCAAGAACTTCGACGTGCCCTATGCGCGGTTCCTGAAGATTCACTACAAGGGCCTGACCGTACTGCCCGGAGACGAGGCTGACGGCTGCGAGCCCGATGTAAGCCCGTTTGAAATCGCGCTGCAGAGCTGGCAGACATTCAATCTGGCTTACAACGAGACCCACGATGCCGATTGGCTGGCCGAGCGCGACCATGTGGAGAGTCTGGCGATTCCCGACGAGCCGAAGAACGTCATCGATCTGAATTGGAAAATCCAGCTTCTGTCCGCATTGGACCGCGAGAAGTACGCGGCGCAGATAAGCGCTCTCATTGACAAGCTCTACGAGTATGAGACTTCCGAGGGCGCATGGCCGTATCCATTCGATAAGAAGGCCAAGCCGGCGGACTTCGTTTCTTATCACTCGGTTCTGGCCCTGGCTGAGGCCGGCCGCCGCCCTGAGACCGACCAACACCTGGCGCGTGCAGTCAAAGCCATGCTGGCCGCACAACGGCCGGAAGGCAGTTGGGAAGGCGATCCCGTCTACCAGGGCTTCAACACCCCCTTCCGGGCTACGCAGTTTGCCGTGATGGCCCTGTCTACGCTGTATCCGGGAACAACAACGGCCAAAAACTGGGACGCGGCCTACCCCGCGCCGGCCAGCACTCTTGCCACCAACGATCTCCCGCTGCTTCTCGAACAACTGGATCAGTACTGGGATCTGGCACCGGAGCCGGTGCTTGTTCAGATTCGCAAAGTGTTGGCTGGAAGCGACCAGCCGCTTGCGCGCGAAGCCGCGGCTCGCGCGCTTGGGCACATGGCTGACCCCGGCGCGCTGGCGGCTCTGATCAATGGCCTGGGCGATCCAGCCAAGATGGTGCAGACCGCGTCAGCCTACGCGCTGCGCATGGTGTTGTCGCGACGCCAGAGCATTGCACCGCAAGGGCGCGCAATGCTCACCGCTGCGCTGGCATCGCCCAACGCGCGCACCCGCTGGGGAGCTGCCCGCGTCTTCAACCAGCATTTCCGGGAACTGACCGGCGATGCGGATCTGCTGGCCGCCCTCGAGCGTACACTGAACGATCCGGTGCCCTACGTCCGGTTTGAAGCCGCCGCGGGAGTGTGGCGCTGGTACTACTGGCAGGTGGATCAACCTGCTGTGCGCCGTGGAACCCTGGAAGCGCTCGCCACGCGGCTCAATACCGAGACCGATGAAATGGTGCGGCGAGGATTGAAGGAAAGCATCTACGACCTGCTCGATGAAAACACCGGATATCTCTCTGCCTGGGTGAAGGCAAGTTCCAAGGACGAAGATAAAGACCGCATCAACACAGGCTATGAGGCGGTGGTGCGCGACCAGGCACAGGTGCTGGCCAAGGTGCTGCGCAATGCAACGCCGCTGGGCCGCGAGGGAATCCTCACCGCCCTCTGGGACTTTCATATTCGCCACTATGCATTGCCGGCGCTCAAACCGGACACAGTATCGATCGGCTTGCCCGCGGTTCTTACCAGGTACGTCACCGGTGTGCCCGATCTTCATCGCCCGGACTACGAATATCCGCCCTATCGCGAGGCAGTCGATTTCAAGTACGACGTGCACAACAGCTTCTTCCAGACGCGCATCGGCAACGACAGCGATCTGATCCATTTCTTCAAAAGTTCCGGGCCGGAACTGGAGGACGCACTTCTGGATTGCCTCAAAAACGCCGATGAGTCGATGAAAATCAACGTGCTCAAGGCGGGCAGCACTCTGAGTGAATCCGGCGACGCACGCTTCACCCTCGCGGCCCTGAACTTGTCGGAGGACTCGAGCGCCGAGGTGCGCCAGACAGTCCGCTACGTCTACGAGGGCGGCCAACGGGGAGTCCTGAATCTTGAATCGCGCGTCGCGCCCGATCCAAATCTAGTCAGCAAAATTGTCGAGATTCTCAAGCACGGAAACCCGGACAGCCAGGCCGTCGCTCTTCCGCTGTTAGCGGCGCTGCCCAACGGTTCCGTATGGGAACAGCAGGCGGACGTTCAGCAAGCGTTGCGGTCTATGCTTGAGGAAGAACCGCAGCCGGCGACCTTTGGCCAAGTTCTGGATGCCGCTTCTTCATTCAGCAATCTGATGCGCGAGCCGGCGCTCCAGAAACAGGTATTGGATGGCCTCGATTCCCCCATGCCCGACACACAGCGCGCCGCCGTGCGGATTTCGCTGGAACACTTTCTGAACGATCCGCAAACCGCACCCGCCGTGAAGTCCGCATTTGCAAAACTGAATGGTGCCGGGCTGAGAATCCTGATGGAGGAAACGAGCAATCCGCAATTTCTAAAGAAGCGCCTCGGAATCTCCGGGGGCGCAGTCTCGCAGGATCAGGACTACCTCAACCGGCAAGCAGCCGTAATGAAGATTCGCGAGCCCCTGGATTATCCCATCGTCGTCGATACGGTGATGGCAAGCCTGTTGAATGCAGACGCCAACGTGAGCGCCGCGGCGCTGGACACGCTGCGCAAAGTGAAAGGCGTGGAGAAGCGGGCTGATTTTCTGGCGGCAATGAATCGGCTTCAGACCTCAACCAATCCGCGACTCAAGCTCATCGCCGCCAGTGTTCTCAAAGGAAAGAACCTGGGCGATGCGCTGAACGACGTGCAGCCCGGCTCGGTGCTCGACTTCCGCACCTTTGTCACCCGGATCGAGCCCATCCTTGCCCGGGCCGGCCCGGACGGTAAGGCATGCGTCAATTGCCACGCCAGCCATGTGATCTTCAAGCTGCAGCCGCCCAATGCCGAGGGGATCTTCTCTGACCAGGACAGCGAAGACAACTATAAGTCCGCGATGCGCGTCGTGGACATTACCGAACCGGACAAGAGCCTGTTGGTCATCAAACCCACCCGCCCAACCGACAGTGCGGGCGACGTTGGCGACTATCTTGCCACACATAACGGCGGCCAGCGTTGGCATGGAAACCAATCGAGCGATGAATACCGGACGATTCTGGATTGGATTCGAGGAGGCCGTGTGCAGACTGCGATTGTGTCAAAATGAACAGACCGCGAGAAGCACGGCCCTGTTTTTTGAATTCAGATAATCCTACTCTTCGGGAGGAGCGGTAGGCGTCGGCTCCTGACACAGGATCGGTCCCGGTAAACGTTAGGTCTCTATCGGGACTGCCCCGGCAGACAAAGCAGGATTGAGCCCGGTTATTCCGTCCGGGGCAGTTTCGATAGAGTCGTTTGGGCTGAGCCGCTGGCGTTTGCGGCGGCCCCTGCCTGAAAGAGGCTACGCCGCCACTGGCTGAGCTGACCGAGATCACGGCGGAATCGGAGCCAGACAGCGATCACAACCAAGAGCGGAAGAGAATTTATCAAGAGAAGGATCAGCACAGCTATCACCATAATTCAGTTGTCGTGGGTGGTTTGTTGCCATCTGGGCAGTTACTGCCTGAGCAATATCGCCATGCTTGCAGTCTTCCGTTGCCGCCTGGAATTGACCTCAGAATGTGAAAAGTCCAGTTTTCAACATTTGACCGTCCAATGTGCGGGACTAGGCGCGGGCCCGGGGAGGACCGCATCCAGCTATTAAGCAGCAGTCTGGGCACGGCTCTTTTGGCGGACAGTTGGTTCCTTCGGCAATATAGGAGTTTTTGTGCCGATCCTTCCCAATTCAATCGTCAGGCGAAGTCCTAATGCTTGAAGGATCTTCTGCAGGCTATTGAGAGTGGGATTTCCTTCGTCTGAGAGCATCTGGTAAATGTGCTCTCGATTCACCTTGCTCGCTCTGGCAACAGCCGCAACTTTGCGAGCATCCAAGACGTTTTTCAACGCCACGAGAAATGCAGACTGAGAATCTTCGAGCGCCGCCTGGAGGTAATTCACGGCTTCGGCATTGTTGCGCAGCCTCCGATGCAGGCCCTCTTTATAGCTTTTGGAGCGTCCGCTCATTGTGCACCCTCTCTGTACTGCTTCCAGTAGCTCTTGGCCGTCTTAATGTCCTTGTTTTGTGTGCTCTTATCGCCACCGATCAACAGCAACACAACTACCGCGCCGTCTTCAGCAAAATAGACGCGGTAGTCTGGTCCGAAACTAATCCTCAATTCAAGTACGCCTTCCCCTACCGGCTTGCAGTCGCCAAGGTTTCCCTGCTCGAGTCGATCGAACCGAACCTCGATTTGTGCGCGACCTCTTGCATCACGCAAACCCTCTAGCCAGGCATCAAAGGGCACCTTGCCTGAGGGAGATTCAAATACCCTCAACTCTCTGGGGCTGGCTTTCATGTGTCCCCGATTCATCGAACAGGACTGATTCCCTCCCTCATAGTGTAGCGCAAAACCTACATATGCGAAATAAGGGAGACTAAAAACTGGTATCGGCATTCCTAGCGGATCGCCGCCAACCGGCTGGAAACTGGTTGATCAGTGTCATTAGTATGGAGGCCATTGCCGTCGGGAATTGGCCTCAAAGAGTGGAAAGCCCAGTTATCAACATTTGACCTTCCGAGCCTCTGCTTATCAATTGCTCGACAAGGACTCTAAATCTGCGCACTCTTCTAACGCAGAATGCTCCTCGGCGGGTCTGGGAGAGCCATCTTCGAGTATAAAATTGCTTCGTTCATTCCCATCCGCGTTTCGCCGCAATGAGCTGCATGTCATGTACGGGCTGGCATTTGCCTCGATTGTGGTCGCCTTTTTGCCCTGATCGACAAGGGAACGTTTATATGAACCGAGCCAAAGAGAAGCCACAGCTACAACGCCCAGCAGAGGAAAGACTATGACAGACGAAGCTTCCAAAATGCGACAGGAGCTTATGCAAATTGTCGCGCATATCATTCGATCGCGTGGCGACCGTCCCGCTGATGCAACCGCTGATGAGATCCTCACAGCAATCGAAATGAAGGCGGATCTCGGGTTTGCCTACACTCGACCAAATGGGTCGTTGATCATCAATAGCGTTCGGGAAACTCGAGATCAAGTGAGACTAGCAGGAGGTGAAGGGTATCCAATTCGAGTGCTAATCGTGCCGCTGACTCGTGAAGAGATCAATGCCCTCAGTTTGGACGCCATTTCCGACTGAAACTGGCCTCAGATTGCGCAAAGCCAGTTATCAACATTTGACCCCCAATGTCCGAATTGTCGGATTCACCCGGAATACGCGCAACGCCCTTGTCCCGCGTATCCTAGGCTCTATGTGGGAGCATGATTCAATTCAGCGGCTGCTGCAATGCCTTCTCGTGTGCTCGCTCCCGACTTTGGTGGGCGCCGCACAGGTTCCCCAGGGACCTTCGGACAACACCTCCCCGGTCCCCTACACGGTTCGGATTCCCGTGAATGAGATAAGTCTCTCGTTTCGAGCTTTCGACTCCAGCGGTGCACCGCTGAGGAACCTGTTACCAAGCAATCTAGAGTTGTCGGATGACGGAAAGCGGCAGAATCGCATTGTCATGCTCGAACCTTTCGAGAACCTACCGATCCGCGCTGCGTTCCTTTTCGATGCGAGCGCTTCCATGATGGACGACCTTGGGAACAATCGCTCTATCCTTCGCACCTACGCTTCGCGCCTGCTTCGCAAGGGAACGGATAAAGCGTTGGTGCTGCAGTTCGATACGGAAACGCTCGTGAGGCAGAACTGGACTGGCGACGACGCTCAAATTGCTGCTGGAGCAGCGGCCGTCCAAATCCGACAAGATCATCTTCCGATCACATCCATCTTCGATTCCCTTTACACGACGTGCCGAGATCTTTGGTCAGTCGACCATGGCGAAGTTACCGGAAACTTCATTCTTCTTTTCAGCGACGGCGAGGACGACGACAGTCATGCCTACATGAGCGAAGCTGTGGACATGTGCCAAAGAACGCGAACTGCGATTTACGCAATCAGCAATAATTCCAAATCGCCGTTCTCTACTGGACAAAAAACATTGGACGATCTCGCTCGCCAGACCGGTGGACGCGTCTTCTTCAATCCGCAGGGCACGCAAATATGGGAAGACCTTCAAATCATCGAGGCTGAACAAAGAAACCAATATCGCCTTGTCTATAGACCTACTGATTTCATCCCTGACGGCAAGTTTCATCACCTCAAGCTTGGGTGCCCCATCAAAGGGACGAGAATCGTTACTCGCTCGGGGTACTATGCATTTCCCAGGCCATGAGCCTTGCAATCGGCGCGCGTTTTGGAGCTGGAGGTTACCGCGAGGCGCAATAAGACGACGCTGTCGGGAGGTTCTTCGAACCCTTTTGCGAGTCCCGGATTGTCGTCGACTCATCCCTAACGTGATTTAGCTCACGCTGGTTGAGAAACATCGGCAAGGTGGCAGCGTTCCAATGCCTCAGGCAATTCGGCTTCAGAAAGTGCGAAGCCCAGTTTTCAACAGTTGACCGGTCAATAGCCGAAGAGCCGGTGACTCGCCTGAAGTCTCAGAAACCGCGAACCAGGCGCTCGATTCGCGCCTCGGCAATTTGCCGTAAATCGAAATCCCTCTTGCAATGATTCTGGCGAGTGACCACAGTCCCGCTTGGGGGTTGATGCGAGACAGGGGCAACGAACTGTGAAAATTACTCGTAGCGCAATGCCGTTACCGGGTCGACACGCGTGGCGCGATACGCAGGAATGAACGACGCGGCAAGTGCGACGAGAGAAAGCAGGACCGCGACACCAATAAATGTCAAAGGGTCCGTGGCACTGATGCCAAAAAGGAGACTAGTCAAAAGGCGGGAGATTGCCAGCGACGCGACAACGCCGATGATTACACCGAAGGCGGCCATGCGCGCCGCCTCGCCCAAGACCAACCGCAGAACATCACTGCGCTGGGCGCCGATTGCCATACGAACGCCGATCTCCTGGGTGCGTTGTGCAACGAAAAATGCCACAACTCCGTAAAGGCCAACTCCGGCAATAATGAGCGCAATACAAGCGAATAGTCCCACAAGAAGAAGCAAGAAACGGCGATCCGCCAGCCAACCGCCCATGTCGTCCGCGAAGGTGGAGAATTTGACGGGGACATCCGGAGCGAGCTCGTGAAAGATACCACGCGCGGCGGAAGCAATCTCGCCTGCTGGCGCGGTGCTCCGCATGACAATGGTGGGCGTTGAATTAGCATTCATTCCGCGCTGGCGGTAATCAACATAGATGATCGGACTCGGCGGCCGGTCCAGGCCGCTCGCTCTAACATCGCCGGCAATGCCAACGATAGTTAGAGGCCTCAAGTTACCGTCCATATTGCCGAATTCGATCACTTGACCGATGGGATCCTGATTGGGCCAGCGCTTGCGAGCCAAAGATTCACTGATCACGGCAACATGCGGTGAATTCATATCATCCTGTTCGCCGAACATCCGCCCGCGGATAAGCGGAATACCCAGCGTATGGAAATACTCTTCACTCGCGACGGCATACTCAGCTAGCCCGGTTTGCGAACGATTCTTGGCAATCCTGCCAAATTCATCGAAATTCGCGGGCGGCTTTTGGCCATTGATGATGAGGAAAAGCCCATCTGCGAGATTGTCGCCGGCCGCGACGGGAAGGGCGCCCGCCAGACCAACGCTCGCCGTGCCGGGGATGGTGCGGAGGCGGCCCACGATGCTGTCAAGGAGGCGGATTTGTCGCGAAATCACTTGCTGGTCCGTGCCATCCTGCCCTTGCGGAGTGTTCAGCGAGAATTCCATTGTGATCAGGTTCTCCTGGCGAAAGCCGGGACTAATAGAAACGAGCCGTAGGAAGCTGCGGCCGAGCAGGCCGGCTCCCAGAAGAATGACCAGGGTGGTAGCTATCTCGCCCACAACCAAGAGCCTGCGCAGGCGCTGACTGGCGCTTGAACCCGCCTGGCTGCGGGAGCCCGCGCTCAGGGCATCACCCAAGTCGCTCCCGCCGGCGCGCCAGGCAGCGAAGAGTCCGAGCGCAACGGAGACCACAACGGTTGCGGCCAGAGCGAAGAGGAGAACCGTGAGATTGAGGGAGATTCCTTCCTGGCGCGGCAAGTTTGCAGGAAGAATGGCGGGAAGAACCCTGACACCTCCAGCGGCCATCAAGATGCCCATTACTCCTGCGGCAAGCGAGAGCGCGAACGATTCGGCGAGGAACTGCTGGATCATGCGGCCTCGCCCGGCGCCAAGGGCGCCTCGGATGGCCAGTTCTTTGCGGCGGGCGGAGATACGCGCCACGAGCAATCCGGCGACATTGGCGCAGGCGACCAGCAGCAGAAGGCCGACCGCTCCCAAAAGGGTGATGAGAGCAATCCTCACGTCGCCCACAATGGCGTCGGCGAGAGGAATGACGGCGGCGGCGGCGAGGTCTACCTGGGTTCCGTACTGATCTCGGATGCGGCGAGCGATCGCGCTGAGATTTGCACGTGCCTGACCAACAGTGATTCCATCTCGAATACGACCGAGGCCACGCCAGTTATGACCAGTGCGGCTGGGAGATGGCGGATCCAGTTCACGCGAGATCCATGCAGCGACACCGGAGGGGAAATCAAAGCTGGGTGGCATGACGCCGACCACGGGGTAGGAGCCTCCTTCGAGGTCCAAATGAAATTTGGAAAGATCCGAAGCGCCACCGAGGTACCGCTGCCAGTAGCCATAACTGACGATGATGGCTGGCGTGCCGTGGGGGCGTTGCTCGTCCGCTGCGAAAAGACGGCCGCGGAATGGCTGGACGCCAAGCGTTGGAAAAAAGCCACTGGAAACGGCAGCAGCGTTCACACGCACCGGTTCGCTGCCGCCAGAAATGGAGGCCATTCCGTAGTCATAGGCGGCCAAGCTCGTAAACGTGTTGTTCTGAGCGAGGAAATCCTCGAAGTTGGACTCGGCCAGATTCGGCTGGTGTCCATTTGGAAGTTGTTCCCAGATGCGCACAATCTGTTGAGGATTCGGATATGGGAGCGGTCGGAGCAGCACCGCGTCCGCCACCGAGAAGATGGATGTGGACGCACCAATGCCCAGAGCGAGCGTGAAGGTGACGACGGCGGCGAAGCCAGGATTCCTGACGATCTGGCGAATCGCGAAATTGATATCGCGCGCCAGATTGTCGAAAAACGGAGCCCGGTTTCTCATGCGGAAACGCTCTTGGGCGGCGGGAACATTGCCGAACGCGACTCTCGCCCGCCGGTGCGCCTCCTCCTCGCTCAGGCCTTTACTCCTGAACTCTTCGGCTTCAAGTTCCAGATGCGCCTTGATCTCGTCAACGAAATCATCATTTGTCCGCTTGCGCCTGAACATGCCTAGGCCTCCTCGCCGCTCGGTCCCGCGCATCCGCCCAGAATCAATCCCATCGCCTTAGTCAGCCGTTCCCACTCGCTTGTCTTCTCCACAAGCTGCCCTCGGCCTTTCAGCGTCAACGAATAAAAGCGGGCCTTGCGGTTGTTCTCGCTCACGCCCCACTTTGCGCTGATCCACTTCCTGTCCTCAAGCCGCTGCAGGGCCAGGTAGAGCGAACCATGGTCTACGAAGAAGACTTCTTCCGACTGGCGTTGTATCGACCGAGCCACGCCCTGGCCATGGCACGGGCCTAGCAAAAGCGTCCTCAGAATCAGAAGGTCAAGCGTCCCTTGCAACAGGGCGATCCGGTCATCGGTGTTCTTTTGGGTAGTCATCCGACCTAAGTGTCTCATCGCTTGGGTCGGATGTCAACACAAGCGATGCTTCTAAGGCAGCGGTGGAGTTTTGCAGGCGTATTCGGGGATGGTCGATTCGTGTTAACCGCCCAGAGCGCGTTGAGAGGCCAGCTCTCATCGAAACTTTCCGCTAGGAGCGAAGCCTTTTGCTCTCAACAAGTGCAAAGCCCAGTTTTCAACATTTGACCACCCGATGTCTGGTCTTGCTGTGACACGACCGGAACCCGGTCTTGCAAAGTTCCTCAGTGGCCAAACTGCTGGCTCCAGCACAGTTTGTCTTGGTTTTCGACCATTCCAGCCCGGGTGGGCCAGCGTATCCTTGCCGCATGCTTCCCCGCAGTTTGCGTTCTCCTTGCCTACAGGTTCTTGTCCTGCTTGCCGCAGTGGCGCTGGGCCACGCCCAGCAGCCTGGCGTCCTGCGCCTGCCTCTGGATCAATGGCAGTCGCACATCGGGGATGATCCACGCTGCGCGGCAATTTACGCCCCAGACTGCACGCTGCAGAAATTCTATTACGACGTCAGCCGGTATGGAATTGAGTGGCGAAGGATTGAAGTCACGCTCCCACCCAATCTTCGCATGCCGCAGCAACAGCTCGGTCTCGTGGTTCAGGGCGAAGATCCTGTGTATGAAGTCTTTGCTAATGGGCAGTTCATTGGCGGCTCAGGCAGCCTCCACACATACATGGGTCCGGAGGATTCACGCACCGTCCTGAATTTGCCTGCCAGTCTCCCGGCAGACGGACACATCACGATCGCGATTCGACAGCTGAACCTGCATGGTGGCTTGCCAGCTTTGGGCTTCGCTCCCGCCATTGTTCAATTTGATCAAGCGCAGAGGGTGATGGATCAGGATACGTTGGCCTACCTGCGCGCCGCCTGGCAACACTTCCTCTGTTTTGCCCTGCTCGGGTGCACCGGGTTGGTCTTCTTTCTGTTGTTCTCTGTCAACACCAGGCTGCGTGAATATTTCTGGCTCGGGGCTTTGCTCATTCTGCTGTTCATGTTTCGGCTGGGAGAGTTTGCGGCGGTTGTGGACATTGGAATGCCGTCCTGGGCCGCGGTCGTCAATTACAACCTCGGGAACGGCGTACAAGCGCTGATCATCATCGAGTTCGTTTTCTCCTTCCTGGGGCGGCCCGTTCCGAAATTCTTCCGTTTCGTTGAGATTGTCGGCGCTCTGTCAGTTTTGAACCTTCTCCTGCTGGCTCCGTTCATTTACCAGGCGCTGCTTCCACTGGTCCGCGTGATAGAGCCGATTGTGATCCATTCCTACGGCGTGACGATCCTTCTTGCGAATCTGTCTCAATTGTTCCTGGTTCCCATGTGCATCAGGAGCAAACTGGCTGAGATGCGCTGGATCGGCGGAGCCATCCTGTTTCTCACTGTTGTCGAGGGGCGCTGGCAAGCAGGGTGGACCCTCTCTCTAGGCTCCCCCTATCAGTCTTTCCGTTGGGGCGCTCTCGATTTCGATCTACGCCCCGTGGCGTGGCTGCTGTTCGCTATCGTCATGCTCATCGCCATGACCTTTCGCCTGCGCCGCATTCAGGATCGCAACCGCGAAGTAGAACAGGAGATGGCCGCGGCGCGCGGCGTGCAGCAGATCCTCATTCCCGATGAGCTGCCTTCCATCCCCTGCCTCACCATCGAAAGCGCTTACCTGCCCGCGCAGGAAGTTGGCGGCGACTTTTTTCAGATTCTCCCCATCCCTAACGCAGCCGATCCCGAACTGCCCTCCGCTTTCATCGTGCTGGGCGACGTAAGCGGAAAAGGCCTGAAGGCGGCAATGACCGTTTCACTGATTGTTGGAACGCTGCGCGCTAGCGCCAGTCATTGCACAAGCCCGGCCCAGTTGCTCAGCGAGATCAATCGCTCCCTGCTTGGCCGCAGCGACGGCTTCGCCACTTGTCTTGCGCTGATGGTCCAGTCTTCGGGAAATCTTACCGTGGCGAATGCCGGACACCCCAACCCTTATCTCAATGGAGTCGAGGTTCAAACCGAAGCTAACCTGCCCCTCGGTCTCGATGCCGGCATTCGTTACTCTGAGATCGTTTTCCAGCTCGGCCCCAATCAGCTCTGTACTCTGGTCACTGACGGGGTCATCGAGGCAGTCAGCCCCAGCGGCGAACTCTACGGGTTTGAGCGCACCCAGGCGATCAGCAACAGGCCCGCGAACGCGATTGCGGAAGCGGCCAGGCGGTTCGGACAACAGGACGACATCACTGTACTAACTCTTTCCTGGCGGGGTGTTGAGGCAGCCTCCGCCATCGAGCATTCCGTCGTCTCGCTGACTGCATAATCACCTATTTGGATACCATTGCCGTCGGTAATTGACCTCAAAGAGTGCGAAGCCCAGTTTTCAACATTTGAGGATAAGTTGGCCTTGATGAGTTCCCATCAGCCAACGTTTCAGTAACGAGATCACCAGGTGGACGCGCGGTAACAGTTCAGACGCCTTCTCCTTGCGGCTTGTCAGAACTGTTACATCCCGAAAAGAAACAGGCTCGAAAGTTGCCGCCACGTAAAACGCCGGCAAGAAAAACACGTTTCGATCTCCCGATGGATCAAGCGGCTGGAATATAGTTTCCGTTGCCAGCCATATTCAAACAAGAGACTGAACGACTACAGTTAGAAAGTGGCAACACCGCCCGGCCGCTAATCAGGCGATGGCTTCGATTCCGTGAATGGACGCTAATGTGAGCAGCTTTGCTGCGGGTCCGCTCGGAATTTTCTCGCCGCGTTCCCACTTACTGACAACACCAACCGTAACGTTCAAATGAGCGGCAAAAACGGCCTGGCTTACGTCGGCTTTGGAGCGGATACGCCGGATAGCGGCCGGAGTCAGCATCTTGACCGGAGTAAGACAGCTACGGTCAAAATTTTGCATCGTCTTTTTGTCGATCAGTCCGAGACGGAAAAGGTCGCTGGCGTTCTCGTGTGCTTCTGCGACGGCTCTGCTTTTGTAGGTCTTCGCCATGTTGTTCCTCCTATTGGGGTTGGCGGAACTCTAGCAAGGTTCCGTCATCTACAGCTATGCTCATTTCGCCATCAGTGAATTCCAAATAACGCTTTGCAAGAAGCCGGTAGACTCTGAGTTCCTTGGAAGTGATATTTTCCATATCCTTCTTTTCCCATCCGAACATCAAGACCGCGCGGCGTCCGACTTTCAGCGCAACCAGCGCCCGACCGCCGCCGCGTGCGCCTTCCTCCGGCCTGGCAATTCGGAACTTGTAGAGCCCCCGCCGAGATCGACGTCTGGTGGAGAAAGTACAGCTTCCCAAAGAGCCTCATCCGAAACGTGCATTCGACGGGCAAACCGTGCAAAGCCTTTAAGCGCGAAAAACCGGAGCTGCGGTGGTGGCGTCTTTGGCATTGTGTGCAGTGTAGCACTAGGAACCATATCTGCAAAGCCTCCTGAATAAGGCGTTGCGTCAGCTAACTGCGATGCAGCTGAGGAGGGTCCTTGACAGAATTTCTCCCGAAATACGCATCCCGCAAGATCTGAACATCTATTAATGCTGAGGTATCCCGACGGCCAGATCATGGTGAGCCAGTCCCGGTCGACGATTAGCCTTCAATTACTCGTAGAGCAATATCGCCAAGCAGGCAGTCTTCCGATGCCGCTTCAAATTGGCCTTAGAATGTGATGAGCCCATTTATCAACATTTGACATCAGGCGTTCTGGATCTCCGCTATTCGATTGGAAGCATGCCAACCCTCGAGGAATCCTTGCCAGATGCCGACTTCCAAGTGCTAATCCTCCCTCGATGAGCGCCTCGCCGATTAGGCAACAACTGTCGACAATCCTTGCTCAGCTTTAGTTGCGCCTACCATCCGGCAAGTAGTCGTTGTTTAACCCTGTTAAATGAATTTCCGCCAACGCCTGCGCCCTTCTTTTGTTTTCAACTCGTAACGGAATGTTCTTTGCACTACCGCCCTCTCACGGGACACTGCCTACGGTCTGCTGCCTCTGAGCAGAAGTGCTCAGCTTGAGCGATCACCGGGAAAGATAATCGCTCTGGATATGTTGGAGAGCAAAGAACCGAGAGGTTTGCAGGGGCTGTCGCGTCGATGGTTACGTAGCGCTCGCTTGGCCTCGGCGTCAGGGTTTAGCACCCTCGTGGGTTAGGTTTCCTTACCGACCGCATACAGTGCGTGATTGAAGATTGGGGAACGGGCGCCGGCCAAAGCACTCATTCTCGCCTCGCACAAAGTACCACCCGAACTAGATGGAGATGAAGATGAAGATGAAGATTCTCGTTACAGGCGGTACTGGCCATGTTGGCTCAGAAGTAGTGAAAGAACTTCAGAAACGTAAAGCGGATGTTCGCATCCTCGTTCGCAAGCAGGAAACGCCTGCTCCGGAAGGGGTTCAGGTTATGGTGGGCGACTTGCTCGATCCAGTCTCGGTGGAGAAGGCGCTTCATGGCGTGGACAAGCTCTACTTGCTGAACGCAGTCACTCCCGATGAATTGACGCAAGGCCTTATTGCCTACGATCTAGCCAAGAAGTTGAAGCTGAAGCACATCGTTTATCACTCGGTCTTTCGAGTCGAGCACTTCAAGGATGTCCCGCATTTCGCCTCGAAACTGGCTATCGAAAGCGCCTTGCGAGGGTTTAATGTCCCATTCACGGTCATTCGTCCCAATTACTTCTTTCAGAATGATGCATCGCTGAAAGATCCAATCACGAAGGCAGGAATCTACCCGATGCCCCTCGGTACGGTGGGCATCTCGGCGGTAGACATAAGAGATATCGCTGAGGCAACCGCGATTGCTCTCACATCCGACGGACACCTTGGAAGAACTTACAACCTCAATGGCCCAGAGGTGCTAAGTGGTCCTAAAGTGGCGTCCATCTGGAGCGGGTTGCTTGGCAAGGAAATTCGCTACCCTGGCGACAATATGGACGCCTTTGAGGAGCAGATGCGAGAGCACGCCCCGTCCTGGTCAGCGTTCGACATCCGCATGATGTTTCAGGGATATCTGGAACGTGGTTTCGCAGCGGAACCTGGAGATCTCGAGACATTGACCGAATTGCTTGGACATTCGCCTCGCCGATATGAAGACTTCGCCCGACAGACCGCACTCGCTTGGCAGCAGAGCCAGGAGCTCTTACTGGCTTCTTAGCTCTGACCAGCTGTGAACTCGGTGAGTCATCGTTTCACTCATGCAAGCTGGAGATGCTGCGGCGACGATGTTTGCCAGCGTCGCTTCGCGGGCTTCATTCAAATTCAGTTATAAATCAATCAAAAATAGCAGGGTCGAAGGGAAGGAACAACACCATGAACGGCAGCTCAGCCATCTCAACGCCACCTATCTCAATGGTTCCGCTCGACGATCTCAACCGCGTTCTGACGCTTGCCCAACCAGACAAGGACCAGAACCTGACTCACATCGGCATCGTGGGAGATACCTACACCTTGCTTGTGACGGGCGATGCCACCGCTGAACGCTTTTGTCTCATCGATATGCATATTCCGCCTGGGGGCGGCCCTCCACCCCATCGCCACGATTTCGAAGAGACTTTTATCTTGCTCGAAGGTGAATTGGATGCTACCTTCCGCGGTGCAAAATCTGTCGTACGAGCGGGCGATACGGTCAACATTCCGTCGAATGCACCTCACCAATTCCATAATTCTTCTGCAAAGCCTGTACGCCTATTGTGCGTCTGCTCACCGGCCGGCCAAGAAGACTTCTTCCTTGAAGTCGGTACTCGCGTCGCAACGCGGACGACCCCACCTCCCACGCTCGACTCGACGGCCCAGGCAGAGTTCAAAGCCAAATGCGAAGCACTCGCCCCAAAATACCGGACAGAGCTTCTTCAAAACGCTTAGGCTCAGATCCTTTTTTAGTTGTGGGGAGGTGTTCGCGACCGGCTCAGGCTGGCTACGGAAGTGGCGGCGCTCGATGTGCGCCTTCCTCACATGGCGACAACTGGCCAAAGCGCGTTTCGATGGCAGGCTCTCATCGGATCGCTCCGCCCAGAGCGAAGCATCTTGCTCTCAACAAGTGCAAAGCCCAGTTTTCAACATTTGACCGCCCACTATCCGAATTGCCGGTGACACGCCAGTGGTCCCTCTTGGCTACTCGAACCGCCAAGATTGTGAATTCAGTTCTTTCCGTGCTGAATCACAAGCAAGTGAGGATTCACCGCGTTCAATGGAGTGCCATCCTTGGTAAACTTCACTTCCACGACATACTTCTTACTGGCTTCACCCGCGAAACTTCCGAGGAATTTGTAGATGTACTTGTCCTCAAATTTACAGGCGCACCTATTTGGAATCGATCCGTGGTCAACGATGTGTTCACCGTCCCACACCGTCCATTCCGCTTGAAGCAGCGGGTCGTTGCTGCTGCAATATTTCAAATCGATTGGTCCTCCAACAACGCCCATCATGCACGTAATTTGCATGAATGGGAGTGGCTTCTCTACTTGAACCATGACGTCATACCATAACGCGACAGTAGAAAACTCGGGCGTTCGCACGGTGCCAACCGCAAGCGATACGGGCATATCCACATCGGAATGTCGATTCGGGTGTTGATCCTTGTGACTTCGTGCTGAAGCACGATCAAGGAACAGTGTAGCCATTGCAAAACTAAGGTAGACCGTAACCAGACCACGCCCCCAGCTTTTAGCTCACTTCGAGTCTATCCCTGTTGGATTGTCGGCAACTTGAATGCAACCGATGGCTCTTCAAATGAGTAGGCAGGTGATTCTGGGTTGGCTACCCTGGCCTTTGCAGAAATTTGGTCCGCTCTAGCAGCCAAGAGACCAAGCCAAAGAGGCAAAGCGGAATAAACGGGACCAACCCATAGACCCATGGGCCAATCCTGCACCCATGTAAACGTCATCGGCCTTCCAGTGATCGACATTCGGAGGAAGCTTGCCGATCAATACCCTCTGCCCAACATCGGTCACGCCAAATGCAAAGAAGCCCAGAAACGGAATGCTCAAGGCAAACGCGAGTTTGGTCCGCAGCTTCATTGCATCATCCCAGTATCCCAGCGACGAACTGATGGTTATTCCCCCCATAATGATATGCCGAGGTTGTCGCTTCCAGTACGTTGTCAGCCACCCGTCCTTGTCTGGTTGATCAATATCACCAGTTGGGATTCCATTTCCGTCGGAAATCGGCCTCAACAAGTGCAGAGCCCATGAATGACAACGCCGACGCTGTCATACATGGGCTTTGCACCACCTGAGCGGTGAAGGAACGACCTGCGGGTTGATCAACAAGTAAACTCCGAGCGCTGGGCCTCGTCCTCTCGATTGAAAACTTAGGCCTCGGCAATCGCTGCGATGGACACTCTCATGCCGGGGATGCGAACGGGTAACTTCGCGCCTTGCCGCGCAGGCGGGTTCGCCGGGAACCACTTAATCCACTCTTCATTCATTCCGGCGAAGTCTGTTTCCTCAAGAAGAATGACAGTGAAACTCACTGCCCGTTCGAGTGAAGTGCCTGCGGCTTTGAGAATCGCCGACACATTCTCCAAGCACTGTCTGGTCTGCTCTTGGATCGTATCCCCAACAATCTTCCCGGTTACTGGATCGTGCGGCCCCGTGCCTG
>Ga0182018_10002380_pt1 | contig 18987 bp, 18 predicted proteins | sample 812P2MmetaG_FD_120490 | JGI IMG/M metagenome (GOLD analysis project Ga0182018, IMG submission 120490) | Permafrost microbial communities from Stordalen Mire, Sweden - 812P2M metaG | ecosystem: Environmental > Terrestrial > Soil > Wetlands > Permafrost | place: Sweden: Stordalen | collected... | reverse complement strand
GAATTAAAATGCTCCTTCGCGCTCATTGCTGACGCGTGCATTTCAGGAGCTGTGATGAAGTCGTTCTCCGCGCAAATCGTCCGCACATTCCTCATATTCGTCCTTGCCTTCGCCGCCGCGTCCGCTCTAAACGCCCAGCAAGCCGCTGCTCCCGCCCGCTGGACAGAGGCCCAGGCCAACGCCTGGTATGCGCAGCAGCCGTGGCCCGTCGGCGCAGACTTCCTGCCTTCCACCGCCATCAACGAGCTCGAGATGTGGCAGGCCGACACCTTCGACCCCGTCACCATCGATCGCGAACTTGGCTGGGCCCAAGCCATCGGCATGAACACCATGCGCGTCTTCCTCCACAACCTGCTCTGGGAGCAGGACCCCAAAGGCTTCTCGCAGCGCATCGACCAGTTCCTGGCCATCTGCGCCCGCCATCACATCCGCCCCGTCTTTGTCCTCTTCGATTCATGCTGGGACCCCAACCCCAAGCTCGGCCCCCAGCACCCGCCGGTCGCCGGCGTCCACAACTCCGGCTGGGTCCAGGCCCCCGGCACCGATGTCCTCAACGACCCCGCGCAATATCCCCGTCTCGAAAGCTACACCCGCGGCATCATCGGAGCCTTCGCCAATGATCCCCGCATCCTCGCCTGGGATCTCTGGAACGAGCCCGACAACGGCAACGACTCTTCCTATGCCGCGGGCGACCCGCACAACAAGAACACCATCATCCTCGGCTTGCTCCCGCAGGTCTTTGCCTGGGCCCGCCAGGCACATCCCACCCAGCCGCTCACCAGTGGAGTCTGGCACGGCGACTGGTCAACCCTCGCCGCTATGACTCCCGTGGGGCGCGTCCAGATCGAGCAATCCGATATCATCAGCTTCCACAACTACGGCTGGCCCGAAGACTTCGAGGCCCACGTCAAGATGCTCCAGCAGTTCCACCGCCCGCTCATCTGCACCGAGTACATGGCCCGCAACATCGGCAGCACCTTCGACGCAATTCTGCCGCTCGCCCGCCAATACCGTGTCGGCGCCATCAATTGGGGCCTCGTCGCCGGCAAAAGCCAGACCTGGATTCCCTGGGACTCCTGGCAGCACCCTTACGTCAAGGAGCAGCCCATGCTCTGGCAGCACGACATCTTCCACCCCGACGGCACGCCTTACCGTCCGCGCGAAATCGAAATCATCCGCAACCTCACCAGCGGCAAATAGCGTCGCCCTACTTCCCGATGCAGAAAGTCGAGAAAATCAGGTTCAGCACGTCGTCGGCTGTTGTCTGTCCCGTGAGCGAGTCGAGCGCCCACAACCCGCGGTAAAGGTCGATCAGGATCATCTCGTGCGGAATTCCCTCGGCGCTGGCCTTGGCCCCCGCGTCCAGCGCTTCCAAAGCGGTCGTCACAGCCTGGTGGTGCCGCAGGCTCGTCAACATTCCCGGTTCCGCCGCGGCTCCGCCTGTCGCCAGAGCCAGTATCTTCTCCTTCAGCGCAGCAATCCCTTCACCCGTCAGCGCCGAAGTTCGCAACGCAGGAACCCCCGCGACCGCACCGGCATCCCACTCAATCTCTGCCAGGTCGCACTTGTTCATTGCAATGACCGCCGGCCGACCTGCTACCGATTCAAGCAGCTCCTGCTCCTCGTCATTCAGCTTCTCCGTTGCGTCCACCACCACCAGCACCAGCGCCGCATCCGCCAGCGCCTCGCGGCTGCGAGCAATTCCCAGTTGCTCGGCCTCTTCCACCCCCTCGCGCAACCCTGCCGTATCCACCAGCTCCAGCGGAATCCCGTCCAGCGCAATCCTCTCCGTCACCGTGTCGCGTGTCGTTCCCGGCGCAGCCGTCACAATGGCCCGCTCCCGCTCCACCAGCCGATTAAACAGCGAGCTCTTCCCTACGTTTGGCCTTCCCACAATCGCCAGCGTCAGTCCGTCGTGGATCACTCGTCCCCGCCTGAAGCTGGCCTCCATCGCCGCGAGCGCCGGCCGTATCTCGCCAATCCGCTGCGCAATCTCCTCCGCCGGCGTCACCTCCACGTCGTCTTCGGCAAAGTCAATGCCGGCCTCGAGCAGCGCAATCAGCTCCACCAGCCCTTGCTTCACCGGCCCAACCCGCCGGCTCAGCGACCCGCCCATCTGGCTCGCCGCCTGCCGCGCCTGAGTCAGCGTCTGTGCCTCAATCAGGTCGCGCACAGCCTCGGCCTGCGTCAGATCCAGCCTTCCCGCCAGAAACGCCCTCTCGGTAAACTCTCCCGGCTCTGCCAGCCGCGCCCCCAGAGCAATCGCCCGCCGAAGCAGCAGCTCCAGCACCACCGGCGACCCGTGCGCCGCAACCTCCACCACGTCCTCGCCCGTATACGAGTGCGGAGCCTTGAACCATGTCACCACGGCCTCGTCAATGCGCCCGGCCAGGTCTTCTTCCCCTTTGATGTTCTCGTCCACCACGTCTGCGAGTTGTGCCCGTCCGGCCTCAAGAGGCTGCTTCAGCCGCACAAGCGATTCAGCAATGCCCTTTGCTTCCGGCCCGCTGAGCCTCACAATCCCGATCCCGCCGCGTCCGGGCGGCGTCGAGATCGCAGTGATGGTGTCTTGTGGGGAAGTTTGATCGCTCATGGTCCTTCCCAGTGTAGAAGTACCGGCGAACCCCTCGCGATCCCATCCGATTCGAACAGATCCCCAGACGCTTCACTTCTCGCTCATGCCGATTGATTCGCGTCAGGGTCCAGGACGCCAACCTCCCCGCTGCGCCACCACGCCACCACCGCAAATGGCGTCATCACCAGAAGAGACACCACTACCGATGCAATCAGAATGTCCCCTGTCAGCCACACTTTTCCCGTCGCATCCGTGGCTGTCGGCGGAAACAACCCCTTCCGGAAAACGAGCAGATTTCCGAGCGCGCAAATTCCGTACACCACGATTGGTGCGCGCAAAAGCATCGGCTGCATCTGTCTCGCCTGGGCCGGATTTGCCCTGAGATAAAGCGCAAAGGCCTGATAGAAGAGGAACGCAGTCAGATACCACCCGAGAAAGTTGCTGATTGGCACGCCAAAGTAGCTTCCACCATCGAGCCAAATCCATCCGTGGTCCAGGTTCGACCAGATCGCATCCATCGAAACATCCCAGGCGACCATGATCAGGCTCGCCAGCAACGGCAGCGCGACGACGCCTGCTCCCGAAAGCGGCTTATCGCGAGAGCCGAGGATCAACAGAGCCAACACCCACGAGCAATAGCCGATGCCCAGGTATGCCATAACCAGCAGCACCGGCAGATCGAAGATCTTTGGCCCCATCAACCCTGTGAAGAAGTAATGGCCAAAAGGAAAGCCGGTGCGCAGGCTCAGGCTCTCGCACACGGTTGCCCCTCCCGCGCAGAACAAGGTGAATGCCAGCATGCCGCGCATCCGGTAGACCATGCTTCCATGCACAAAGGCAAAAACGGCTGGAGGCACCACTTGCAACACCACGATCAGCAGCACGGGAACCGGTCCCGGAAATTGCTGGCAAATGCGGCCCAGCAGATAAGCCGCAATCATCGTCCAAAGCACAATCATCCGACCCCTGCTCATGCTCTCACTCGCCGCCATTCGCACTCCCTGTATCGGTGAGTCTACCGAAAACGGCGCAGGCGTCAACCCTCCCAGCCAGGTGCTATAAAGGTCGTTTCACACCCGAGAGCGTTCCATCCGCTCCGTAAACTGAAGGGAAATCGCATGAGAATCCGTCCCAGCGTGTGCCATGTGCTTGCCATCTTCGCTCTGACTCTCGGCCCCGGCACGGCCCGTGCTCAGCAGCCCAAGCCGACCGCGCCGCCAACTGCGGCTCATCACGCTCTCGACCTCACGCCCGTCAAGCCGGAGTCCGTCGGCTTCTCATCGGAACGTCTCGAAAACCTCCACAAGCTCATTCAAGATCAGATCGACCAGAAGCACCTCGTCGGAGCCGTGACCATCCTTGCGCGTCACGGCAAGATCGTCGAGTACCGCACCTATGGCCAGCGCGATCTCGCCGCCGCAACCCCCATGACAAAGGACACCATCTTCCGCGACTACTCCATGACTAAACCCACCACCGGCGTCGCCATGATGGTTCTCTACGAGCAGGGCAAGTGGCTCCCCAACGATCCCATTTCAAAGTACATTCCAGAGTTCGCCCACCTCAAGGTGCAAAAGGGCGTTGACGCCGACGGCAAGTCAATCCTCGTCGATCCCGATCACCCGCCCACCATGCGCGAGCTTCTCACCCACACCGCCGGGTTCAGCTATGGCAACGGCAAGACGCCGGCAGATGCCATGTACCACGACCTCAAGGTCATGCAGTCGGCTACGTTGCAGGAGATGATCGACAAGCTGGCCACCATCCCGCTGCTCTACCAGCCCGGCGAAGGCTGGCTCTACTCAAACTCGATGGACATCCAGGGCTACATTGTCGAGAAACTCTCCGGTCAATCGCTTCCTGACTTCGATCGCGAGCACATCTATGTGCCGCTCGGAATGCGCGACGCGGGCTTCTTTGTTCCCGCCGACAAGCGCAGGCGTTTCGCGACGAACTATTACAGTGACCCGCAGGGCAACCTCAAGCCCGGCCCCACCGCCGACGGCATCCCCACCGACTACGTCACCCAGCCCACCATGGCCAGCGGCGGTGGCGGCATGGTCTCCACCGCAGAGGACTACTACCGCTTCGCGCAAATGCTCGCAAATAATGGCCAGCTCGAGGGCAAGCGCGTCCTCGCGCCTTCCACCGTCAAGCTCATGACCTCGCCCCACGTCGCTGAGAGCCTGCTCACCGGCGAGTTCGGCATTGGAATGTCCGTGATCCGGCCGGGATTCTCCTGGGGCTACGATTGCGCCGTCATCTTCGATCCGGCCGCAGCCAACATGTCCGACGGCAAAGGCACATTCTTCTGGGACGGAGCCGCGGGCACATGGTTCTTTGTCGATCCCACCAACGACATCGTCTTCGTGTCCATGATTCAGCGCATGACCAGCCCCGACAACCACAGCCTCATGTACCGCAGTCACGCTGTCATCGATCAGGCTTTGGTCGATCCATCAAAATAGGCAGTTGTCGCGCCTGTAATTCGCGTATCGCGAATTCGCCGGGCCTCATCCTTTCCACTCCGTTCTGCGGGAACAATGAGGAGCGCGCGCAATGCTACCATCAAGCTGATTCCCCCCTTGCGCCAATTCCTGTGCGAAGACCCAAATCCTCCGAAGGCCTACGCCAGCCCTGCCGTTCCAGCCGCAGACGCCATCGGCCGCTACTATCGGCCCGAACTGGATGTGGTCCGTTTTCTCGCATTTCTTCTTGTCTTTGCTCACCATTCGCTACCGTTGTTTCCGGCTCCTGGCACCGCCAACTTGCCAGATGGCATCGCTCATGTCCTCTACAACGTCGCTTGGGCCGCCAGATTCGGGCTCAGCCTCTTTTTCACTCTCAGCGCGTTCCTCATCTCCGAACTCTTGTTGCGCGAACGCCAGGCTACTGGCCAGATCCATACTCGCCAGTTCTACATCCGGCGCATCCTGCGCATCTGGCCGCTGTACTTTGCCGGCCTTGCAATCGGCTTGTGCTTCGTTACGTTCCCGGTGCCGCAGCACGACGAAATTGTCTGGACTGTCTGGGCCGTTTTTCTTCTTGCCAACTGGGCCACCATTTTCCTCACTGTTGCCAACAACCCAATGGGCGTACTCTGGAGCATTTCCGTCGAGGAGCAGTTCTACCTGTTCATTCCCTGGGTCATCAAATACTGCAGCCGCCGCCTTCTCGCGGCCGTTTGCGTCGCACTCATACTGGTTGCAAACGCCTGGCTCTTCTGCCTGGGACGATCGCAGATCCAGGACAAGCTCGTCTGGTACAACTCCTTCGTCCAGTTTGAATGTTTCGCTGCCGGCATCCTTCTCTGTCTCTGCCTGCGCGGCCAGTCACCCCGCGTCTCAATTCCCCTGCGACTGGTTACCCTCGCTTCAGCCGCCGCCTGCTGGTACATCGCCGTCGCTGTCTTCGACGCTCACATCGTCGGCAAAACGGCGGTTGGCGGCTTCAACCTCATTGCCGGCTACGCGCTGGCCACTCTCGGCTGCTGTCTCATCCTCTTTGCTTTCCTGGGTGTCAGCCACAAGCTGCTGCCCGGCTGGGCCATTTATTTTGGCCGTATCTCTTATGGCCTTTATGTCTTTCACGTCCTGGCCCTCGACATTGTGGTGCACATCTTCCCGCATCATGTCGCTGTTGCCAGCGGCGCCATGCTCTTCAAAGGAGCCGCGGCACTGGGCATTACTATGCTCCTCGCCTCTCTCTCCTATCGCTTCTTTGAGAGCCCATTCCTGCGCTTGAAAAAGCGCTTCGAGATCGTCAAGAGCCGCCCCGTTTAGTTGATCATTGCGTCTCGCCGGCTGCGGCGCATCCGCCCCATGGCAGGTGGCCGGATGCCCCATTCATTCGACTCTTTCGTCGAATGGCTGGGAGTCCACAGAGCCGTGCGACTCCGGTCTCGCTTACTTCAGCAGGTCCAGCGCCATCGCCGTCATCGCCGCAACGCCTGACTCGATCGCCGGCGCATACACCGGCGCAAACAGCGCAGAGTGCAGGCTCGGCAGCGGTACGCCTGTCTTCCGGCTCTCTGCCAGCTTCTCCGCGTCTGCGGCGCCCAGCCAATACATTGCCCCCGGAATCTTTCCGTCCAGCGTAAACAGCCCCACATCTTCGCTGCCCATCACTGCCGTCGCCTGCGCTACGCGCTCCTTGCCCAGCGCGGCGATTGCCGATGCCCTCATCCGCTCCGCAAGAGACGCGTCGTTCAACGTAGGCGGGGTGCTCTCAGCGATGGTCACCGTCGGCATCCGGTCCGCAGGAATTCCATAACCCTCCGCCAATCCGTTTACCTCTCGCTTGATTGCCGCGACAATCTGGTCCCGTACGTCCATCGAATAGGTCCGCAGCGTCAGCCCCATTGTCACTTCGTCAGGAATGATGTTGTTCTTCGTCCCGCCATGAATCGTGCCCACCGTCAGCACCGCCGGATCCTGCGCATCAATCTGCCGGCTCACAATGGTCTGCGCCACCAGGATGAACTCCGCCGCCAGCACAATCGGATCCTTGCCCGCCTGCGGCCGCGAGCCGTGCCCGCCAATGCCCCTCACCGTCACAGCAATGCTTGTCGCGCTCGCCAGCAGCGGCCCGCCCTTCACCGCGATCGTCCCTGCCGCGTAGTCGTTCGAGTCGTGCTCTGACAGCACAAAGTCCGGCCGTCCAAAACGCTCGTACAGGTGATCGGCCAGCATCGCCTTCGCGCCACTGATCGTCTCCTCAGCAGGTTGTCCGATCACCATCACCGTTCCGTGCCACTGGCTCTTGCGCTCTACCAGCTCTCTCGCCACACCCAGCATCACCGTCATGTGCAGATCGTGCCCGCATGCGTGCATCACGCTGATCGTCTGTCCCTGCGCATTGGTCGTCTTCGCATGACTCGCATAGTCGAGGCCTGTCTTCTCTTCCACCGGCAGCGCGTCCAACTCGGTCCGCAGCAGCACCCGCGGCCCCTTGCCGTTCTCCAGCACCGCAACCACGCCCTCCGCCTGCCGCCCATCCTCGTACCGGCCCACATGATCCGTCACCGTGTAGCCCAGCTTGCGCAGCTCGCCGGCCACAAACGCCGCAGTCTGCACCTCGTGCTCTGAGAGCTCTGGATTCTCATGCAGGTGCTTGTAGGTCTCCGTCAGCGCGGGCAACTGCCGCTCCGCCGCCGCGTTCAGGTCAGCCGTCGTCGCAGAGTTCTGCGCTGCCATTGGAAACGCCGCGCCCGCAATCACGCAAACGCCCATCCATCGAATCACCATACGTGAGCCTCCAGCACCGTTACCTATCTCGAATCTACGCGCCAGCCTACCACAGCGCCGTGCCCCGATCATTTCTGGAACTAATTGCAAATCCCCTTCGTATTGCATTCCAATACGAACGAGTGTATGCTCTCCCTATTGGTTGGCAATAGGAATAAGAAAGAGAGACCGATGGGCGACAAAACCGACGTTTGGCAGGGAACTCTCAGCCTCATGGTGCTGCGCACGCTTGAGTCCATGGGCCCGCAGCATGGTTATGGACTGGCGCGCCGCATTGAGCAAACCAGCGGCGATCGGCTGCAATTGAACTACGGCACACTCTACCCCGCGCTGCTCAAGCTCGAGCAGGAAGGCTACATCCGCTCCAAATGGGGCGTCTCCGACAACAATCGCCGTGCAAAGTACTACGAACTCACAAAGGCCGGCCAGCGCCAAATCAAGCGCGCCGCCGCCGAGTGGTCTCAAACCACCGCCATTCTCGCCCGCTTTCTGAATCCGGCGGAAGAAGAAGCCTAAGGAGTCCCATGCGAAAACTCCGCGCTCTCGTCCTTCGAATCATCGGGCTCTTCCGCTCGCGCGACTCTGACGCAGCGCAAGACGCCGACTTCTCCGCCGAGCTCGAATCGCACATCGCCCTTCATACAGATGACGGGATCCGCTCCGGCCTCAGCCCAACAGAGGCCCGACGCCAGGCTCTCATCTTACTCGGCGGCGTGGAGCAGACCGGCCAGGCCCATCGCGAACGCCGCACACTTCCTTCCATTGAGTCGCTCGTGCAAGATCTCCGCTTCGGATCGCGCATGATGGCGCACAATCCCGGCTTCACCGCGGTCGCGGTTTTCACCCTTGCCATCGGTATTGGCGCCAGCACCGCCATCTTTAGCGCGATTAAGCCGATTCTCATCGACCCATTGCCCTATCCCGACGCTCACCGGCTCACCATGCTCTGGGAATTGCGCAAAGACGGTCCGCCCATGCCGGTAACCTTCGGCACTTTCTATGGTCTGTCGCAGCGGAGCCGATCCTTCGATAATCTTGCGGTCTTCAAGCCGTGGCAGCCGGCCGCTGCGGCAACAGGCGGGGCAGACCGCCCGGAGCGCATTGCGGGCCAGCGCGTGAGCATGGATTTCTTCCGCACCCTGGGCATCGCGCCATCGCTTGGCCGCGATTTCCAGGCATCCGACGATCGCTATCGCGGAACCAACGTAGCCATCCTGAGCGATCGCTTATGGCATCGCCGCTTTGCCGCCGACCAAACCATCGTTGGCAAGCAAGTGCGTCTCGACGACGCACTCTATACAGTCATCGGCGTCATGCCGGCCTCGTTTGAAAATGTCCTGAATCCATCAGCGGAAATCTGGGCTCCCCTGCAATACGATCCGTCCTTGCCCTTCGACGGCCGTGAGTGGGGTCATCACCTCCGCTTGATTGGAAGGCTGAAAACCGGCGTTGATCGCCAACAAGCCGCCAATGAGCTGAGCGTCATTCTGCACTCGCTGGCGCAGGCCTACGCCAGGGGATATGACAGCTCCGGCGGCGCACCCAATGGCATCTTGGTGCATCCCATGCAAGGCGATCTAACCCAGCCTGTGCGGCCTGCGCTGCTCGCGGTTCTCGGCGCGGTCGTGCTGGTTCTCCTTATTGCGTGCGTCAATGTCGCCAATCTGCTGCTTGCGCGCGGATCGCAGCGCCGCGCCGAGTTTGCCATGCGTTCCGCTCTGGGCGCGCCGCAGGGCCGGTTTGCGCGCCAACTGCTCACCGAGTCTCTTCTCCTAGCCACCATAGGCGGCTTACTTGGCATGGCGGTCGCCGAGGCCGGTGCGCGCGCGTTGCTCGCCTTAAGCCCGCCCGGATTGCCCAGGCTCAATGCAGTTTCCGTTGACGGCGCAGTCTTCCTGTTCGCGTTTGCCCTTACGACCCTCATTGGCATTGCCGTGGGGCTCGTCTCCAATTGGCAGGCCTCGCGCGGTGACCTGCACACTGGAATGCACCAGAACTCCGGGCGCGCAACCGACAGCCGCCATTGGATGCGTCGCACACTGGTTGTCACTGAGGTTTCTCTCGCAGTCGTGCTGCTGGTCAGTGCTGGTTTATTGTTGCGAAGTATGCAGCGTCTCCTCGCGGTCGATCCGGGTTTCGACGCATCCCACCTGATCACCATGCAGGTGCAGGAATCCGGCCACCGCTACGAGACCGATGCCGTACGCATTCAATTCTTTCAACAGGCGCTCGAGAATATCCGCGCCATCCCCGGCGTTGTCTCTGCGGGTCTCACCAGCCAACTGCCGCTCAGCGGCGACCAGGACGTATACGGAATCCAGTTTGAGAAAAGCAACAATCCGCTCGGCGATCCAGCGTACCGTTACGCGGTCAGCCCCGGATATCTTGAGACCATGCGCATCCCTCTGCGCCGCGGCCGCCTGCTCAACGAGCACGACATAGCCGGCGCACCGGTTGCAGTGCTCATCACGCAGTCGCTCGCCGACAGGGAGTTCCCCGGCCAGGATCCAATCGGCCAACACGTGCGCATGGGTCCCGACGTCGGCCAGGTTGACCGCCCGTGGGCCACGATTGTAGGCGTGGTGGGCAACGTCAAGCAGGAGTCGCTGGCCATCATGCAGGAAGACGCCTTCTATATCACCACTGCGCAGTGGGCCTGGGGCGATGAGGTGCAATCCGTGGTGGTTCGTACGCGCACCGGAATCGCACCAGCGAGCCTTGCGCCCGCGATTCAGCAGGCAATCTGGTCGGTGGACAAGGATCGGCCCATTGACCGCGTGGCCACAATGGACACGCTGCTCGCGACAACCGAGGTCCAGCGCCGATTCGTATTGATTCTCTTCGAGGCATTTGGCCTGGTTGCCTTGGTGCTGGCGGCCATCGGCATCTACGGCATCCTGTCGGGCAGCGTGACGGAGCGGACCCGCGAAATCGGCGTGCGCGCGGCGCTGGGGGCAACGCGCGGCGACATTCTCGCCCTCGTGCTGCGCCAGGGCATGGCCATGACCACAATCGGACTGGCTGTCGGCCTATTTGCAGCACTGGCTGCGGGACGCGCACTCAATGCAATGCTCTTTGGCATCACGTGGCTCGATCGGATCACGTATCTTTCCGTGGCGCTGCTGCTGCTCTCTGTGTCATGCATCGCCTGCCTCATTCCCGCTCGCCGTGCTGCATCCATCGACCCCATGCAGGCCTTGCGCGCCGAATAAGCCTCACCTGCCAGTTCGAACTTCCACCTCCCCAATTCCGTCCTCTCAGCGGCCAAATGCTACACTCCGGCTGCGGGGAGCAATCGATGAAGGGAACACATTTCGAATTCCGTTTCCGCATGATGATCAACATGGTCATCATCGTTTTTGGTTTCAACGCACCGGGCAGTGCGTCCTGGAGTGCATTCACAGGAGCCTCCCGCCAAGCCTCACTCATCGAGTGGTTGCCCTTGCAGCTTAGTCGCGCTAACCTCCTCTCATTCGCCGCTGCCGTACCTGCCGTGATTCTGTTCGCAGCCGCCTTCGCCGGCCTCGCCGCTCTATTGCGCGTATGGGGCTCCGCCTGGCTCGGCCCCAGCACAGTCATCAACGCGCAGATGAAGGCCTACGGCGTCACCGCCGGCGGCCCATATCGTTATGTTCGGAATCCGCTCTACCTTGGCGTCTGGTTCATGGTTGCGGCCCTGGCGTTTCTCATGACGCCAATCGGTGCGCTCATCACCATGGTCCTGATCACGCTCTTTCAGTTGCGCCTCATCCTCGGCGAAGAAGCCTTCCTCGCCAATCAGCTTGGCCAGCCCTACCAGACTTACCTTCGCGCCGTCCCTCGCTTCATTCCGCGCCTGCGCGGAGCTCCCGCGCCCACCGGCCGCAAGCCTCACTGGCTCCGCGCCGTGCTCACCGAGCTCACACCCGTCGGTGTCTTCGTTGCCTTTGCCTTCCTGTCATGGAGATACGACTATCGGCTCATGGGCAAGGCAATCCTCGTGAGCTTTGGCTTCGGTCTCCTGGGCCGCGCATTCGCGATGGGAAGCGACAAAGACTCCGGCGCTACGAAATAACTGGCTCACGCTTGGCCCGTCCCAGCCTTCCCAAATGCGTCCAGCCAAATCCCTGCGGGTATTTCAGCCCGTATCCCATCATCCGGTCCACGCCAATGTGGAAGATCCACACAAACGCGTATGGCAACAACCCGGGGCTCTTCAGCAATATCGCCATTGCCGCCAGCGTTCCCGGCGTCACGTAGCTGTGAATTGCGTTGTAGATGCGAGCTCCCAGCTTCGGGCCGCCCAGGTATCCCAGCATGCTCAGGTCGGGCAGCAGCCACAGCGCCGCAAACAGCCACCAGCTCGCCCCGGTGCGCGCGTAGAACAAGGCTGAAACCACTGCGACCGCCAATCCCTCCAGCCGCAAGAAAATCTGAACGTGCGACCCTGCCATCGGGTCCGTTGCCGCGAGTTCGCTTGCCATACCCATCCGATGCGCCTCATCGAGAAAAGAACGATGAGAATTCTCGCCCAAATTTTGTTTTGTATCTCAAAAGGTAGGCATGCGAAACGATCTACCGCAAGACAAGGAAAAGGGGAAGAGCTCTGGGCTCCTCCCCCTTTGTCCTCGGTCCGGATTGCTACTTCTTTGGCGGTGCGATGACGTCCTTGGCGGCCTTGGCCACGCGGAACTTCACCACTGTCTTTGCCTTGATCTTGATGGCTGCGCCGGTCTGAGGGTTGCGGCCGATGCGCGCCTTGCGCTCTGCCTTCACGAGCCGGCCGATGCCGGGGATCACGAATACGCCGTTCTTCTTGGTTTCCTTGATGGCGGTATCTGCCAGAAGGTCCAGAAAGGCTGCGCTCTGCTTGTTGGTCAGTTCCATCTTCTCGGCAAGATGCCGAGTCAGAGCGGTCTTGGTCAGTCCTGTTGCCATGTGTTTGTTCTCCTTCTTGGCCCCCCTTGGGGCGGCCTAAGTTGCCTGGGTTTCCTTAGCGTCTCCGCTTTTCGCATGGAGGGAGTGCGACGTGAAGCAACGTTTGCACGTTTCCCCCTGTATTCATGCGGGTTTCAGAACACCCCGTCGTTGGTTACAATGCGACTTCAGAGCGGTTAAAGTCAACCATAAAAGCCCAATTTCCACAGTTTTCTTGGGAATTTGTGCCTAAATCTCCGATTTTCGCCCAAAATTGCCCGGTTTTCGGCCTTCGCGCCGTTCGCCAGCCCCTGGACGCCCCATAGACCAATCGGTCGCAATGGAGGGAGCAGTGGGCTTCAGCCCACTGAAAAGCAGTTCTCTCAGAGGGCCCTCAGGCCCGGGCTCTCGGTTTTCCCTTTTGTCGCCTACAGCCAAGACCGGCTCTAATGCAGCCCGAAAAGCACCTTCCGCTTCGGCTGTAACGACGCCGCAATCGGCGTGTTCAGCGCATCCACCAGCGGCGCCAGCTGCTTGAAGTGCCTCGCCAGCGTCGCGGCAAAATTCGTCTCCAGTGCCGTCTCCGCTGGTAATGTCGCGCTCAGCCCCCATTGTTTGCCCTTGATCAAATCCATCGCCGGATGCTCGCACGGAAACCCCTTCGGCGGCCGCGTCAGAGCCTCGCCCTCAAATTCCTTGAATGTCTTCTTCACCGCCGGCTTGTTTAGAATCGCGCGAAACTGGCGATGATTCTTCAGCAGCCATGTCCTTATCGCCGCCAGTTGCTCCTTCTCCGGCATATACGCCCCGGCTGCGATCACTACGCCCTTCGGGCTCACCTGGAAGTAGTACCCCGCGCCGCTCGTCTTTTCCATCCCCATGTGACTCCACCACGCCGCCACATGGTTCTTGTAGGGCAGCTTGTTGTTGCTGAAGCGCGTATCGCGATAGATGCGGAACACGCTCTTCTCCGCCGGCCTCACATGGTGCGGAGCAAACTCCAGCATCGCATCGGTCACCTTGCGCACAATCTGGAGCATCGGCTCCTTCAGCTCCGCCTCATACACCGCCTTCCGCTCGTTAAACCACTCGCGGTCGTTGTGCTTCTCAAGCCCGCGCAAGAACTTCAGCCCCTCAGGCCGAAGGTGCGCCCGTGCAGTTGATGCAGGTTTCAGTTTGGTAGCCATAGCAATTTGGAGTGTAACGCGGATGAGCTCGCTACTGTTCCACTCGCATTTCCACAGGGCAACCTTTCGCTCCAAAGTCGCCCAGAAGATCTGCGAGCTCCTTGAGAAAGTCCGCTGCTTCCGAATCCGCTCCACGCGCACCGCGGACAACGATCCGATAGGGCACCTCGATTTTGTTGATGCCTCCAGTCGTAATGCTGTCGTTCAGTGCATCGAAACAACGACCGTGCCACTCTGGAGCCCCGACTGCTTTGAAAAACGCATCGTAAACATCGTCGCGACTTCGCCAATTCACAGCATCCAACTCCAAAACCGGAACGTTCTCCAAGGCGCTCATCGGTCGGGAAAATAACAACCAGGGATAGTCGCTGGCGCAAATGAATCTATAGCCCAACGCACTCAACCCTTCCCGGAGCGCGGGTGAGTCTCCCAACCCAAAAATGCGCACTGCGGTCATCCGCGGATGGTGCAACTCGATAGTCGGAATTTCATCAAGGAACCACTCGACCACGTTATCGCCAACAGGTGTGTTGATCAGGGTCAACTCGGGCTCGGGGCTCCAGCAGCTTTCCCACGACTTCCGAAGTTCGTTCGCGGAGGCGCGTAGTTGAGGAGTGGAACGGGCCCACACAGGCAGCCATCCGAGCAAGGTTGCAACATTCGTTTCCTCGTCCGCTACGAGTGCAACTTGCCAACCCACTTCTCACCCTCCTACCAAGCCACCTTCATCGCCCACACATCAGCTCGCCAGCGCCTTCTCCACCGCCTTCGGCTGATGCGCAATCACCTTCAGATATGCCCGCGCCGCTCGATCAGGCTTGCGTCGCCCCTGTTCCCAATCCTGCAACGCCCGAGCATCTAAATCGTATTTGCGCGCAAACTCCGCCCGCGTCAGTCCCGTCGCAATGCGAATGACCCTCACATCCAACGCAATCGAAGGCTTGAACGTAGTCGCACGGGCAGGTTTCACTTTCCCCTGGGCGATGGCGGCGGCTTCACGCATTGCTTCCATAAACTCTGAGGCAACATTCTTGGGTTTCATGGTCTTTTCCTCCGCGCCTTCGCCTGCGCCTTTATGACGCCCGCGTAGGCTGCCGCTTCCTTCTTTTGCTGGGGCGTCAGGTCTACTTGCTCGTTCTTTGCAAACAGGAATATGGCATGAAGCGGCGTCTCGTTATCGTAAAAATAGTAGATGATTCGCACCCCGCCGGACTTTCCTCTTCCTTGAGCTGCAAACCTCAGCTTCCGGACCCCGCCGGTCCCAGGGATCTCGTCACCCGCCGAGTGGTAGATCGACAAATATGCAATCAGCTCTTCGTGTTCGTCTGCAGTTAGCAGCTTTTCTGCCTTGCGCGCGAACACGCTCGTTTCAACGACCGTAGGCAGAATTCTGCTCAAAATTCAATAGTGCGGCAATGCCGCACTTATGTCAAGTCAAGCGCGGTGGGAATGCTTCTACCAATTCCCCTTGCCACCCGCCCCCTCACGGCTCAAACTTCACCGGCGCATAGACCTCATACCCCGCCCGCCTGAGCTGTTCCTCAGTCCGAATCGCGACGCCGTTCATCTTCACGTTCTTGAACAGAATCGGAGCCACGTTCGTCCCCATCAGCTCGCCCGGCCGCGTGGCTTTGCCAAACGTGCAGTTCTCAAAAGCGAAATTCGTCAGCGGCGCCTTGCCGCCATCGATGTAGATGTGCCCGCCATCGTTCTCAAAGGTCGTGTTCACAAACTTGAAGTCGTCGAGCGCGATATCGTCGCTGGGCCGCGCGCCCGAGGTGTAGCCCTTGCCGGTAAAGTAAGCGGGCGTCAGTTGAATCCACACGGCAAACTTGTTCTGATTGGCGACGAAGTGAACATCCTCAAATCGCAGATGCTTGACGTTTGGCGCGCCTCCGTAACCGATGGCCAGCGCCGAGGTGTAGGTATAGTTCACAAAGCCCTTCACCACCACATCTTCGACGGTCGAGCGTTTCCCGCCATAGAAAGCAAACGTGTCGTCCATGGTCATTGCGAAGCTGTCTTCCACACGCAGATGTTTGCTGTTACCCGTGAAATCGAATGCGTCATCGTGATACTGCTGCTTGCGGTTCACAATCTTGATGTTGCGTGCCGTGAATCCTTCGGTATCGCTCACCGTGACGGTCCAGTAGGCAGAGCGCAGCAGCCGCAACCCTTCAAACGTGATATTCCGGCAATGGTTGACGATGTAGCCCTTCACGCCGGTTCCGTGCGGGTCGTTGACCAGGCCCTCTTCCGAGCGCGACCTTCCATCCCCGGTGTCCGGCTGGAAGTCATGCCACAGCCAGGGGTAGCCTTCCATGTCAATCGCGCCCTGGCCGGTAATGCCGGCGTTCTCCACATTGTCGAAGACAAAGAACGCACGCAGCGGCCGGGCTCCGGCGGCCATAGGCGGCGAGACGTAGTCGGTATTCCTGCGCGAGCCGCGAATCACGGCCCCAGCCTCAAGATAGAGCCGGACATTGCTCTGCATCATCACCGTTCCAGAGAGATAAGCCCCGGCCGGAAAGTAGAGCACTCCGCCGCCAGGCTTTGCGGAAACATCGCGAATCGCCTCGTTAATCTTCTCTGTCTCCAGAGTCTTGCCTGAGTTATCAATCTTGTAGTCAAGAATGTTAGTAACATGGGGGTCGCCGGGCTTTGGCGGGTTCTTTTCATCCGGCTCGGCAAACAGCAAAAGTCCTGGGCTCTGAAAAGTAGGTTCTTCATTGAAGAAGATCACCAGATAGCGCGGCTGATCCAGATCGAAGCTGATCGTGTTGCCCTTGATCGCAGGATGAATGCCGTAAGCCAACGGACGAATCGAGCAGGTAACAATGTTGCGTTCGTTCACCAGCGAAGTAATGGTTACGTGCACCGTGCTGCTCATCGAGAAGCTGGCGTGATCCATCCATTGAAACTGGTTGAACGTGGGAAAGCGATGCACAAATACGGGCTGCCCATCCACAGTTATCTTGTAGGCGAGACTGGGAGCCGCACCGGGCCACGCCGGGTAGGGAGTTACCTTGCCAAACGCCGCAGGCAGAGACGCAAGAGAAAGAACGGTGCAACAGGCGAGGGAATTGAACCGCATGGTGTAACACTCCACCCTGGAATGCAACCCCCCTATCAGGCAGGGGCTCAGTGCGCTACCGTATCACCTTCAGCGCCCCTCGGAACAGTCGATCGAACTGTCCCCTCCCGAACCTTTCGCTGCGAGCCGTTCCATCTTTTCCCGATGCTTCTTAATGAAGTGCGCACTGATATCCGGATAAAACTCGCGGATCGTTGAAAAGATGACATCGCGCATCACGGAATATCCAAACTTGGTCGCCAGCACCGGGAACGTACTTGCGCTCGCCGGGTAGTAGTAGCGCGAAACAAACTGCGTCATCACCTTGGCGCCGAGTCCTGCGATGTTGGGCGTCTGATGCCCCCCATATGTCCGCGCCACTGCCTGGCGGCTGATCACATACAGTGACCGGACAAAGATGCTGTGGCCACTCCCCAATGCATAGTAGCGCGTGTCCTCGTGCAGAGTGCTGGAAAGCAGCCACGCCGAAAGATATGTGTTGTCTGTCTTGTCCAGGAAGCCACGCCAGTTGTAGGCATAGAACCCGCCGATTCCTTTGCCGAGCGCAGGGTGCTCGTTCAATCCCTGGGCGGTGAGCGAAGTGAGGCCGAGAAAGATGAACGAAGAATAGTCCGTAGCCTGATGGGTCGCCACGGTGAAGTTGTACTTCCAGCTCGGCGGCGGCGGTGTGGCCCCGCCAGACACTGTCCGGAAGTTGGGCATAAACCCCAGAATCCGCGTGGGCTCCCTGCGCTCAAGTGGAACCGGATTCCCATTCGCATCCACTGGAACAGTCGCTGCGGGCTTGGCTTCAGCTTGCTTCTTCGCTGCGTTCGTCCCAGCTGAATCCGTTCCCTGTTGGCTGGTCTGGCCATCCGAGTCCGATGCCTCGTTCGGGACCGACGGGGCGGAATTAAGCCCTAAATCCGAAACTGAGAGCGCAGGCACAGCGATGTTGTCCGTCGGCCTCGGCGCATCCGGCAAAGACAGGGAGTCGACTTGTCCACTGAAGGAGACAATGGAAAACGTAAAAAGTGCGGCTATCAGATGCAAAAAACCGTCCTCTAAACTCATTCACAGGCTGGGCTGGGGAATCAAAATCGTGCCCTTGTTTAGACGAGTATTTAGGGAAAAGAATTCAAGATTTCTCCAAGTCATTCAATCCTCATGCCAAATCTCTCTTGCCCGGACCGGCTGGCATCGCGCACCGCCCTCTTACCGAATCACCTTCAGCGCCCCCCGGAACAGCCCATCGAAGTCCCCGGCCAGCGCCGCATCCTTCGCAACAGCCTGCTCAATGGCTTTCTCCGCCGCCGGCCGCTGATAGCCAAGATTCGTCAGCGCGCTCAGCACATCGTCCACCGCCGCGCCCTGCACATTGCTCCGCACAGGGGCAACGGCAAAGTCATCCAGCTTGTCTTTGAGCTCCACCACAAGCCGCTCAGCCAGCTTTTTCCCCACACCGGGAACGTGCGTCAACTGCGCATGGTCCTGACCGCGAATCGCCTGCACTGTGCGCTCGGGCGAAAGCCCACTCAGCATCTTGATCGCCAGCTTCGGGCCCACGCCGCTCACCGTGATCAGCCTTTCAAATAGCCGCTTCTCTTCGCGCTCGAGAAACCCGAACAGCGCAATCTGGTCCTCGCTCACCTGTGTGTGAATGTGCAGGCTCGCCTCCGCCCCAATGCTCGGCAGCGCGGTAAACGTGGGCACGGAAATCACCACGTCGTACCCTACGCCCGCGGCCTCCACAATCACCTGGCCCGGTTGCTTGTAGATCAGTCTCCCACGCAGATGAGCAATCATTGTGTCCTCATTGTAGGATCCCCATCCGCTTCCCCACCCGCTCCAGCGTCTCCAGCGCGCGGTCAAGCTGCGCCTGCTTGTGCTCGCTCGTCACGATCAGTCGAATCCGCGCTTTTCCTTCAGGTACCGTCGGGAACGCGATCCCCGTCCCCATCACGCCCTCATCAAACAGTGCTCGCGAAAACTCCATCGCCCTGCGCCCCT